>Ga0172375_10005042_pt1 | contig 19264 bp, 17 predicted proteins | sample LakKiv1m_FD_114537 | JGI IMG/M metagenome (GOLD analysis project Ga0172375, IMG submission 114537) | Freshwater microbial communities from Kabuno Bay, South-Kivu, Congo - kab_092012_11.1m | ecosystem: Environmental > Aquatic > Freshwater > Lake | place: Democratic Republic of the Congo...
GAACTGTAAACTATTCTCCGACATAAACTGACTATTGATTATTTTATGAATTCTCCAGTTCGGTGTGATGCAGTTCGACCTGGATATTATATTTACTGCTAAGATGCCTGGCTAGTTCTTCGGCGCAGTAAACCGAACGGTGCTGGCCGCCGGTGCAGCCGAAGTTGACCAGCAGGTTGGTAAATTTGCGTTCGATGTAATCGGTCACGGTCCGATCCACCAGGGCATAAACGTGACTAAGAAATACGTCGAGATCGGTTTCCTCCTTCAGGAATTTGATTACTTCCGGATCGCGCCCGTTCAGCATTTTGTATTTTTCATAACGACCGGGATTCAGAATTCCGCGACAATCGAAAACAAAACCGCCGCCGTTGCCCGTCGGGTCGGCCGGGATTCCCTTTTTATAAGCAAAGCTATTGACCCGCACTTTTAACGAACTGGGTAATTTTTGAAAAGCCTTTAGTTGCGGCGAGCCACCGACTTTGGAGAGTACTTTCCAGAGGGTCGGAATTTCAACCGGCAACGTGATATTATTCAGAATATAGTGCAGATTGGCGATAGCGAAGGGGATACTGCGCAGGAAATGCTCTTTCTTCTCGTAAAAACCCCGAAAACCATACGAACCCATGGCTTGCATGATGCGGATCAGGACGTAGCCCCAGTAATATTCCGTGAAAGATTTTTCGTTAATCCCGACATATTGTTTGACCTGGTGAATATATTCCTGCAGAAGTTCGTTGCGGATGTGCTGGGGAATGTCGGCCTTGGCGTCGTAAAGCAGAGAAGCGATGTCGTACTGCAGGGCGCCCTTGCGTCCGCCCTGAAAATCGATGAAATAGGGTTCGCCGTCCACCAGCATGATATTGCGTGACTGGAAATCGCGGTAAAGAAAATATTCGCAGTCGGTTTGCAGGAGATAATCGCTGAATTTCTGGAAATCGTCTTCGAGTTCCTGTTCGTCGAAACTGACTTTAGCCAATTTCAGGAAATAATATTTGAAGTAATTCAGGTCCCACATCATCGAACGTTTATCGAAGCTAGCGCGCGGGTAGCAATATTTGTAATTCAGGCTTTTCCCGGCGATAATCTGGAAAGCCGGTAATGCGGCAATGACCTTCTTATAACTGTCAATCAGGTTCTTGGGGAAAATCCCATTCTGGTAAACCCGGCTCAGGTAAGCGAAAAGGGTCAGATCGCCAAGGTCCTGGATGAGGTAAATGTTGCTTTTCTCGTCTTCGGAATAGATTTCAGGAACGTTCAGTTGCTGGGCGCGAAAATGGCGGGCGAATTCAATAAAAGCCCGGTTCTCTTTAAGGTCAGGATTGAAAACTCCCAGTGCGGAGCGACTGGCACTCTGAATCCGATAATATTCGCGATATGAACCGGAGCCGGGGAGCTGGGTAATGTTCTGTGCGTTTTCACCGGACCAGCCCTCGAAAAGTCGAATTAATTGGTTTTCTTTGTATAATTCCATGGTGATGTCATTTTAGGATTGTTTGACAAAATATTCAAGGGCTTTTTCGGACTGTCATAAGAAATAATGGCAATAACGAGAATCGGAATACAAGGCATCAAATGACTTTTTGGATAGAATAATCCGGATTATTCTTATCAGGATTTGACAAACCGCGCCGGATTAATTAATTTGAGCAGGTTATAATTTGAAAAGGAATTTCTGAATTTATGAGCAAAATACGAATAGACCTTCGCAGTGATACGGTCACCAAACCGTCGCCGGCTATGCGGGCGGCCATGCTGAACGCCGAGGTCGGTGATGATGTCTACGGCGAAGATCCGACTGTCAATCTCCTGCAGGAACGCGTGGCAGCGTTGCTTGGCAAAGAAGCCGCGTTATTCGTTCCCAGCGGGACAATGTCGAACCAGATCGCGATTAAATGCCACACCCAACCCGGCGACGAAATCATCTGCGAGTACGAGAGTCATATTTACACCTACGAGGCCAGTGGAGCGGCGTTTAATTCGTTGGTAATGCCGCGACCGGTTAAGGGCCGATACGGCGTTATGCCGCTTGACGAGGTTATCAAAGCCATCCGGCCGGACAACATCCACGCCGGCCAGACGCGCCTGATCGAAGTTGAAAACACCCACAACCGCGCCGGCGGTACGGTTTATCCATTAGATGAAATTCAAAAATTAGCCGAAGTCGCCCATGAACGAAAAATTCCGTTGCATCTGGACGGCGCCCGGCTATTGAATGCGGTCGTATATGCAGATATTGCACCGCAAGAATACGCTAAATATTTTAATTCGGTAAGTCTTTGTCTGTCAAAAGGTCTGGGCGCGCCGGTCGGTTCCGTACTGAGCGGATCGCGCGAATTTATCGCCAAAGCCCTGCGAATCCGAAAAATATTCGGCGGCGCGATGCGGCAGGTTGGCATCCTGGCAGCGGCCGGTCTGTATGCTCTTGAACATAATGTCGGAAGATTGAAGATCGATCACGAAAATGCCCGGATATTGGCGGAAGGCTTGCGGAACATTGAAGGTTTGTATATCGATCCGCAGCAGGTTCAGACCAATATGGTTATGATTTATTTGCGCGATCCGCGCCGGACCACCAGCGAACTCGTTCAAAAATTATCCGGACAGGGGGTGGCCCTGAATGCCGTTGACCATGAAAGATTGCGAGCGGTTACGCATCTGGACGTCAATCGCGCCGAAATCGAGGAAACCGTCACGATTTTTAAAACAGTGTTGGAAGCCTAGAAAATGAAAATTATCATTATCGGAGCCGGAGAGGTCGGGTATTATCTGGCCAAGCGTTTGGTTGGCGAAAATCATAATATCACGATTATCGAAAATAACCAGGAACGTTATCGCCGGGCGACGGAAACATTAGACGCGATTGTAATTCATAATAACGGTTCCAGCCCGCAGGTTTTGGCGACTGCCGGTGTTGCTTCCGCCGATGTATTATTAGCTGTCTCCGGGAGCGATGATACTAATATTTTGGCCTGTATGATTGCTAAGAAAATGGGTGTCAAACGCTGCCTGGCCAGGGTCCACAGCGAGGAATTCAGCTATTCCAAATCAATTGTGACCGGGAAGGATATCGGGATCGATCTGCTGATTCATCCGGAGCGGACTGCCGCCGAAGCGATCATTCGGTTAGTCGAACAATCGTCCGCTTTGAAATTAGTCACATTCGAAGACGACCGGTTGCAAATCATTTCCCTGATGATAAAGGAAGACAGCCCGATCGTTGATTTAAGTCTGGAAGAAGCCGCCCTGAAACACCCGGACATTTCCTTCTTATGTCTGGCAATTCATCGCGGTGACAAAACGATCATTCCACGCGGGAAAAATGTCTATAAAAGCGGCGATGTGGTATATTTTATTGCTCAGGATGAACAGGTAAGGGCCCTGACCCGCCTGGTCGGTTATTCGATAAACGAGCAACAGCATATCATGATTTTGGGAGCCGGCCGGCTCGGACGTATGGTTGCCGCCGAATTGTCTCATGAAATGAGCGTCAAATTGATCGAGCAGGATCGCGAGACCGCCGAAGAGGTGGCGGTCGATTTACTGGATACTTTGGTTTTGCACGGCGACGGAACCGATATCGATTTTCTCAGCTCGGAAAGAATCGAGGAGATGGATTGTTTCGTAGCGGTTTCCGGCAGTGAAAAAACGAATCTGCTTTCCGGGCTTCTCGCCAAACATCTCGGTGTGAAACGGGTCATCATTCACGTCACGACTAATGAATATATACCGCTGATGGATAAAATCGGTATCGACGCGGTCGTCAGTAAAAATATCGAAACGGTCAATGCGATCATGCGCTACATCCGGCGTGGTAACGTTATTGCCGTTTCCCTGTTCGAGGATATCAAGGCCGAAGCCATCGAATTGATCCCGCGCGCCGATAGCAATATAACCAAGCACCCGATTAAAGACTTGGATTTGCCGGAAGACATGATTATCGGCGCCCTGATTCGCCAGTCCCGGATCATTATCCCGAAAGGCGCTACGCAAATATTGCCGGAAGATAAAGTCGTGGTCTTTCTGAAGCCGAACCTGATTCAAAAAGTCGAGAAATATTTCAACTGAACAATATGAAACTGCCCGTCATCCTGATCATCAAAACCGGTTCGACTTTCAGCGAATTAAAGAATGCAAACGGAGATTTTGACGATTGGATCAGGAAGGCCGGCGGTGAAGTCGAATTCACCTGGAAAGTCAAACCGGTTGCGAATGTCGAGCCCGAAAAAATTCCGAATTTTCAGGGTGTCATCATCACCGGTTCACATTCGTCGCTGACTCAATTCTATTCATTTTACAGCGGGATGGAGCGCGTCATCGAGCAGATCATTGCCCACCGGATACACACGCTCGGTATTTGTTTCGGTCATCAACTGGTTCACAAGATCCTCGGTGGACAGATTATTGCCAATCCGCTGGGAACCGAAATGGGAGTGGTCAATATCAATCTGACGATGGAAGGCCTGATCGATCCGCTTTTCAAAGGGCAGAGCGGCAGTAAGGTACCGGTTTATGCTTCCCATTCGGACATCGTCATCAAACCGGCGCCGGATTTTGTTCAACTGGCCTGGAACGAACTCTCGCAATTTCAGGCGACCCGCTATGATAATTTTATTTACACGACCCAGTTTCATCCGGAATACAATCAGCCAATTATGGCTTACTATCTGGCGAAGAATATGCCGTTATTAAAGAAACAGTACCTGCGTAATCCATTACATTTTGCGACCGCCGACACGATTCAGAAGAATAACAAATCACTTTCAAAGAGTCATCTGATATTAAAAAACTTTCTTAATCTGATTACCGGCAGTAAATAGGATAATGAAACCGATTATCGAACATGCCTGGCAGGTGTCAATTAAAGAGGCCAGGGCTATTCAGCTGCAGCTGGCCGAAAAGATTATCCTGCGGAAATATACCGGCAACCTTGACCGGATTTGTGCGGTCGATGTATCTTACGGGCGTTTTGATCAGGTCGGGTATGCTGTGCTGGGCTGGTTTTCAGTCACTCCGGATGCGCGCACGGGCCGGTACAATTGCCGACTCGAACGCACTTTTACTGCGATCGCCGAGGTCGGTTTTCCGTACATTCCCGGCTATCTGAGTTTTCGGGAAATACCTGTCCTGTTACCGTTGTTTCGGCAATTGCCGGAAAAACCGGATTTGTTGCTGGTGGATGGCGCCGGGATTGCGCATGCCCGTGGAATTGGACTGGCCGCTCATCTGGGAGTCATTTTCGATGTGCCCGCCATCGGTAGCGCCAAGTCGCATCTTTTCGGAGATTATTCCGAACCCGGAAATGAATTTGGAGCGACCGCTGCACTCACGCACAATTATGAAGTTATCGGCTACGTTCTGCGTTCGAAGCAGAACACCCGGCCGCTTTTCGTGTCGCCCGGCTATCGCGCAGACAGCAAGTCGGCTGTAGAGATTATTAAATTATTTTGCGGAAAATACCGGATTCCGGAACCGTTGCGAATTGTCGACCTCATATCGAAAAACCTGCGCAGAAATCCGGAGCAATATTGCGGGAATAATTCAGTTAACATTTTATAAAAGAGGAGAGGCATATTATGAAGAAACTCTATCGCAGCCAAAAACAGAAAATCGTGGCCGGAGTTTGCGGCGGTATTGCCGAATATTTCGAAATTGATCCGGTCCTGATCCGTTTGATCTGGATCGTCCTGATCGTTTTCGGTGGCACGGGCATACTGGCTTATTTGATTGCCTGGATTGTAATACCGCGCGAGAACGGAACCTGCGGGAATTACCCTCCATCCGAAGAATCGCCCGGGGAGCCGGCCGCTCAAAATTTTTCTGAAAAACCACAGAACGGTTCGCCGGACGCCCGGCTGTTCTGGGGAATTGTTCTGATCCTGGTCGGACTCCTGATCGTCGCGCATCAATTCTGGTGGCCATTTGATTTTTTCCGGATTATGCTTAAAAATATCTTTCGGTTTTTCATACCGGCGGTATTGATTGCTCTGGGTGTTTTCATAATTTTACAGGGCGGTGACCGTTCGAAAAGAAAATAATAATTAAAAAAATTAACCGGATGACCGATAGCAATATATTTAATAATCAGTGATAATTGCGGTGAAAAGTAAAGGCTACTGTAAAAATATCCGTATTTATAAAGGAAAATTTACACCGGCATCCGTTGCCTGCCAGCCGCTGACTTTAAAAAATTTACTCTGCTTTTCGATAAATTTAGCTTAATTTAATCTCAGTTATGATCCTCGGATTGCAACCAATATCTCCAAAACCAAAAAGCAGAATATCTATGACAGAAATGTCAGTGGATAAATACCTAAAACTTATTATTTAAACTCGACGGAGGTCTCATGAGTTATGTCAGTTCAGTAATTGAAAACCTTCAGAAAAAGTATCCGTGGGAAAAGGAATTCCTGCAAGCCGCTACGGAAGTACTCGAATCGCTGGAGGAGATCGTCGACAAGAATCCGAAATACAAACAGGCTAAGATCCTTGAGCGGATCGTCGAACCTGAACGGGTCGTTATTTTCCGGGTTCCATGGATAGATGATCGGGGTGAAATCCAGGTCAATATCGGTTATCGGATTCAATTTAATAGTGCCATCGGTCCGTATAAAGGCGGTCTGCGTTTTCACCCGGCCGTTACCTTAAGTATGTTAAAATTTTTGGCTTTCGAACAGACTTTTAAAAATTCTCTGACCTCTTTGCCGATGGGCGGGGGCAAGGGCGGTTCGGATTTTAATCCGACCGGCAAGTCCGAGAATGAAATCATGCGTTTCTGCCAGAGTTTTATGACGGAGTTATATCGTCACATCGGCCCGCATCTGGACGTCCCGGCCGGAGATGTCGGAGTCGGCGGCCGGGAAGTCGGCTATCTCTACGGTCAGTATAAACGGATTGTGAACCGCTTCGATGCGGCAACGCTGACCGGGAAAGGCATGTCATTCGGCGGCAGTATTTTACGTCCGGAAGCCACCGGCTACGGCGCGGTCTACTTCGTGGTGGAAATGCTGAAGACGAAGCACGAAAGTCTTAAAGGTAAAACTGTTGGTGTTTCTGGTTTTGGCAATGTTTCCTGGGGCGTCGCCAAAAAAGCCACCGAACTGGGCGCGAAAGTCATTTCCCTGTCTGGACCGGATGGTTGTATCGTTGATCCCGAAGGCGTCAGCACCGAAGAGAAATGGAATTACATGCTGGAAATGCGCGCCAGCGGACGCGATATAGTGAAAGATTATGCCGATAAATTCGGTGTGAAATTTTACCCGCATGCGCGGCCATGGGACATAGTGCCGATGGACATTGCCATGCCAAGTGCTTTCCAGAATGAAGTCAGCTTGGAAAACGTGCAGAACCTGATTAAGAACGGCTGTAAGATTCTGGCCGAAGTATCCAATATGGGCTGTACAGCCGAAGCCTTCAAACTGGCCAATGAAAAAATGATGTATGCTCCCGGTAAAGCCGTCAACGCCGGCGGCGTGGCAGTTTCCGGCCTCGAAATGAGCCAGAACTCCGAACGTCTGTCCTGGTCGGCCAATGAAGTCGATGAAAAACTGAAATGGATCATGACCAATATTCATTCGCAGTGTCTCGAAGCGGCAGCGGCAGTTGGTGACCCCGGCAACTATGCCAAAGGCGCCAATATCGCCGGCTTCAAGAAAGTTGCCGAAGCCATGCTCGCTCAGGGTGTAGTTTGATTAGCAATTAAAAAAAATGATAAAAGGGCTGTCGCATGGCAGCCCTTTTTTTCGACATATTACATGCGGGTTATTCGGACAGAATCACAGAATTAACAATAACTTTCCTGCGGCATTTGGAAGGTCTGCAATTAATTAGTCATCAGAAAGGCAGGTTTATAAATCTTCTAAAAGAAGACTTCGGTCAGCCTGATAAATACCAAGTCAATTTGGATAGAAATCAGGTCAGCTGAAATGAAACCCGAACCAGATATTTAGTGTATCAGTGCCAGATTCAGTCATTTCACTTGCGGAAAGTTTTGAGAATTTGACGGAATAGCTCTATATTTTCCGGTTATTTCAATGGTGACTGTTTAATAAAAAGAATGCTCTGAAATCCGGAAGCCCTAAAGATTTCAGAAAGAGTTCAGGAGGTTATTGAATTATGGGACTAAAGTATTTATTCTTAGTAGCGCCAATCGGTTCGGTTATCGCATTGATGGCGTCGTGGATTTTTTACAAATTGATGCTGAAAGGCGATCCGGGTAACGACCAAATGCAAAAAATTGCCCTGGCTGTGCGGAAAGGTGCTTTTGCCTATCTTAAACAGCAATATAAAGTCGTTATTCTGTTCTTCGGCGTTATTTTTGTCGTGTTCCTGATTATGTCGTTTGGTCTGAATGTTCAGAATAAATGGGTGCCGTTTTCTTTCCTGACGGGCGGTTTTTTCTCAGGCCTGGCCGGATTCTTTGGAATGAGCACAGCCACCTTGGCTTCCAACCGCACCGCGCAGGGAGCCAGTAAGTCGCTGAATGCCGGACTGCAGATCGCTTTCCGTTCCGGCGCAGTCATGGGTCTGGTCGTAGTTGGCTTGGGATTACTTGACATTTCGATGTGGTTTGTGATTTTGTACTGGTTAGTGCCGCGTCTCGGATATGACCAGATGAGTCTGGCGGCAATTACGACGACGATGCTAACGTTTGGGATGGGCGCTTCTTTGCAGGCATTGTTTGCCCGTGTCGGGGGCGGTATTTTTACCAAAGCTGCGGATGTGGGCGCGGACCTGGTCGGAAAAGTCGAAGCCGGAATTCCGGAAGATGATCCGCGCAACCCGGCTACCATAGCTGACAACGTTGGAGACAATGTTGGTGATGTCGCCGGGATGGGGGCTGATTTGTACGAATCATACTGTGGCTCGATTCTCGCGACGGCGGCGTTGGGTGTAGCAGCTTTCCAGGGACATCCGTTCCAGAAAATCTTAGCCGCTCTGTTAGCGCCGATGATCGTCGCCGGGGTTGGTAATATTTTTTCGGTGATCGGAGCCTTTGCGGTGCGCACTGAAGAGAAAGCCGATCAGCGCACGTTGCTGAAAGCTTTGGCGCGCGGGGTCAACCTGAGCGTTGTGCTGATTGCCATTTTTACCGTTGTACTAATCTATTTTCTGAAACTGCCGATGGGGATTGTGGCTTCGGTCATTACCGGATTATTAGTCGGATGGGTTATCGGAAAACTCACCGAATATTATACCTCCCAATCCTATAAACCGACGCAGTGGATCGCCGAGCAGTCCAAGACCGGTCCGGCAACCGTTATCATTGGCGGACTCTCGACTGGTATGCTTTCGACCGGCCTGCCGGTTTTAACGGCTGGCTTAGGAATCATCCTGAGTTACGCTTTTGCGGGTGGGTTTGGAACCGATCCGAATCATATTAACCTGGGTCTGTACGGGATCAGTTTTGCCGCCGTCGGGATGTTGTCCACTTTGGGTATAACTCTGGCGACGGATGCCTACGGCCCGATAGCCGATAATGCCGGCGGTAATGCCGAAATGAGCGGCCTGCCGAAAGAGGTTCGTAAACGCACCGATGCCCTGGATTCGTTGGGTAATACTACCGCCGCGACCGGCAAAGGTTTCGCGATCGGTTCGGCGGCTTTGACTGCCATGGCCCTGATCGCTGCCTATATTGAAGAAATCAAAGCCCAGTTTTCGCACATCATTGACGATACTTCAATTCTACAGAATCTGCTGACCGATATGAATATCCAGTTCGATGCCGGCGCTTCATTGAAAACGCTCCAGGATTTGGTAAGTAATAATCTGCATTTGGCGCAATGGATTGACTATTACAATGTAACTCTCATGAATCCGCGCGTTTTGGTGGGGATGTTCCTGGGCGCGATGGTGACCTTCGTTTTCGCAGCCTTGACCATGAAAGCGGTTGGTCGGGCTGCCGGAAACATGGTCGAGGAAGTCCGCCGCCAATTTCGGGAGAAACCGGGCATCATGGAAGGCAAAGATGAACCTGATTACGCCAGCTGTGTGGCCATTAGCACCAAAGGCGCTCAACATGAAATGGTTCTGCCGTCTCTGCTCGTGATTACCGTACCGGTCCTGGCCGGTTTAATGCTCGGTGTCGCCGGTGTTCTGGGAGTACTGACTGGCGGGTTGACGACCGGTTTTGTGCTGGCGGTTATGCTGAATAATTCCGGCGGCGCCTGGGATAATGCCAAGAAATATATCGAGGAAGGCAACTTAGGCGGCAAAGGTTCGGATGCTCATAAGGCCGCCGTGGTTGGCGATACGGTTGGCGATCCGTGTAAAGATACGGCCGGTCCGTGTCTGAACATCGTTATCAAACTGATGTCGACGGTTTCGATTGTGACGGTCGGTTTAGCCGTGAAATTCGGGCCGGTTATCGGTACCTGGCTGGGAATTGGTCCCAGATAATTCAATGTTCATTAAAAAGTCGGCGTGGTCTGCGGGTCGCGCCGACTTTTATTTTTAAGAGACTGATTGGATGACAGGTTCTCACCTTGGTGAAATTGCTGCCCTGACAACCGCGATCTGCTGGTCGTTTACCTCGCTGTCATTCGAAGCCGCCAGTAAACGCATCGGCTCGCTGCTGGTCAATTTTATCCGTCTGGTACTGGCCTTTATTTTACTCACCGTTTTTAACGGTATTTTCCGTCATCAAATTCTTCCGGTCGATGCGAACGCTCACAATTGGACCTGGTTGTTATTATCGGGATTCATCGGTTTTGTTTTTGGCGATTATTTCCTGTTTAAAGCCTATATCATTATCGGCGCCCGCGTAACGATGCTGGTGATGTCATTAGTTCCGCCCATTACCGCAATCCTCAGCTGGATGATACTTGGCGAAGTAATGGATTCCGGAGAAATACTAGCAATGGTATTAACCCTGACCGGTGTTGCTCTCGTTATTATCGAGCGCAATGAAAGCAATGGCCTGCTGAAATTTTCGCATCCGATCTCGGGCCTTTTATGTGCTTTCTGCGGCGCCATCGGACAGGCTGGCGGCCTGATTCTGAGTAAGTACGGCATGGGCGATTATAATGCTTTCGCGGCGACCCAGATTCGGGTTATTTGCGGCGTAATCGGCTTCGGTATTCTGCTGCTCGTTTTACGAAAAGTTCCGGAACTGAGGCTGGCTCTGCAAAATCGTAAAGCGGTACAATTCACCGCTACCGGTGCCTTTTTCGGGCCGTTTCTGGGAGTCTCCTTCTCGCTATTTGCGGTTCAGCATACGACCGCTGGAGTGGCCTCCACCATCATGGCGATTGTCCCGGTGCTGATAATTCCGTTGGCGATATTTATTCAGAAAGAGCGGGTAACGTTCAAGGAAATTGTCGGCGCGGTTATCGCAGTCGGCGGTATCGCCCTGTACTTTATGATTTAATCATAGTAATAAAAACGGCACTGATTAATGCCGCATCCGTTTTCCAAGCAAGAGAGCATCGCGCAGAGCCTGAATATTTTTGGCTTTACGCCAGCGCTCGATGAAGCCAGGTTCTTGCACAATCTGGGCAATGGATGAGAGAGCTTTCAGGTGAAAATTACGCTCGTCTTTAGAACCGAACAGACAAAAAACGGCTTCGACATACGGGGCATTGTCTGAAAAACGGATTCCCTGCCGGTTGCGCACCAAAAGCATATCGAAAACTTTTTCGCCCGGCACAATCAAATGGGGGATGGCGAGCTGCGGTGTGATGGCCGTACTGCTATCTGCTTCGCGTTCCAGCAATTGCCGATTTAACTCAGTCGCCTCGCAATTTACTCTGGGAGCGATTTTAGTTGAGACTATTTGGAAAAGGTCGGCCATCGTTTGACTGTGGTTCTGGTCGATAATCAGGCATTTTTCGACGATATGGTCAAAGCGGTCCTGGACAATGTCGTCCCGTTCCCGGATGATGTCCTTCAGTTCGTTTTCCAGTAAATTCTGGGTCAGGTCTTTACTCGTGAGGCGTTCGATTAAATGTAGAATGGCATACTCGCTTTTTACCGCGCGGCGTCCGTACAGCCAGTAGACGACCGAAGCCAGGATAATGAATAAAAAGCTGGAGAACAGGGCCGGACGTCCCATACTATACAACAAGCATCCGAAACCGAATAGTCCGATAATTTGTAAATATGGATAGAACGGCGCCCGGAAAATCGGTTGATAGTTCTGAAGACGGCTTTCACGCAGGAAAATTATCGAGAGGCAACTCAAGATATAGGTGATTATTAAAATCGTGGAAGTGACTTTGACCAGAATTTCGATTTTCAGGAAAAGGGCTATGATCATGAATAAACCGGTGATAATGACCGAAACATGAGGGATGCCGAACCGCGGATTGATTTTACCGAATAATGATGGAATTAATCCGTCTCGGCTCAGAGCCAGCGGGAATCGCGAAGCCGCCATGATACCGGCATTGGCAGTGGCGATAAAGGCTAAGGCAGCACCGAATCCCATCACGATTGTTCCGGGTAATCCGAAAAGCGTACCCGAACCGTCGATAAGCGGAAACAGCGAACCCTCGACGCGTTCCGCCGGGAGAATTCCGGTAGTGATCATCACGACCGCCATATACAATCCGGTAACAATCACGAGCGATAATATCAAGGCGCGTGGCAGCACATGCCCGGAATCGCGCACCTCTTCCGCAATGCTGGTGACTTTCAGCAGTCCGCCAAACGAGACGAATACAAATCCGGCCGTGCCAAACAGTCCGGCCAGGCCGTGCGGAGCGAATGGGTGAAACCGCCGGACATCGACGGCCGATATTCCTGAGAAAATATAAATAGCCAAAATAATTATCAGAGTCAGCACAATTGCGATTTGGAACTGGCTGGCTTCTTTCAAACCCACTAAGTTTAAGATGATGAAAATGAGGCATAAACCGATGGCGATGAAATGGATGTCGAAACTGACGAAAAGCGTGGCTAAGGCGGCCATCCCAACCAGTGCAAAGGCGCTTTTCAGAGAGAGCGATACCCAGGTCAGGATACCGTCAATTGTTCCCACTAACGGTCCCATGCTGCGCGTTGAGTGAAAATAGGTACCGCCGGCTTTGGGCATGGCCGAAACCAACTCGGCCTGACTGAGCATACCGGTGGCAGCCAAGAGCCCGGCAACCAGATAAGCCACGAAAACCGACGGCCCGCTCATGGCCTGTGCCAGGCCGGGCAGGATGAAAAGTCCGGAACTGATCATGGAGCTGCTGGCGATACAAAAAACGTCCAGCAGATTGAGTTCTTTCTTTAATTTCATTTTAATACTTCTCGCTTCGCATGCAACTGCAATATAGCCAATCTGAAGATTTAGTTTCAAGGGTAAAGTTACTATTTGTCCAAGTCCCGGCGATTGCTTAAAGCAATTTAGAAAAACGCGGCTTCGCCATTGACTTATTTCGCTAAATCCATTAAGTTCTCCACCAGTTTGAAATTAAAAATATCTCAGGAGTCTTTATGTATCTCAAAGCGCAGTTAGTCGATTATTTTGAAAAACATCAGTCGGAAATCCGCACCCGGGTCGTTGACCTTGTCACTGAAATGGTGCGGCAGAAAACCATAAATGTGGTTTCGGAGAAATTACCCGAATTTCCTTTTTTAAAAATGCGCGGCGAGGAATATCGCGTCGCCGAAATCGTAACCCGTGAACTGGAAAAATCCGGCATTGCTTACGAAATCTTTGCCCGCATGGAAGGACGTCCCAATGTCATTTCCAAACTCGGTCAGGGTAAAAGTGGTCAGTGTCTGCTGATGCCGGCTCACATGGACATCGTGCCGGCCGGCGAAGGCTGGGATACCGACCCGTTTGAAGTTGTTGAAAGAGACGGCAAACTCTTCGGTCGCGGCACGCTCGACAATAAAGGACCGTTGGTTTCGATTTTAATCGCGGCCGAAATCCTGAAAAAACTTGGCATCGACCAGCAACTCAACGGTGAACTGATGGTCGCGGCTTTGTCCGATGAAGAAGCCGAAGACCCGGACGGTATCAATTATGGTATCGGCTACTTAGTCGAAGAAAACCTGATTCATCCGACGCTCTCGGTGGTGCCGGATATCGGCGGCAACATGCTCGAGATTGATGTCGCCGAGAAAGGCCGCACGGTGATAAAAATTACCGCCATTGGTAAGCAGGCCCACGGCTCGACCCCGGAGAAAGGCATTAACGCCGTTTTCATGATGGCGAAGTTCGTCAACGAACTCGCGAAAATGCAGTTCAAGTACGAAGTTCATCCGGTGCTTGGGCATCCGACGCTCAATCTGGGTGAAATTCATGGCGGCGTAGCCTCGAATATCGTTCCCGGAACCTGCTACATTTATATTGATATTCGCGCCGTCCCCGGACAAACCGAAGAAATCTTGTTAGGTCAGATTCAGGATTGCATTATAAATGTTCCAAAAGGCAAATTCAAAGTCGAAATCGTGTCGACCAATCAGCCGCATTCCATCAGCCCGGATGTCGAGTTGGTAAAAAAAATTCAGTCGAATGCTAAAGAATTTCTTAAACTCGAACCAAAAGCGATCGGACAGGGCGGCGGTACTTATGCAAAAACGCTGTGTCTGAACGGTATCGCCGCGGTTGGCTGGGGCCCGGGCGACGATAATGCTTTCCATGTCGCCAACGAATATGTCGAGATCAAGCAGCTGATTGATTTTGCGCTGATGACCTGTTTGCTGGCGGTCGATTTACTGGCATAAATTTCCAGGCGGGTGTCTGCTATTGCAACTCCGCCGATTGCATTATAAATTATGCTCGCGTCTTCGGGACAGGGTGCAAATCCTGACCGGCGGTTAAAGTCCGCGAGTCCGTCAAAAGCCGGACAGAGTCTGTGAAATCCAGACACCGACGGTAAAAGTCCGGATGGAAGAAGATGGAGAATCCCGAACGCAATCGGGTTTTTTTATGAATCAAACTGAAAAATGGCTGAAACGAACTCTTGAACTGGCCGAACAAGGACGCGGTTTCACCAGTCCCAATCCGGTGGTCGGAGCCGTTATCGTGAAAAACGATGAAGTTGTTGGCGAAGGCTTTCATGTTAAATTTGGCGCGCCGCATGCCGAGATCATGGCCTTGGAACAGGCTGGCAAGGCCGCCCGCGATGCCGCTCTCTATGTCAATCTGGAACCATGTTGTTATTTCGGTAAGACTCCGCCTTGCGTGGATGCCATCATCAAAGCCGGCATCCGCGAAGTATTTATCGGCGCGATCGATCCAAATCCACGTGTCAATGGCGCCGGTGTCCGGAAATTACGGGAAGCCGGACTGACTGTTCAGATTGGTATTCTGGAAAGTGAAGCCCGCCGGATCAACCGTGGTTTTTTTACATTAATGGCGAAACAACGTCCCTGGATTGCCCTGAAACTGGCGCTGACGATGGATGGTTTTATTGCCGATCCAACCGGCAAGAGTCGCTGGATTACCGGCGGCGAAGCCCGTAATTATGTTCTCGAACAGCGCCGCCGGCATGATGCCGTGATGGTCGGAATGGGTACGGTTTTTAAAGACGATCCGGGACTTTTACCCGAAGATCGCAGCGGATTCATTCCTTATCGGATCATTCTCGACGAAGCCCTTAATATGCCGCTGCGGATGCAATTAGCGACGGATGATTTTCATAACCGAACGATGATAGTTACCGGTTGTACGGAAAAAGCGGAGAAAGTACGTCAGTTCGAATCGGTCGGAATAAAAATTCTTCAGAGTTCTAAAGATGACTTCGGCTGGCTGGCTTTGCCGGAAGTTTTTAATCAACTGGCTAGTCTGGGAATCACATCGGTCTATTGCGAAGGCGGCAGCCAATTGGCCGGATCGCTGATTACCGGGCGTTTAGTCGATGAACTACAGATTTTCATCGCGCCGAAAATCCTGGGCGAAGGTTTACGGGCGCTCTCCGGTTTCATGCGCTCGCTCGATCAGGCCATTGCGCTCGAATGGGAGCATGTTGAAAAACTGGGCGCGGATGCACTCTTAATCGGGAAATTAACCTGATGTTTACCGGAATTATTGAAGAAATCGGCGAAATCCGGAACGTGTCGCCCAATGCGGAAGGCAAGCGCTTCCGGATCGCTGCCCGAAAAATTCTCGGCGATATTCACGATGGCGATAGCATTGCGGTCGAGGGCGTTTGCCTGACAGCAGAAGAATTCGGCCAGGATTATTTCGTCGCGCAGGCAGTCGGGGAAACGCTCTCGCGCTCGACCTTAGCCACGCTGCAGCGCGGCGATCGCGTCAATCTCGAGCGGGCGATGGCGGCTGATGGTAGGTTTGGTGGACATTTCGTACAAGGACATATCGATGCGATTGCGACTATCGTTGAATTGAAACAGGAAAGCAATTCGGCCGTTTTGCGTATTTCCATTCCCGGTTCAATTCAAAATTACATCGTGGAGAAAGGTTCGCTGACGGTTAATGGCATTAGTCTGACGGTAGCCGCGGTCGAGGAAAGTGAAGTTCGCATTGCCCTGATTCCGGCGACTTTGAAGAACACTACGCTGGGTTTGAAGGCAGCCGGAAATCAGGTTAATATCGAAGTCGATGTCTTGGCAAAATATATCGAAAAAATGCTCGGACAAACTAAAAAAGAACCTTTGACGTTTGAAAGAGTAAAAAACTGGGGTTTCAACCAGTGAAAGAGCTGAGGATACAATGAAATTCGATTCGATAAAAACTGCGATCGAAAATCTAAAAAATGGTCATTTCGTAATCGTAGTCGATGACGAAAATCGCGAAAACGAGGGCGATTTTATCATGGCGGCCGAGAAGGCCACCCCGGAAGCCGTCAATTTTATGGCAAAATATGCCCGCGGTCTGTTATGCGTCGGACTAACCGAAGAACGCGCCAAAGCCCTCGAACTCAATCTGATGGTTCAGGAGAATACGGCCTTGCATAATACCCGCTTTACCGTTAGCGTGGATTTAAAGCAGGGTACGACAACCGGTATTTCGGCGTATGACCGGGCGATGACGATTAATGCGCTGGCGAATCCGCAAACCAAGCTGGAAGAGTTCGGCCGGCCGGGCCACATTTTTCCGATCATCGCCCGACCGGGCGGTGTGTTGCGGCGGGCCGGGCATACGGAAGCCTCGGTCGATTTAACGCGCATGGCTGGTTTAACACCGGTCAGTGTGATGTGTGAAATCATGGACGAAAACGGTGAAATGGCGCGGGGTGAAGCCCTCGAACAAATTGCGCGGGTTCATGGCGTCAAGATTATCACTGTTCAGAGTTTAATCGAGTACCGCCGCAAGACCGAACGCTACATCGAGCGGGTCAGTGAAGCTGATCTGCCGACTCGATTTGGCGTTTTCCGGATCGTCGTATATGTCGACCGGCTGACCGATAAAGAGCACGTCGCCATGGTCATGGGCGATATGCGAACGTCTGAACCGGTCATGGTGCGCGTTCATTCCGAATGTCTGACCGGCGATGTTTTTGGTTCGATGCGCTGTGATTGCGGCGATCAACTGCACAAAGCGCTTGAAATCGTCGCACAAAACAAACGCGGCGTTGTCCTTTATTTGCGTCAGGAAGGACGCGGAATCGGCTTGCGCCATAAAATCTCTGCCTATAAATTGCAAGACGAAGGTATGGATACGGTCGAGGCCAATATCAAACTCGGCTTTCTGCCGGATCTGCGCGACTATGGAATGGGAGCCCAGATTCTGGCCGACCTGGGCGTACGTAAAATGCGGTTGCTGACCAATAATCCGAAGAAAATCGTCGGTCTGCAGGGCTTCAATCTCGAAATCGTCGAACGGGTTCCGATCGAGATTCCACCCAACCCGAAAAATGAAAAATATCTCAGGACCAAGCGCGACAAAATGGGACATTTAATCTTAAAAAAATAAACAGGTGTCAAATGACTAAACTGCATGAAGGCGTGCTTTCCGCCGAAAAAATGAAAGTCGGGATCGTTGCCAGTCGGTTCAACGATATGATTACCAAAGAACTGTTGGCCGGCGCGATCGATTGTCTTAAACGTCATGGCGCGGATGAAAATGACATTCATATTTACTGGGTGCCGGGAGCCTTTGAAATTCCCCGGATTGCAAAAGAAATCGCTAATTCCAGCCAGTTTGACGGCGTGATCTGCCTGGGAGCGGTTATCCGTGGCGCCACTTCGCATTTCGAAATGGTTTCAAATGAAGCCTCCAAGGGCATCGCGCGTTTGTCAATGGAATCGGATGTGCCGGTAATTTTCGGTGTGCTGACGACCGAAAACATCGAGCAGGCGCTCGAACGCGCCGGCACGAAAGCCGGTAATAAAGGCTGGGACGCCGCCCTGAATATGATCGAGATGGCCAATTTGATCCGTTCGATCCGTCTACAAGGCAATAAGTAAACCATGCGGCGTCTGTTATTATTCCTGATTGTTCCGGCAATGGTCGGAGCCCAAAGTATAGTTGGTGAATGGACCAGTTATACTTCTGCCGTTACTTTAAATGAATTGGTCGGAATTGGCGACAAAATTTATGCGGCAAGTCCGGGAGGATTAGTGGAGTTTAATAAGACCAGCCGATTATTTACAATCTATGGTCCGGATGACGGATTATCGTATCCCGACATTCAATGTCTGGCGCTGGATAAATTCGGAAATCTCTGGTTGGGAATGAGCTCGCCTAACGGTGAAATTAACGTCTGGAATCCCACTGAAAAAAAAATCGTCTCTGTTTATAATGCAGCCGAATTGGGCGAGGAACTGACTGCCATCGGAACAATGACCTTCGATGCGGACGGAGCCTATATCGCTTACCAGCAAAACGTCGACTGGGGACTTTTGTATTTTACAATTGCCGACGGTGATTATGTTTACCGGGATTTTTTCCCAAATTTTCCGCTTGAATTTTCAGAAATAAATCATCTGATGCTTGCGAATGATACGCTCTGGGTTGCCACCGACGCAGGCTTGTTATTTACTGAACCCGCCGACGTCGATCTGAAGGACCCGGATAACTGGACGGTCGTCGGTCTGCCTGGAACCGGAAATGTCGCCAGCGTGATCACTTATAATGACGCTGTATTGTGCTCTTACGGTTCGGCAATTTACCAGGTCAATGGCTCGGATGCCAGTCTGTTTGACAGCCGTCTGAGTAGTACGATAGCGCAGTTGATAGTCGACAGTTCGGGACAATTATATGCGGCAACCACTTCGGGCGTTTACCTTTATACCGGCAGTGCCTGGCAACGAAAGAATACCAGCGCTGTAAACTGCGCGCTGATTGATGCCGATGGCACTGTCTGGGGCGCAACCAATTATAGGGGAATTCTTAAAATTGAAGCTGATGAAGTGACCTCATTCA
>Ga0172375_10005044_pt1 | contig 19259 bp, 23 predicted proteins | sample LakKiv1m_FD_114537 | JGI IMG/M metagenome (GOLD analysis project Ga0172375, IMG submission 114537) | Freshwater microbial communities from Kabuno Bay, South-Kivu, Congo - kab_092012_11.1m | ecosystem: Environmental > Aquatic > Freshwater > Lake | place: Democratic Republic of the Congo...
AAGTTTCTTAAAAAATATCGGCTCGAACTTCGTTTTAAAAGATAAAAATTTCGGATTTCAGGGCAATACCGGTTGGCGAATTTTGCTAAATTCGCCCTCATTTTCTGATTGGCGGAGCATTGGGGTCTGGAACCTTTCTGTCCTTATAACCCTGTCCCCAACCTCTGTCTCATTCTACCAGTCTTTTGTGCCTAAATGAGACAAATGAGACAGTATAAAAAAGGGTGTCTCGAAACACGACAACACGTCGCTTGAATTTGTACATACATGTATGTACAATATTGTTATGCGGAAGAACCAAATAATTAACATTACCCTCTCGGACGAGTTGCTTAAAGCTGTCGATAAGCAAGCGGAAATTGAAATCAGAAATCGAAGCGAGCTAGTCAGAGAGGCTATACGGATGTACCTTCAAGAAAAAAATGCTAACGAGATACACCAAACCTATACCACTGACGAATCAAATCGGATTAATGACATAAAGAACTTTTCCGATTTTAAGGATTTTACAACTTTTACTATTTCTTGTTCTTATCGTCCCCAGCCTAATCAGGTGAAGGAAATTTTTGCCGGAAGTGACTCGGCACTGATCAAATACATTGAAAGCCCAACTCCGTTCAGATATATGGGGTGGGACATGCAAACATTGGGGCGAGCAAAACCGGTAGCCGGAGAATACCTTCAGATAACTAACGGTGACAGAAAAATTATACGGGTGTACCGTGATGGTCAGGTCGTATTCGGAGCCAGTGAAGATTTTTTTGGTCACGCTATGGAAATTGACTTAAAAGATGTGGACAAAGTTTTTAAGTTCAATTGCATGGCGACAGCTGAATTAATATCAAACTTTGTTAATTTTTCTCTAGAAATTGCCAAATATTTAGAAAAAAATTCAACTGGGATAATCTACAAAATAAGAATCTTCAATCCCAAAAGAAAAAAGTTGGAGCTTATAGCCATAAACGACTTTCGGGATAAGCTTGGCGAACTAGCATTAGACCTTGCAGACAGGGAAATTTATATTCCTTCTGGATTGACGCCAGAAAAAATAGCGTATCTGATTTGGGCAGAATTCAACTATCTTTTTGGGATAAGTGAGGATCGCTTTTTTTATGCTGATAGGACAAATAAAGCGATGATATTCGACAAATTCATTAATCAAAAATAAAAAAATATGTCCATCAAAACCCAAGAAGAAATCAAGAAAGTACGAGGAGGTGAAATAATTACTGGTTATGCTATCGACGACAAAAAACCCTCAGAAAGAATTCTCGTCTACAAAATTAATAAAAACAAGGCTATCATCGAATATTTCCCACTTAAGTCAAAATATTACTTTTTTACCAAAATATTCATCGACGGGTTTTCATCTTTACCAGAAATATTTAAGAAAAACGGTTATTGCAAAAACCGCATATTTGACTATATTCATCGAACTTTTAACGGAAAAAACATAAAATCAATCGACATCTCGAAAACTGGAGCGTGTTCCATTACGAAGAAAGGAAAGAACAAATATTTACATTTATCTTACCCCTGTCTGGAGGGACTATCTGAAGAACTCGGCACGATGGATTATTATCATCGTCAAAGACGAGTCCAGATTGTCAATAAACTTTTTAACTCACAATTCCCTAAACTAGTAAAAGCCAGGAAAATAAACAACGCTGCGGCTGATACAAAGCTGGCCATACAAACTCTTTCAGCCCAGGGAGTTGATAGTTTTGACAAACACGACATTGGTAGAGTGACAGATATCGTCTCGAACCTTATGAAGTCGAGCCATCGATTACAGATTACTCAAAGCGATCTGTTTAAAAATACAAAATTAAAAATTGATTCGGTGACATTTAGCGACGTAATCGATAGATTTGATAAAAAATTATCCTCAAAAAAGACATCAGAATCCGATTGGGGAAAGTTTTTGGAAGAAAATTTATTTTTGATAGATTCAAAATACATTCACTCAATTGCGCAGCTAAATTTGATTCTCGGGACAACCAGAAAGGTTGATTTTGGTTTGGTGGATACACAAGGATATCTCGACTTATTCGAGATCAAAAAGCCAGATACCAAACTTTTAGTCTCTAAAAAAGATAGCCGAGGAAATTACTCTTGGGACAAACAAGCCATAGAAGCCATCGTTCAGGCCGAGAAATATTTATATCACGCAGAACGAAAAGGGAATGACCTGAAAGCTGATGTTAAAAGGGAGAAAGACATAGACTTAGACGTGATACGCCCAAGAGCCTTCGTAATTATGGGAAATTCAGCTCAGTTAGATACCTCGGCTAAAAAAGAAGATTTTAGGATATTAAAAAATCAGTTTAAAAATATTGAAATTGTTCTTTATGATGAACTTCTTGAGAGGATAAAGAACCAAAAAAAGAGTCTTGAGAACTAAAGTTACTATCCCGTTCTAAGTTTCTGGATCAACCCTTGCCTTAAAACCGCTCGGCAATTTACCATAATCTTTTGTTATCTTTCGTTCCTCTTCTTCCCAATCTCTTAGGGCATCGTAAGCCTTTTTCATATCCTCAAGTTTGTGAAATTTTGGATTTGAATCAAATTCCAAAGGTTGAGTAACAATAAACTTGTTTACCTCTTTTCTTATCGAATCGAGTTTCTTAAGGTGTGTCTTATGTCTCCTTCTAAGTTCAAACCAAATAGCGTGATTAAGGACATCTGCTTCATCATAAAATCGAATTTTAGACAATTGTTCTTTATGGGCTACAAACTTCCCCTCGTTATCCCAGCGTATAAGGGTCCGGGTGCTAATCTTTAATATTTTCGATGCTTGAGAAATCCGTAAGTATGACATTACATAATAATTATACAACTTACGACACTAAAATATATATGTCGTGGTATCTGGAGATTATAACTACGGATCTTACCTACTTATCTACATAGTTAACTACTTTATCCACCTAACCTCTCCACTAAGAGTGATGATTTAGGAGGTAAAATCGTTTTGTTGACTAGTAGTACAAAATGAAATATTATTCCCATAGTTACCTTATTAAAATAAATATGAAAATATATCTAGTTACCCGCAACCCCGGCAAAATAATGGCCGCCAATAGTGTTTTCAATAAATACAATATTGAGCTCTCTGGTGTCGAAAAAGATTATGTTGAGATCCAAGCTGCTACTAGCTTAGAAATTGCCAAATACACAGCTCTAGAGGCTGCCAAAGAGTTGAATGCACCCGCTATCAGGGAAGACCATAGTCTTTTTATTCATGCTTTAAATTTACCCGGACCCTACACTGCTTACATTGAAAAAATGCTTCCAGTGGAAAAGGTAATCGAGATTTGCCAAAAATTTGGAGACAATACTGGACATTTTGAGGTGGCTTCAGTAGTTGGTTTTCCTGACGGACAATCATTTGAATATGTTTTTCAAGTTCCTGTGACTTTTGGATCAGAAGTTAAGGGCGAAAATCCTCGTGGCTGGAATGGGATACTTCGATTACTTGACGAGCAACGGGCAATTACAGAATATCCTGAAGAAGAGAGACTCCATATTTGGAATCAAGGATATGAAAAACTGGCTCAACACCTCGCCGAGAAATATAATCTGACTAAAACTACTTAGTTTTTAACCATTACTCCTCTCATTATCGCTCGCATTCCAGTGGTGACTTCTCTTTGGTATTGAATAATTGGAGACTCTATTTTTAGTCCATGTTTTTGGCAAATATCTTCAAATTCCTGGCTAGTAACCAATGTCATAATTAAGTTTTCTTTTGTTAGATAAACAGAGTTGCCAATACTTTTGAATAAGTCCACTTTTTCAGAAGAAAACAGATTAAAACACAAATGCCCACCTTTCTTTAACACCCTTGACACCTCACTGATGGCTTTATCTAACTCGCTTAAGTCGTAGGCGTTGTGAAATACTCCGTTACTCAAGACAATGTCAAAATATTGATCTGGAAATTTAATATTTAGCATATCTCCTTGAGCTATGTTTTCTTGAACCATCTTTTTATCTGCACCAGCGGTAAGTAATCGTTTTTTAGTTGTGGCTACCATTTTTTCATAAAAATCGCAGGCGTAAGTATTGAATCCAAGCCTAAACAAAATTTCCGTATTTCTGCCAGCCCCACAACCCAAATCTAATACTGATATCTTTTTACCCACAAATTTCTCAAAAAATTCTATCCAATAGGGTGGCGCTGGTTCATCTTTGAACCATTTAATATTTTCGAAGTCGTTCCAAAACTCTTCTGCATTTTTTCGGTAAACTTTGGTGTTATCCATTATTTTTTATTTAATAAAATATATTTTCTGTTCTCAGGATTAAAAACAAACATTTTTAAATTTTCTTTTTCAAAAGCTGATTTACACACCTCAACATTTTTTGTTACTGCCACAATTGCCGGGCCAACTGAGGATATTGAAAGTAAATCAACAGTGCCGTCTTTTTTAAGATAAGCCAAACGATTACATAAAGCCGTTAATGGAGGATAACAGTAGGAACAGTTTTCAATACTGCCCATTTCAAAGCGATACTTGTAGATCAAATCACCAACCGTCTTTAAATCTCCCTCCAACATGGCTGGCAGTACATAATGGAGAATTTTATAAGCAATTGTCGGACCATACGTTTTGCCGCAGTTAATAAAGTTGTCCATGACTTCCAGTTCTTTTGCTAACAATATTTTCGAGTCAAGTTCTACAAAGTCTTTTGGTAAACCAACTATTACCTTGTAATCATTTGACAGTTTCATTGTTCCAATCACCCTACTCTCGCCTGCCAATACCATTAATGCACCTTCGTATTGTCCTCCTGCAGAAGATCCACCAATGCACTGAACTGGACTAATCATGTTTATTTCATTATCTATCTCTTCACCATGATTTTGGGCAGTATATTGAACCAAATCTCGTGCAGCAATAGCATTGCCGAAAAGTTCATTAATAGCACATGCCACCGATGCTATAAGGGCGCTACTAGAACCAAAACCCATATGTCTAATTTCATCTGCATTTTCGACGTCTATCTTTAGTCCGCATTTGAATCCCAATGCCTCTTTCATAATCAAGGCAGAGTGCATAATTAGTGATTTTCTTTTTGACCTGTCAGAAATTACAACGTCACTATTGTCTTCGGTTTTCTCAATATTTACGGTTCGATATTGGTCAACTTTTAAAATGATTTCTCCAGGCGTATATACCAGGTTGTTGTTGGAGGAGATTTTACTTGGGTCGATAGCCATCAGATCAAGTCTGCTGGGATATTTGATACTCACCTGACTATATTCTTCAGTTATTTTGTGTGGACCACCTTTAATTGGATTAAAAACAGTACCGACCATAAATGGTTTGAAATCAGTTTTTACTTTTGTCATTTTTCGGATTTAAATAATTTAACAACCTTTGAATAATTTTACTGTTAAGTTTGTCGGAGCTGTGTACGGTTAACCTCACCCAGCCACGGTGGTGATTATCAACCTCATTCATATCAAAAGATAAAAGATTGTTTTTTAGTAAATCATTGTATAAATTGCCTTTTTTTCTTTTACAAACGACAAAATTCAGTTTTGACGGCTTAATACCTATTGATGGATTTTGACGTAAAACGTTAATTATTTTTTGTTTATTCAGGTTAATTTTCTTTTTATAAGACTCAAGAGTACTTAGATTGTTCAACAGTTTGATTACATAAAAAGCAGTGATTGAGCTAATCGGAAATGTAGCAGATACCTGATTAATTTCTTCAAGGAATTCAGAATTTGTTGCTCCAAAACCAAATCTCAGCCCTGGTGCCCCGAAGTATTTACTTAATGAAGTGATGACCGTTAGATTGGGGTGCTTACTCACTTCGCTAAATAATGTTTTTCTTTCCCAGTTATCAAAGAAAAAAATTGAGGTTTCATCAATTACGAAAGTTGTCTTTGGATACTTTTCAATCAAGTCGAGAATTTTGCTTTTACCGAGATATTTATCGTTAATTGAATTTGGATTTACGATCCAACACAAGTCAAAGTTATTCAAATCAACTTGGAATATATTGTCGTAGGAGACTTCTTTGAATGAATCTAAGTTGGAATAAATCCTGTAAAATAATGGCTTTAACACCGCTACCTTTAGCTTTTTGAGCCTGGCAACAGTGTTTATCCTGACGATTAAATCTTCGCTTCCATTGCCAAAAAAATATTTATTTTCTCCAAAAGACTGGTTCAAAATCTTACTGATTTCTTTGTATGAAATCTCCGGATATTTTGAAACTAAATCAATAAGTTTTTTATCGCTTATATCTTTCCCCAAAAATGCACTACTGTTTGCCTCGTCGTAATTACTAGAAGTACAGCAGTCGATAACATTTCTGCCGACTTCAAAAGAATGTGATAAATAGTTATTTTGTTGATTACTTACTGCCATATATTGTTCGACTGTCTGGTACACGATTTAACGTCTCCATTAATTTATCAAAGTCATCAAAAGAAATTTGCTGTTTACTGTCAGTTTTTGCCGTCGAAGGGGTAGGGTGTACTTCAACCATTAAACCGTCAAAGCCAACTGCTTTCGCAGCTACCGCCATTGGGGTAATTAAATCTCTACGCCCAGCGGCATGACTTACATCAATAACAACCGGCAAACCACTTTGTTGCTTGGCAAGATAGGCTGTTTGTAAATCGAGAATGTTCCTAGTATCAGGCGAATAGCCCCGGACGCCCCTTTCGCAAAGTATCACGTTGGGATTGTGTCGGGCAATATAACCAGCGGCGCCAACCCACTCTTCAAGCGATGCTGACATTGATCTTTTAAGCAATACCGGGAGTTTACTATCAGAAGTCATTCTGCCAATTTCATCAAGCAGATCGTAATTTTGTCCATTTCTTGAACCAATCCAGAGTAGGTCAAATCCAGCTGAAAGTGTTTTTTCTATAGTAGCGGCACTTTTCACTTCAGTTGAGATGGCAATACCAGTTTGCCTCTTTGCTTCTGTCATCCATTCAACACCTTCGTCACCTGACCCCTGCCAAGCATCAGGGCTAGTTCTTGGTTTCCATAAGCCAGCTCTTAATATATCTCCACCTGCCGCTTTAATTCTTCGAGCCGAGGTTAAAACCTGATCTAGGCTTTCGGCTGAACATGGGCCAGCAATAGTATTCCATTTACAATTTAGTTCAATCATTTTATTTTTCTGAAGCAATAATTTTTGTCGCTCTTTCTCCGATGTCATTTAAGACTAACTGTCCGTTTTGTTCTCTATATGTAGTCCCGTCGCTTAGGCTAAATCTTCCTTCACGGTGAAGTTTGGTAATCCACTGGTCACAATATTCAGCTCCCTCTCGTGCACTTCCCTGAGGATAACCTTGGATAAATCCATCAAGGGATTTATTATCAAGGTGCATCCATTCTTCTGCTTTGAGAGACGGGTCAATTCCTAATAATCTAATTAAATTACCCTCATAGTTATGTTCTTGATAAGCGGCGGCGACTTCGGGCATCCATACGGCGGGCTTTGATCTTCCAGAAAGTTTGATATGTCTCACTCCCATCTCTCCATAAAAGTTGATGTCCTCTGGGCGAATCACTCCTCCAGCCATTAGTAACTGTCGAGGTTTTTCTAATTTAGTTGTATTGCAAGTAGTGTGAAATTTGGCATCTTTGTCACCACAAGCTAGATGTTGGTAATGAGCTGCTCTGGTTGGACAACTAAAAAGACAGCTTTCTGTAGCCAAGAGTTCCACCTCGATTCCATTTTTATTTCCTAGTTCCACAATTCCATTTAAGTCACCCCAATTTTTACCTAAGTCATGATGAGGTACCACTCTGTTTGGGGCAACGTCTAAATATTTAGCCAGGTCTTTTTCGTTTCTAACTCCAGCAATCGTTGAAATGTGAATTGGCAGATCTGGACATCTGGCCCTGACATGTTTCATCAGATCATGTGAGGAAACCGTTACTGCATCAGCTTTTAGATCTTGAGATATCCAATCAATATATTCGTCAACTTCTTTGACTAATCCCGGATCGCCAGTGAAATTAAACGGCGCATTTAAAAGATAAGTAAAGCTGATATTTTCTTGCCTACATCTTTCCCTAAATCTGACAGCATCATCTCTAGTTACCTGAACCACTGCATCTGGAGAACGCCCATGCTTGACTGGTCCACCGTTCGGTAATGCCCCATAAATTTCTTTAACGGGAGTTATTGCTGTAGGATTTGCCGAAGAAACTTTTTTTAAAACAGGGTCATCCCAGTGGCATGGCATGGTAATTGATAGTTCTTGATTTTTCATTTTCTTCTCATTGGACAATAATCATGTCCCTCCAGTGGAGGAGTTAATTGGTAACCAAATGATCTAAACTTGTTTGAAAAACACGAATATAAACCTAAAACATCGCAGTTATTGCATAAAACCACATCGGCAACTTCTTTAATTTTTTCAACCCCCATTTCTTTGTCATAACCTAAAATTTCCTGTTTAAAAACGCCTAAGGTTAATCCCTGAATATGCCTATCAGGTCGTAGCTGATGTCTTTGAAAAAGAACCTCGGGCTGAGCTTCGGTGTAAACAACAAGGTGAGATCTTTGATCCAAAGGTTCCACGCTTTGACGAATTTTATTTATACCTTCCAATTGTCTGTTTCCTGTTACTACAACATCTTGTTTATTTTCCCTTAATGCCAAACTTTTAGCTGCCCTAACCTCACTGATAATGTAATCATCAAAACCGTGTCCATTTTGCTTTGCCCATTCACCAAAAGGTAGTTCTGAACCAGAATCCTTATATATCCGTCTGACAACATCACCTGTTTCCACATGTACAAATCCATTTTCGACCAAAAATTTAGCTAATGTACTTTTCCCGGTATCGTGATGGCCAGCTATAAATATCATATTAGTGCGCCATGATGGCGCCACTGTTATCTAATAAGGGGATAATACCACTAATTCACACGATTTCAACAAGTTATTGATTATTACTCTTTTTCCAGTCTTCTACAATTTCCCTTAAAAGTTCTGATTTTGAAAGGCCCCGCTCATCACTTTTACTTTCCAGAAAGTCGCTCATCTCCCGGGTGGTGACAAAATTGAACTTAATATACTTGCTTTTCTTAACATCCTCAAAAGATGCCGATATTTTTTTGATTAATGAATTTGCATCATATTTTACAATCTTTAGATATGACGATTTTGTACCCAAAGTAAATCTAGAAGTGTGGTTAACATCGGATCTTTTTAAGGCAATTACTGGGATTTTCCATGACAGGGCCAATGCTATTTGTTGTCCAACCCCGGTCGAGGGATAGGTTATTTCAGCCACCAACACATCGGCACCCTTAATTTCGTTTATAGTTTGTTCAAATAATTCTTCGGCATCCAATTTGGTTTTATCTTCAATCCAGTTTGAGATAAGAGTGCCGCCCGATTTAGAAATGGCCTCAATAATCTTAGAGTATGAATCTTTGTCTTCAGACAGTGTCGATGATGATGCGGAAAAATATACCTTCATTCTTAAGTGAACAATTTAATTCTACACTAAAAAATCCTCTTTATCCTTGCTTGTACTCTATCAGCCCCAACCTGATATTCAACCGTTTCCCCTGACCCATGTCCCAGAAGAACTTTTCCAAGAGGAGACTGTGGGGTCACAACTGTTGTTCCTTCATTACTAAGTTGGCAGTTTACATCAGAAATCACTGCAGTAAAACTTTCTCCGTCTATCTCTACATCAGCCAATGCTCCCAAAGAAACTCTTCCCGATCCTGCTGAGTTTAGTCCATTTCTAAGTTTTTCAAGTTTTGTAACCGTTGATTGCCAAGAAGCACTTTGGCCTTCGGCAACTGCCCTCTCTCCCGATCCAGAAATAGAATTGTTATTTGCACAATCAACAGCAAATTGTCTCGCTTGTTCAGCCGCCCTTCTAGCTGAAGCCAAATCAGTTTCAATCCCCTGAATAATATTTTCTCTTGTTTTTATTGACATCTAGCGCTTAGTATATCAAATCAATTTAGTTATAGCCACCTATCTTTGTTATAAGTCCTTATAATATTGATGTGAAGATGAGCCATATTGTCAAAACAAGAACTAAGCTTTATCAAAAGGCCAAAATCCTTATTTCCGACCCAAAATTTCAACAAGAAATCAAGGAGCTGCGTGGTAAGTGGAATATTCCTCAAAATGGATTTACCACCAACGAAGAAAATCAAAACTGGCATGATTGGATTATGGAAGTAACCGACAAATTTTTAGACGAAAATTGTATAGAAGAATCAAAACTGGAGATGGATCTGAGTAGAATGAAAAAGTGGAAAGAAAAAGAAAAAGCTAACCAGAATTTTAATGACCAAACTCCAATAAATGCATTTCATATTGATCTTGATCGTTTGGTTTCAATGTATAAGCTTCCTTCAAGCTGGCATGAGTCAATAAAAAGGTATTTAATGTTTAACAGTGTCGATTTGATGATGATCCCAGGTAATGTATCTATCGCTATTGGTGTTGGCAAAGAAAGAAAACTAATGCTCGAAATTAATGCAGATACAACTTTGGAGGATATTAAGTTTATTTGGCCGATGGTAAAGGCAGAACAAAAGAGACTACCAGATAAATCCAACAAATTTCAACCATCTACAATGATTGATATAGACAAAAAGGCCTACGAGCTGAGGCGTCAAAACAAGCTTAAACTTTCGGAAATAGCCGACATTATCACTGAAGAGTTTAACTTGGAAAGCTATACTTACAAATCAGCGGGTGAATCAGTAAAACGCCACATAGAAAGAATAAGTCGCCTTCAAGCTTAAAGGAAACGGTATCGAGGGAATTCGAATAATCGTACTATGTTTTGGTAGTGGGTCAAAAGCAAAAATGTATAAGTTTTTACCAACTCAAAAATAAAATATTAACAGATATGAAAAATACAATAAATTTATCGGTGATACAGGTTGATATTAATAATCTAAAACCTGCCGATTATAATCCCAGGCATTGGAATCAAACTCAGATCGAAAATCTCAAAAACAGCATCAAAAAGTTTGGGCTAGTTGATCCTATTATTGCCAATTCTTCAGAAAATAGGATGAATATTGTTATTGGCGGCCATTTCCGTCTGGAGGTTGCCAAACTGCTTGGTTACACCCAAGTTCCAGTAATTTACCTAAATATCCCTGATATAGACAAAGAAAAGGAATTGAATTTGCGTTTGAATCGGAATACTGGCGAATGGAACATGGAGCTACTAAAGAACTTTGATATGGAAATGCTTTTAGGCGTGGGATTTGATAATAGTGATTTGTCCAAAATTTGGGATGAAAACCTAGAAACGGAAGATGATAACTTTGATTCCCAAAAAGAATTAGAAAAAATTAAGGAACCAAAAACTAAGGTTGGAGACATAATTAAGTTGGGAAATCATCTTCTTGTCTGTGGTGACAGTACAAAATTAGAAACAGTCCAACAATTAACCAAGGAAAAAGTAGTATCCATGATCTACTGCGACCCTCCATACAATATTTCTCTCGATTACAACAAAGGTGTTGGTGGCAAAGGAAAATATGGTGGAAAAACCAACGACAACAAAACTGACTTGGAATATAAAGAATTTTTGAAAAATACAATCCAAAACGGACTAGCAATCTCAAAGAACGATTGTCACGTGTTTTATTGGAACGATGAAAACCATGTCGGTCTAGTTCAGGGATTATTTGCGGAATTGGGGATTGAAAATAAAAGGACCTGTTTGTGGATTAAAAATGGATTTTCACCTACTCCAAACATTGCTTTTAACAAATCATATGAAGCTTGTATTTACGGAATAGTGGGTAAGCCACTAATTTCTGAAAACCCAAAAAATCTAAATGAAATTATGAACAAAGAAATTGGTTCCGGGAATCGGACTATTGACGACATTCTAGATTTGCTAAATATATGGTTGATTAGAAGACTACCGGGTGGGGAATACGAGCATCCAACAGAAAAAAGCCCGACCTTACACGAAAAAGCTATGCGTCGGTGTACTCAACCTGGCGATATTATTTTAGACTTGTTTGGTGGTTCGGGATCAACACTAATCGCTTGCGAACAACTAAAAAGACGATGTTTTTTGGTTGAGCAAGAACCAATATTTTGTGATTTGATCATTTCTCGTTATCAAAAACTAACTGGTCAGGAGGTTGCATATGCCCATTAAAAATGGAGATTTGATAATCCTTGGCGATCATCTGCTTTTATGTGGAGATTCGACCGATCCAGTGCAAGTGTCAACTTTAATTGGAGATAAAAAAGTAAATCTTATTCTGACTGACCCCCCGTATGGCGTGTCGTACGTTCAGAGCAAAAAAGCCTTTAATTCCTCAAAAAATAAGTTTAAGGAAATTGCCAATGATCAGCAACAATCAGATGAACAGTATCAATTATTTACTCAAAAGTGGTTGGTATCTGTCAAACCGTTATTGGCAAATAAAAATTCGTTTTATATCTTTAACTCAGATCGAATGATCTTTGCTCTTAAAAAGGCACTCGATGACAACGAGTTTATATTCTGCCAACTGCTAATTTGGATTAAAAATCACTCAGTCATTGGGAGGATGGACTATTTGCCCCAACACGAATTGGTTGCCTATGGTTGGTGCGGTAGTCATCGTTTTTACAAAAGTAAGGATAAGAGTATCTTGGCATTTCCAAAACCCAACAAAAGTCCACTTCATCCAACCATGAAACCCGTATCATTGCTACGGCATTTAGTCTTAAATAGTACTAAGATTGGAGATTATGTTTACGACCCTTTTGGGGGATCAGGATCAACATTGATCGCTTGCGAACAAACAAAAAGAAAATGCCTAATGATCGAGCAAGATCCCGAATACTGCCAAGTGATTGTCGATCGGTTTAATAAGCTTAAAAAAACATGAAAAGCCAACAAGACAAGCAGGTATTATTATCCCAACTCCGTAAAACACCAGTGGTCCAAGTTGCTTGTGAAAAAACAAATATTGGACGGGCTAGCTATTACCGGTGGAGAAAAGACGATCCGGATTTTGCCAAATTGGCAGACGAGGCATTATCAGAAGGAAGTAGTTTAGTAAACGATATGGCCGAATCGCAATTAGTAAGTGCCATCAAAGATAAAAATATCACCGCTATTATTTTTTGGCTAAAACACCACCATCCAACTTATGCAACTAAGGTTGAAGTCACTGCAAAATTGAAACACGACGAAGCTTTGACGCCAGAACAAGAAGAATTGGTAATGAAAGCGCTGAAACTAGTATCAGTTTTGCCCACAAATATACCAATTAGCACGACCGAGGAAAGTAATATATGATGCCTCAACTTTCACTTGCCGAGATAGACCAAATCAAAAAGAAACGTGTTGTTAGAAAATCATTAGCCAGATCAAGCCATTTTTGGTTTTTCACTATTTATTTCAACCACTATATTGGTTATTCTTTTGCTCCATTCCATCAGGAAATGTTTGGAATCACTGAGGATGATTTATTGAGATTGGCAGTAATAGTTGCTTTTCGAGGTTCAGGCAAGTCAACACTCATGAGTCTGTCCTATCCTATTTGGGCGATTACTGGGCGTCAGCAGAAGAAATTTATATTAATTGTCAGTCAAACTCAAACTCAGGCCAGACTTCACCTCGCCAATATTAAACGTGAGCTGGAAACAAATGAATTATTGAAAAACGATATTGGTCCATTTCAAGAAATTGGAGACGAATGGGGATCTAATACAATTGTGCTGTCAAACTTTGATGCTCGAATTACAATTGCCTCGACTGAGCAAAGTGTCCGAGGCATCCGCCACGGCCAATATCGACCCGACCTGGTTATTTGTGATGATGTTGAGGACTTAAATAGTGCTAAGACAAGGGAGGGTCGTGACAAGACTGCTAACTGGCTGACTGGAGAAATAATGCCAATTGGTGATAACGATACTAAAATTATTGTAGTTGGAAATTTACTACATGAAGACTGTTTGTTGATGAGATTGAAGAAAATGATTGACGATAATAAGTTAAAAGGAATTTTTCGGGCATATCCATTAATCGATGATGAAGACACTATTCTTTGGCCAAGTAAATTTCCAAACTTAAAGGCGGTTGAAGATCTCAAAAGGACAATTGGATTTGAGTCGGCTTGGTACCGAGAATACTTATTGAAGATTATTTCTGACGCCGATCGCCTTGTGCATCCAGAATGGATAAAGTTTTATGATGGTATCGAAAAAGATAAGAAAGACCATATGTTTACTGCTACGGGCATCGACTTGGCAATTTCCCAAAGAGAATCTGCTGACTGTACTGCCATGGTAACAGCTAAAGTTTTTGGGCGACGTGAACATTTAGAAATTTACATTTATCCAAACCCAGTTAATGAACGACTGACTTTTCCTCAGACAGTCTCAAAAATTGAAAGTATGTCAGCAACGTTGGGAAGGGAGTCGAAAATATATATCGAGGATGTTGGCTACCAACAGTCGATTATTCAGCATCTTGATCAACGGAATATTCGCTGCGAAGGAGTGAAAGTTGGAGGACAAGACAAACGTTCCAGACTAGCTTTAGTAACTCACCTAATTGAACAAGGAAAGATACTCTTTCCTAGACACGGTGCCGAGGAGTTAATCTCCCAACTAGTAGGATTTGGTATAGAAAAGCATGATGATTTAGCCGATGCCTTCACTTTATTAATTTTAAAAATTGTTGAGTTTGATAACAAACCTATGCCAGGAATTACGATTATTTGTTGCGGAAGCAGTCTGTATGACAGAAATTACCATATGGACAGGCTTGGCGAACCAATCTCGATGAATACAATCTTCTAGTTATTGTCCGGGCAACAGGTCGTCAGCTTTGATTTTAAGAACCTTACTTATCTTATAAATCACGTAAGCAGTAGGAGAATACTTGGCATTCTCCAAATGGCCAATATAAGTTCGGTACAAACCAGCAAGATGAACTAATTCTTCTTGAGACATTCCAGCCTCTTCTCGAGCTTTCTTGATTTTCTCTGCCAATTTACTTGTAAAAGCATCTTTTGTTAACACAAAAACATCATATTGAAGTCTCAGAATACTGCCACGCAGTAAACATAGACTTAAGTGATAGAATGTGTCATCATATACGTGAATTATTAGTTAGAAATATTTATTCAAAAATATGAAGAAAATACTCAAATGGGGCATAATCGCCTTTGTAGTTATTATGATAATTGGTGCCATTTCCGGAAGCGGTAAAAGCACAACCACAACTTCAAACAGTAATACCGGATCAACCAGCACAACCAAAAAAGAAGAACCTCAAGCCAAGATTAATGATACGGTGACTGATAAAGATCTGGCGTTTACGGTTACTGGAGTGACTACCGCAAAGACCTTAGGAAACTCTTACACTAAGAAAGAAGCTCAGGGGACATTTTACGTAGTTGCCCTAAATATAAAGAATGTCGGCAAAGAAACAGCCACAATCGATAGCTCAATGCTAAAAGTTACCGACTCTCAAGGCAGAAAATTTGACAGATCAATTGAAGGACAAACAGCCAAAGGCCTATCGCAAGGAAAAGTTGACATGTTCCTCCAACAAGTACAGCCGGGACTATCGGTAAATGGAGATATCGTCTTCGACTTACCTGACGATGCGACCGATTTAAAACTCTTAGTCAAAGGCGGAATCTTCGGAACTGAAAAACCAATCTCGCTAACTAAATAAGGTAGAAAGTTAAAACTAAACCCTCTGAGAAATCGGAGGGTTTTTGGTTTACGGCATAAACATATATCCATACTCATCGTTTGGTCCAAAGTAGTGAGATTTATTAAGTAAGGTATCCGCCAACTCCCATGCTGTCATATTCTCAGAAATCCGATAACTGGCAACAATATCAATCGAGCCACTTGTTCCAACTGGCAATGCACCGGGGTTACCAACTGTTGTATCTTTAGTGTTTTCCAGTGCGTACTTAAAGGCTTTCTCATTCCTGATAAAACCATAATATTGAAGGTTACTAATTATGGCTTCTAAAGTTGAACCTTTTCCGGGCCTGAAGTCAACTGTGCTTCGATTCTTATTTGTTTCCAAGTCCGTTTGAGTAAACCTCAATTTCTCGACAAAATAGTCTTCGACTTTTTTTGGAGATTGCCAATTTTTTCCGGGTGATAGGAAATCATCTTTTGGTATTTTTCTGGAGTTAACCACAAATACCGATCCAAGTATTATGGCAATTAGTAGTACTAATCCAAAAATCTTCTTCATAATGGTTATTATAAAACTTTAAGACGACTTTCCCTGTAAATAATCATTCCTTAATGTCTTTAATAAGAAAGTATGCAGAAATAATGACAAAAGTAGTTTCAACAAGTATAAATATTGGGTTTGTCAGTTTTTTAAGATAAATACCCATCAGACTGCCAACATAGCCCAAGGCGTAGGCAATTATGAACAACAGGTAGAAATATTTTTTAGTTTTGGGGTGTGCCACTACATCCATCATCGATGACAGCGCCATTTCCTCCATGATCTTTTTTACTTCCGGTATTTTGTTTTCTTCAACTCTTTCTGGTTGTTTATCGTACTCAAAATATTTGTAATGCCAAATAGCGCAAAATTTATCTGATAGAAGAATTCCATAGGGGGCTCTTACGTCTTGGCAATATTTATGGAGCTGTTTAGTCGCATCGACATAACTACTTTCTTTGAAATTCTCTACCGATATATGAAGTTTGCATTCAATTACCAAAATTATTTTATTAAATTCCCCCGGCGTTTTAACTAAGATATCTGCCCTGTTAGACAATGTAAAATCAAAACTTGTAGTTAGCGGCTCGACCTTAATTTGATGTTTATCTATTTTGAGTAAAGATGGAAGTTTTTCTGCCACCAAGTCTCGGATTTCTTCTTCTTTACTAAACTCTCTATTTACCAATATATTTTGTAAGTCTTTAGAGCTGATGAACTTGTCCACAAGATAATTTTAGCCTATTTTTACCCAATCTAACATTTAGAACTGGTGTACAAACAACTCCTAGACTTCCATAAAACCTGCGGTATCGTTTCATCATGAAGGAGAAAGAAGATGGAAAGATACAGGAAACAAAGCAAATAAGATATTGCCTATACGCCAGAAAATCATCAGAATCAGACGAACGCCAAGCCATGTCGATTGAGTCTCAAATCAATGAAATGAAAACGCTAGCCGAGAGAGAAAATTTATTCATCAAAGAGGTCAGACAAGAAAGTCACTCGGCAAAATTATCTTCACAAAGACCAATCTTTAATAAATTATTAATCGATATTAGAGCAGGTGAATTTGATGCAATCTTAACTTGGGCACCAGACAGATTAAGCAGAAATGCTGGAGACCTTGGAACATTAGTCGATTTGATGGATCAAGGAAAATTACAAACTATCCGAACATATTCACAATCATTCTCCAATAATCCCAACGAAGAGTTTTTGCTAATGATTCTCTGTTCCCAAGCAAAATTAGAGAACGACAATAGGGGTATAAATGTAAAACGAGGCATGAAGGCCAAATGCGAGGCTGGATGGCGGCCAAATATTGCGCCATTGGGGTATCTGAATGTCATGAGCTATAACCGGATAAGTTATGTTGAAGTTGACAAAGAGCGGGCACCAATTATTAAACAAATGTTTCACCGAGTCGGAGAAAAAGGCCAAAGTGGAAGAGTCATAAAAATATGGTTGGATAAAATTGGATTTACTACCAGAAGTGGAAAACAATTAGCACTAAGTAAGGTTTATAAAACTCTCAAAAATACCTATTACTATGGTGAATTCGAATTCGGTGGTGTCACCTATAAAGGTAATCATGAACCATTAATATCCAAAGAATTATTCGATAAAGTCCAAAAACAACTTTATGTTCCGGAAAAGGAATGGCATAAAAAACTGTTCCCGTTTCGGGGATTATGTAAATGTGGAAGCTGTGGAGAATGGATAACAGCTGAGGAGAAATATAAACGATACAAATACGGAAGATTCAAAAAATATGTTTACTACCACTGTGGTAGACACGTGGATTACGACTGCGACGAGCCATATATTAGTGAGGAGGATTTGATCCAACAACTTATAGCCCATATCGATGAAATAAAACTGGATGAGAAAGTGCTGACCGAACAATTGAAAGAAGAAATCGAAAGATTTCATTCGCTCCGGGGACAAGTTCTCCATCAGGAATTCTTATCCGGAAACCTGAATCAGTTCGACTATCCTCAAAAAGATCCACTTGATCGGGATACTGCTAAAGAATATCTACTCCATGTACTCAAGGCAGGATCAGCCGAGGATAGAATAAAAATAATGGCAGCAATAAAGACAAAGTTTATTCTTCACAACAAACAGCTGACTATAAAATAATTATTGAATTGTCGGTGTTAATGTAATCCCAATTTGTTTTAACAAAAGTACATACTTTGTTGTTAATTTGTCGATTACAGCCAATACCGTTTTGTATTCACTCTCGGATATTGATGTTTGCTTCTTAATCTTTTTTGTATGGGTGACATTTTCATTTGTATATTGCTTAATTCTTGTACAAGTGTTGGTTAATTCATTAATATCTTTTTCCACAATTGATTTATCGAGATAACCGTTTGTTCCAAAAATCCTTTTAAATTCGCCGTTAGGTATCGATTTTGTAAAAGCCATAATTATTGGATCTTGGCCTACAAAGCTGTAATCCTTTAACCACATTTCTGCATACCATTTTTCAGTTATCCATTTATTGGAGTTTTTCAGTTTTATTAAAAGACTTATTAAGCTAATTTCTCCATCAAGTTTTCCAAGCTGCCTTCTGATTGCTGTCAAATTTGACTGATAGTGAGATCTCGAAACTTCAAGGGCAATTAAAGAATTTTGTTTTTGTAATAAAGGTTTGACTGCTTGTTGAAATATATTTTCCTTACCGAGCAACTCGGTTACTTCATTTTGGATAATGTTTATATTTTTTACGGCGGATTCGATGAATTCTTTCTGTTTTTTAGTCATATAATATTATCCCAGATCCATGTCAAATTAGTTTCTAAAAGCATGATTTTGGCGTGTTACAGGCTATTTTAGGGGAAAATGTTGTTTTTGGAGAATAAACAACAACAGGTTAGGGGAAATCTGCTATACCAAGTGGGTCGCATAGAACTTTGACCCTTTGGCGGAGGGAGAGGGAGTCGAACCCTCATGTCCTTTCGGGCGCGGGTTTAGCAAACCCGTGGCTTACCATTCGCCGCATCCCTCCATTACGCTATTAAAACGTGCTTGAGTATACCAAATT
>Ga0172375_10005047_pt1 | contig 19256 bp, 16 predicted proteins | sample LakKiv1m_FD_114537 | JGI IMG/M metagenome (GOLD analysis project Ga0172375, IMG submission 114537) | Freshwater microbial communities from Kabuno Bay, South-Kivu, Congo - kab_092012_11.1m | ecosystem: Environmental > Aquatic > Freshwater > Lake | place: Democratic Republic of the Congo...
CACGAAGATAATTTTTCTGCGCCTTTTTGGGGACAGCAAAAATTCCCTCATCCATCGCTACAATATCTGCCGCCACCCTAAAAAAACCCTTGATCATCATAAAAAGAAATGCCCTTTTCTTCTTGCTTTGTGCCTTTGTGACTCCGTGTGAGAATAGATTGTTGATCCAAAAAAAAACCAAATCCCTCACGTCCGGTCACAGGGATTTGGCTTTTTTGGATGGCATATCCGGTTAGTGCCCGACAGCGGCCTGTAAGACGCCCTCGGGCGGGATGACATTATAGTTGAGGGCCGCGTCCTTCTGGAGGTCCATGCCAAAGGCGACGGCCATCAACTGGGTCAGATACACAATGGGAACATCGAAGTGGGTGCCGTACGCGTCGTTGATCCGGTCCTGGTACATCTCCAGATTCATGGCGCACATGGGACACACCGTGGAGATCAGTTCGGCCCCGTGATTGAGGGCATCCTCGAGAATGTTTTTCACCAGCTTCATGCAGTAATCCATCTCAGGGAGAAAAATCCCCGAGCCGCAACACTGGATCTTTTTGGGAAAGGGGACCGCCGTTGCACCCAGGGCCTCTATCAGCCGGTCCTGGACCTTCGGTTTGTTGACGCTGTCATACTCGCCGTAGGGCCGTACGGACTGGCACCCGACATAGCCCGCCACCTTGAGTCCATGGAGCGGCTTCACCACCCGCTCCCGAATCCTGTCGACCCCGACATCGTTGTAGAGCACATCCTGGATATGCCGGACCTTGATGGTCCCTTTATACTTCAGGCCCCCCTCGGCCAGACACTCGTTGACTTCTTTAAGAAGCTGAGGGTCTTCCTGGATCTCGTGGTTCACCTTGATCATCTGGATGTAGCAGGAACTGCACGGCGCCACAATATCGTAGCTGGCATGGGCCTCCGCCAGGGCCAGATTTCGCGCGTTGAGCACCTTGATGGCCAGATCGTTCGCACCGGCATAGGAGACGCTCGCCCCGCAGCAGTTCCAGTCCTCGATCTCTTCGAATTCCATCCCAAGGGCCTCACAGGAGGGCCTCAGCGAGACGAGAAAGTTGGCCCCCGTACCCTCTAAACTGCATCCCCAGTACAGAAAGTATTTCATGCGACGGCCCCTCCTTTTCCTAACTGTTCGGCCTTGTCCAGCATTCGACGAAGCGAATGTATCCCCTTGATCTTTCGTTCAGGAAGGAGTTTCATCCTTCGGTGAAGCATCAACTTGATGCCGATATCCATGAAATTGAGCATCGCTCTGACGCCATCCACCAGACCACTGGAAAAAAACACGCGCCGGGGAAGGTCCTTCTCGTCAATGCGGCCCAGCCGGTAGACCTGCTTCCAGAACTCCCCACCAAAGGCAGCCGTGTCCTTTCGGGGAACATACCCCTTTTTGAGCGCATAGTGGGCCAGCCCGTGCATCACATCCATCACCGGGATCGACCTCGGGCACTTGACCACACATGTATAACAGGAGGTACAGAGCATGATCGACTTGCTGCTCAGGACCTCCTCCCGCTTACCGGCCCGGATGAGCGCAAAGATCTGCCTGGGGGGATAGTCCATATGCTCCCTGAGAGGACAGGATCCAGCGCAGACGCCGCAGTTCATGCACATCTTGATCTCATCTCCGGCGTCCACGTTCCGGAAGACCTCCTCGGCAAACGAGGGATCGTAGTTGACCTTGTTTTCCATAAGCAACCCCTTCTAATTGAATATTGATGATTGCTGTTTGAAGATTGAGGGCTCTTGTCCTGGATATCCCCTTCTTAGCATCCGCGCTTCAACATCATTCCAAACCCCTCAATCCCTCAATCCTGGAATTCCTCAATCCCTATCCAACTACCATCCCTTATATGGATTGGGCCCGACCTCCTCGATCTTCTTCATGAACTCCTCGATAATGCCAGGGATCCTGTGATAGTCGGTGATTCCCACCTCTTCAAACCTGACCCGATCGGATTCCAGGGCCAACCGGTCCAGGGTCTCGGAAACCTTGCTCAGCCGGGTGTTGGCCAGCTCGCTCCCTTTGACGAAATGGCACTGGTAATCATCCCCGTGACGGCAACCGAACAGGAGGATGCCGTCAATCCCTCTGGAAAGGGAATCGGCAATCCAGACCAGGTTCATCGAGCCCAGGCATCTGAGCGGGACAAACCGGATGTAGGGGCTCCACTTCATGCGCTTGATCCCCGCCATATCCAAAGCCGGCAGGGCGTCGTTTTCACAGATGAGGCAGATCACCCTCGGTTTTTCCTCGTCCTCCTCGGGCACATGCACCGCCTTGATCATGTTTCCGATCATGCCGACCGAGTAATTCTTGAAGGAGATGATCCGTTCGGGGCAGGCCCCCATGCAGACGCCGCACCGTCGGCATCGCGTGGGGTTGGGAAGCGGGTTGCCCTTTTCATCCTCATTGATCGCCCCAAACGGGCATTCCTCTGTACACCGCTTGCACTGGGTGCATCTCTGCATGTTGAACTCGGGGAACGTCATGTCCCCGGCTCTCGGATGCACCGCCCTCCCCTCGGCCGTTGCCTCGGTGCACTGAATCGCCTTCATGGCCGCGCCCGTCGCATCCTCGATGGCCTTGGCGGTCTCCATGGGCCGCCTCACGCATCCCGCCGTATAGATGCCGGTCCGCCTCGTCTCATACGGGAAACAGATGAAATGGGAGTCGGGGAAGCCGTATTTGAGCGTGGGGAGCTCAGGTCCCTGCCGATAGGCCAGATGAAGGGCGCTGTTGGCAAAAAACCCCGAGTCGGCCGCCACCTCGATCATGCCATTCTCATCGGCCCCTGCGGCATCCGCCGGCGCCTTGATGCGGGGCGCCGTCTCTGGTCTGGAGGCCGGGACCATGCCCACCGCCAGGACCACCATATCCAGATCTTCGATCTTGACCTTCTGGCCCAGCAACTCGTCATCGGCCTCCACAAAGAGCTTGCCGCCAGCCTCACCCACCTGTGTGGCCGCCCCTCGAATGAACACATTCCCGTCATTCTGGGCCTTTCGATAAAAGTCCTCGGACTGACCGACGGTTCGCACGTCTTTGTACAGGATATAGTTGACCGCCTCCGGATTCTGCTCCTTGACGTAGGTGGCCTGCTTCATGGACACCATGCAGCAGACCGACGAGCAATAGGGAAGGTGCTCCGGGTCCCTCGACCCGGCGCACTGGATGAAGAGGACATTCTTGACATCGCCGCCGTCCGATGGCCGGGTGATCTTTCCGGCAGCGGCCATCTCTTCCATCTCCACATTGGTGACTACGTTCTTGAACTTGCCATAGCCCAGGTGCCCCAGTTTGTTGGCATCATAGGGGACCCATCCGGTAGCCTGGACGATGGCGCCAATCCGCTCCGTGGCGCTGTTGCCGTTGGCCTTGATATCCACGGAAAAGATGCAAGGGGCCCCACTCACCTTTTCCACTGTCGCGGAGGTGTAGACCTTGATCTTGGGTTCATTTTCCACCTTCTCGATCAATTCGGCGGCCCCGGTCTCCGAAAGCGCCTTGTAAGGCAGGGTGATCGAGTTCTTCATCCTGCCCAGAAAGCCCCCCAATTTGGCCTCCTTTTCCACGATGACCGCCCGATAGCCGGCCTTGGCCGTCTCCAGGGCCGCCGTCATTCCGGCAAGCCCCCCGCCGACCACCAGGATATCCTTGGAATATTCTTCTTCCGCCTTGTAAGGCACGACCCAATCCGTGTCCTTGGCCTGGGCACACCCCATGCGAAGGTTGTCTTCCGCCAGCATCTGGGTATCTTCTTCCCCGGGGGCCTGGCTCCATGCCACCTGTTCTCTCAGGTTGACCCGCTGGACAATCACATCGCGACCAAAATTGAAGACATCGTAGTTGACCCTCTGAGAACATGCGGCGATCACCACGGTATTGACCCCATCACCCTGGATGTCCTGTTTAATGAGGTCAATGCCTTCCTGGCCGCACAGAAACGGATGGTCCTTGATCACATCGACACCGAAATCCGCGGTACCCTCTTCCTTGAGCTGCTCTATGTTCAAGGCATCTCCGATGCCGCAGCCGGTACAAATATAAACTGCTGTCTTCTTGTCCATCGAGTTACCTCCTCGCGATTGATTGAATAGCTTTCAGAGCCCCTGCTGTGGCGTCCTGCACGGACGAAGCGACATCGGTGGGCGTCCTCACGCACCCTGCACCATAGATCCCGGCCTTGTCTGGGTGATTGACGAAAAATCCATAATCGTCATACGAAACGTCAGGCGCAGCGGCCAGTTCGATGCGGTTGGGCACCATGCCGGTGGCAAGAACCACCAGGTCGAAATTCATGAGGATCTGTTCACCGCTCCGGGTGTTTTCACCCTCCAGGATCAGGTTGCCGGTCCCCTCCTCCTCGGTGATGTTGGCAATCTTGCTCTTGATAAAGGTCACCTTCGGGTCAGCCTGGACCTTGACATAGAAATCCTCCAGCCTGTCCACGGCCCTGATGTCGATGAAGAAGATCGTGATATCGCAGGCCGGTTGCCGTTCTCTCACGTAGGTGGTCTGTTTCAGGGAGGCAAGGCAGCAGATCCCGGAGCAATAGGGGAGATGGTTTTCATCCCGAGACCCGGCGCATTGAATAAAGGCGATATTTTTGGGCTCTTTTTTGTCCGACGGCCGCAGGATCTTTCCGCCGGTGGGCCCGTTGGGCGCTGCCATTCGCTCCATCATGACATTGGTAATCACGTTTTTGTACTCGCCAAACCCGTAATAATCGATTTTCGCCGCATCATAGGGGTTCCAACCGGCTGCCCAGACAATGGACCCCACCTTCAGATCGAAGATGGTTTCTTTCATATCCAGATCGATGGCGCCGTATTCGCAGGCATCCAGACACTTTTTCCCCTGATCCGTCCCCACGATGGAGGGATCCAGGACATACCTCATGGGGAACGCAAACTCATGAGGGAGATAGGCGGCCTTCATCCGGTCCATGCCGTAGTTGAAGGGATTGTCGATCTCCGCCTCGCACACATCGGCGCATTTGCCGCAGCAGGTGCACTTCTCATTGACAAATCTTGGGGATAGCTTGACGGTCACATCGTAGTCCCCTTCCCGGCCGGAGATGCCCGCCATCTCGGCCATGGTAAAGAAACGGATCTTGGGATTCAGGCGCATTCGGCGAAAGTTGATCTCCAGTCCGCAATTCGGCGGGCACAGTTTTGGAAAATACTGGTATAGCTGGGTCACCCGACCGCCCAGATACGGATTCTTTTCGACCAACACCACGTCATAACCGGCCTCAGCCGCCTCGAGAGCAGCCGTAATCCCGCTCATGCCTCCGCCGACCACCAACAGGGTCTGGCTTGTCGTTTGTACATCTGCCATTGTATCCTCCAGGGTTGTAGTTTTTGAAAGGGTCTAATAGTATAAAAAGCGTATTTCGTCAACATCCATTTTTTACATGAAGGAAGAATGCAAAAAATGAACATTGACCAAATACGCTGTATTAAGTGCCTAAAGTGCGAAGAGCTAAAGTGAGTTAGATTTAAGAGAAACGTTAGAGCTCAATATTCAGCGGACAACAACCCTTACGGGCAATCTCAGGCGGGACGTCAATGGACTTGGGCCTACGGGTTAGCCACGGAACATTGAGCGATTGCATTCTAGATCACTTAACACAGGCCAAGAGACGGAATAAATGAAATACTCCAGACGCCCTATCAAGCATGGCGTCTGGAGTATGTTCAGCTCAGGTTAACGGATTATACACCGGGGATATTCCAAACGGGTTTCTTGCTCATTTCCCATTCCCCGCTAGCGGGATTCCACCGGCAATTGGCAAAGCAGTGCCAGTTCTTCTCATCCATCTTGGGCGTGTCGGCCCTGAAGTAATAACCCGGCCACCGGGTCTCTTCACGGAAGAGAATGGTCCTGACATGGGTTTCGCCCTGCCACATCCTCTGGATGTTCTCCCAGCATCTCTCAAGCGAGTAGATGTCGGCAGCAGCCAGCTTTTCGGAGTCCTCTTTCAAGAACGCCAGTAGTTCCAATGCCCTCAACAGGTTGGACTTGCTGGTCTTGAAGGCCGCGGTCACACCGCCGGCATACTCGTCCATGATCTTCTGGAGACGATCCATGAACTGACGCCACAGGAGGTAGTTGGGGTTGATCTCAGGAGCGGTGGTCAGTTTGCAGAACTCCTGATAGCGATCCAATGGCGCCAGGATCTTGGCCTTTATGGCATCCACCTTGGCGGCATCGATCTTGGGCTCGGCACCCTTTTCCACAATGTACTTGATAGCGGACTTGCCCACGATGCGGCCTTCCGCATGGGACCCGGACGAGAACTTGTGGCTGGATGCGCCCGATGCATCGCCGGCCGCAAAGAGCCCTTCGACGGTACACATATTGGTATACCCCCACTTGTAAGGGGTAGCCATATCCTCGGGACCGCTCACCCACGCGCCGGAGGCCCCGGAGTGGGAGCCGATGAAGTAGGGCTCGCAGGCCGCGATCTCAGAGTGTTTCTCTTCCGGCTTCACGTTCTGGGCCGCCCAGAGATGGGCCTGGGAGATGGTCATATCCAGGAAGTCTTCCCATGCCTCTGACTCCAGTTCCTTCATCTTCTTCTTGAAGGCCTTGGGATCGTCCTTGTAAGCCTCGGCGATCTTGCCAATGGCCTCGGCCGTTTCCATGTAGAGAGGACCTAAGCCCGCATCTACATCCAGCATGCCGAGGTAGTTCCTCAGGTTCGCCGGGATCGGTTTGGCCAGGCCGTAGGGGGCCCAGTTGTTGAGTTCGTCCTTTCGCACGGCCATGTATTCGCCGCCCTCTGCACTCACGGCCCTGGATTTGAACAGGAGGAACCACGCACCCACAGGACCATAGGCATCCTTGAACCGAACCGGGATGAACCGCACTTCCTGGCAGGTCATCTCCGCGCCGGCCTTGATGGTGAAATAGGCGCTGGATCCGGTGTTGAACGGTGGATACCAGGAACGGCCAAAACCCTCGCCGACCGACCTGGGCCGGAAGACGTGAACCGCGCCACCCATGGTGGCGACAGTGGCCTTTGCCTTGAAGACATAGATCTTCTCTTCGCGGGTGCTGAAGCCGACCGCGCCCACGCACTTGTTGCCGTCCAAGAGAGGCTCTACGATGAAAACCCTCTCAAAGATCTCGCCGCCGGCGTCTTTCAGGGCGTTCTTGGCTGCCTCGGCAATGATGATCTTGTAGGACTCGCCATTGATCATGAGCTGCCATCGGCCCTCATGCACATACTTGCCCGCTTCGTCGGTCCAGATCTTGAGGCCCCATTTCTCGAAGAGGTGCACAGTGGAGTCCACGTGACGGGCGATATTGTAAACCAGGTCCTCCCTGGAGATGCCCATCAGGTCCTGACGGACATAGCGAACATAGTCCTCACAGGTATTTTGGCCGTCCTTAACACCCACATACTGGTTGATGGCCGAAAGGCCCATGGCCACGGCGCCGCTTCGATCCAACGCTGCCTTGTCCACTAGGGTGACCTTCAGGCCCTTTTTCTTGGCCCAGTAAGCGGCCTCGGTGGCCACACCACATGCCGAAAAACCCCCACCCAGAATCAGGAGGTCAGTCTTGACTTCTACTGTCTGAAAATTTGCCATCTCTACATACCTCCTTTGCTTATTTTACTGTGGGAACAGCACTGAGCCCCAAGGATGCAGGCTCGGTGGCCAAGGCTTGACTGTTCAAGTCGTCATGCGTGGGATAACCGCCCAACGGATTCGCGCTTCCTTCGGCGTTTGTCCTGGTGGGGAACTTGAATCGCTTGATGCTCCCATCGCGGAACTTGATCGTCCACATAATATCCTGAGACCCCCTCAGAGGTACGCAGCTTGCTCCCAGAGGGATGAAGTCTGAATAGCCGCGGACATCCATGGCCTGCTGCGGGCAGATCTTGACGCAGCACTGGCATTCCCAACACATGGACGGATCCCGGTTGTATGCCTTCATCTTCTCTTTGTCCAGCACCATCAGGTCGTTGGGGCAAATGTACATACAGGCGGTCTTGTCCTGCCCTTTGCAACCATCGCACTTCTCTGCATATACAAAACTTGGCATTATGACACCTCCTAACAATTAACGGTTTTAAGACCTCAATCTAACGATCCTCATCATTGGACAATCTTTCCTCTTGCACCTCCTTTCTCTGTGATACGCCTTGTGCTCTTGAATGTTGGGTAGCTTGTTGACATTAGAGCTGAAAAAGCCACCTTCCCGAACAGAGAAGGTGGCTTTGAGGTTACTTCTTCACGTCTCCCGTGGCCGCGCCGTGGAGCTTGATCTCGACCTTTTCTTCCAGACCCTGGTAGTATTCCTGAAGGATCTTGACCACCTCAGGCCGGGAGAACTCCATGGGAAGCTCGCCGCCCTCCGAGAGGGTCTTCCGGACCATGGTCCCGGACAGCAGAAGCCGGTCTGCCTTGCCGTGGGGGCAGGTTCTCATGGAGGCCATGCCTCCGCACTTGAAGCAATGGAACGTCCAGTCAATGTTGAGGTTTTGGCACTTGAGCGCGCCTTTCGGGATCTCGTTGAAAATCTTTTGGGCATCGAACGGCCCGTAGTAGTCGCCCACACCTGCGTGGTCGCGGCCGATGATCATGTGGCTGCATCCATAATTCTGCCGGAACGTGGCGTGGAGCAAAGCCTCCCGGGGACCGGCATACCGCATCTCCATCGGGTAGCCGCCCTGGACGACCGTGCCTTTGACGAAATAGTTATCCACCAGGGCCGCAATCGCCTTGACGCGGACATCCGCCGGAATATCGCCGGCCTTGAGCTTGCCCACCAGCTGGTGAATGTAAACGCCGTCCATGACCTCTACCGCAATCTTGGCCAGGAACTCGTGGGATCGGTGCATGGGATTGCGGAGCTGAAGAGCAGCCACGCGACGCCATCCCAGATCATCGAATATCTTTCTCGACTCGGCAGGCCTGTGGTAGAGCCCCTCGAATTCCTTGGGATAGTAGCTCTCGCTGATCACCTTCACCGGCCCGGCCAGGTTGTATTTGCCCTGGGCCATGACCTTGGCCACCCCCGGATGTTCCTTATCCGTGGTCGTAAAGACGGCCTTGCACTCATATTCTTTATCGATGGTATATTTTTCGGTGACATTCATGGTGGCGATGATCGTGCCGGTTTCTTCGTCCACCAATGCGAGTTCGTCCCCCGCCTTGACTCCCTCATCGTCCGTCGAAACGGTGATGGGGATGGGCCAGAAGGTCCCGTCCGCCATGAGGAACTTATCGCATACGCCCTGCCAGTCGGCCTTGGTCATAAAACCGGTCAGGGGGGTGAAGGCCCCGATCCCCATCATGATCAGGTCGGAGGTCTCTCTTGTGGTAATCTGGATCTGTTTCAGTTTCTTGGCCCTTTCGGTTTCGGCCTTCAGCTTGTCCCCTTCCAACAACAGCGGAATCAGCTTTTCTTGTTTGCCATGCGGTGCGATGAGATTCGACATACAACATCCTCCTTTTTGGGATATGATTTTGGCCCGAAACGCCTTCGGACCTCAACCTAAATTCTCTCACTGACAACCTTTGTGCATTTTGTAACAAGCTCCTTTATATATGATTTTTTGGGGGTGTCAAGAAAAAATCAACAATTCGTTGGAGCACCCTTCCAAAAAGTCGTTCGGCTCTCTCAAATCCTGCTCCGGAAATACGGCTTTGATGCATAATCTACTGAAATAATTATATATTCAATAAGATATCGGGAGATCAGACTGCCTCCTTCGCGACGGTGCAAATCCGCGCCTACCACACGATTCGCCTTTAGAAAAGGCCATGACAGGGGGACAGGACATTCACTGCGCCCCACTCTGTCCCTGTGTGGAATGATACGCGTTCGACTCTCATTTTCCGGACTTTTTGGCGGGCCGCAGTAGGGAAACCCATGTTGACTTCTGCAAGGCATATGCCACCCGTCAACCACGCGCCATGTCCCCGGAAACACCCCTTTGGCAGGAGCACAGCCCGGCCCATCGGAAGCCGCCCCAACCACGGGCGCCCGGAAACCTGTCTGTTTTTTTTACACAGTGTAAAAGGGCCCTGGCCCGCTGACGCGGCCGGGGTCAGACCATCTCTCTCGGCTGCCCGGTCGACTGCAAGACGCTGCTCCACAGTCGGCCTTCCGGATTGACGTGTTTCCGTCGCGAAATGGCCAAGGGGATGGGCACATGGGTGAACTCGCCGTTCCAGTATCCCAGAACCATATTGGTCCGGCCAGTCATTCCCGCATGGACGGCGCAGTGGCCCAGAAGCAGGCAAAACACCGAATCGTGGGTATTGGCCGGCCGGCTTCGAATGGTGTAGCTGGGGTCAATGTATTTCAGGGTGATCTTGATGCCTGCCTTCTTGAAATAGGCGATGATCTCATCCCTCAAAAAGGTCCCGATATCCGTGAGGCGCACATTTCCGGACGGATCCCGCTCGCCGCTGTTTTCCAGAAGGTCCTGACCCGCACCTTCCGCCACCACGATCACAGCGTGTCGCCGCAGTTCGAGCCGCTCTCGAAGCACCGAAAAGAAGGCTTCCAGTTTGAAAGGCACCTCCGGTATCAGACAGAAGTTGACATCGCTGTTCGCCAACGTGGCATGGGCCGCGATAAACCCCGACTCCCTTCCCATGAGCTTGACCAGGCCGATGCCGTTGCGTGCCCCTTCGGCCTCCACATGGGCCGAGTAGATGGAGGTCCGCGTCTCGGCCACAGCGGTCTCGAATCCGAAGGATTTGTCCATGTAGGAGATGTCGTTATCGATGGTCTTGGGGATCCCGATCACGCTGATCTTGAGACCGCGTCGGCCAATCTCCTCGGAAATGGCCTGCCCCGCTCGCAGGGTGCCGTCCCCGCCGATGGTAAACAGGATGCCTATATTCATGCGCTCCAGCGTATCCACCATCTCCACCACCTCCTGAGGCCCCCGGGATGAACCCAGGATCGTGCCCCCTTTCAGGTGGATGTCGTAGACCTCCTTGAGACCCAGCTCCATGGGAGGGTGCCTGTGTGCAGGGGAGAGCCCTTCGAATCCATAGCGGAATCCGAATGCCATTGGCACGCCGTAATGATAATGAAGGCTGAACACGATGGCCCGAATCACATCGTTTAAACCCGGGCAGATGCCCCCGCAGGTGACGATGCCGCATTTGAGCTTGGAGGGATCGAAATAGATCTTTCTTCTTGGTCCGGCCATTTCAAAGGAGGGAAGCGTTCCGCCACCTTTGACTGTCTCTTCCGCCTCCTTGAGCGTCGAATGAAACAGCACACGATCCTCATCGTCAACAAACTCGGCCAACGTCATGGGCGAGTTGATTCGGCATTCCCCCAGTCTTGACACTTCCAGATCCAGTTCATCACATTTCATAAAAGCACCTCTCTTCATTCAGGGGTCCAAGGGCTGACCGCGCACGTCGCGCCATCGATATGTACCCTGGAAGCATATGGAAAACCGGGATGCGTGTCAACCACATACCCTGCAACAATCACGGGAAACGGAGCTGAAACAACATGTTGTACAAAAAATGTCTTGACATGAAGACCTATGGCACGCTAAAAATTTCCATTTTTAAGACATACCTTAAGCTAAGGGATATCTGAAACACATTCATCAAGGGGGAACGGAACATGGTAGACAACATCACGCCGGATGAAACCTTGGACTGCCGCGGGCTGAGCTGCCCCATGCCGCTGCTTAAAACAAAAAAAGCCATCGGGAATATGAAGTCGGGACAGGTTCTCGAGATATTGGGCACCGATCCGGGAACGAAAAATGACCTCCCCGGCTTTGCCAACAAGGCAGGGCACACCTATTTGGGCGAGAAGGAGGACTCGGGCTTTACACGTATGTACATCAAGGTGAAATAGCCCATGCCGCGGCGTCGCGACGGTGGATCAGGAAACAATAATTTTTGCGAATGACGTTTAGTGGTTCGGGAGAGTAGCATGGCCAGAAAACTGGGTGTTCTTGTCAGTTCCGATCGCCATCTGGATAAGGTGATCGACTTGTGCCGGGCGGCCAAAAAAAAGGGGGACGTGGACGTCACCATATTTTTCACCCATTTGGGGACGCTGCTGACCCAGGATCCGAGGTTCGGAGAACTTGAGGGTCTGGCCAAGATGTCCCTCTGCAACGTCGGGTTTGAAAGCCATCAGCTCAAACCCCCGGTGGTTGGAATCAACGAAAAGGATTTTGCCACGCAGGCCAGACACGGCGAACTCATTGAAGAATGTGACCGCTACCTGGTATTTTAAGGAGAATCGTATCCATGGAAGACGTCAAGCATGTGGCATTTTTGGTGAGACGGAAAGAGGATCTATGGGAGGGGTCGCGCTCCACCCTCGGTCTGGCTGTTGAGAATTTCTACTCGTACATGTTCGTCATCGACATGGAAGTGGAGATGACAGAAGCCTACAAGGAAAACCTGGAGTGGCTGGAGGATATGGAGTGTCAGTATCTTTCCAACAACCGGGTCAACACGGATGAGCACGGCTTTCAGTACATGACTCTGGAAGACATGGGCCGCAAGCTCAAAGAGATGGACCTCGTCATCCCCTTTTAGGAGCATGGATATGAAATTGCTGCACGTGATGAAATCAGAGCCCGATGCCAACACCAAGACCTTGATGGCCCTCCTGTCCGAAGGGAATGAGGCATCTGAGTTCCCGCTTTACGGCGCCCACGTAGATTATGAGGCGCTGATCGATGCTGTTTTTGCCAATGATAAGATCGTCTCCTGGTGGTAGACCCTCAGAAAATGGGGTTGTGGTTTCGAAAGACCCGTCATCAGCGCGCATCAGGATCCCTTAATGCATGTCCCATGGGGCGGCGTTTCTAAGGCCTCTCGATCCGATAGCGTTTCATCTTGTGGTAAAGCGTGGTGCGATCAATGCCCAGCAAGGCTGCGCTCTGGGAGATATTCCAATCGTTTTTTTCCAGGATGTGGATGATATGCTCCCGCTCCACGGCCTTGAGGGAGGGGTCCGCGGCAGGCTGAATATACTCCGGCCGAAAGATAGGCAGGTCCTTGGGCAGGATCTGCCTTCCCTTGCCGATGACCACTGCCCTTTCTATGGCATTTTCCAGCTCCCTCACGTTCCCCGGCCATTCATAAAGCATCATTTCATCCATGGCCTCACGACTGATCTGATCGATCTCCTTGTTAGTCTCACCCGAAAAACGTCTCAGAAAATGTTCCGCGAGAAGGGGGATGTCCTCCCTCCGCTCCCGAAGGGGGGGCATGGTGAATGAGATGACATTCAGACGGTAATAGAGGTCCTCTCGAAAGGTACGTTCCTTGATCGCCTTTTCCAGGTCCTTATTGGTGGCTGCGATCACACGAAAGTCGGCGTCTATGGGCTGGGTCCCTCCGACCCGGTAGAACACCTTATCCTCCAGGACGCGCAACAGATCGATCTGCATCCGCATGCTGATCTCCCCGATCTCGTCCAGAAAGAGGGTCCCCTGGTGGGCGAGTTCCAGTCGCCCCTTCTTGGTGGTCTTGGCATCGGTGAAGGCCCCTTTCTGATAGCCGAAGAGTTCGCTTTCCAGAAGATGTTCCGGAAAGGCCCCGCAATTGACCACTACGAAAGGCCCCCCGCAACGGGGGCTCTGGGTGTGAATCGCCCGGGCCGCCAGGCCCTTTCCTGTGCCCGTCTCGCCCAGGATCAGGACCGTCGTATCGTTGGGCGCCACGTCCTGCACCAGGTCAAATATCCGCTGCATGCAAGGGGCCTGCCCGAGCATGTTTTCGAAACGGGTCCTCTCCCGGTACTCCTCTTTAAGGAAAAGGGTTTCCCGCTCCCGGGCCTGACGCTCGACGATCTTCTCGATGAGCATTCCCAGCTCGTTGGGGTCAAAGGGCTTCAGGAGATAATCGTAGGCCCCATGCTTCATGGCATCGATGGCCGTGGAGATGGAGCCGTATGCCGTGATGATGACCACCGCCACGTCCGGATCGCTCTCATGAACATGGCGCAGGACGTCCAGCCCGCTCATCCCCTCCATCTTCATGTCCACAAGGAGGATGTCGAACTTCACCGATTTCAGCCTCTCCAGGGCCTCTTCTCCGCTGGCCGCCTTCTCCACTTGGTGTCCGTCCCGTTGAAGCCATCCGGCCAGAGACTCCCGCATGATCAATTCATCATCCACAATCAGGATCTTGGTACGCTCCATGGGCAGATTTCCTCTCCTTCAGCGGCCCGTGAATTCTTTGTTGCGCCCTTTGGGTAAGAGGACCCGGGCCTTCTATCTCGAATGCGCTATCCCTGTTTACGGTTGTTTAGGGGAAGTTCCACCTTGAACGTAGAGCCCTTCCCCACATCCGATGTTACCGTAATATTTCCCCCATACTCCTGAATGATCCCATACACCACGGAGAGCCCCAACCCCACTCCCTTCCCCTTCGTCTTGGTCGTGAAAAAGGGCTCGAATAGTTTTTTTTGGTTTTCCCTGGAAATGCCCACTCCAGTGTCCTCAACCATGATAACCACACGGTTGCGCTCGGCTGGCGACTGAAAGGTCCCAATGGTCAGGGTGCCGCCCCCCGCCTCCATGGCCTCAGCCGCATTCGAAATCAGATTCATCATGATCTGTTGAAACTGGTCCTCCGACCCCATCACGCTGGGAAGCCTCGGGTCCAGGTGGGTAACGACCTTGATGCGACTGATCTTCAGGAGATTGGCATTCAGAAAAAGGGCCTTTTCAATGATTCGATTGAGGTTGACCTCGCTTACCGTCAGTTTGGACTGTCGCGAAAAGGCCAGCAGGTTGGAGACAATTCGGCTAATCCGCCGGGTTTCGGTCTCCATGAGGTGAATATAGGACCGGAACTGCTGAAGCTCCGCCTCTCCCAAAGGGCCCTCGTCCATGATTCTCTGAATGAGCGCCAGGAGATTGAGAATTCCGGAAATAGGATTGTTGATTTCATGGACCACTGATGCGGCCAGTTTTCCCAGGGACGCCATCTTGTCCTGATGAAGGAGTTTTTCGTGGCTCTCCTTCAGTTGCAGGGTCCGCTCTTCAACCATTCGTTCCAGGCGGTGAGTGATCTGTTCTTCTTCTTTCTTTCGCTCCGTAATGTCCCGACTGATCTCCACAAACCGTGAGATCTTGCCATCGCTTTCCCATATGGGAAACAGGGTCACCTCGATGTATCGGATCTCCCCATTGTGGTCCACCCGGGTCAGCACCTGCTGGTCCGCCCGTCTATTGCGGATCACCTCATTCAGCGGACACACAATCTCCCCCTGGACACAGGGCTGATTGGTATTCTGAAAGACCTCATGACACGTCCTTCCGATGACCTGGTCCCGGGAATACCCCATACTGTCCAGAAAGGCCCGGTTCACCTCGACAATAATTCTGTCCGGGGTGATGACCACGATGAAGTCCTGAATCCCATCCAGGATGGTCATGAGCTCTTTGGTGCGACCCCGCAACTCCTTTTCCTGCAGGGTGACGGTATTCCAGAGCAGTCTGAACACGCGATTCGAAAGGAGACGAATGGTTACCGGTTTGGTCTCCAGGATGTCGCTGAAGACTGCCTCGTCTGGCACCAGGTCGATGATAAGGTCAATCTGGTGTCGGGGCTCGTAAAATTCGTGATAGTCCGAAACGATCACCAGGCCCATGTCGCGGGCCAGGACGATCCCAGGGGCATTTGGGTCCGGGTCAGCCACCGCCACAATCCGGGCTCCGTCAACATATTTCCCGCTGTAAAACATGGTCTTCTCAATGAACTCCTTACAGAACGCCCCGCCTCCCACAATGCCGATGCGTATGGTGGGGATCTTTTTTTTAGACCTGTTGCCGGACATGGGCGACGCTCCGATTCCTGGAATGCGTATCATCCCCCCGATGAGCAAGGCCGTTGCCTTGCTGTACTCGCGGCGGGACCTTTACGCTCCCCAAAAAAGACTTGATTCGATCGCTTGCGTGGTTGAGGACTGAAGGTGGTGAAGTCTACCATGGCCACCCCTGTTGTTCAAGGGTATAATCACGGGGGAGCTCGTCCATGCTGTAGGTTGTCGCCTGATGAAACCTAAGAGTTTTTTTATTGACAGTATGAAGAAATCGTGAGAAAAAGTCTCCATCTCGAATCCAGGCTGGCACCTCGTTTCCAGGAATTCTCATAAGGAGTCTTACATGCCCGGAAAAACTGTTGGATCCGTCATGGTGGTAGGCGGCGGGATTGCAGGAATGCAGGCCGCCTTGGATCTGGCCGATTCAGGCTATCTGGTCCATCTGGTGGAAAAATCCTCCGCTATTGGCGGCGTCATGAGTGAGCTGGACAAGACCTTCCCCACCAATGACTGCGCCATGTGAATTATCTCTCCCAAGCTGGTCGAGGTCGGCCGGCATCTCAATATCCACCTGATCACCTGTGCCGAAGTCGAGCAGGTCGAAGGGACCGAGGGGAACTTTCGAGTGACCCTGCACAAGACGCCCCGGTTTATCGACGAAAACAAGTGTACGGCCTGCGGCGACTGTGCCGCGGCCTGCCCGGTCAGTCTGCCCAGTGAATACGATCAGGGTCTAACCGATCGAAAGGCCACATTCAAGAAATACGCCCAGGCCATCCCAGGGGCGTTTTCCATTCAGAAGACAGACAAGGCCCCCTGTCGGCTGGCCTGTCCCGCGGGGCTGAACGTCCAGGGGTACGTGCAGATGGTTCGCCAGGGCAAGTATAAGCAAGCCCTCAAGATCATCATGCAAGACCTTCCCCTCCCGGGTGTCCTGGGCCGGATCTGTCCCCATGGCTGCGAAGACGCCTGCCGGCGGTGTGAGGTGGACGACCCCGTGGCCATCCGGGACTTGAAAAGGCTGGCGGCCGATCAGTTCGATCCCCGGGAGATCGAGGTGACATGCCTGCCCCAACGGCCGGAAAAGGTGGCCATTATCGGCTCCGGGCCCGCCGGCCTGTCAGCGGCCTATCACCTGGCGCGTAAAGGCGTCCTTTCCACCATCTTTGAGGCCCTGCCCGAGCCAGGGGGCATGCTGCGCGTCGGCATTCCGGATCATCGTCTACCGAGGGAGGTCCTGGACCGGGAGATCGAGGTCATCACCCGGCTGGGCGTCGAGATCAAGGTCAACACCCCTCTCGGGCAGGACCTGACCGTGGACCATCTCCTGAACAACGGGTACAGCGCCGTTTATCTGGCCCTGGGCGCCCACAAGGGGATTGATTTGGGGATCCCCGGCGAAAGGGCCCAGGGGGTCCGGCAGGGCGTGGATTTTCTAAGGGAAGTCAACCTCAAGGGAAAGGCCCCGGTGGGGAAAAGGGTCGCTATCGTCGGCGGGGGCAACGTGGCCATCGACGTGTCCCGCTCTGCTATCCGGCTTGGAGCCGAGGAGGTCACCATCCTCTACCGTCGAACCCGAACCGAGATGCCGGCCTGGGAGGAGGAGATCCAGGCCGCGGAGGCCGAAGGGGTGCGGATCACCTACTTGGTGGCCCCCCAGGAGGCCTTGACGCAGGAAGGCGCCATCGCGGGCCTTCGTTGCATTCGCATGGAACTGGGAGAGTCCGATTCATCCGGCCGAAGACGCCCGGTCCCCATTCCGGGAAGCGAGTACGAGATTGAGATTGACCAGTTGATCGCGGCCATCGGGCAGCGTCCTGACCTGTCCGCCCTGGAAGACACCCTCGACCTCAACTTCACCAAATGGGGCACCACAGAGGTCGACCCGATCACCTACGAAACCGGCCGCAAGGGCGTGTTCGCCGGAGGCGATCTACAGACCGGGCCATGGGTGGCCATCGGGGCCATTGCCGCCGGCCGTGAGGCAGCCGAATCGATTGTCCGCTATCTGGACGGCCGGGATATGGCCGAAGGCCGGGAGCCCATTCAGGTGGAACATCCCAGGTACCGCCCCATCCCGAAAGACCCGATGAAACAGCGGCGCGCCAAGATGCCGGAACTCCCGGTCAAGGACCGCGAGGGCAATTTTCTGGAGGTGGAACTGGGCTATGACGAGGAGACCGGAAAGCAGGAAGCCGACCGGTGTCTCAACTGCGGCTACTGCTGCGAGTGTTTCCAATGCGTGGAGGCCTGCGGTGCCGGGGCGGTCACCCTTGAGACCCATGCCCAGAAGCCTGAGTCCGTTGAGTTAGAGGTGGGTGCCATCGTCCTGTCCCCGGGGTTTGCGCCCTTTGACCCCTCACGGTTCGTCACCTACAATTATGCCTCGCATCCCAATGTCATCACCTCCATGGAATTCGAAAGGATCCTGTCTGCCTCCGGGCCCACCCTTGGGCACCTGGTCCGCATGTCCGACCACAAGGAACCCAAGAAGATTGCGTGGCTCCAGTGTGTTGGTTCCAGGGACATCAACCGGTGCGACAACGGGTTCTGCTCGTCCGCCTGCTGCATGTATGCCATCAAGGAGGCGGTCATCGCCAAGGAGCACACGGGGGCCGACTTGGACTGTGCCATCTTTTTTATGGATATGCGGACTCATGGCAAGGACTTCGAACGATACTACGAAACGGCTAAAGGCAAGCATGGGGTACGATTTATCCGGTCAAGGGTCCACACCGTCGATCCGATGGAGGGAAGGGATGACATCATCCTGAAGTATGCGGACGAAACCGGTCGGGCGATCGAAGAGGCCTTTGACATGGTCATCCTCTCCGTGGGGCTTGAGACCTCGCCGGAAACGGTCGCCCTTGCGCAAAAAATGGACGTGGACCTGTCCGAGGGCCAATTCTGTCAGACCTCCTCGTTCCACCCCGTGGCCACCTCCCGCAAAGGGGTTTATGTCTGCGGCGCCTTTGCCGGTCCCAAAGACATTCCTCAATCGGTGATCGAGGCCAGCTCTGCCGCCGCCGAGGCAGGCGCCCTTTTGAGCGATGCGCGAAACACCCTGACCCGGACCAAAGAGACCCCCCAGGAACGAAACATCGTGGGGGAACGGCCCCGGATCGGCGTGTTTGTATGCCAGTGTGGGATCAACATCGGATCCGTGGTGGATGTGCCCGCGGTGCGTGAATACGCCCGGTCCCTCCCCTATGTGGAGTACGTGACGGACAATCTCTACACCTGCTCCCAGGACACCCAGGACGCCATGACCCAGGTAATCAGGGACAACAACCTCAATCGGATCGTGGTGGCTGCCTGTACCCCTAAGACCCATGAGCCCCTGTTTCAGGAAACCTTGATCAATGCCGGTCTGAACAAATACCTTTTCGAGATGACCAACATTCGGAACCAGGACTCCTGGGTGCATAAGAACGATCCGGAAAAGGCC
>Ga0172375_10005048_pt1 | contig 19256 bp, 15 predicted proteins | sample LakKiv1m_FD_114537 | JGI IMG/M metagenome (GOLD analysis project Ga0172375, IMG submission 114537) | Freshwater microbial communities from Kabuno Bay, South-Kivu, Congo - kab_092012_11.1m | ecosystem: Environmental > Aquatic > Freshwater > Lake | place: Democratic Republic of the Congo...
TATCCTGGAAGTGCTGCCGGAATTCCTGGATTTTGTGGGGGATAGCTGTTTATGTTCTTATAATGCCGCGTTTGATATGGGTTTTCTTGAAAATGAGCCTAATTTTTTTAAAGCCGATAAACTGGATAAGATTATAGTTGTTGACGTGCTTAAAATGGCTCGTAGGCTTCTGCCCGGGATGGAGCGTTATGCGCTCTGGTTTGTTGCCCAGAAACTGGGTATCAATGTTAAGCAGGAACACCGAGCGATGTCTGATGTTGAATTGACTATAGGGGTGTTTTTAAAGCTTGTGGAAATTTTAAAACAAAAATATATTCTGGATTATAAAAATTTTGTAAATCTTTTTGGAATAAATAAACATTGTTTGGATAATCTTAATAATGCTAAAATTGTTCAAATACAAGAAGCATTGGATTTAAAGGCAAAAATTAAAATTAGGTATATTTCCGCGTCTAGCGCAGAAGTAACCGAAAGGCAGATTATGCCCAAGGAGATTAAAAAAGATAAGGATAGTATTTATCTGATCGGTTTTTGCTTTCTTAAGAATGAAGATAGGTTTTTTAGGATTGATAGTATCTTGCATCTGGAGTTAGTTTAAGCGCTTTGCTTGTAGTGCAGCTTAAAGTTTGTTATAATTATAGCCGATGAAAACCCATAAAATCCTCTGTAATGTTACATTTATATCCGGGCTTTTGGTATTAGCAGTAGCGGCATGCGGATGTGCCAAGGCTGATACTTTAGAAGAAGCAGAGAAAAATGTAAAACAATCCCAATCGTATTATTCAAACGCAGTTAATACTTACAAAACCTTAATTTCTCAGAATAAACAGCTTGACCGGGTCCGTTTCGAATTAGGCAAGCTTTATTATACTCATGGTGATTTTGCTGCTGCTATTGAAGAACTAAAAGCTACAAATTATTCTCAAGCTAAAAAACTATTAGGGATTTCTTTATATTTTTTAGGCGACTATACAGATGCATTGGAAGTATTCGGCAAATATAACAATCTTGATGATGAAAGTAGGTATTACTACGGGTTAACTTGTGAGAAATTAAATTTATTTGATCTTGCGCTGGATAATTATAATAAAATTAAGGAAGAAAAGTTACTGGCCTTAGCTTTAAATCGCAAGGATTCTATTCAGAAAAAAGCCAAAGGTATTTTAATCAAGGATATTGATCCTCAAGCAGCTAAAATTATAGCTGAAGCTCCGGATGCCCAAAAATATCCCCAGGCAGGAGCTTTGATACTTTATAGCGATGAGAAAGTAGAGATTACAGATTTAAATCAAGAAATCAGCACTTCGCGCTATCTGGTAAAAATATTAAATGACCGGGGCAAGCAGGATTTTTCAGAGGCGCAAATTGAATATGATTCTACTTTTGAAAAGATCGAAATTATTTATGCCCGCGTAATTAAACCCGACGGCAGCGTGGTTGATGTCGGCAGCCGGCATATCAGGGATGTCTCCAAATATCTTAATTTTCCGCTTTATAGTAATGCCAGAATAAAAATTATTTCTTTTCCTGAGATTTCTGAGAATGCGGTTATAGAATATAAATTCCGGGTCTTGCGTAATAAAATGGTTAATGACAAGGATTTTGTGTCTGGCTATCCTTTACAATCAAATGAACCGATTATAAAGGCAGATTTTACGATAGACGCCCCAGTTGGCCTGCCGCTGCATATTAATTTTATCAATGAAAAATACAATAATTTTGGCGCAGAGTTAAAGCCTAAGATTGAAAAAACAGATAATCGTTTAATTTATCGTTGGAAATTCAGCGATATTCCTCAGATTATCCCCGAAGTAAGCATGCCATCTAATGTTGAGGTGAATCCTTCTATGCTGTATTCAACTTTCGCTTCCTGGAAGGATGTTTATAATTGGTGGTGGAAACTGGCTAAAGATAAAATTATTGCCGATACGGATATTAAAAATAAGGTTGTTGAGCTAACCGCGAATTTGAAATCTGAAGAAGAAAAAATCCGCGCAATTTATAATTTCTGCGCCAAAGAAATAAGGTATGTAGCTGTAGAGTATGGCCAGGCCGGGCATGAGCCGCATAAAGCCGAGGACATATTCAGGAATAAATACGGGGATTGTAAAGATCAAGCAGTGCTTTTGGTTACCATGCTTAAAGAAGCCGGTCTAGAGGGGTATTTAGTGCTTATTCCTACAAAGAATTGCTATAATTTAAATCCTGATTTTGCTTCGATTTTATTTGATCATTGTATTGCTGCTGTAAAATTCCAGGATAAGCTGGTATTTCTTGACCCTACCGCAGAAACCTGTTCTTTTGGAGATCTGCCTGGCGCAGACCAAGGCAGAAAAGTATTGGTTTTTTCTAGCTCTGGCTATCAGATCGAGGAAACTCCGCTTTTTGAGGCAAAACATAATCAGTTAAAGCAAAGCATTGAGATAAAATTAAATCCCGATGAAAGTATCTTGGCTAAAAGAGAAGTTGCTGCTTACGGATTTTACGATCAGGGGCAGCGTTATTGGCTTTTGTATACTCCTCCGCAACTGATAGAAGAAACCTTAAAGGAAAGAATCCAGGACAGCGCAGTAGGAGCTAAATTAATCAACTATCATATCAGGAACCTGAATGATTTGAATACACCTGTTGTTTTAGACTACGAGTTCAGCGGCAATGATTATCTGACTAGCGCCGGCAAATTGAGGATTTTACCGCAATTAGCCAGTATTGAAAATTCATTTATTGCTAAAGATAGCCGCGCTTATCCTCTTGATTTTGTAATTCTAAATGATAAAGAAATACAGTACTCTATCGATATTGGCGAGAGCTTTATTGTGAAGTATCTACCGCAGAATATCAGCGAAGACAGCCCTTGGTTTAAATTTGAGCTGGGGTATAAAATTCAGGGTAAAAAAATTATTTTTACTCAGAAATCAGAATTAAAAAATAAAATAGTCCTGGAAAAAGATTATCAGGAATTTAAAAAATTTTTCCAGAATCTGGCTAAAAAAGTTAAACAGAGAATAGTTTTGGAAAAAATAAAATGACTCATATTATAAACCGGCATCCGAAAGATAAAAGAAAATATATTCGCCTTGATACAGTGTTTCCGGTTGAATTCCGGCTGGTCAGCCCTAACGGTCAGATTTGCCTGACTGATTGGCTGCAGGGTTTTACCAGAAATATCTGCGAGGGCGGGATATGCCTTGAGATTAATAAGATCAATCCAGAATTTGTAAAGTTTTTAGAAGCCAGGCAGGCGAAACTCGCGTTAAAAATTGAAGTCCCGGTTATTAAAAACCCCATCATTGCTACTGCAAATACTATTTGGATTAATACGGAAGCAGAAAATCTTCAAAAACATATTATGGGTATATGTTATGAAGAGATTGATCCAAAACATAATAAAACGCTTTTATATTATGCCTGGATGAAAAAGTTATTTGTTCCAGTTATTGTTTTGTTGATGGTATTGTTATCAATCGGTTTTATCGGGAGCAGTTTTATTAACGCAAATTTAATGAAAAAAAATAAAGCAGTAGTTGAGCAGCTGATGAAGGTTATTCAGGAATCGGGTATTGCCAAAAATAAGATTGATGAATTTACCCAAGAGAAAAATAACCTGCAGGCGCATATCGATGATTTACAGGCCCAGGTATCTATTATCAACGGAGAAAAGGAAGATTTGAACCAGAAAAATCGGATAAAAGACGCGGAGAATTACGCAAGAGTCCAGAAATTAAATTCTGAAATTGAAAAAATTAATAAAGAAAAAATAGGCCTGGAATCAAAATTGATGAGTATTCAGTCCAGAGAAAGGGAGGCGGCGATAAACCTTTCTAATTTAAATATCAAAAAAATTAACCTGGAAAAGGTCAATATGGAAAAATTGCATCAGTGGTTGGTTACGCATCAGAACCATCGCAGCGGTTTGGTAATGAGCTTTGAGGGGGATAACGAAATTTCCGGGTGGGCTTTTACTTATGACCAGTCTCTGGCCTCGCAGGAATTTTTGCTTGATGGAGACCTGGAACGTGCTAGAAAAGTATTGGATTTTTATTTAACCGATGCTAAAAAGGGCAGCTTAAGTTTATTTTATAATGCATATTATGTTAATGATGGCAGCGTTGCAGAGTATACTATCCATGCCGGGCCGAATATCTGGCTGGGTTTAGCGGCAGCGCAATTTTATGCCAGGACAAAGGAATCAGCTTATTTGTCTTTAGCTCAAGAAATAGCTGAAGGTATAATTAATTTACAAGCCCAGGATAAGGAGGGTGGGATAAGAGGCGGCCCGGATGTCAGTTGGTTTGCTACAGAACATAATTTGGATGCTTATGCTTTTTTTAATATTCTTTATCAGGTTACCAAACAGAATAAATATTCTCTGGCCAGGGATAAAATATTGGATTGGCTGGTTAAACATACCTATGACAAGGCGGAAGTCCCTGTTAAACGCGGGAAAGGTGATTCAACAATTGCCACTGATACTTATGCTTGGTCAATTGCGGCAATCGGACCGGAAAAACTTAAGCTTCTTAATATGGATCCGGATGAGATAATGAAATTTGCTCAGGAGAATTGCGCAGCAGAAGTGGATTTCCTTAAGCCGGATGGGACTGTTGTCAGGATTAAAGGGTTTGATTTTGCTCCTCAGAAACATGTTGCCAGAGGAGGAGTGGTTACTCCGGAATGGACATCCCAGATGATTATTTCTTTAAGGATGATGGCGGATTACTATTCAAAAAAGAATATGATTATTCAGGCTGGGGCTTATGCTTTTAAAGCAGATATGTATTTGTCAAATTTAGCTAAAATGATTATTACCAGCCCTTCGCCTTCAGGCCAGGGGGGCAATTGTCTTCCTTATGCGTCTCTGGAAAATGTCGATACGGGGCATGGCTGGATGACTCCAAAAGGAAGGTCTACCGGCTCAGTGGCAGGAACAGCTTATACAATATTTGCTTATTATAATTATAATCCTCTGCAGTTAAAAGAATGAAAAGAAGTTTAAATTCGATTTACAGAAAACTTTTATATGAATTTGGCCCGCAAAAATGGTGGCCGGCAGACACAGATTTTGAGGTAATGATAGGCGCAATCCTTACTCAGAATACAAACTGGAAAAATGTTGAGCAGGCTATTGCCAATTTAAAAGACGAGAGAGTTTTAACTCCTCAAAAAATGCGTCAGCTTTCTTTAAAAAAAATAGCAAAACTTATAACCCCGGCAGGATTTTTTAATATTAAAGCCAAAAGAATCAAAGAGTTCTTAAATTATTTATTCGACAATTATGCCGGCAGCATTAAGAAGATGCTCGCAAAGGATGTTTTAATTTTACGGCAGGAACTGCTTTTAGTTAATGGAATCGGACCGGAGACTGCGGATTCTATTTTGCTTTATGCGCTCAATAAGCCTGTTTTTGTCGTCGATGCTTACACTAAAAGGGTTCTTTCAAGGCATAAGTTAATAAAAGCCGATGCTTTATACCAAGATGTTCAGAATATATTTATGAAAAATTTAAATAATGATGTAAAATTATTCAATGAATACCATGCTCTGTTGGTAAAGTTAGCCAAAATTTATTGTTTAAAATCAAATCCGAAGTGCGAGAGTTGTCCGTTAGGAGAAAAAAGATAAATGTTAAAGAGTATAGAAAATAGTTTTAAGCTTTCTGATAAAGAACTTATAAATATTATCAAGAATTTCCGTTTTGAGATGGATTCAGGTTTAAGGGGTCAAATAAGCTCGCTTAAAATGATTCCTGCTTTTGTGGATAGGCCAACTGGAAAGGAAAAGGGAAGGTTTATTGCTTTGGACCTGGGTGGAACAAATTTGCGTGTTTTGGAATTTTCGCTTAATGGCCAGGGGAAAGCTTCTAAAATAAAAGAAAATAAATTTTTGCTTCCTCAAGATTGCATTAAAGGTAATTCCAGCCAGCTTTTTGGTTTTATTGCTTCCAAGATTAAGGAATTCTCTTCAACAGATTTTCAAAAATACCTGGGCTTTACCTTTTCTTTTCCCGTGAAACAGACTAGCATTAATTCTGGGGTGCTTTTGCACTGGAATAAGGATTTTTCTGTTAAAGGTGTTAAGGGCAAAGACGTGGTAGATTTATTAAAAAAATCCCTTAAAAAAGAAAAGATTAATAATATCAAGGTATCGGCTTTGGCTAATGATACTGTGGGGACTTTAGTTGCTAGGGCTTATGCAGATCATAATTGTGATGTAGGGGTTATCTGGGGTACAGGGACTAATGCCTGTTATAGGGAAAATTTACAGAAAATTACTAAGTATAAAACTGGTAAAAAATCAGGACATATGGTTGTTAATATAGAATGGGGTAATTTCAATAAATTAAAAGCTACTATTTTTGATGTTATTCTCGATGAAACTTCATTGAATCCCGGTTCCCAAATGCTTGAAAAAATGGTTTCAGGAATGTATCTGGGTGAGCTGGCCCGGTTAGTGCTTTTGGATCTGATGAAGGAAGGGATTTTATTTAAAAGGGAGCAAAAGCTTTTTAAAAAGGCTGCAAGTTTTAAAACTGAATATATGTCTTTAATCGAGGCTGATAAGACCTCGGATCTTTCTGCTACAAAGAAGCTTTTAATTAAATTGGGAGTTAAAAATTCCCGGCTGGAAGATAGGTTGTTTGTACAAAAAATATGTAAAATAGTTTCTTTACGGGCTGCCAGAATAAGCGCAGCAGTTTTAACAGCGGTAATTCAAAAAATCGACCCAGGGGTTAATCGTAGGCATAGTGTAGCAGTCGATGGTACGCTTTTCGAGAAGCACCCTAGCTTTGCCAAAAACGTAAATATAACGATTAAGAGCATACTTAATAGAAAAGCAGACAACGTTAAACTGTTATTAACCAAAGATGGTTCCGGGGCAGGGGCTGCAATAATTTCAGCCATAGGTGAATAGAGATGATTAATGAAAAAAGGCTTATTGGGTTAATGCAGCAATTGATTCGGATTGATTCTCAGAATCCTGGGTCAACAGAAAAGAAAATTGCTAAATTTGTGCAGGATTACCTTCAAAACTTGGGGGTTAAGACCAAGACTTATGAGTTTAAGAAAGATCGCACCAATATAATCGGATATTTAAAAGGCAAAAATAACAAATCACTTTTGATTACTCCACATTTGGATACAGTGCCTGCGGGGAAAAATTGGGTTATGCCGCCATTTGAAGGTAAAATCGTAGGCAATAAAATATACGGGCTTGGTTCAACAGATTGTAAATGTAATTTAGCGGTTAGCCTGGAGGTAATTAAAAGTTTAATTGAAGAGGGTGTTATTTTAGATTACAATCTTATCTTTGCCGCGACCGCGGATGAAGAAACCGGGTCTGATTTAGGGATCATCCCATTAATAGAAAAAAATATTTTAAAACCGGATGCTGCTTTGATTTTAGATGCAGATAATTTCGCCCTTATAGTGGCGCAAAAGGGCTTATTCCATCTGAAAGTAAAAATCCGGGGTAAAAAAGCGCATGGTGCATATCCCTGGCTGGGTGAGAATGCTATTGAAAAGGCAGTAGTCATTCTTTCTGATTTAAAAAAGCATAAATTTCATTATAAAAAAAGCAAATATTTGCGCCCACCGACATTAAATATCGGAGTTATCCGAGGGGGAGACAAAGTTAATGTGGTGGCTGACTGGTGTGAATTCGAGCTAGATTTCCGGTTTTTGCCCGGCATGACTGCGGAAGGTTTTTTAAACGACCTTAAGAAAATTATTAGAAAGCATACTCCAAAATTTGAAGTTGAGATCAATGGAATTCAAAAGCATTATAACATTAGTCCTGAGCATCCTTTAGTCAAAGGTATGGCGAGAGCTTTAAAAGAGCACAGAATACAGCCTAAGATTACAGGATCGGAAGGGGCTACAGTGATAACATTTTTTCAGGATAAGAGAATTCCGGCAATCGCCTCAGGGTTTGGAGTGGAAGGTACAGCGCACGCAATAAATGAATATGTGACTATCGATAATCTCTATAAAGGAAGTTTAGTCTTAGAAGATTTCTTAAAGATTTATAAATTTTAATTTTATTTTTAAAAAAGGAAAAATCATGGAAAGTATTAAAATATTGAAAAGGCCCAAATTAAAAAACCCTTATTTAATTGTGGCTTGGCCGGGAATGGGGGAAGTGGCTTTTAAAGCGGCAAGCTACATGATTGAAAAATTGAAAGCCCAGGAATTCGCTACTATTTTACCCGACGATTTTTTCTATTTAACCACCAGTGTAGTTTCCGACGGAATTTTAAAACTCCCGGAGTTGCCCGAAGGAAAATTCTACTATTGGAAGAATAAAACCGGAAAAAACGATTTGGTCATATTTTTGAGTAATTCGCAGCCGGATTTACTTAAGGGAGAGCTTTATTGTGAGAAAATTATTGCTTTTGCCAAAAAGCTGAAAGTTAAAATGATTATTGGTATGGCGGCGATGCCGCAGGCAATTGAACATACCCAGAATCCTAATGTCTGGTTCACTTCTACTTCAGCTAGTCTGAATAATAGTTTTAAAAAATTTGAGATCAATACTTTATCCGAGGGTCAGATCAGCGGAATGAATGGTTTATTTTTAGGTCTGGCGGCCAGACAAAGCCTGGATGGTTTTTGTTTGCTCGGAGAAGTCCCGCTTTATACCATTCAAATAGAAAATCCTAAAGCCTCATTAATTGTACTCGAGAAATTAGTGAAGATTTTAAATATTGATTTGGATTTAACGGATTTATCTGCACAGGTCCAGACTATGGAAGAAGAGATCAATAAACTTTTGGATTATATCAAAGTGGGTACTCCCTTAGGCCCGATCAGCGAGGATGAAATTGAGAAAATAAAAAAATCTTTAAGTCAGCTTACTAAATTGCCTTTATCGGTTAAAGATAGGATTGAGGAATTATTTAAACAGGCCAGGCAGGATATAGCTAAAGCCAATGAACTTAAACATGAGCTGGATAAATGGAACGCTTATAAAGAATACGAAGACCGTTTTTTAGATTTATTCAAAAAGAAAAAAGAAGATAATAACTGATGATAAAGGCGATAATTTTTGATTTAGGAAATGTTCTGATTGATTTTGACCACAGCATTGCTGCAAAACGCATCTCTAAGCATACAAATAAAACGCCTTTGGAGATTTATAATTTCTTCTTTGATTCCCCGATGACTGCTTTATTTGAAGAAGGAAAGATCAGTTCTGAAGATTTTTATTCTGAAGTTAAAAAAAGTTTAGGCCTAAAAATAAGCTATAAAGAGTTTCTCCCGATATGGAATGAGATTTTTTTCATCAGCGGAAAAAATAAAGCGGCACAAGAAGTTGCTAAATCATTAAGTAAAAAATATAAGACCGCCGTACTTTCAAATATTAATTGGCTGCATTATGAACATATAAATAAAAATTATCCGTTCATTAGCATATTCCATCATGTTTTTTTATCTTGTGAAATAAAAAGTAAAAAACCTGACCCGGGTATATATAAAACTGCTTTAAAAATTTTACAATCTCGGCCTGAAGAGACCTTTTATACCGATGATAGAGCGGATCTTATCGAGGAATCTTCTAAGCTGGGTATAAAAAGTTTTATTTTTAAATCCGCAGAAAAATTAAAAAATGATTTAGTTAGTTGCGGTATTTTTTTAGAAGAACAAACAGGAAAATAAAATGAAGCGTCCTCCAGACATATCAATCAGCAGATTAGCAATTTATTTACGTTTTCTAGAAGATTATCTCAAGGAAAAAGGGGAGAATTGCAGTATTAATTCTGTTGAGCTGGCGAAGTTTTTAGATATCAGTTCGCATCAAATCCGTAAAGATCTATCATACTTTGGAAAATTCGGAGAGAGAGGAAAAGGTTATCAGGTCAAGGAGTTAAAGGAAAAAATCAGCCGTATTTTGGGATTAGGCCGAAGATGGAATCTGTGTTTGTGCGGGATGGGCAACCTGGGAAGTGCTTTATTTGCTTACCGGGGATTTAAACAGCTTAACCTGAATATTGTGGCGATTTTTGATAATGACTATAAAAAAATCGGCAAAAATTATCAGGGTATTAAAATTTACAGCCCGGATAAAATTGTTCAGGTAGTCAAAAAATCAGATATAGAAATTGCTATAATCGCCGTGCCCACTACAGTTGCTCAAGGTATTACTGACAAGCTTGTAAAATCCGGAGTCAGGGCAATACTAAATTTTGCCCCCCTTAAACTGGTTGTTCCTTCAAAAGTTAAGCTACGCAACGTGGATTTATCCACAGAATTAATCAATCTAACCTATTTTTTAAGCTCAATTTGATTTTATTTCTTACTCCTGCCAAAAAAATGTAAAAAAAAATCATTTTCTCGTCGGTAAATCAATATCGTTTATACCTCAAAAATGCTTGACAAAAATACCCCAGTATGATAAAAAATAATTGTAGTTATTGATTAAATAAATAAATTATCGGAGGCAAATAGAATAAGTTGAAAAAACTTTTGGTAGGGTTTGCAAGGGCTCGGACATTAGGGGGCCCTTATTTTATGTTCAGGACAAAAATATGAAAACTGTTGGTTTAACATATGATTTAAAAACCGATTATAAGTTTAAAGCTGGAGATCCGCCTGATGCAAATGCTGAATTTGACCATCCTTTGACTATCGGGGTTATTGCCGATGCCATAAAATCCCAGGGGGTTAAAGTAAAAAAAATCGGCAATGTTTTAAATTTGCTCGAAAAGATAAATAAATTAGATGTAGATATCGTTTTTAATATCTCTGAAGGTGCAAGCGGAAGAAACCGTGAATCCCAGGTTCCAATGTTGCTTGAAATGGCAGGGATTCCTTATGTAGGTGCTGATGCGCTTACTCTGGCCTTGACTTTGGATAAAATAATGGCGAAAAAAGTTTTTATCGCCGATAAAATCCCCACCCCGAAATTTTTAGAAATCAAAGATATTAATTCTTTTAATGAAGACACAGATCATTTAAAGTATCCTTTGATTGTCAAACCCCGTTTTGAAGGCTCATCCAAAGGTTTGAATGATAAGTCAAAAGTTGAAAATGTCGAAGATTTAAAAAAACAAGCCGCCTATATAATTGAAACCTATAAACAGCCGGCACTTATCGAAGAGTTTATCTCTGGCCAGGAATTTACTGTTTTGGTTGTGGGTAATGATAATCCCGAAGCTTTACCAGTTGTACAGATAAAAATTGACGGTAGGCTGATGCTTAATGATAAATTTTATTCCTTTGCCAGGATTACTTCTGATAAGCTGGAGTATATCTGTCCGGCAAAAGTTAGCGCGGAATTGACCAAAAAAATCCAGGATTTAGCAGTGAGGACTTATAATGCCGTGGAGTGCGTGGATTTCGGCAGGGTGGATTTTAGAGTGGATAAAGACGGCAATCCATATGTTTTAGAAATCAATCCCTTGCCTTCTTTATCGACTGAGGATGTTTTTCCTATTATTGCCAAGGAAATGGGGATTACTTACGAAGGGATTATTGGAAAAATATTAGCCAGTGCATTTAAAAGGTATAACATAAATTAATGAAGATAGCCCTTACTTATAATTTAAAGGAAAAAGACGAGTCTAAACCTCCGGACTATTTCTCAGAATTTGATTCTGAAGAAACAGTTAACTCTATTGTTTCTGCTTTAAAGAAAAACGGCCACGATGTATTGGCTGTGAATGCCGGGAGAGAAAACCTTTTTAATTATTTTAAAAAGAACAGAGTAGATATGGTCTTTAATATTTCCGAAGGAGAGTCCGGTAAATTCCGCGAGTCAGAAATCCCTGCAATCCTTGATTATTTAGAAATTCCCTACACTGGTTCCAACACATTTTCTTTAGCCCTTGCTTTAAATAAAGCTTTAACTAAAAAAATATTAATTGCCGAAAATATTCCTACTCCGCTTTTTCAACTTTTTTCTACTGGTAAAGAAGTGCTTGATTCGCGTTTAAGATTTCCTCTTATTGTAAAACCTAATTTTGAAGGTTCGGCTAAGGGGATAAATTCTTCCAATGTAGTCAGTGATGAGGAAACTCTCAGGTTAAGGGTTACAGAGCTGGTTGGCCGCTATAATCAGGAAGTTTTGGTTGAAGAATTTATCGAGGGAAAAGAGTTGACTGTAGGGGTAATTGAGAATGGCAAGGCTACTGTGCTGCCTATTTTGGAAATAGATTTTTCAGATTGCACTAAAAGCGGCGAGTTTATCTATAGCTGGAAGATGAAAGAGTTTCAGGGAAATAAAGAATTAGGGTTAGCCCCAAATTTTTATTGCCCGGCGCGCTTAGATAAAGAAACTGAAAAATTAGTCAAGGATACAGCGCTTAAAACCCATCACGCAGTTGGCTGTTATGATGTTTCCCGTACAGACATACGGTTAGATAAAAATAATGTCCCTTATGTTTTGGAAATTAACCCATTGCCTGGCCTGGACCCCAAAGAATCAAATTTGCCGATTATGGCCTATGCTGCCGGGATGAAATATGAAGATTTGATTAATTCAATTTTGAAAAGTGCTCATGATAGATTTTTCTGTACTAAACCAGATAATCATTTAGCCAAGGAAGGGGGCAGGGGCAATTGAGTAATTTATTGACCAGTGAGTCTTTAAAAAATCAGAATGAACAAATAGTTCAGCCTCGCTCAACACGCAGGTCTTTGGATTATCAGCAGATTCCATTGTTTAAAGATGTGAATCCTCTGGACTGGGAAGATTGGCATTGGCAGATTAAGCACAGGGTTTGTTCAAAAGATGACCTCGCTCAGGTGATTAAGTTAAGCCCGGAAGAGGAAGCTGGAATGAAGAAAGCTGTAGGCAGACTTTCCTTAGCCATTACCCCTTATTGGGCAACTTTGATGGACCCTGAGGACTCAAATTGTCCTATTCGCAGGCAAGCAGTTCCTGTGGGCACTGAGTTTTTAGTTTCTCCTCACGAGATGACTGATCCTTGCGCAGAGGACAGGGATTCCCCTGCACCGCATTTAGTGCATAGGTATCCGGACAGAGTTTTGCTTCTTTCAACAGATCATTGCGCAATGTATTGCCGCCATTGTACCAGGCGTAGATTGGTTGGCGATCATGGGCATATTGATTCAAGTTCAGCGAATAGATTCGATGCTGCGATTGAATACATTAAATCCAATAAAAAAATCCGCGATGTGCTTATTTCCGGAGGCGATCCTTTGACCTTGGAAGATGATGAGCTGGAAAGCTTGCTTTCCAGAATCCGCGCTATTTCACACGTTGAATTTTTACGTATTGGCACCCGTGTACCAGTTACTCTTCCACAGAGAATTACTGAAAATTTAGTTAATATCCTGAAAAAATATTCTCCGATTTGGATGAGTATACATTTTAATCATCCCAAAGAGATTACCAAGCGCTGTAAGATTGCTTGCGATATGCTTGCTGAGGCTGGTGTGCCCATGGGCAGCCAAACTGTGCTTTTAAAAGGGATTAACGACAGGCCTTACATTATGAAGAAACTTATGCATGAACTTTTGCAGATCAGAGTCAGGCCATATTATATTTATCAGTGCGATCCGGTAAAAGGCACTCAGCATTTTAGGACTCCAGTTGCTGCAGGCATTAATATTATGGAGAAATTAAGAGGCAATACTTCTGGTTATGCTGTTCCTACGTATGTTATTGATGGTCCTGGCGGCGGCGGCAAGATTCCGGTTGGGCCGAACTATATTTTATCCCAGGCTAAAGGTAAATACGTCCTGCGTAATTACAAAGGCAAGATTTATACTTATCTAGAGTAAATTCAGCTGTTTTAAGCTTAAATGGGGCCAGGTTCTTTCTAAGAGCCTGGCCCCATTTTCATTCTTGACCCCTATGTTCGACTGGTATATAATTAGTGTTCATATCAAGTTTATCCATCGAACAATAGAAAGGAATCCTCTGTGAAAATAGGTATTATAGGAATAGATAGTATCAACGCCGGCAAAGTCAATATTATTGACCCCAGGGTTAAGGCTTTAAAGCAAATGTTTAACTCTGCCAAAGAAGTTTATATCCAGGCCGATATTATCAAAGAAAAATTAACCGAAGCCGACGGGATTATCTGCCCGGAAGATTCTAAGCTCGACCTAATTGTTAACGATATGGAATTTGTCGAGACCAGGCTTAGCCGTACAGCTGATGAAAAAGAAAAAGCCCTTTTAAACCGTTTTAAAGAGCTGCTAGACAAAGAAAAATTTCTTTCCGAAATTAATCTTACCGACGAGGAGAAAGGCTTGATTACCAGTTACATGCTTTTAACTATAAAGCCGATTTACCTTGCCAAGGCCGAAGAGCTGGAAGATAAAGATAAGCTTATTTTTAACGGTTATTATAATCTGGGCTATATCTCTTATTTTACTGCCGGGGATAAAGATGCACATGCCTGGTCGATAAAAAAAGGTGCTAATGCTTGGGAGGCATCAGGAGCAATTCATTCTGATATTCAAAAAGGCTTTATCCGCGCAGAAGTGGTAAGTTATCAGGATTTAACTGCTGACGGTTCGCTTTCCAAGGCACGTTCCAATAATCATATCCGCTTAGAAATGAAAGAATATATTGTTCAAGACGGGGATTACCTGGTTTTTAGGTGTAATAAATAAATGAACGCATAACTTACAGCAATGCAAAGCGTAATGTAAGTTATTGCGTGAATTTACCCTGAGTCTAGATTTATCTAGATGAAGGGTCTAATTCATGGAGAGTTTAGATGATTAAAATTAAGCGGGCATTAATCAGTGTTTCAGATAAAAGTGGGCTTTTGGATTTAGTTAAAGTTTTAAATAAATTCGGAGTCGAAATATTATCTACCGGCGGGACGGCTAAGATATTGCGGGAAAACAAAATCCCGGTAAAAGAAGTTTCCGAATATACCGGTTTTCCTGAGATGCTCGACGGAAGAGTAAAAACTTTGCACCCTAAAATCCATGGCGGGTTATTGGCTTTAAGAGATAAACCTGAGCATATGCAGAGCCTCAAAGATTACGATATAGGCTTGATTGATATGGTAGTAGTCAATCTTTATCCGTTTGAACAGACTATCAACAAGCCTGTGGTTTCTATCGATGAAGTCATTGAGAATATCGATATCGGTGGCCCAAGTATGTTGCGTTCAGCTGCCAAGAATGCTAAATCTGTAGCTGTGGTTTCTGATCCTAAGCAATATAATAGCGTTATTGAAGAATTAAACAAAAACCACGGCTGTATTTCAGAAACACTTTCCCAGGATTTGGGGATTGAGGTTTTTAAACTTACCAGCCACTATGACGGCTTAATCAATCATTATTTGGATAATTATTTCCACAACAAAGAAAAGGCGGCGTTTCCTGAGAATGTCAGCTTGGATTTTATAAAAGTCCAGGATTTGCGCTACGGTGAAAATCCCCACCAGGGGGCAGCTTTTTATCGTCAGCAATACGGTATCCATGGCCTGAATTCTATGAAGCAACTTTGGGGAAAAGAGCTTTCTTTCAATAATATCCTGGATTTAAATGCAGCGGTGAATATTGTTCGGGAGTTTGAACTTCCGGCGGTAGTTTTTTTAAAACATAATAATCCCTGTGGAGTTGCCGAGAATAAAGATATTCTTAAAGCATATAAAGACGCCTGGGGTTGTGATAAACTTTCTGCTTTTGGCGGGATAATCAGCATAAACCGGAAAATTGATTTAGCTCTGGCTAAGCTGATTGTTAAAAGCGGATTCTTGGAGTGTATAATCTGCCCGGAGTTTAGTGTTGATGCATTGAACATTTTAAAAGATAAGAAAAATTTAAGGCTTTTAGAGATGTCGGCTTTGACACAAAGGATTAAGGGGTTGGATTTTAAAAAAGTTGACGGTGGAGTGCTTATTCAGGATGAAGATGCTTTGACTTTGGATGAGGGTAAACTTAAAGTTGTAACTAAGTTTAAACCTTCAAAAGCCCAGATGGAAAGCTTAATTTTTGCCTGGAAAGTTGCCAAACATGTAAAATCAAACGCCATTGTTTTGGTTAAGGGTACTAAGACAGTCGGGATCGGTGCCGGGCAGATGTCTAGGGTTGATTCCGTATTTATTGCTACTAAAAAAGCCGGCAAGCTGGCCTTAGGATCTGTTTTGGCTTCAGATGCATTTTTTCCCAAAGAAGATGCAATTAAATTAGCTGCGAAATATAAAATCAAAGCAATTATCCAGCCTGGTGGGTCTATCGCTGATCCGGATATAATCAAAACCGCAGATAAGTATAAGATACCCATGGTATGCACAGGAATCAGACATTTTAGGCATTAAAATTTTGCAGCAGAAAATTATGACCTACCCGCAGGCAATCAGGTTTTTGGAATCTTTTATTAATTTCGAAAAGCTTTCTTGCTGGAATTATAAAAAATCTCTAAAATTAAAACGTATCAGTTTATTTTTAGATGAAATAAACAATCCTCAGAGTAATTTAAAATATATCCACGTTGCCGGTTCAAAAGGCAAAGGTTCAACCTGCGCTTTTATTGCTTATATTTTGCGCCAGGCGGGTTTTAAAGTAGGGCTTTATACATCCCCACATTTGGTTGATTTTCGGGAGCGTATTAGGATATTAGAGCCAGGTTTGTCTGGGGGGCAGGAATTCGAGGGGATGATTCCGAAAGCTCGCCTGAGGAATCTAGTTCAAAGGCTTAAGCCCAAGGTAAATAAATTCAATAAAACTTCCTCTTTTGGAGAGTTAACTTTTTTTGAAATTTATACTGCAGTTGCTTTTGAATATTTCAAAGAAGAAAATGTCGATTTTGTGGTTTTAGAAACCGGCATGGGCGGAAGATTGGATGCGACTAATGTGGTTAAGCCTTTAGTGAGTGTCTTGACCCCCATAAGTTATGAACATACCCAGAAGCTGGGAGACACTTTAAGCAAAATCGCTTTTGAGAAAGCCGGAATCATTAAGCATTCTCCGGTAGTAGCTGCTCCTCAGGAAAAAGAGGTGTTTAAGGTTTTTGAAAAAAAGTGTATTCAGCAAAAAACTAAACTTACAAAAATCAGAGAAATAGATTGGCGGAATTTAAAAGTCAATCTTATAGGCGAGCATCAGAAGGTTAATGCTGCCTGTGCAGTAAGAGCGGTTAAGAATTTGGCTGGTTATGGGATAAAGATAAAAGATGCAGATATTAAAAAGGGTTTACTTGCTACTCGCTGGCCTTGCCGCTGCGAAGTTATTTCAAAAGATCCGACAGTAATTTTGGATGGAGCGCAGAATGCTGCGTCAGTTAAGGCGCTTATTGATTCGATTAGGAAAAATTTTAAGTATAGATCGGTTATCCTTATTTTAGGGATATCCGATGACAAAGATATCCCCGGGATTTGCCGGCAGTTGGATAGTTTTGTTGATAGAGCAATTATTACGAAAGCTCTTAATCCCCGGGCAACTCATCCTTTAAAAATAGCAGGATATTTTCCCCGAGAAAAAGTAGTAATTACCCAAAATACAAAAGAAGCTAAAAAACAAGCTTTAAAGATTGCCAAAAAAGAAGATTTAATTTTAGTAACTGGCTCATTATTTGTTACAGGCGAGTTTAAAAGATGAAAATCCACAATTTAAATGATACGATTGCCGCAATTTCTACTGGTTTGGGAGAATCTGGGATTGGTATTGTGCGTTTAAGCGGCAGAGATGCTTTTCTTATCGCTGCTAAATTATTTACTTCCAAAAATGGGCAGAAAATTACAGATTATAAGACTCATACTCTGCATTACGGATGGATTAAAGATAAAGATAAGGTAGTCGATGAAGTTTTATTGGCGGTGATGCGCTCACCTAATACTTTTACCAAGGAAGATACGATTGAGATTAATTGCCATGGTGGATTTGTGGCTATGCGCGATGTTTTAGAGTTAGTATTAAAGAATGGCGCGCGTTTAGCTGAGGCTGGTGAATTTACCAAGAGGGCGTTTTTAAACGGCCGCATTGATTTGGCTCAAGCCGAGGCGGTTTTGGATATTATTAAAGCTAAGACAGATACTGCTTTGGAGATCGGGTTAGAGCAGCTTAAAGGAAATCTTTCGGCTAAAGTGGGAGGAATCCGGGAAGCTTTATTGGATGTTTTGACTAATTTAGAAGCGGCTATCGATTTTCCCGAGGATAATATCGGACAGGCAAATTTAAGCCAATTTTCTTTAGAGTTAAAAGCCGTTGATAGCAATCTCAACAATATTTTAAATTCTTCCAAGAACGGCAAGCTTTTACGAGAAGGTATTAAGGTGGTTATTTGCGGCAAGCCCAATGTAGGAAAGTCATCGCTTTTAAATGCCCTTTTAAAACAGGAGCGCTCTATTGTTACAGCTGTGGCTGGGACAACTCGGGATACGATTGAAGAAATTATTGACATCAAGGGGATCCCCGTAAGGATCGTTGATACCGCAGGAATTCTTAAACCACGGGGAATAGTTGAGAAGAAAGCAGTTGAGCGCTCAAGAAAATATATTGAGTCTGCAGATTTGGCGCTTATTTTATTCGATGCCAGCCAAAAGTTAGCCCAACAGGATAAAGAGCTGATCCGTAAACTTAAAAAGAAGACATCCTTGGCGGTTCTGAATAAAATCGATATGAAAACAAAAATCGAAAAATCACAAATTAATAAGTATTTCAAGCATGTGGTTGAGATTTCCGCTAAAAAGAATAAAAATATCGCTTTGCTTGAAAACGAAATCGTAAATATGGTTTATAAAGGTAGCGTGCAATTCAAAGAGCCGCCTTTGGTAAGCAATCAGCGCCATATTGAACTTTTAAGAAAGGCAGAAAAACTCATTGCGGCTGCTGCAAATTCGTTAGATAATAAATTATCTTTGGAGTTTGTTACTCAGGATATCAAAGAGGCTTTGGAGTATCTGGATATTATTCTAGGGAAAGTTTTTTCTGAAGATTTATTAGATAAAATTTTTGCAGAATTTTGTATTGGTAAATAAAGAAAGAGGTTATTTATGAACAGAAAGAAAATTGAAAAAGCAGTAAGAGATATTCTTGAAGCAATTGGGGAGGACCCTAAGCGTAAAGATTTACAGAAGACTCCTCAGAGGGTTGCGGAGATGTATGAGGAAATTTTTTCTGGTGTAGGCCAAGATCCGGAAAAAGAACTGGAAGTACTTTTGGACCAAAAGCATGAAGAGATAGTGCTTTTAAAAGGAATACCGCTTTATAGCGTCTGTGAACATCATCTTTTGCCATTTCTGGGTAAGGCTAATATTGCTTATATTCCTAAAGGCGGAAGAGTTACAGGTTTAAGTAAGTTAGCGAGGATAGTAGATATTCTTTCCA
>Ga0172375_10005049_pt1 | contig 19255 bp, 16 predicted proteins | sample LakKiv1m_FD_114537 | JGI IMG/M metagenome (GOLD analysis project Ga0172375, IMG submission 114537) | Freshwater microbial communities from Kabuno Bay, South-Kivu, Congo - kab_092012_11.1m | ecosystem: Environmental > Aquatic > Freshwater > Lake | place: Democratic Republic of the Congo...
CGCGGCCGTCAAGTGCCAGCCGGAAATGATCAACAACTACTGCTCGGTCTGTATCGGCGTCGCGCAGATGAACGACGACGGCATCCCGACGGCGTGCGAGTGCGACACGCCCGGCATCCTGACCTCCTACATGATGTCGCTGCTGGTGGACGAGCCAGTCTACTTCGGCGATACGGCCTTGTTGGATTACCGGACGCAGCGGCTGACGCTGGCCAACTGCGGGGCGATGGCCATGCGCCTGGCGCGGCCCGACGTGCCCGTGCGGTTGACCCAGCAGCTCGAGGCGATGGGCCCCGGGCGGGGGGTCTGCACCACCTACCAGTGCCGGGCAGGGCACGTCACCGTCGCCCGCCTCCAGCGCTGCCGGGGCCAATTCTCGATGTTGTTGACGCCCGGCGAGGCGGTGAACCGGCCGGACAGCGAGCGCAGCGCGAACCGCGAAATCTGGCCGCACGCATTCATCGAGCTTCCGGGCAACGCCCGGGCGCTCGCGGACCACCTGTTGGGGAATCATCTGCACATGGCCTACGGCGATCACGTCGCGGCGCTGACCGAGGCCTGCAACTTTCTGAACATCATACCGATCCACCTGTAGACAAAGCCATTCGGGCGCCCGCGGCAGCCGGCGATCGCGCCGAGGACCGGTCGCGCCCTGAACCATGAGAGGAGATCCCTATGATCCAACCCTTCGACTTCACTCAGGACAAGGCTGGACCATCCGCAGAAGCGCTCAGCTCCGATCAACTGATCCGGATGTACCGCCAGATGCACCGCATCCGGGCCTTCGAGCTGACCGTGCTGAAGGCGGTCGAACGCGGCCTGGTCGCCGGCGGCCCGCACCTGTACGTCGGCGAAGAGGCCGTGGCGGTCGGCGTGTGCACCGCGCTGGCGCCCAAGGACTACATCACGAGCACGCACCGCGGCCATGGCCATCTGATCGCCAAGGGCGGACAGCTCAAGCCGATGCTGGCCGAGATCTTCGCCAAAGCCACCGGCTACTGCAAGGGCAAGGGCGGCACCATGCACATCGCCGACCTGGACCTGGGCATCCTCGGCGCGAACGGCATCGTGGGTGGGGGGATCTCCACTGCGGTCGGCGCGGCGCTGTCCAGCCAGCTCAAGCACGGTGGATGGGCCGTGGCTTGCTTCTTCGGGGACGGCGCCACCAACCAGGGCAGCTTCCACGAGTCCATGAACCTCGCCTCGATCTGGAAGCTGCCTGTGATCTTCGTCTGCGAGAACAACGCCTTCGGCATGTTCACCCCCCAGAAGGTCACCACCCCGGGCTGCGATATCGTGAGCCGGGCCGTTGCCTACTGCATGCCGGGCGTGCAGGTGGACGGCAACGACGTGCTGGCCGTGTACCGGGCCGCCGCGGAGGCCAGGCGCCGGGCGCTGGCGGGCGAAGGACCGACCCTCCTGGACTGCAAGACGTACCGTTTCTTCGGGCACTACATCGGAGACCCGGAGGTCTACCGCACGCGCGAGGAGGTCGAAGCGGCCAGGATGAACGATCCGCTGCCGCGCTTCAAGCGCTTCCTGGCGGAGACAGGCGCCCTGGACGACGCGCTCGATCAGCGCATCCAGGCCGAGATCCAGCAGGAGGCCGACGAGGCCCTCGAGTACGCCATCGCCAGCCCCGACCCGGATCTTTCTGAGGTCACGACCGATGTCCGGCGCCCATTCCGGCCGCTCGAAGGATAGGGGGAGACAGACTATGCCTACCAGACAAATCAGCTACGCCCAGGCCCTCAGTGAAGCGCTCCACGAGGAAATGGCCCGCGATCCCGATGTATTTCTCATGGGTGAAGATGTCGCCTCGGGTGACGGCGCCACCGGGGGGGTATCGAGAGGATTGCTGGATCGCTTCGGCCCCGAACGGGTGCGCAACACACCCATCTCAGAATCCGCGATCATTGGGTCGGCCTTGGGCGCGGCGCTCACCGGCAGCCGGCCCGTCGCCGAACTCATGTTTATGGACCTGATCTGCGTGGCCATGGACCAGATCGCCAATCAGGTCGCCAAGGTCAACTACATGTTCGGCGGCAAGGCGAAGGCCGCGCTGGTGATCCGCACGCCCGGTGGGGCCGGGGTCGGCGCGGCCGCCCAGCACTCGCAAAACCTGGAGGCCTGGCTGGTGCACACCCCGGGCCTGGTCGTGGTCCAGCCCTCCACGCCGTACGATGCCAAGGGCCTGTTGAAGACGGCGATTCGCGACGATAACCCGATCTTCTTCGTCGAGCACAAGGCGCTCTATCCGGTCAAAGGACCGGTGCCCACGGAGGAATACCTGATTCCCTTGGGTGTGGCCGACGTGAAGCGCAAGGGACGCGATGTGACGATCGTCGCGACGGCGAAGATGGTCCACCACGCCCTCAGCGCGGCGGACAAACTCGCCCAGGAAGGCGTCGAGGTCGAGGTGATTGATCCCCGGACGATCAATCCTCTGGACGTGGATACGATTGCCGAGTCGGTCCGGCGCACCCATCGGCTGATCGTCGTCACCGAGGACTGCCGGACGGGCAGCTTTGCGTCGGAGGTGGCTGCCACCCTGGGCGAGCTGGTCTTCGACTACCTGGAAGCGCCGATCACGCGCGTGGCAGCCGAGGATGTGCCCATACCGGCGAATGTCAAGCTGGAGGCCGAGGCCATTCCACAGGAGAAAGACATCCTGGCCGCGGTGCGCCAGATGTTTGGCTTGTCGGGTTGAAGGTAAGAGGTGAATCGGTGGCTGTTGAGATTTTGATGCCGCAGCTCGGCATGTACATGGTGGAAGGCACGCTGGCGCGCTGGCTCGTCCCGCCCGGCGCCAGCGTGAAAGTCGGCGACGCGGTGCTGGAGATCGAAAACGAGAAGGCCGTAACAGAGATCGTTGCGCCGGCCGGCGGCATCGTGGAACAGGTGGCCGCAGCGGGCGAGATTGTACCGGTCAGAGGTGTGCTCGGCCGGGTGCTGGCTGCCAGTGAAGTGCAGGGGCATGGCGCCGGGGCCGAGGCATCGCCGGCCCCGGCGGACACGCCGGCATCAGCGGCCCCAACGGCCCCCAGCAATCCGGCCGGCGAAGTTAAAGCGAGCCCGCTGGCGCGCAAGCTGGCGGCGCAGCACGGCATTGACCTGGCGGCGCTCACCGGCACAGGCCCTGGCGGCCGGATCAGCGAGGCGGATGTCCAGGCTGCCGTTCAGGCGGCCACTGCGAAAGCCGCTGAGCCGCCCGGGCCTGTCTCTTCACGGAGTTCAGGGCAAGCTCTGAGCGAAGTCGCAGGGGAGGCAAGCCGGTCAGTCCTGCGCCGCATTCCGCTGACCGGGCGCCGCAAGGTGATCGCGCAGCGCATGGCCGCCAGCCTGGCGACCGCGGCGCAGCTCACCGTCATGCGGGAGGTGGATGCCAGCGCCTTGGTGCAGGCCCGACAGGCGCTGGTCGCACGCGCGGCCGAGATCGGCGTGCGCGTCAGCTATGATGCGATCCTGGCCAAGGCGCTGGCCGCCGCGCTCAAGGAGCAGCCGGCTCTAAACGCCGTCATCGAGGGGGACGAGGTCGTCGTCCTGGACGAGGTTCACGTCGGCATCGCCACGGCCACGCCCGCCGGGCTGGTGGTTCCGGTGGTGCGCAACGTTGATACGATCTCCCTGGCCGCCGTGGCGCGCGCCATTGACGATTTCGCAGCACGCGCTGCTGCCGGCAAGCTGTTGCCGGACGAGATGGCGGGCGGGACGGTCACCCTCACCAACATCGGCCTGTTCGGGATCGACACCTTCACCCCCATCCTCAACCCCCCTGAATCGGCGATCCTGGGCGTCGGCCGGATCGCGCCGCGACCGGTGGTGAGCGACGGCGGGCTGTTCATCCGCCCGACCATGCACCTCAGCCTGACGTGGGATCACCGGGTGGCGGACGGCGCGGAGGCCGGGCTACTGGTGAAACGGGTGGCGGAGCTGATCGGGGATGCGGGATATCTCTCTGGCCTTGGCTGAGGGGAGAACAGAAACTACTATTCCCGGCATTTTCTCAATTGGTAGGGGCGCACCCTCGCGGTCGCCCCGGCGGGCAGGCGCAAGGCCATGCCCCTACTATGCCCGGAGGGACATATGCCTTACGGTTATCATGGACGAATCCTGCACGTTGACCTGACTCAGCGAGCCGTGACCGTCGAAGAGCCGCCGGAAGCATTCTATCGCACTTACTTCGGGGGGAGCGCGCTGGGTCTGTACTACGTCCTGCGTGAGGTGCCCGCCCACACGGATGCGCTGGACCCAGCCAATATCCTGGTTCTGGCCGGCAGCGCCCTGACCGGTGCGCCGGTATCCGGTCAGAGCCGGCTGACCGCGACGGCCAAGTCGCCTCTGACGGGAGCGATCGGCGATGCGCAGTGCGGCGGTTTCTGGCCAGCGGAGCTCAAGTTCGCCGGGTTCGAAGCCGTTGTCATCCGCGGGCGCGCGAGCAGCCCGGTCTACCTGTGGATTCACAACGGCAAGGCTGAACTGCGCACCGCAGATCACCTCTGGGGGAAAGATACCGGCGACGCGGAGGACATGATCCGGGCGGAGCTCGAAGACAAAAACGTCGAGGTGGTCGCGATCGGACGGGCCGGAGAAAACCTGGTCCGCTTCGCCTGCATCATGGACATGAGCAACCGGGCGGCCGGACGCACCGGCATGGGCGCGGTGATGGGCAGCAAGAACCTGAAAGCGGTGGCTGTGCGCGGCGATATGAAGCCGCCCCTGGCCGATCCCGCTGCCCTGAAGGAGCTTGCCCAACGCGGCATCAAGCGCTTTCCCAATTGGGACACCTACGGCCTCCGCATCGGCTCGGCCGGCTATGTCACCTATCAGCAGACGGTCGGTGGGCTGCCCTCCTTCAACTGGAACAGCGGCGTGATGGAAGGCGCGCTGAACATCAGCGGCGACACCATGTGGGAGACGATCACGCGGGGCGCCGCCGAAGGCAAACAGGATAAACTGGGCCGGGACACGTGTTACGCCTGTACGGTGCGCTGCAAGCGAGTAGTTGAGCGAAAGGAAGAGCCGTACCCCCTCGACCCGCACTACGGTGGGCCGGAATACGAGACCATGGGCGGTTTGGGCAGCTACTGCGGGGTGAACAATCTTGAAGCGCTCGCCCACGCCAACGAGCTCTGCAACCGTTACGGCATGGACACGATCAGTTGCGGCGGCACCATCGCGTGGGCCATGGAGTGCTTCGAAAACGGCCTGCTTGGCCCGGAGGACACGGGCGGCGTCGAGCTCAGGTTCGGCAACCACGAAGCCATGGTGCAGATGGTCAGGCAGATCGCCGACCGGGAAGGGTTGGGGGCGACCCTGGCGGAAGGTTCGGTCAGGGCCGCCGACCGTCTCGGCAAGGGGCACGAGTACCTCGTCGCCGTGAAGGGCCAGGAGTTGCCTGCCCACATGCCGCAGATGAAACGCAGCCTCGGCCTGATCTACGCCGTCAACCCCTTCGGCGCGGACCACCAGAGCAGCGAGGGCGATCCGGCCTATGAGAGCGCCGCCTACAAGCGATACCGGGATCGGCTGGAACCGCTGGGGCTTACCGAGCCGCAGAGCGCTCGTGTGCTCAACAAAGAGAAGGTGACCTACGCGGTCAGGACACAGCGCCTCTTCAGCTTCTTCGATTCGGCGGACCTCTGCCAGTACTGTTTCGGCGGATCGTATCAGCTCTACAAGCCGACCGAGGCGGTGGACATCGTGGCCGCGATCACCGGCTGGGATGTCACCCTCGACGAGCTGCTGACGGTCGGCGAGCGGCGCCTGAACATGATGCGGGCCTTCAACGCGCGCGAAGGCATCGGCCGCGAGGCGGACAAGCTGCCCGACAAATTGTTTGACAGGCCGCTGGAAGGCGGCCCGACGGATGGGATGAGACTTGATCGCGAAGAGTACGCGGAAGCTTTCGAGGAATACTACCGCCAGGTAGGATGGGATCCTGAGACCGGTTATCCCACGCCGGGCAAGCTGAAGGAGTTGGGCCTGGACTGGGTTGCTGGCTAGAGGTCAAGGTTAAGGTTAAGGCTAAGGTTAAGGCTAAGGATCAGACGGCCGCCAATGCGATGCGGCGCCCCATCGGCCGGTGAAGCTTCATTGTCAGACCCTGGGCTCCTGCGCTCGCAGCCACGGGCGCGGGAGCCTTGCGCGATGGAATTCGGAAGCAGTGCGATATGCCCGCTGAACCAGCGCTTGCACCGGCCGGCGCTCTGATGTACCATGTCAAGATTGAATAGTCTCTATCCGTGTTAATCCGTGAGAATCCGTGTCCCAAACACTCTCGCAGACCGCGCAAATGCTGCAGGATAATGCTATTGGAGGCATCGCATGTCGATAACCATCTCACCCATGAAAGTGCACGTCCCGGACTCGCTGCTAGACGACCTGCGCCAGCGGCTCGAGCGCACGCGCTGGCCCCAGTCCTTCCCCGCGATGGGCTGGGACTACGGCACGAACACCGAGTACATGAAGGGGCTGGTGGATTACTGGCTCCAGGCCTTCGATTGGCGGGCGCAAGAAGCGCGCATCAACCAGTACCCGCACTACAAGGCCCAGGTGGACGATATCGGCGTGCACTTCATGCACATCCCTGGCAAGGGGCCGAATCCGCTGCCGCTGTTCATGATGCATGGTTATCCCTGGTCGTGGGCCACCCTGCTGCGCATCGTGCCGTTCCTGACCGACCCGGCCGCGCACGGCGGCAGGGCGGAGGACGCGTTCACGTTGATCATTCCCTCGCTGTGCGGCTTCTGCCTGTCCGACCAGGTGCCGCGGCGCGGGTTCGGCTTTCAGGATCACCCGGCGGTGTACCGGCAGATCCTGCACGAGCTGGGCTACCGCCGCTACGGCATCCAGGGCGGCGACTGGGGCGGGATCATCACCTTCCCGTGGGGCCACCAGTTCCCCGAGGATTTGATCGGTATCCACATCAACTACATGGGCATTCGCATGCGCGACGAAATACCGGACGACGAGCGGGATCCCGACCTGATCCGCGGCTTCGGGCTGTTCAACGCGCCCATCCGCCCGCGCGACCCGGTGAGCCTGAAGTTCTGGAAGGCCGCGGCCAAATTCTGGATGGACCAGTCCGGCTACAGCCACGTCAACATGACCGTCCCGCAGAGCTTCGCGTTCAGCGTCGCGGATTCGCCCGTCGGCGCGGCCGCGTGGATCGTCGAGAAGTACCGGCTCTGGAGCGACTGGCAGGAGGACTTCGAGCGGGAAGTCTTCTCCAAGGACGAGCTGCTGACCAACGTCATGCTCTACTGGATCAACAACACCTTCGGCACCGCAATCCGCATTTACTGGGAATCGCACAACCACCCGTGGAAAGTGAAACCCGGCGACCGGATCGAGGTCCCGACCGGCGTCCTCTCCTTCCCGAAGGACATCGTGCCGCTGTTGAAGGAACGCGTCGAGCAATACTACAACGTCGTGCGTTTCCGCTACATGGAGCAGGGCGGGCACTACGGCGTGTTCGAGCAGGCTGAAGAGTACGCCGTGGAGTTGCGCGAGTTCTTCCGCCCGCTGCGATAAGCGCGGCACAGGTGCCACGGAGAGGAAACAGGCATGGCCGTCACCGTCACGCCGATGAAGATCGATCTGCCGCAGGCCGTCCTGGACGACCTGCGGCAGCGGCTCGAGCGCACGCGCTGGCCGGGCGAGATCGCGGGCACAGGCTGGCAGCGCGGGACCGACCTGTCCTACATGAAGGAGCTTGTCGAGTACTGGCTGGACGAGTATGATTGGCGCAAGGAGGAGGCGCGGCTAAACAGCTTCGCGCACTTCCGGGCCGACGTGGATGGGCTGGGCATCCACTTCATCCGGGAAGAAGGCAAGGGCCCCGACCCGATGCCGCTCTTCATGATGCACGGTTACCCCTGGTCTTTCACCCTGCTGCTGAAGATCACCCCGCTGCTCACGGATCCCGCGGCGCACGGCGGCGACCCGGCCGATGCCTTCACGGTCGTCGTGCCGTCGTTGATCGGCTTCGGGCTGTCGGACCCGCCGCCGCACCTGGGCTTCGGCTTCCAGCACCATCCGGCCTGCTACGACCGGCTGATGACCGAGGGGCTGGGCTACCGGCGCTATGGCATCGAGGGGGGCGACTGGGGCGGGTTCATCACCGCACCCTTTGGCTTCCTGCGGCCCGACAACCTGATCGGCATCCACCTGAACTGCCTCTTCCCGCGCATCGCCGACGAGCGGCCGCCGGAGGATAAAGACCCGGATCTGCTCAGGGGTCTCGGCATGAAATGGGCGCCGCTCAAGCCCGCCGACCCGGAGATGCTATGGTACTGGAAGAACGTCGAGCGCTACTGGATCGACGAGGGCGCCTACGCCCACCTGCAGATGACGCGGCCGCAGACGCTGTCCTATGCCATGACCGACTCGCCGGCCGGGATGGCGGCCTGGATCGTCGAGAAATGGCGGGCCTGGAGCGGCTGGGGCGATGATTTCGAGCGGCTCTTCCCGAAGGACATGATCATCACCAATGTGATGCTCTACTGGGCCACGAACTCGTTTTGGTCGGCCGTGCGGCTCTACAGCGAGTCGTACTACAACCCGTGGGAACTGAAGCCGGGGGAGCGCATAGAGGCGCCGACCGCCGTCGCGGCGTATCCGCACGAGCTGGCGCCCATCGTGCGCCAGCGGGCGGAGAAGTACTACAACGTCGTGCAGTTCACCGAGTTCCCCGTGGGCGGGCACTTCGCGATCCATGAGCGCGCGGAAGAGCTGGCCGACGACCTGCGCACCTTCTTTCGACCGCTCAGGCAGCGGGGATGATCCTTTACATACAGTGCATTTTCCTGTCCAAACCTTGAGGGAGCACCGATGTCTGCCGAGGAAACCAAAGATCGCACAGCGGAGCGTCTCGGCGCCGGCCTGGGGGACATGAACGGCCTGTCCTGGTCGTGCAACTGGCCGCAACTCCTGGCCGGGCAGGAACCGGTCATCAGCAAGGAGGAGCGCGGCGTCCTCCGCGAGCTGGCGAAGCGCGTGGCCGAGATCGCCGCCCAGCCGCAGCAGGCGGAAAAGCGACGGCTGTGGCTGCAACACAACGCGCTCGGCGAGACCCGGCCGCTCATCTTTGCCGACCCGGAGAACGCCTGGTATGAGCTGATCCCGGCGGCCCGACTCAAATCCGAGGGCAATCTCGCACGGCTCTGGGAATTCAGGCTGCGCAAGGAGATTTACTGGGCCGAGCAGATCCGTGATGACAGGGTGGTCGAGCCGGTCTTTCCCGTTTATCACATCTACGAAGAGAGCGAACGCGGGCTTGAAACCAGGATCATCGGCGGCGAGGACGATGGGGCCTACACCTGGGAACCCCCGCTGAAAGACTACCGTGACCTGGACCGGCTGCAATTCAGGCGCGTCCATGTGGATGCCGAGAAGACCCGGCGGCTCTACGACCTTGCCGCCGAGGTTCTGGGCGATATTCTACCGGTCAGGCTGGAAGGGGTGTGGTGGTGGTCGCTCGGCATGACCTCCGACCTGATCCTGCTCCGGGGTTTCCAGCAGGCGCTCTTCGACATGCTCGACAACCCGGCCGGCCTGCACCGTCTGATGGCATTCCTGCGGGACGAGAACCTGGCAAAGCTGGACTTCCTGGAGGCGAGCGGGCTGCTGTCGCCCAACAACGGCGGCGATTTCATCGGCACGGGCGGCTACGGCTGGTCAGATGAGCTGCCCGCGCCAGGTTTCGATGGAGAAGCGGTGCGCACCCGTGACCTGTGGGGGTTCTGCGAGAGCCAGGAAACGATCGGGGTTTCGCCGCGGCAGTTCGAGGAGTTCGTCTTCACCTACCAGCTTCCCATCCTGGAGCGTTTCGGCCTGAACATCTACGGCTGCTGCGAGCCGCTGGACAAGCGCTTCGCGATCGTCAAACGGATCCCCCGGCTGCGGAAAGTCACCGTGTCGCCCTGGTCGGATGCGGCGGGGATGGCCGAGAAACTTGGCAGCGCCTACGTCTACACCCGCAAGGTCAACCCCGCCGACATCGCCGGAGCCACCGTAGACGAAGAACGGAGCAGAAAGGAACTTCGTGACACGCTGCGGGCCACCTCGCGCCACCAGTGCCGCGTTGAAATCCTGATGCGGGACGTGATGACGTTGAGCGGGAACCCGGAGAATATCATCCGCTGGACACGGATCGCGCGGGAAGAGAGCGAGTGGGCCTGAAAGATCAGATCACCTCAAGATAGTCCCGCTCCGGCAGCTCTGGGAACGGGGCGGCGGGCAGCCTCTGGTACCAGTAGGCCACGGACGCCATGTCGGGCTGAAGCGCCAGGTAGCGCCCGCCGCTCCGCCAGCCCAGCGCCTGGATGGTCACGCGCAGATCCTGCTCGAAGCGGATCGGGTCCATGATGTGCCACCGGTACATGCCGAAGCGTTGCTGCGACTTGTACAGGCCGTCGGGCCGGATCACCTGGTGCATCCCCAGGAACGGCGTCGTGTAGGTGACGTACTGCCCGTCCACGTCCCAGTTGTACGCCCCACCGAAGTAGTCCTCGGTCCCCGTGCCGCAGATGGTCGGGAAGTCGTCGTCCCCGTCGATGTAGAACTTGATCTCCCCCTCGCCCCACCAGCGGCAGTTGGTCACGCCCACGGCCAGGTAGGTCCCCACGTACTGCCCGCTGCCCCGGATGCCGTCCACGATGGTGTAGACCGACTTGTACGGCAGCGGATTCACCCGGCGGAACTGGGCGTGAAAGTACGCGGCGTCGGCGGGCACATCCGTCAGCGCGTAGTTGATCTGGTAGAAGACCACTGTCTCTTCCACGCTCAGGTTCTGGAGCGTGATGCGGCAATGGCTGCGAAACGGCATCGGCCAAAAGCAGTTGAACCCCCGGCTGGGGTTGACGGCCACCGGCAACGAGCTCACCTGCGCATAGCTGCCCCACCCGGAAGTGAAGAAGTCCCCGAGCGGACACTCGACCGAAGGCTGCTCCTGGCCATCCCAGTAGATGCGCAGGATCGTGAGCCGCCCCTGCTTCACCGCGCAGGAGCCGGTCATCCACAGGCTCTGGATCAGGCCAGGGCCGTCAATGTCCGCCAAGGTGACGGTCTCATCCGGCCTGATGGCGATGCAGGGCGAGATCTTCCAGCCGGGACCCAGCTCGCGGGCGGCCTGCGCCCCCATCCCCTCCGTCGCCATGCTGGCGCGGCCTTTCTCCCCGGAGAAGTTCTCCGGGCTGATCGAACGTGAGCGCAGCTTCGGCAGGCGCCACAAGTCGCCAAGCCCCATGTTCAGTCCGTGGAATCCGCTCATCGCGATCTCTCCACTTGTATGTGCAGATACCACTCATACGTGGCGTTCGCCTTGACCGTCGAGCACTCCCCGCGCACGCGGGCAACATCCAGGCGGTCGAAGCTGGCGGTCGCCGGCTCCAGAAAGATGTTGTAGAGGTCCTGCCAGCCGCCCTCGTTGGGCAGCACAGCGAGATAGGGCGCCTGCTCGACCGGCCAACCCAGCCGCAGCGTGAAGCCGCTCCGGGGATAGGTCAGCGCACACCACCCCTCCGGCATGCGCCCCTTCACGAAGTACTTAACGACCTCGCGGGCCGCCACCGGCTGCATCCGGCGCAGATCGCGCTGGCTGCCATCCGCCAGCCGGGCAATTGGCCAGTCGAACTCGTCGCCGTTGCGGCCCAGGCTGCCGTCGAAGCTCAGCGCGGTGATGATCTTGCGCACGCCGTCCGGCAGCGCAAGCTCCGCACCTTCCTCAAGATTGAACATCGGATGCGCCGCCCACATGAAGTCGAGGTCGAAGCCAGACAGGTTGGTCAGCCGGTAATCGGTGTGGAGGGTCGCGTCGTCGGCAAAAGAGACCCACTTCTCCAGCCGGTAGGGGAAGCGCACGCCGTGGGTCGCGAAATGCAGCCTGCCGTTGCTCTCGTCGCACGCCCAAGGGATGCTCCACACCTCGCCGTGATCGGGGATCGGCGTCCCGCGCCAGGGATACCCTTCGTAGAAGCAGCGGTCAATGCTGGGGAACATCTCGTCGAGGCCGGAGCACTCCCCCTGCGCTACGTAGTCGCCGTCGTAAGGCGCCAACAGGTATTGGTCATTGGGCCGCTGCACCAGCAGCTCCGTCTCTGTCGGCTTGTAGACCAGCGAGCACAGCTTGGCGCCGGTGCCCGGCAAGAACTGCGCCCTAATCTCGCCGGATTCGATGGTGATGGCCGGCTGATCTTTGTAGTGAGAAGGAGTAACTTTGGGTTGCATGTCCGCGCGGCCTACTTCCCGAACACGAACGTCTCGCCCGGGGCCATCAGCAGCGGCTTGACCTCCGGCGCAAGCTCCTTGCACGCGTCGAGGAACTGCGCCGGGCTGCCGCCGTGCTCGGCGAACATCCAGAAGTGGCAGGGGATGGCGATCCTGGCGCCCGCGTCATGCGCCAGCCTGGCGGCCTCGACCCCGTCCAAATTGCCAAACGCACCATTGATCGGCGGCACGATCACGTCAATCCCTGCGGCGAAGAGATCCTGCCACTTGTCGGGCCGGTACGCGGTGTCGGCCACCTGCCAGACCTTGATGTCGCCGCACTGGACGACCACCCCCAGCGCGTCAGGCGCGAGCTCGCCGTGATCGGCGAAGACGCCGGTCAGGCTGATGTCGCCGAAACTCAAGGTCTCACCTACGCGGATAATGGTGTAGCGATCCGCCGAGACGCCCAGTTTCTCGAACTCGGCGCGGCAATCGGGCGCAGCGACAAAGTGAATCTTCGGGTTGCCGGCCAGCACCGGGATCGCATCGTAGTCGAAATGGTCGGGGTGCGAGTGCGTGCAAACCACGACATCGGCCTCGACCTCCTCAGGGGCAATCGGCGCCGGGATGATGCGCTTGAAGCCGTACAGCACATCGCTCAGCAGCCGGTGGACACAGTCGCTGAGATAGGCGTCCACATAGATGATCGTCCCGCCAGGCGACTTGTAGACGAACCCTGCCTGGGCCAACCAAAAGATCGCCAGGCTGCCGGGCTCGACGTTGAGTTCCTTGATTTGCGAGGCCAGTTTGTTCATGTCATGCTCCTACCCCGAAAGCGCGGAGATAAGGGGATGCGGGGATGGGGTCTGTAAGGCGATCCCCACATCCCCGCCCGTTTTCATGCTTGGCCCCGCACCTCGCGGATCAGCGCCAGAATCTCCGTGGTTCGGGCTGCCATCGCTTCGTAGTTGCCGGTGTCGAGATACTCTTTCTTGATCAAATCCCCGCCGATGCCGACCGCCGCCACGCCGGCCTTGAACCAGGCGGTCAGGCCCTCCTTGGTCGCCTGCACCCCGCCGGTGGGCATGATGCGCGTCCAGGGACAAGGGCCGAGGATCGCTTTGACGAAATTGGGGCCGCCGACACAGTCACCGGGGAACGCCTTGACGATCTCCACCCCCAGCTCTTCCGCCTCCGCGATCTCGGTGGCGCTGCCGCAGCCGGGTGAGTAGGAGATCTTGCGCCGGTTACAAAAGCGGGCGACCTCCGGATTCGTGTTCGGCCCAACGACGAAATTGGCGCCGTAGGCCACGTAGAGCGCGGCGGTCGGCGCGTCCAGGATGGAGCCGACACCCAGGATCAGGTTGGGGAGCTCCTTCTGGCAATAGCGTGACAGCTCCTTGAACACCTCCGGCGCGAAGTCGCCGCGGTTGGTGAACTCCAGCAGCCGGCAGCCGCCGGTCGAGATCGCCCAGGCGACCTTTTTGGTGACCTCGACGTCGCCGTTGTAAAAGACCGGCACCAGACCGGTGTTGACGATGGTATTGAGCACTTCGAGTCGCGTGAACTTAGCCATGGTATCCTCACAATATTAGTTGGTCTGCCGCCCATCAAACTGCTCCGCGCCGATCTCCGCATCCGGCGGGAATCTGACCGGGCGGCGGTCTCGCTGTGAGCGGTAAACTGCTGTGTAAATCTCGACCGGCTTGCGCCCCTCGCGGCCGGTGACAGCCGGCTCGCGATCGGCGATGACGGCCTGAAGGAAGTCCTGAATCTGCAGCTTGTGGTAATACGTCATCACGTCAATGGTCTGGCAGCGCGCGGTGTCCTCAGTCTGCCAGCCGGCAAGGCGGCCCTCTTCGCCGGGCACGGTCCAGATGTCGTTGATAGGCGGCTCAACCGCGGCCGTCATGCCCGAGATGAACGGGGAGCCGCCGTCGGTTTGCACGCCGACCGAAGCGCCAGTCGCGCCATGCACATGGATTTTACCGTAGAAGCCCGGCTTTTGTGAGTTGCTCAGGAGGATGGTCCCGAGCGCCCCGCTCCGGAAGCGCACAACGGCGATGGCGGTGTCTTCGACCTCGATGTATGGATGATTGAGGTTGCCCCAGTAGCCGAACAGCTCGTCTATCGGCCCCATGAGCCACTGGAAGAGGTCAATCTGGTGCGTGGTCTGGGTGAGCATGACGCCGCCGCCCTCGGTGGCCCATTTGCCCCGCCATGGGTCGGAACGGTAGTACGCTTCGTCGCGCCAGCCCAGCACCGTCACCGTGCCAAGCACCGGCGCCCCGATCTTGCCTTCCAGGATCGCCTGCCGGACGCGCAGCACCGGCTCGTAGAACCGGCGCTGGCTGACCACGCCGAGCTTGACCCCGGCCGCGTCAGCCGCGGCGATCATCCGGTCGCAGCCGCGCAGATCCACCGCCAGCGGCTTCTCGACCAGGACATGCTTCCCGGCGCGCGCGCAGGCTTCCGTCAGATCCGGATGGCTCGGATGCGGCGTGCAGATCGAGACCATGTCCAGGCCGGGATGCGCCAGCATGGCGCCAAGGTCGCTGTATGGTTTGACGCCGTAGCGCGCCGCGAACGCCGCCGCTTTGTCCGCGTTCGGATGATAGACTGCCAGAAAGCGCGCTTCGTCCAGCGTGGCGAGCGCCTGAGCGTGCGTGTGCCCCACCTTGCCGCAGCCGATCAAGGCGGCGCCAATACGTTTCATAACGCCTCACCCTGCGCCAGCCTGATCGGATATATCCCCACCTGGCGCGCGTGGCGATACATCGTCACCAGGTTCTCCGGGGGTACGTCGGCCTGCACGTTGTGGACCGGCGCCAGGATGAAGCCGCCGCCCGGCGCCAGGTCGGCGATGCGGCGTTCCACCTCCCGCCTGACATCGTCCGGCGTACCGAAAGGCAGCACGTGCTGAGTGTCAATGGCGCCCATAAAGGACAGGCGGTCACCGAACTCGGCCTTCAGGCGCCGTGTGTCCATGTCGGTCGCGCTCACCTGGACCGGGTTCAGCACCTCCACGCCGGCATCAATCAGGTCGGGCAGCAGACGATAGACGCTGCCGCAGGTGTGCAGGAAGATGCGCGCTTTGGTCCGTTGACGGATAAAGTCAAACAGCTCCGTGTGATAAGGTTTGACAACTTCCCGGTAGGTCTTCGGCGACATCAGCGGCCCGCTTTGCCCGCCCAGGTCATCGCCCATCTTGATCATCTGGATGTAGGGCCCGGCGAGCTCCAGGTAGCGTCCCATGGCTGCCTTGCTGATGTCTGTGACCCGCCTGAGCACGGCGTGGACGAACGCCCGGTCGGCCACCAGGCTGCTCAGCATCCTTTCGAAGCCGCACAGATACCAGGAACGCTCCCAGACACCGTTGAAGCCGGGACAGCCGATCACCGCGTAATCTGTCTCGCGAAACAACCGCTCAGCGTCATCCGCCGTGCCCGTGTAACGGTCGGGATCCAGGGGATCCGGCCACCACGGGTAGTCGTCCAGATCGTCAATCCTGGCGCCTGCCAGGGGGCTTTCAGCGATCTCTCGAAACACCGAGAGGCCGGTGTCTACCTCGCGCCATTTCACGCCCCAGTCGTCGTAGAAATGATCCGGTTCACCGCACGGACGCACTCCGCGCCGGGCGGGGCGCATGTAGACGGGACGGGTATCAACGGCCAGCGCCTCCAGAATTGCCTCGTCAACGGTCGAGAGTCGCAGCATGTGTGTGACGGGGCGGGCCTGCTGGGTTACGCCAAAGTACGCAGCCAGCCTGGCATACGCTTCAGGGACCGGTGAGCTGCTGCCGCCAGTACCGAGATCCAATGGCACGCGATCGGGCTCGCGATGATCAAGGGCCGTTTCCACACGACAACGAGGTGACATCACGTTCAAGACAGCGCTCCTGAAAAAGGGCTTGGAGGGTTATCCGTCGGGACAGTCGCGAAGAGTGAAGATTGATAACGATTTACAGTTAACAGTATACTACACGAGAATGGCTCTTGTCAAAGACGTCGCCCAGTTCATCAGGCTCATTCCGTTGTACCGGTCGGAGAGGTTCGACTGGTTGGAGACTTCGATGGAAGTAGATATAGGTCCTCGGCGAACGCGAGCGCGATGCCGGTGATCTCCGGATGGCTCCGCCAGTAGCGCAGCGGCTCGAAGGGCCGATACGGCACCTTGGTCCAACGATCCTTGACCTGTTCCAGTCGCCAGCACAGCCAGTGGCGTCCTTGTTTCAACTCGGCCGGGATGTTCTCGACGGCGAACTCCCGGCGCTGAACCTCGCTCATCGCACCCATCCGGGCAAGCGGGCTGCCAACCGCCGCCGGAGGGAGCGCGCCAGCCAACGCTCGAACCACCCGCCGGCGTTCTCCTCCTGGAAGAGCGCGGCGTCGAGTTGCCACGAAAGCATCCGTTCGAATTTCAGCGAGCGCGGTCGCGTGATCTGACGCCCGCGCGCGGCTGTGCCAACCTTGGACCCGGAAGTGACCCGCTGCGCACTTCCACTCTCATTGCAGGCGACGCCGACCTGACCAACAAGCGTATCCTGCCCCAAACAGATCGAACGGGCGTGATCTCCGTGGTCCGGCAAACCATCCGAACACTCGGCTGCCACCGCGACGCTGCCGCTCTCTCGGACTGCCAGCGCGGCGGCGCGGTGACGGGCCACTATTTGGGTGTCATGGTGATGCTGCTGTCCACCGCGCTGCCGGTCCTAGTCCCGATAGAAGGTCCACCCGTAATCGCGGCCGGCCTGCCGGAGCGCCAGGATATTCTCGAGCGGGATGCCGTCGTGCAGCGAATGGTCCGAGGCCAGCACATAGCCGCCGCCCGGCGCCGCGATCTCGATCGCTTCTTTGGCCTCCGCGATCACTTCCTGCGGCGTGCCGTACGGCAGGGTGCGCGAGGAGTCCACGTTGCCGATGAGCCCGAAACGGCTGCCGTAGTTCTCCTTGGCCCAACCCAGATCCATGCCGGCGGTGCGTTGCCAGGGGTGGATCGCGGAAATCTTGGTCTGCGCCAGGTCGGGCAGGAGCGGCTTGAAGTGGCCGCAGCAGTGCAGCAGCACCGGCACGCCCAGCCCGGCGATGTAGTCCACCATCTCATTCAGGTAGGACAGGTAGTACTTCTGGAAGTGAGCCAACTTCATGAACCCGTTGCGGCTGTCGCCCAGGTCGTCGGCGACCCAGATGGCATCGGCGCCCGCGGCCACGGCCAGGCGCGCGGCCTCCATGTTGTACTCGTTCGAAATCCGGAAGAGGTCCGTCAGCAGAGCGGGATCGTCGTACAGTGAGAGGCAGATCTGCTCGTAGCCCATTAACATCCAGCAGGTCGTGAAGGGTCCGGTGACGCCGGGGCACAGCGCCAGGTTATCGTGGGATAGTGTGAGAAACGCCTTGATCCCGTCGGTGCGGCCGGGGAGCGTGGGATCGGGAGAGACCCAGCCTTTGAGGTCTGCGCGTCCCTTGATCGGATAGTCAATCGGCGCGTCGATCGGCCAGGCCGAGTCGTTGTGCTGATAGGTCGTGCCCCATTCATCCACGTAGACGTTCTCGGCGAGATAGTGGGGCTGGAAGTTGTAATAGCCGCCGAACGGCACCCACAGGGCGTCGTGATCCAGCGCCAGCGCCATTGCCACCGCATCGTTGGTGTTGTAGGCGCCCGGACGGTGGCCGATCAACGCCTCGTACATCGGCTCCTGGAACAGGAAATCGAACATCGGCACGCGATCCGGCTGCTTTGCCTGCGCTGCGGTCAGAAATCGTTCCTTTCGGGTCATCATAGGACACACTCCTTCTTTGGACATTCCACGCAGTCTGGCCCTTGTTATCTCCGCGAAAGATGCTCGTACACCTCATTGTAGTAGAGCGCGTTTTCGATCGGCGTGTTGGACGGGATATGATTGCCTACGGCCATGAAATAGCCCGGGCACTGCTTCCCGATGTCCATGCAGCGCTGGACCTCGGCGCGGATTTCCTCCCTGGTTCCTGACAGCAGGATGCGCGTATCGGCGTTGCCCACGAAGACGTGCGTCCTGCCGTATCGCTCGGCGATGGCAGCCATGTCAGTCCACGGTTCTAACACGAACCCGTGCACGCCGCAGGCTGCGACGTCGTCAATGAAGCGCGTGAAGTTGCCGTCAGAGGTGTAGAGGATCTTCTTGCCCGCATCCCGCAACGGCGCAAGCAGCTTGCGATAGTTCGGGAAAACGTGCTCACGATACCAGCCCGGCGCCATGAATGGCCCCGTGCTCCAGACGATATCATCGTGAACCATCACGACCGGCACGCTCGTAGCAGCCAGCGCGTCGAAGTATTGCTGGATCCAGGATGCGTAGCGATCGGTCAGCCGGCCGAACGCCTTGCGGTCTGTCCCCGCCGCCAGCAGGAGCATGTCCCAGCCGAAGATCTCGATCAGGCCCGAAACCAGCGTGATGTAGATGCCGGTCATGTTCACCAGATCGGGGGTTTGGGTGCATTGTTGGCGGTAGTGCGCCTCAAAGCGCCGGACTAAAGTCGCATGCTCCTGAGGGCCATAGACCGCCCAGGGATCGAAGGCCAGCACTTCCTCGGGTGCTTGAAAGGGGCACGCGCCGGCTTGCCGCCGGTCGGTGCCGCCTGCGTCGTATTCGGCATGTCCCATGTCGGTGCGGCAGGCCGCCAGGTCCTCGTTGCCGATCAATGTTGCCCAGCGGAGGTCGAAGTTCCACGCCTTCATGAATGCGCTGGAGGCGCGCTGCTTCTGTTCGGCGCCGCTCTCTGGCTCGACAGCGATCCCGGTCACGGCTCGGATCAGCTCCCAGTATCGCCACGCTGAGAATTCCGTGCGCGGAACCCTCGGCGGCATCTCCAGATTGAGGGCGGCCCAACCGTCTGCAAATGACATGTCGTTTCTCCTGATTGGATAGTCCGGCGATACCTGTCATTGGACTTTGGACAACAGCGATTAGCCTGGACTGCTGAAAACAGTCCGGCGCACCTTGACAAGTAAGTCGGCAGTCGCCGTTCAGCCGGTTTGCGGCTGGTTGGGCGGTTTTTTGAGCACC
>Ga0172375_10005050_pt1 | contig 19255 bp, 18 predicted proteins | sample LakKiv1m_FD_114537 | JGI IMG/M metagenome (GOLD analysis project Ga0172375, IMG submission 114537) | Freshwater microbial communities from Kabuno Bay, South-Kivu, Congo - kab_092012_11.1m | ecosystem: Environmental > Aquatic > Freshwater > Lake | place: Democratic Republic of the Congo...
ACCCTCAGGGAAATGTCCTTCTTTGCTACGTAGAGCTGAATGTTGCCGTCCTGCGGCTTTCTCGACTGAGTTATGTCCATTCTCGCCATAATCTTGATTCTTGATATCACCATCCTCTCCGCGCTCTTCGGTATCCTCAGGTGTTCGTGGAGAAAACCGTCTATCCTGTATCTCACAATGAGTGTATTCTCCTGAGGTTCGAAATGTATGTCGGAGGCGCGGAGCTTTATGGCATCGAGTATAACGGCATTGACGAGGCGCACCACCGGCTTTGTGCTCTTCTCTTCGTCCTCCCTCTTCATCTTTGCGCTCACTGCCGAAGTTTCGAGAAAATCGTCGTTCATCTCCACAAAAAGATTCTCCCTTCCGAAGAGCTCATTGAATGCCCTGTCCATCTCCGCAGTCCTCGCAACCGAAACGAGTATGTCCATGCCGGTTATGAATGCCGCTTCAGAGATGAGTTCGCTGTTCACAGGGTTGTCCGTGGCGATGACAAGCTTTCTCCCTGATATTTCAAGCGGGAGAAACCTGTTCTTCCTCATGTATGACTGAACAAAGAGAGAGAGGAGGTTCTGTGATATCTTTTCCGGATGTACGTCAGCAACAGGAATTTTCAGCTGTTCCGACAGCACGTTCGCCAGGTCATCGTCAGTGATTATCCTCTTCTTCAAAAATATCTCTCCTATCTTCTCCCGCGTCTCTCCCTGCTCCGAGAGTGCCTTTTCAAGGTCATCCTTTGTTATGTACCCTTTGGCGATAAGTATTTCACCTATCCTTTTCATTCTCCCCGCTCTCCTTTTTTGCTTCAAACTCTATGAATTTCCCGAGAAGAACAGGGTCGAAGTATGAGCCTTTTTTCTGCTCCATGCTGCTCAGGAGGGATTTGGTCTTCTCTCCCGCCCTGTATTTGCTTCCGGACGACATTGTGCGGAACGTGGAGAGGATCTTCAGTATCCTTGCATCCTCGGGTATCTTCTCTCCCTTTATTCCCAGAGGCTTTCCGCTTCCGTCGTAATTCTCGCTCACCCCCATTATCGTCTCTTTGAGTTTGTTCAGGTATTCAAGGTCCTCTGTCAGATCCTCGAACTTTCTCCCCATGTCCTCCTTCTGAACGAATTTCAGGGAGAATGAAGGCTGAAATATGTTGAAGAGCATTGAGGCGTAGCGCAGATTCTCGGTTCTCTCCCTTTCAAGTCCGAGAAATTCGCCGAACTCGGCGGCAGTCTTCGACTCTTCAAGTATCCTCTTCTTCTCCTCCGAGTCTGTGAAGCCAGACATTGAGAGCAGAGCCATAACCGTGCCAGTCCTCTCCATGTTCAGTCTTCTGTTCAGATTCATCTCTGTGAGTTTCGCTCCTATCTCCATGGAAATAATCTCCGCTGTCTCAAGCTCAGCCTGCGAAAAATCCTTCTCCCTTTTAAGATAGATGAGTCCTATGACCCTGTTTTCGAACCCTATGACCGATGTCATGGATTTCTCCTCAGGGAATATGCAGCCCAGTCCGTTTTTAACCGGATAATAAAATATGGGCATCCTCTCGTCTATCTTCTCGCCGACCTTGAAATCTCCGAATTTATAGCTTATGGAAGTTACGAAGGAATCGTCGTCCTCCCTCAGGAATATGCTTGCAAACTGGGTGTGGAATATCCTCGAAAGCTCGGTATAGCAGACCTCCAGAAGCTTCTTCTTTGCGTCAATTCCGGCAGTCTTCTTCTGAAAGTGCTTAAGAATCATTATCCTCTCTATTATCTCCCTCGTCTCGTCTGAAACCTTGCTGTCATTCTTGTATGAGAGAAGGTTTGCTATCATCCTCCTGTTTTCAAGAAGAGTCTTTCTTCTCTTCTCAGCGCTCTTTATCGCATTGATGACCTGATTCATGTGCAGCGGCTTCGGTATGTAGTCAAAGGCTCCGTACTGCAATGCCTCTATGGCAGTCTGGAGTGATGCGTATGCAGTCATTATTATAACCTGTATGTCCTGCTCTACATCCTTCAAGCTCTTCATCACCTCTATGCCTGACATGTCAGGAAGAACAATGTCGCAGAAGACTATGTCGGGAAAGCTTGTGGGTAGAAGGTTGAATACGCTTGAGCCGTCATAGACCGCAGTCGCCTCCCATCCTTCATAATATGCATTTATCGAATCCTTGAGTGCATTTGCGAGTTCTTTGTTGTCATCTACAATGAGAACCTTTGTTTTTTCATCCATAATACCTCCGTTATGAAGGTATTATTAGCTAATCTTATGCCATCCGTAAGTGTCATATAAAAATGAGTGTTGCAAACTCATTACACATGCTCTTTTTCGCTTTTTAATAAGATTCGGATAGTACCTAAAGTTAAGTGACGATACAATAACCTTTTAGCTGTTCGCACAATATCGTTACAGTGTAATGTTATTATGACATTGCAAATTTCAGGTCAATCACAAATGCTCTTTTCAGAATATCCTCTCCACCTTCGTTTCTCTTTTTCAATACAGTGCTTATCTCAGAGAGGTCCTCTTCAAGAGGCACGATGAGCCGCGGCATGCGGTTCCAAACGTCCCTTTTGTTCATTTCAGCCATGAATTCCATAAGCATTGAGAATGTGAGCCCCTCAAGAATGCATGTCTCCTCAGCGTCAAACTCATCCGTCCTCGTCTTCAGCTCCTCTGCATTGGTTCTTCTCAGGTTGTGCAGTATTTTGTAATTGGAGCCGTCCGTAAGGAGAAGCATTTTTTTCCCTTCTTTTTTATTGCCTATGAAATCCTCTATCATCCACTCAACCTTTTTTATTGAAACAAGGATTTTATTGAGGTCATCAAATACGAACGGCTTCTTAAGCAAATGCCTTATTCCCATGTCATAGAGCCTCTTGGAGACCATCACGGAGAAATCAATTGAAGCAACGATTATCGTGCCTTTCACGTTCATCTCCTTTATCTCCCTTATAACGGAGAGTCCGTACTGGTCGGGAAGAGTCAGGTCGATTATGATTATGTCGTACTGCATGAGATACCTGTCATTAAGAAGATCCCGGCCGTTTCCGAATACCTTTACACTGTTATCCTTGAAGATAAGAATCTCCTTCAGAACTTCTGCGTATGCCCTGTTATCATCAAGAATTGCGATTTTCATAGTTTCTCCTTTTTGTTGATTATGTAATGTGCATAATGAGTGCCAAGTGTAAATCATTATTTATCCGCAAGATAAGTCTTGGATTGTGACACATCTCCATTACAGAGTAATGAAGAGAATGACTTTACTAAACTAAACGGAGTGTTAAGCCATTAAATGAGGGAGACTTAAAGAGGTGGCCGGTTTTTCTCTTGATGTCGGCTTTTCCCAACCTGTTGTTTTAAGGATGGTTACGACAACTGCCTTGAAAAAGAATCTGTTTTTTTTTATAGTTAAAGAAAAAGGAGTGAAAAATGAATTCCAAAGTTCAGGAAAAACTATACTCGGTCGGCGAATACGTGAGAGAGCTTACAAACAGCTACAACAAGGAGAGATGGAATTTTTTCACAAATGCCACGACTGAGAACAGAAAGAGATACGTCAATTCGATAAATGATTTTACCGGATACCTCTGCTCAAACTCCGACCTGAACATGCTTCTTGACGAGTTCAAAAAGACTCCGTCGAAATTCAAGGCTGAGGAGCAGAAGATACTCTCCCGCCTTAAGAACCTCAAGACTGTCTATGCGAGCAAGTCGCAGCTCTCAGCCGATTTCGTGAATTCGCAGATAAACACAGAGATGATGTACATTGACGACAGGGTGGAGTACAACAACAAGGACGCAACAACAAGCCACCTTGCGGATTTGGCGGAGCATGAAACATCTCTTTCGGAGATAATAAAACTGCAGAAGCTCTTCTTCTCGCACTCTTTGAAATACACAGGCCCGGTTACGGAGACTCTTAAGCTGAGAAATGCGTATTTTAAAGAGAGGGGTTTTGAAAACTATCTCGACTATTTCTGCAAATCATCCGGAACGACGGAGAAGAAACTCAGAGCTCTCATAGAGAGGGTTGACAAGCTGACTTACGACCAGTACAGAAAGACGAAATCAAAACTCGAGAATACTCTTGAAAAGAAGCTTAAATGCCATTCACAGCGCACACCGGCTTACATTTACGGTGACCCGTTTTTCAGGTTCTATCCTGTCCACGTGGATGATGCGGTGAACATGATCTTCAAGGGGAAGGACGTTGCCTATGCAAGCAGAAAGTTCTTTGAGCACATGGGAGTCTCTCTTGACGAGGTGTTTGAAGTATCCGACCTTTATATAAGGCCCGGAAAGTATCAGGGAAACCTTATAGTCGACCTTGACAGGGAATCCGACGTGAGGTTCTCGGTCAATTCAAAATCCAATTTCCGCGGAATGTACCACCTGCTTCGCACTCTTTCAAAGGTCATTTTCACTCTCAACTATGACAAGTCCCTTCCCTTCATGCTCAGAACACTTCCGGAGAGGGGCATTGCAGAGGGGTTCGGCATGTACCTTGCGGATTATGCCTTCCGCTCCGGCTTCATCTCGAAGATAATAGCTCAGTATGAGGAGGAGGACGAGCAGACGACTGTCAACGTGAGCGATTATATATCCGACAACAGGATTGTCTACATCAGATTCTTTCTGGCGCTTGCGGAGTTTGAACTTCACATAAACTCGTCAAATGAAAGCGACCATTCCTCTGCATGGCTTAAGGCAGTCAAAAAGTATCAGCTTATCGACACTGAGACGGTTCAGGACAAGAGCGGATGGGTAATGCTTGACTCTATAATCATTGACCCGTTCTCTTCAATCTACGAGCTTGAGGGATTTTTGAATGAAGAACATATAGAAAAAATCATTCCGGACAAAGCAAACACACCGCGCCATATAATGTCATACCTTCTGAACAATGTGGTTGCGAAATGCTCAATACCCGGCTGACGTTTTTTCTTCTAATCCTGACTGCTTTTGTTCATGCGGCTGCCGACAAGGCGCTGGTATTTGCATTCGACTCCAACGTGATGCCCTGCGGCGACACTGTTGTAGAATCATCAGGCCTGTTCACGCTTCCCATCTCGTTCTGCAGAGATGCATCAACTCTCTTCGCATTCTCCCTGAGCGGAAAGAAGAATCTTTTTTTCGGTCCTTCCGGCCATGACTATGCGGCAGGGGAATTCATCTTCGCTTTTTTACAGGATGAGAGGCAGGCGGAAGATTTTACGCTCTTCGGCGATTACTCCGGGTCATTGCCTCCTCCGACATTCAATCCCGAATCACTCTTATTTTTGTCTGAAACGATGGGCTTCTTCGAATTCTCCTCGGTCTTGAAATCTTACTGCTTCAAGGAGGCGCCTGAAGAGTCCGAAAACCCGGAAATCTCTCTTTTAAGAAATCTCATGCTCTATCTTCACGCTGAGGAGTGGAATGATTTCAAATCCGCGTCAAAATACTCTCTCTCGATTTTCTCCCGCATTCCCGGCGATGAAGAGGCCCTTAAGATGCGCCTGATGTCTCTCATGAACAATGCCGAATTTGCGGCTGCAAATTCCATTATGGACTCTTTCTACTCAAAGAGGGACAAGGGAGAGCTTTTCTACTCCCTGAAGGCGAACCTCTTTGCGATATGGGGGAAATTCGATGCAGCAGAAAAGTACGTTGAGGAGGGGAGAACTCTCTATCCTGAGAGCAAGACTCTTCTCATGGATGCAATAAACCTGTATTCTGTGACAGACACGGTTAAAATGGCGGAGCTTCTTGATTTTTACGAAATGCGGTAGAAATAATATATTGACTTGAATTTATTTTTACTATACTATTTATACGTATGAGGGATTGTAACAGGAGAGAGATTGTTTAAACTCATCTTCTGGGGGGTTCGCGGATCGATACCTTCCCCGGGCAAAGAGACAAGCTATTTCGGTGGCAATACCACATGTATTACAATTGAGACAAAGAGCACCTTCATAATCGTTGACGGAGGAACCGGAATAAGAAACGTCGGAAACTACGTTGAAGAGCGGGGCTTCAAAAAAATAAGAATCATATTCACGCACTATCACTGGGACCACCTGCAGGGGCTTCCGTTTTTCGTTCCGATATTCAATCCCAAGTACCAGATAGACATCTACGGAAAGAGAAACGTATCAAAGGTTCTCTCCCTTCAGATGAAACAGCCCTTCTTCCCTGCTGATTACAAGAATCTTCCGTCCAAAATCAACCACCTGAAGATGAAACAGTCGTTTGAAATTGACGATGTTTTGATAGAGACCATCGAGAACAATCATCCCTCCGGATGCGTGGGGCTGAAGTTCACCCACAAGGAAAAGTCGGCTGTCTTCATGACTGACAATGAAATCTCGGCATCTCTTCCGACAACGGAGAGGAAGACATTTGCAAAATTCATTTCCGGGTCTCGGGTGTTCATACATGATTCGCAGTATACGGAAAAAGAGATGGAATCAAAGAAGGGGTGGGGGCATTCGACTTTCAGAGAGGTAATAGAACTGGCGAGAGACGCCGGGCTCGACAGGGCTGTTTTCACGCATCATGACCCAATGAGGAGCGATGCGATTCTGAGCGGAATAGTGGCTGAAGAATCCAAAAAATACCCGGATATAAAACTCGCGGCAGCCAGGGAAAATCTCGAAGTTAAAGTAGTATAATGAACAGGCCTTCCTTAAAAGTGCTTCTTTTCGTCACAGTGCCGACGATTATTTTGTCCGTAATAGGCCTTGTAAATCTTTCCCTTATGTCTACGGACGGGATAAAGTACAAAAATCAGGCAGGCCCTTCGATAGTCTCTTTCGTTCCCGCAGATTCTCCCGGGTATGACGCAAACATTCAGATAAATGACACAGTGCTGTCTATAAACAATCGCACATTCAAATCCGTTCTTGATATGAAAAGGAACACAATAGAAAAAGCAGGGGAAGGAAGAATCGCTGTTTACGAAATATCAAGAAACGGCAAGCTATTGAGAATTCCTGTAAAAATGGCGAAAGAGTACTCCGGTTTTGAAATATTCTCTTTAACAACGGTTGCCATGATCTTTGTCTTCTCAGCAATCGTCTTCTATGTGACCTTTCCTTTTGTTTCCGGACTTACTTTCATAATATTTGCTTTTTACCAGATAATTACCCTTATAATGATTTATTCAAACGTCAATTTTCTCGTGAAACCATTGTATGCGGTTCTTGCCGCCGCTTCATCCTTTGCGCCGTCCATGATAATTTACCTTTCGCAATCCCTTAACAAAGAGACGAACTTCATAATCCGCATCCTTCCATCCGCAGTCTCTCTGTGTATGTTCGCCGTCTGGATTGTTTCATACTGGATATTTTCATCCGACCCGACATTCAAAAATTTCACAGGTTTTGTCACTGTTCTCAGAATCGTACAGGTATTCATTTCGGCGATAATTGTCATCGGAATTCGCGAGCTTATTCTCTCTCTGAGCAGGAAGGTCAAACGGCATGAAAAACTCTATATATCGTACATTTTAACATTTCTACTGATGGGATTCGCCCCGTTCATAATTCTCTATGCAGTTCCCATGGCTATTGGAAGAGCGGAGATACTTTCGATTTGGATAGCAGTCTCCTTTTCCATAATACCGCTTATAGGAATCATCATTTTCAACAGTTTCTTCTTCCGTTTGATTGACAGGAGGGCATTATGATAAAAAAGTTGTCCGTTTTTGTCTTTATCCTTTCTCTTCTGCTCATCGCATATTCTACATACAAAAGCTCTCTCATATCGAATGACAAAGCTGTTTACAAATATGTCGACGGAAATCTGATTGTGGACTTCGTCAATCCCAACAGCAACGCATACTATTCTGGAATGCACATCGGTGACAAAATAGTCTCTGTCAACGGACTTCAGATTTTCAGCAGGCACGTTCTTCACAACATGATTTTTGACAGGACGCATCCGTACGACACTCTTTCGTACGTCATAGAGCGCGAGGGAAGGAGAGTGCAGTTTTCATCCGTAGTGGAAAGGCGCTTTTCCATGCCGGATCTGATTCAGTTTTTTTTCTTCGGAGTTCTCTACTCGCTCTTTTCTATGTTCTTTGTGAACTCATACCCCGCATCAAAGACAAAATACTACCTCTATGCGTTTTTTGTCTGCCTATCCCTTCTGATGACAATGTTCAACGTTCCCTTCTCCCACAGAGTGCTTTATCCCATGATGATGATAATATCTGCTCTTCTTGCGATATTCCTTCTTCTGTTCACACAGCATTATCTCTTTGAATTCAAGGTCAAATGGCCCCGTATTGTCCTCTCCGCAATGGTTCTTTCATTCTTTGCATTGTGGATTGTGACATATTTTATCTGGACAAAAACGATGACAGAGCATGACTATATGCACCTTATTTTTTTCCTACGTGGCTTTCAGCTTTCATTCGCTATAATAGCAATATATTCAATAGTCTCGGTTTTCATGAAAATCCTCAGACTATATGTCAACAAGCAGCCGAAGGAGTACTTCATCGTAACCTACGTTTTCCTCTTCGTCCTGGTCATTTACCCTCTTCTCTATGCTCTTCCATTTGTGCTTAGACAGAAGGAGCTCGTTCCATTTTCTGTTTATTTCAACATTTTTCTTGTCCTTCTCATGCTTTCCGTCTTTTACAGGAAGAAGCTCTCCCGGGTATTCTTATGAAGGACAGCGTCTATATTATCTTTGCCGGAATAATCTTCATACTTATTTTTGCAGTCTTCGGCCTTATTCTGTATTTTAACATGATCGGGGAAGTAAAGACAAACAATTTTTCAAATACAGACCTTATGCTGAACTCATTCGTGAACCTTGCGGATAAGGCAATTCACAACATGCTGGTATTGGAGGTGAACAGCGAGCCTTCGCACAGGCGAATATCTTATGATGAACTTTCCGGGCTTGCGGGGAATGCGGCAGCTGATTCTTTTCTCTCCCAAACCGCGTATGACATAATGTTCGCAGACTCCTTCGTCATTGTAAAAGACAGCGCGGAGCTTCATCTTCTTCCCGTATCCTGTCTCGAAAAGAATGCCCCCTTTTTGAAAGGCCCGCAGATGTCCCTTCAGATAATGGGATTCGGCGAATCAAATCCAATTGAAAAACCAATACAGAGCGAGCTCTTGGAGCACATGACTCTTAATCCGTCATACGGCTTCTTTGAAAAGGGAAAGTATCTGGTAAATTACAAATCCTCCTCTGTTTCGGAGCACAGGTACAGGTTCGTGCTGGTTTTCATAAGGCTGAAGTCGGACGTTCTCAAATACGTCAATGACACAACGCTGATGTTCGTAGTTCTTCTCATTCTTGCCATGACAATAATCTCTGTCTTCATATTCTTTTACATCGGCGCGCTCTCGAACGTCATCAAGCTTGAAGAGGAGAAGAAAAAGGAGATAGAGCTTCTCAGAATAAACAGAATAATAACCATGGAGCGCCTGAGCGAATCAATAGTTCACAACATAAACAACCCCCTCACCAACGTAAAGGGATTCCTTCAGATTCTTCTGAAAAAGAGGCCGGAGCTCTCCGAGGAATACAAGCTCGACATTGTGATGAGAAATCTCAATTTTGTCATTGAACAGCTGAAATCAATTTTGGCAAAAAACAAGAATCATTCGGATACCGATTTCTCTCCTGTTGATATAAATTCATTGATAAACTCAGAGCTTGAACTTCTAAGGCAGTATCTTTCAATACGCAGCATTGAACTCTCATTTGAACTTGACAGTTCATTACCTTACATACAGGGCGATTATAATGATTTTAAGATGGTCTTTCTCAATCTTATAGACAATGCCGTCGATTCGATGATTGATTCGCAGTACAAGACCCTGCAGATAAAGACTGAATTCGTCAACAGGAACGTAGTTCTGACAATATCCGACACAGGATGCGGAATGACTGATGAAGTTAAGCAGAGAATCTTCGAGATATATTACACTACTAAGAGCATATCGCCGACTACAAAGGATGACAGGCCTGTGGGAACAGGAATAGGGCTCTTCTCAGTGCAGAAAATAGTTCAGAAATACAACGGAATAATTGAGGTCTCTTCCATACCGGATAAGGGAAGCCAGTTCGTCATAAAATTCCCCATAAACTGATTAAAAGACGAAGATAAAGTATCCGGATTCGATTTTTAGCGTGTCTGAGGAATTTTCAACATCGACAAGCAGGCCGGAAAATGAACCTGAAAGCTCTTTGAAGACGGAATCGGGAAGCGACTCTATCTTTACCTCTGCGATACCCATATTTGAAGAAGCGGAGTATGACTTTGAAACTTCATTGTCGCGCATTCTGATTTCCGTGTAGTTGTCGCCCGGAATGTAGATTATTCCTCCGAACGGTTCCTCAGGAAGCACGATGTCCACGCTCCATCTGCCGGAAGAATCCTCGGCGTGCATTGAATAATAGCCTGTTTCATCAAGATAATTGTTGGTCTTTGCGTCAAGGTAATATTCAATGCTTCCGGTGCTGAAACGGACGTATTCGTACCTGCCTGAGTTCAGAAAACAGTTAAAACTCAATGCCGAAAGTAAGAGAATTGCCGATGTACGTATAAAGCGCATTTGTTGATTTTCTGTTGGTATATATGTATCGGATGTAAGGCTTGGTCTCACCGGCATCGAATTTCAATGTCAGTGACGCCTCAAGCAGGGTGTCGCCCCTTGCCTCTGTTGTACCAAACATTGATGAATCAGCTGCAGATGTGTGATACAGGGGAAGATAATCAAACACCGAGTACGAACCCGCAAGGACTGCTCTCGCCTTATCCCCCATTAGAAGGGTTGCCTTTCCGGAGAGTCCGGATTCGGAATAGAAATATTCATCAGTAAAGGAATCGTCGAGATAGTAGTCCTGAACCTCTCCGTATGCTTTTGAATAGTTCGCGGAGAGTGAAAGCCCCAACGAATTGAAGAGGTTTATGCTTGCCAAAGGAGAGACTCTCCACTTAAAGACATTATCTCCGGAACCTTCAATTTTATAACCGGCAAATCCGTTGAGATGTATTGATGCTTTTATCGGCAGGTTTAGCATAAGCTTCGTCGAAAATTCTGCCTTTGTGCTTGAAATGTCCGGAAGGGATATATACCTTTCATACCTGCAATCTGCGGAATTCTTCATTATGAAATGTTCATTCGCATACTCTTTATGGTCTATGAAAATTCCGGGTGATACTACATTGTTTTCGTAATATTCCTGAAAGGTATGCATGTTTCCGAAAGCGTATAATCCCGTCATCAGAGTCCTCGATGCATTGTCGACTGGGACGAACTGAAACGTCGCGTCAAAAGGGAATCTCATCATGTAACTGTTGATGACAGGAGAGAAGAAGCCGACATTATAGAAGAAATCGCAATTCTCTCCATTGGCCTTTCCGTTGTATTCGGCATTGATTTCAAGGTCGTATTCCTTTGTCGATGTGTTGTAGACATTGTCTGTGACTGAAAGATCAAGATTTCCTGCATGCAGGATAACCATCGCCTGCAAAAATGCAGCCAAAACTGCTCTCTTTTTCACTTTTTTCTCCCTTTATTTGTCTCTTTTTTATATACGGATCTGTACATTCTTTTATTGAGAACGTCCTCCGACCTGTTGTCGCAGATTCCGTCTCCGTCTTCATCTGTGAATGTGTCGGTTTTATTACCGTAAAATTCTGCTTTTACGTCGTCGTCGCATCCGTCATTGTCTTTGTCGCTGAAATCCTCAAGCCATACGCCCTTCTCCTCTATGGCAAGTCCGAGAAGAGAGCCGTTGTAAAATCCTTTTTTGTACTTTATTCCGGTTATGTCGTTTTTTCCGTCATTGTCATTGTCTATCACGGGAATTTTCTTCGAAATCACGTAAAGGTCATTGACCCCGTCTCCATCCTCATCCCTGAATAGGTCATTCTTTCCGTCATTGTCATCGTCTTTATACTCAACGTTGCGGCAGATTATCGCTTTGTCAACGTCATTCTTTCCGTCTCCGTCGGAATCGAAGTATAAATCATTCACTCCGTCCCTGTTGTCGTCGGCGTAACCGACATACTCAGTCGCATCTTCAGGAGAGGCGTTTGAAAAGAGAGGCAGCGCAAACAGGATAAGCGGTAAAATACCGAGAGGGGACATGCGTCCCCTCAAGGTTCGAGTTATATTAAAAAAGGGAGTGTGAGGACTAATTTTTGCCCTGCTTGTTGTCTTCGCCCTTTCTCTGGGTTGAGCCATTGTTGTTTCCGTTTTTACTCTGGTTTCTTGTCTGGTTTTCATTCCTGTGCTGATACATGTTCTTTTCGCCGTCTCCGTCGTTCGCCTTGTCGCAGATTCCGTCACCGTCCTCATCTATGAAATTCTGCTCCTGATTCTTCGCGCGGTTCTGCTCCTGATTGAGATTCTGCTCCTTGTTTTCGGTGGTGCCTGCATTGTTCTCATTCTCCTGATTCAGCTCCTCCTGATTCTCAAGGTTCATCTCCTTGTTCTCCTCCGCATAGATGAATGCACTTGAGAGGATAAGGGCTGCTGCTATTAGAAGTGCGAATGTTCTTTTCATTTTTCTGCCTCCTTGTTTCGTTGACACATACAAAAGCAACGGCCGTGCCATTCTGTCAAGCATCCTATTTTCCGCAAGTTAGCTTTTGAGAAATTTGACAGAACACTACAAAAATGCAAATTTATTTACATTTTTGTCACTTTGAGTCCGAATGGGTGATGAAGAGACCCGTTATTATGAGAACAGAAGATAGAATCATTGACGCTTTGGGCATAGAGCGGGAGATAATAAGCTCGGCAATTATTGTAAATACGGGTATTGTATAGATAAATGAGTTCACAGCCCTTTCATCAAACTCTTTCAAAGCCTTGTTCCAAAGAACGTATGCAAAAGACGAGCATATTACCGCAAGGTAGAGTATGGAGACCCAGACGGAAGGAGAGAGCCTGAATATGCAAGCGCCGCTCTTCATCTCAAAGAGCACAAAGGGAAGAAATGAGGCTGCGCCGTAAAAGGTCATCTCCTTTGTGACAAGAATCGTCGAGAGAGCGGACTGCTTCCTCTTTGATATATAGGTAAATGCGACCCATGAGAAGACCGGAACAAACATAACAAGGTCGCCTCTCACGTTGACCTGCCTTATGAAGGAAAATCCGAAGATAAGAAGGTAAATTCCTATGAAACTGAGAATGACTCCTGAGACTGCCCTCAAAGAGGGCCTCTTTCTGTATACTATTCTTTCGGCTATCAGAGTGAAGATGGGTATTGTCGAAACTATGAGAGATCCGTTTGAGGAAGAAGTGTACTGGAGTCCGTAATTCTCGCCGACAAAGTAGAGCGTCACTCCGAAAAAACCCATGAGAAAGAGAACAAACCTCTCCTTTGCAGGAATTGACTTGGGAGCAGGCTCCTTCTTTATTAATGTGACTGCTTCAAGAACGAGATAGGCAAGCACAAACCTGACAAATCCCAGAGTGGATGGCGGAACCTCTCTTACAGCCTCCTTTGTGGCAATGAATGAAATGCCCCATATCACTGCGGGAATGAGCCCGTAAACGTAAAGCATGGTTTTTTTGTCTTTCATGGATACAGTTATAATGATTTGCCGCGCATAGTCAACCCCAAAAATCAGCAAACCGGTCTGTTTCTGTAATTATTCTATTGATTATTCCGTATTATGAAATATAATCTGAAAAAAGGAGCTGATATGGACACGGAAAAAAAGCACATAAGGCACACGGTAAATTCGCTCGGATGGGCTGCATTCTTCATCATGACCGGAATACTCTGGATTCTCCCCGAGAGGCTCTCTCCTGAAGGTTCATGGCTGATTTCAACGGGAGTCATACTTTTGGCGGTAAACCTCATAAAGAATTTTCTCGGAGTGAAGAGCACTTCAGGCTACTTCTTCGGTTCCCTCTTCACGATTTTCGGAATAATGCGCCTCATAGAGACGCCATTCCGATTCCTTCCCATATTCCTCATAGCTTTGGGCTCGTTTACTGTAATAAGCGGACTTCTTGAAATAAGGATAAAGAGGGATGTTCAGTCGGAACAATTCAAAAAGGAGAACTCATGAAACTGTCATTCGCTCTGATTCTTTTCGTTCTGTCCTCTTCATTGCTCTTTGCCGTAACGACAGGAGGATTCGGCGGCATACAGGTCATAGGAACGTATCAGGATAATGAAAATCTCAATTCAGCCCTCTCCGGAGTGGGAATAGAGCTTGACAAAATAATGTACGGGGTGGGCGGGGGCGGCCTCTTCATAACAAAGGGATTTGCAATAGGAGGAAGCGGCTTCGGCGCGTCCAGAACTTACGCGACGCAGGATTTGAAAGTCGACTATTCCTACGGCTCCGGAATGTTCGAGTTCGGACCTATGTTCGACCTAAAGATTCTCAACCTCGGAATAATTCTGGGGCTCGGAGGAGGAGGAGAGGACATGAAGCTCAGGCCCAATCTTGCCGACATCTCCTTTGATTCGCTTCTTGTCAATCCGGGAAGGGTGTCGACACTAACAAGGGGCGGAATGGAGGTGGGAGCATCGCTTCTAATACTTTACCAGTTGAAGGATTTTATTGCCCTTACACTGAAAGGCGGCGCCTCTTACGGATTCGGATGGCAGTGGCAGCTTGACGACGGAGCAACAGTCTATGACCAGCCGGAGGACATGCCCCTTAGAATAAATGCGTCATTGGGAGTTCTGTTCGGCGGCGGAGAGAGTTCAGATTAGAAGAGAGAAAGAAAGAGCCAGTACACCAGAAAATTGACTGCGGTAAGAACAATTCCGCATTTGGAAAAATCAAGGAAAGAGAGGGTTCTGCCCTCTCTTTCAGCTTTCTGAATTATGATAACGTTGCTTGCTGCTCCGAGAATGAACAGGTTGCCTGCTATAGTGCTTCCGGCAGCAAGGGAGACGAATGTTTCATTCGCCCCGTTTCCCTTCAAAAGGTCAAGAAACAGAGCCGCAAATGGCACGTTGGACACTATCTGGCTTACGGCAATGCTGAAAAGCATTATCAGCGGCGGGTTTGAGGCTTTCACCGCGCCGCTGAAGAGTATCTCAGGCTCCTGCTTCAGATAGAGGGATTTCATCAGAATGAACATTCCGACAAAGAAGAGAAGAGTCTTGTAATCCACCCTCTTCATTATTCCTGCGGCCCTCTTCCCGGATGACGCCAGTCCCCATAGTGCCGGAAGAATCGGAATCGCATAAAGGGGCACTGACCGGCCGTTCAGAAAGAACCGTGACAGAATCCATAAGATTATAAGCATGGCGAGGATAAAGACGGAGACAGAGGCCTTTCTGTAAAATGAATAATCCTCCACATCGCTCCTTTCGCCGGAAAGGATCCTTTTTTTATCAAACTCCCTTCTGAAGAACAGGCGCAAGACCGCATAAACGGCGAACAAGTTTATTACAGTAGGAATAAGAAGGTGAACGGCAAAGACCGAGAAGGGTTCCTTCATTCCGGACCTTGATGCAATCAGAAGGTTCTGCGGGTTTCCTATCGGGCTGGCGACGCTTCCTATGGTTACGGAGAATGCCAAAGCAAGAAGAAGCATTCTGTGGTCAAGAGAGTGCTTCTTTGAGAGAAAAATCATCAGTGGAGCCGCAATTACCGCGATTGTGTCATTCATGAAAAAATAGGACAATAAGCCCATTGAAAATATTATTGAAAGAAGCAGAGATGAGACGTTTGAAGCTGAGCTGAAGAGTTTGTATTCAAGAACGTAGAGAAATCCGCTCTCTTCAAGAACCTCTCCGAGGATGAACATGAAAAAGAGAAATGCCATGACCCCGAAATCCACAGACATCAGCGCATCTTTCGGTGAAATAGCTCCGAATGCGAGAACTGCTGCGGCTCCGGCGCACATTATAAGCCATATTTCCGCCCTTTTGGGAAGAAGAGACCTGAATGCCGTCCCGGCAAGCACGAGGGAGACTGTTATGAGGGGAAAATAATCCATCCCTTACTCTTTTGAACTCTTAATCCATTCGGCGACCGAGAGAATGCCCCATTTCGTCCTGAAGACCTGGGCTCCGACTATCAGGCCTTTCCCTTTGACTTCTCCCTCGACCTTCTGGGTCTCTCCTGTTTTTAGGCATTTCTTGAATGCCTCGAAGGATTTTGTCTTTTCAAAGCCCGGGAATATCTCTAACAAATTATTGCCCTCCAGCTCCGATATCTTCTTTCCGACGAAATCAGCGTATGAGTGGTTGCAGTAGTATATTTCCATGTCCTCTTTAAGCGAAAGTATCGGAGTTCGTATCGAATCAAGAAGCAGTCTGTGCTTCTGCTCCGACTGCACGAGCATCTCCTCCTTGATTTTGTTCTCTATCGCCCTTGATATCTGCTTTGACACGAAGTAAAGGATGTTTCTGTCATTCGTAGTGTATGAATATTCCCTGTCATAATGCTGAACCGCTATCACTCCTGTAAATGATTCGCCTATCAGCGGAACTCCCATCCATTGAACGGGGAGCGTTCCTATTATGTCAAGTATTTTCTCCTCTGCCATCCTCTTTATCTCTTCTCCGCTGAGAAGGACGGGCTTCTTCTCTTTCAGTGCGAATTCAGTCAGCCCCTTTCCGAATTTGGATGGGGGGGCATAATCGTCCTTCTCGTCATGATAGTACGGAAAGGTTATCATGTCATTCTGCCTGTCATAAACAGCAACGTAAAAATTGTTGGCATTCAAAACCTTGTTGAGGGATTTATGGATTTCAGGATAGAGAGAAGAAAGGTCTTTCGCCCTGAATGCGGAATCCGCTATGTCGAAGAGCGCTTCACGGGTGTTGTTTGCAACTGCCTCCTCAGTGACGTCCTTGATTATCGAGAGAATGCACCTCTCTTCGTTTATTTCAAGGTAATCCGCCGAAAGCATCACTGTCCGTATCTCTCCGCTCTTCTTCCTTATCCTGAGTTCATAGTCCTTCTGCGGACCCTCCCTGAGAAGCCTGTCCACGAAAAACGCCCTCTCCTCCGGCCTTTGATAAAGCTTTCCGGCAGGTTCGCCGAGAAGCTCGTCGGGAGAGTATCCGAAGACGTTTTCGCATGAATCGTTTGCGTCTATTATCCTTCCGTCCTCGGCCCTGCTTATCAGAATCGCAAGCGGATTGTGCTTGAAGACCTTTCCGAACCTTTCATTCACCATCAGGTTGTCAAGCTCTATCCTCTTCTTTTCGGTTATGTCCCTCGCGATTATCATCAGCGTCTCTATCTCCCCTTCAAGAGCCCTGAGAGGGACGATTCTTGAACCGAGCCATGCCTCTCCGTCCGGAAGCACCGTGACGCTTTCTATGTATATGGACCTGCCCTCCTGAAAGACCTTGTCTATTATCATCTCTTTCTGCGTAAAATTGTCGTAAGGGAAAATCTGCCTGAGGCTTTTCCCAATGACATTCTCCGATTTCATCTTAAGAAAATCAAGCCCGAACGAATTTATGTATCTCACGTCGTGTTTTCTGTCAACCATGAATATTATGTCGGTCGAAGACTCGGCAAGGGCTTTGTACCTTCCTTCGCTCTTCATATATTCGGAATCCTTCTTTCTCAGCTCTTCGTCCCTCTTCTTCACCTCCTCTTCCGCCGAGACCAGCTCTTCGCTTATAGTCTCTATCTCCGTAGCCGATGCTTTCAGCTTTGCGTTCAGCTCCTCGATTCTCTTTTCCATGTCAGAGAAAACTATGAAGGCAAAACCGTGAAACTTGACCAGTTTGAATCGTATTTCGGTCTTCTGCGCTTCACCCCTTATTTCAAGAGTTCCCTCGTTCTTTCCGCTCTTCAAAACAGAGTCCGCGACCGCAGAGCATCCGTTTGCGCTTCTGATTGACGAGCAGAAGAGAACTGCCGAATGGTTTTCAAAGATTATCTTCCCAAGTTCGTCAATCAGGATTGCCGGTTCGCCGATAAGGTCGAGTATCGCGTAAAGAGATTCCTTTTTTAGCTCCAATTCATCCTTCCTTGTTTGCTTTGAATTCCTTCATCTGCCTGAGCATTTCCACAACATTGTAGTGAAACGGGCATACGGAGTACCCCTGAAACACGTATCTGTAAATCTCGGAAAAATTCCTTGTTTCAAAGTACGGAAACTCCCTGCACTCGGTCCCCCTGTGCTCATAAACGGTGCAAAGATTGTTCTTCTGGAAGGGGCATGGCGACTCCGTCATCACGTAGCAGCCGAATTTTTCATACTTTTTGAAGAGCCGCTTTTCCAAAGACGCCCTCTCTTCGCCTATTCCGTCTGCGAGACGCTCAAGGTCGCCATCCTCAAAGACGACTATTATGCTTTTGCAGCACTCTCCGCACTCTTCGCATTTTATCTCCTTTTTCAGCTCTCTGTATAAGGCGCGCACTCTCTCGTCGAGAACCTCGAACAAAACCCTGTTCTCCTCAATCGCGTTAAGGAGAATTTCATTCTCCGCAACGCGTTGCCCTGACAGAGACTTTATGACTGCCGGATTCTTCTCCGTCTTCATATCTTGACTGTTTTGACAGAGACTCCGGCCGTCCTGTTCCTGACAAAGTATATTCCCGAAGGAAGAGACCCGATGCTTATGATGCATTCTCCGGCATCTCCAGAGTTTTGCTTTGATATCTCCCTTCCCGTTATGTCCGAGAGAATTATTTCGCTTGAAGGAGGGCATGAGACAAGAAGCTCATAACCGCGGTTTTTTACAGACATCCCATCATTTTCGAGAGGCTCGACAACCGTCTTAAGATACCCCAGATTGTTTCCGTCCGCGGATGATACTGTCACAGCATACTCTCCGCTCTTTCTCGGCAGATCTATCTTATAGAAGGAGTTCGACTTGTTTACAGTCTCTTTCGCCGCCGCCTTTCCGTCTCTCGTGACTGTTATCTCCCCGTCAAACGGCTCCGCAATCGAGACGTAGAAGCATATGTTTTCTCTTGAGAGGGAGTAGCTCACGTTGCACTCTGAAGAGAACGTCCAGTCATGCGTCTCAAAATCAAGGTCATAGTCGAAATACACCTTCAGCGCTATTTTGAGTATGGAGTCAACAGGAAATCCTGCTTTTGTCTGGTAAGGCGCCCTCTGGAATGGGAATGAGAAGAATACGGAGTTATGGGTCGTTGACTGGTATTTTATTCCGCAGCAGAGCCTGACTCTCGAACCTCCGTAAATGAAGAACGCAGTGTCTGCATCGGCAGTGTAGGACTTTATCACGTCCGGCTCATACCCTCTAGTGGGCTTTGTAATGAGAAATGTATCCGTAATGTCATTGTAATACCAGAATGACTGACTCGACGCGTAAAACGTGTCATTGGGAAAGG
>Ga0172375_10005051_pt1 | contig 19254 bp, 19 predicted proteins | sample LakKiv1m_FD_114537 | JGI IMG/M metagenome (GOLD analysis project Ga0172375, IMG submission 114537) | Freshwater microbial communities from Kabuno Bay, South-Kivu, Congo - kab_092012_11.1m | ecosystem: Environmental > Aquatic > Freshwater > Lake | place: Democratic Republic of the Congo...
CATATTGCTATTGCAATGAAAACTCCGGTGATTGCATTTTTTGGTCCAACGGATCCCCGCAGGCATATGCCGCCAGTTAGCAATGCAATTATTATTAAAAGAGATTTACCCTGTAGCCCTTGCTATAAGCCTAAATGTAAACATAGAAGATGTATGAGTTTAATCACGGTCGATGAAGTTTTGGTTGCTATAGATAAATTGTTAAAATGAATATACTCTACATAGTAAATCACCTTAATGTGGGCGGGATTACTAGCTATTGCCTGACTTTAGCCAACGGTATGAAAAAGAAGGGGCATAATGTGTTTATTGCTTCCGGCGGAGGAGAACTGTTGTCCAATTTTAAAGATGCAGGAGTATCCTGTGTTTCGGTGCCGCTGAAAACAAAAAAAGAGATAAGTTTCAATATACTCTTTAGCTTTTTTAGATTATCTAAGATTATCAGGGATAATAAAATTGATATTTTGCACAGCAATAGCCGGACTACTCAGGTTCTGGGTTGTCTTTTACAAAGATCAACCGGAGTAAAACATATTTTTACCTGTCATGGCTTTTTTAAAAGAAGATTTTTACGCAGAGTTTTTCCCTGCTGGGGAGATAAGATTATTGCAATTAGTCAGCAGGTGAGAGAGCATCTAGAGGATGATTTTGGGGTGCCAAGTAAGGATATCGTAGTTATAAATAATGGAATAGACATTGAGAGGTTTAGTGCAGAGGCTATTAAGCCTAAGGCAGAGATCAGAAACAGGCTGGGGCTTGGCGCTGGTCCGGTTGTGGGTATAATTGCTCGGCTTTCAGATGTTAAGGGGCATAAATATTTGATTGAAGCCATGAGTTTGGTTTTAACCCAGAGCCCTCAAGCCCAGTTACTTATTATCGGCGAAGGAAAGATGCAGGAAGAATTATTTGAGTTAGTAAATAAATTAGGAATTAATAAGAGCGTAGTTTTTATAGCAAAGTCACAGGATACAAGAGATATATTATCGGTAATAGATGTTTTTGTTATGCCTTCTCTGCAGGAGGGTTTAGGCTTAGCGCTTATGGAGGCAATGGCTAGCGGTCTGGCTGTAGTCGGTTCTAATGTCGGCGGGATCAGAACTTTAATTGAGAGCGGGTCCCGAGGATTGCTGGTTGAGCCTGCTGATGCAAAATCTTTGGCTGCAGCGATATCGAAATTACTTAATGATAAGCCTTTAAGGGAAAACTTGGGAAGCCAGGCCAGAAAGTTTATTCAGAATAATTTTTCACAAACAAAGATGGTCCTTGAAACGGAAAAGGAGTATTTAGGGTGTTTAAAAATAGAAAACTAATTTTCGTAATCCTTTTATTTGTTGTGCTCCTGTCTTTTTTTGGTTTTATGAGGAGCAGGTACACTATCCCAATTTTGATGTATCACTCGGTTGCTCCGCAGGCAGAAAAAGGATACAGATTAAAAGTAACCCCGGATGTTTTTGCGAAGCAGATGCGTTTTTTAAGAGAGCATGGATATAATATTGTGACTTTGGAAGAGGCAGCTGATTTGCTTAGAAAGCATAAGCGCATTCCTCCTATGACTGTGGTTGTAACTTTTGATGATGGGTACAAAGATAATTATATCTATGCCTACCCTGTTCTTAAGCAATATAAGATACCGGCAACTATTTTTTTAATTGCCAATGAAGTCCAAAGGCCGCAGGGGGATAAGCTCTCCTGGAGCGATATAGAAATTATGCAGGCCGGCGGACTTATTGCTTTCGGCAGCCATACTCTTAATCATGCGTGGTTACCCGAAGTAACCTCGGATAATATCCTTAAAAATGAAATCTCTGAATCTAAAAAGTATCTGGAGGATAAATTAGGGGTCAAGGTGGATACTTTTTGCTATCCCGGAGGAAGATTAAACGCAAAGATTAGGCAAATGGTTATCGATGCCGGATATAAGGTGGCAGTATCAACTAATAAGGGTAGGGCTCGGGCTAATGATTTATTCGCCTTAAACAGGGTCCGTATATCGCAAAATGATTCGAATCAGCTAATTTTCTGGTTTAAGGCAAGCGGATACTATAATGCATTCCGCAAGGATAAGAATGCTTACTAAAAAAGATGATAAGAGGATACTGATTTTTAATGTTAACTGGCTGGGTGATGTTTTATTTTCTACCGCAGTTATCAGAAACATCCGCCTTAACTTTCCGGATAGTTTTATCGCCTGCGTAATACCTGGTAGGTGTTATCCTGTTCTAAAAGGAAATCCGCATTTGGATGAAGTAATTATATTTGACGAAAAAGATAGGCATAAGGGTATTTTTGCGCAGTTAGATTTTGTGCGTATGCTTAAGGCCAGGAAATTTGATATTGTTTATCTTTTGCATCGTTCATTCAGCCGGGCATTAATTTGCAGACTGGCCGGTATACCTCAGAGGATCGGGCATTATACTAAAAAAAGAGGTTTTCTGCTTACTAAAAAGATTCTTCCTCCTCATAGAGATTCTCTGCATCGAATAGATTATTATTTGAATGTTATTGAGAAAGCAGGTTTAAAAATTGAAGACAGGTATACAGAGTTTCCTATTGAGCAAACTGATTTTCTCTTTGTAGAGGAATTTTTGAATAAGAATTCTGTTAAGGGTAATGACCCCGTAATTGTGATTAATCCCGGAGGGAATTGGCTGGCTAAGCGTTGGCCTAAAGAATATTGGGCGCGTTTAGCTGATAAATTAATAGAAGAACTTAAGGCTAAAGTAATAATAAGCGGTTCACATAAGGATTTAGCTTTAGCTAAAGATATCGCAGGTCAAATGGTTCAGAAACCCATAATCTCATGCGGAGCTTTTAATATAAAACAGCTTGGGGCAATCGCTAAGAGAGCTAATTTATTTATTACTGCTGATACGGGCCCGTTACACATTGCTAATAGCGTAGGTAGTAAGAATATAATTGCAATTTTTGGCCCGACCTCACCCCTAATTACCGGCCCATATCCCCTAAAGAATGTGACTATTCTGCAGAAAGACGTAGGTTGTAAAATTCCTTGTTACAATGTGCAGTGTAAAGATAATCGCTGTATGCATGCGGTGACAGTGAATGATGTATGGCTACAGATAAGCTTGCTAAAAGACTTTAAAAAGTGATTCAGATCCGGCGCTGAAACGGTTCTGCATAAGGATTAAGAGATGGAAGAACAGGTATTAGATTATAAGAGGATACTGCTTGTCCGGACAGATCGGATAGGAGATGTGCTTCTTTCTACTCCGGCTATTAAAGCTCTTAGAGATAGATATCCGTCTGCTTATATAGCGATCATGGTTTCCCCTTATGGCCAGGATATTGTTGATGGGAATCCTTATCTGGATGAGGTAATTATTTATGATAAAGATAAAATGCATAAAAGTTGGAAGGGCACGTTTAGGCTTAGCCTGGAGCTGCGTAATAAGAGGTTTGATCTAGCTTTGATTTTGCATCCAACTAACAGAGCTCACCTGGTTACATTTCTTGCCGGTATTCCTAAGCGAGTCGGATATGATCGTAAGTTAGGATTCTTGCTCACGGATAAAATAAAACATGAGAAACAGCTGGGTCAAAAACATGAATCAGAATATGTTCTGGATATGTTGCGTTATTTGAAAATTGAGAGTTTCGACAAAAAGCTTTATATGCCAATTAAAAAAGAAGCAACCGATTGGGTTGAGAAAAAACTTCTTAATGAATGTATCAAGCCGATAGATAAGATATTGGCAATTCACCCCGGAGCAAGTTGTCCTTCTAAAATATGGCCTGCGCAAAGGTTCGCGGCTGTTTGTGATGCATTAGTAGATAAATACGGCCTAAAGGTTATAGTGATTTCTGGTCCGAAAGATTCAGACAGGGCAGAGGAAGTAACTAGGAATATGCGCAGTCACTTTGTTAATCTGGGAGGCAAGACTTCTATTCCTCAGTTAGCCAGTCTTCTTAAGAAGTGCACCCTGTTTATCTCCAATGATTCAGGCCCGGTACATATTGCTTCTGCTTTGGGTACGCCAGTAATTTCAATCTTTGGAAGAAATCAGGCGGGGTTAAGTCCAAAACGCTGGGGTCCACTTGGGCTTAAGGATAAAATCTTGCATAAAGAAGTTGGTTGCATAGAATGTCTGGCGCATAATTGCAAAAAAGAATTTGCTTGTCTTAAAGCGATAACAGTTGAAGATGTGGTTAGTGCTGCTGATAATATAATTGGAGTAGCGGACAAAGGGGAATAGGAGGATAGGTTATGAAATCTTGCAAGAATTGTTTTAGCAGGCTCAATGAGGCGGATTCAGTATGCGCAGTATGTAAAATTGAATGTAATAAAGATAGAAAAACCTATACAAAGGAAGAAAAGAAGATTTCGTATTGGTGCAGGACTTTGCATATTATAGGCTTTCTTTCCGTTATCGGAGGATGCTTTGGTGTTGTTGCTGGTTTATATTCGTTTTTTGCTAAAACAGTTAGTCCTATTCTAGCAGTAATAGATATAGTTTTTGCGTTTATATTTGTATATTTCGGTCTTTCATTAAGGAAATTTGCTAAATGGTGTTATATCGCGGGAATAATTTTATATTCTATCGCGGTAATCTTTGCTTTGTTAGAGTGGAATATACTAAGGCTTTTGTTTGATATTCTCTTTTTTTATTATCTTGCTTCCCCGACAACAAAGAAAATACTGTATAGAGAGCTATAGCTTCTGCTTTGGTTTATTTCCCTGCCTGCCGGTAGGCAGGGAGCAGGGCGTGGAGGCAGACAGGACCGCTAAATATGATAATAAGATACTTGCGTAACCGCTAAATTATGGTAAAATCATTACTTCGCTATGATCAACATACATAAGGTAAAAACATACTCAGTTAAGTCACGTTTAAGTAAGGTGAATGTGCAGGATTTTGCTCAGTTACCGGCTAAGGGGAAGAGTTTTGTCCGCTTTTTTGCTTCTTTGCCGAACATCTTAAAGGCTAGTGATTTGCGTAGCTTGGTTGATAGCGTTGTTTTCGCGCATAAGAAAGGTAAGGCGGTTATTTTTATGGCCGGGGCCCATGTTATAAAATGCGGGCTTAATCCGGTAGTTATAGATTTAATGAAGAGAAAAATAATTACTTGTGTTTGTTTAAATGGCGCAGGGATAATTCATGATTTTGAAATTGCTTTTCAGGGTAAGACCTCCGAGGATGTAGCTGAAAATTTAAAATTTGGTAAATTTGGCATGGGTAAAGAAACAGCCGAATTTATCAATTCGGCTGTCAAAGAAGGGATTGAAGATGGTTTGGGCTTAGGGTATGCTGTAGCCAAGAAAATCTCCGAGACAAAATTACCTTATAAGAATTTGTCTCTTCTTGCTAATGCCTATAAATACAATATCCCGGTTTGTGTTTTTGTTGGTATCGGTACTGATATAATTCATCAGCATCCTTCATTTGACGCCGGTTTAACCGGAGAGGGTAGCCAGAGAGATTTTTATACTTTAGTAGAGAATATCCGTAAACTAAATAATGGCGGAGTGGTTTTAAACTTTGGTTCAGCGGTAATGCTTCCGGAAGTATTTTTGAAAGCATTGAATTTGGCGCGTAATTTAGGTAGCGCTGTAAAAGATTTTGTAGCTGCTAATTTCGATATGATTTATCAATATCGCAGCAGTCAGAATGTAGTGTGTCGGCCGACCAGCTCAGGCGGTAAGGGTTATTATATTGTAGGCCACCATGAAATAATGCTTCCGCTTTTAGCGCAGGCAGTAACGGAAAAACTATGAAGCATCTCAAGCAGATAATAAACAAACTTAAAGAACCCAGAATCTTAGTCATCGGAGATTTGATTTTGGATGAATATATTTGGGGAAAGGTGGAGAGGATTTCTCCTGAGGCTCCTGTGCCGGTGGTTTGGGCGAATAAGTTGACGCATGTGCCCGGAGGAGCAGCTAATGTTGCCAATAATATCCGCGCCTATGATGCGGATGTTTACTTAGCCGGAGTTATTGGTAGTGATAAAAATGCCCAGGTGCTTTTAACTGAGCTTAAGAAAAATAAGATAAATACTAAAGGTATCTTTGAAGTTGCGGATAGATATACAACGGTAAAATCGCGTATTATCGCCGGACATCAGCAGATAGTTCGTGTTGATTGGGAGCATACCGAACCTCTTTCTCAGGATACAACGCGTAAGATTTTTAATTTTATAAAAAACAATATTGACGATTTTGACGCGATTATTATTGAGGATTACGGTAAAGGTGTAATCAACGCTCAGTTATTAGAGGGTGTTATTCTGCTTGCCCAGGCACATAAAAAGATTGTTACAGTAGATCCGAAAGAAGATCATTTTCAGTATTATCGCGGTGTCACTGCAATTACTCCCAATCGCAAAGAGCTGGAGAATGCAGTAAGGAATCTAAAGATTAAGGACAGTAAAAACAAATTAAAATTGGATAGCGATAAATTGTTTACTGATAAAGATATCGATGCTGCAGGTAGGCAGATTTTGGAATATTTAGGGTTAGAGTCGTTGCTAGTTACTTTGGGTGAACAGGGAATGAAATTATTTGAAAAGGGCGGCCGCATGACGCATATTCCGACTGTAGCTCAGGAAGTTTTTGACGTCTCCGGGGCAGGTGATACGGTAATCTCTACTTTTACTCTTGGATTATGTGCCGGAGCATCTAAATTGGATGCTGCCCATATCGCTAATTATGCTGCAGGAATTGTGGTTGGCAAGATTGGTACAGCTACGACTAGTAGCGCTGAGCTTTTAGAGAGGCTAGGTTAATGATGGATGTAATCGGAGTAATTCCGGCAAGATATTCTTCTACCAGGTTCCAGGGGAAGGTATTGGCTAAGATACTTGGTAAGCCGATGATTCAGCATGTTTGGGAGAGAGCAAAACAGGCCAAGAGCTTAGATGATGTGATTATTGCCTGTGACCATGAATTGGTTGCTGATTGTGCACGTGAATTCGGAGCTAAGGTTGTGATTACTTCTAAGGATCATACTTGCGGAACAGATAGAATTATTGAGGTAATTAATCCTTTAGACGTCAAAATCGTTGTTAATATTCAAGGTGATGAGCCTTTGATTGATCCGACGATGATTGATAGTCTGGCCCGGGCATTACTGGATAATCGCAGTTTAAATATGGCTACATTAATGAAGAGGATAGATGACCATGCGCAGCTAGAAGATCCTAATGTGGTTAAAGTGGTGGTAGATAGGAATAATTTTGCGCTTTATTTTTCTCGTGCCCCCATACCTTATTTAGCGCAAACCTCTGAAGTTAAGGATCCTGTTTATTATAAGCATATCGGACTCTACGGTTATACTAAAGATTTTCTGTTTACTTACAAAAATATTCCAATTTCATCTTTAGAAAAGACTGAGAAGCTTGAACAGTTAAGAGTACTTCAAGAGGGATTCCGGATTAAGGTTATTGAAACTAAGTACGATACCGTAGGCGTAGATACTGTGGAGGATTTGGAGAGGGTGGAGATTTTTCTACGAGGGGAGAAGGCATAATGAACGAAGTGTCGGTAAAAAATATTAAGCTGGGCAACAATAGGCCGCTAGTGCTTATTGCCGGGCCCTGTGTGATTGAGTCTGAGACGCTCTGTCTGGATACAGCTAAGAGGATTAAGGATATAACTACTAAATTAGGTATTCCATATATATTTAAATCTAGCTTTGATAAAGCTAACCGTATGTCTATAGATTCATATCGCGGACCCGGGATAAAAAAGGGCTTAGAGGTTTTGCATAAGGTAAAGCAGCAGCTTAAGCTCCCCATCTTAAGTGATGTGCATTGCACTAAAGATATGGCTGAGGCAGCTAAAGTATTGGATGTTATTCAAATACCCGCTTTTCTTTGCCGACAAACTGATATTGTAGTCAGCGCAGCTAAAACCGGAAAGGTTGTGAATATAAAGAAGGGGCAGTTTTTAGCTCCCTGGGATATGTTGCCGATTATTAATAAGATTAAGTCTGCCGGTAATGACAAGATTATTCTTACTGAGCGGGGAGTGAGTTTTGGATATAATAATCTGGTTACGGATTTTAGATCTATACAGATAATGCGCGAGTTCGGGTTTCCGGTAATTTATGATGCCACGCATAGTATTCAAGTCCCCGGAGGAAAGGGTAGCTCTTCCGGAGGCCGTAGAGAATTTGTAGAAGGGCTAAGTCGCGCCGCTGTTGCTTTTGGTTGTGATGGCTTATTCTTAGAGGTTCATCCTGATCCGGATAGAGCGCTTTGTGACGGGCCGAATATGGTAAATATTAAAGAGTTAGAGAAAATTTTAAGGCAAGCTAAAAGTATAGAGGAAGCGTTATGAGTATGAATGTAATAAAAAGGGCGAAAGAGGTCTTTGAAATTGAGGCTAACGCTATTAAAGATTTAAAGTCGCGGGTGGGTAAGAATTTCCAGACTGCGGTGAGCCTGGCCTTAAAGACAAAGGGTAGGGTTATCGTAAGCGGTATGGGAAAAACCGGGATAATCGCGCAGAAATTTTCCGCTACTCTTGCTTCTACGGGTACTCCTAGTTTATTTTTACATACCGCTGAAGCAATCCACGGAGACTTAGGCAAGGTCAGGCCTGAAGATGTAGTGATTATTCTTTCTAATAGCGGTTCAACCGATGAAATGAAGAAATTTCTTCCTTTATTAAAAAAGATAGGTTGTAAAGTTATCGCCCTAACCGGTAATACTAAATCGATTTTAGCTAAATATAGCGATGTGGTTTTGGATGTATCCGTAAAGAAAGAGGCTTGTCCTTTAGGCCTGGCTCCTACGGCTTCAACTACAGCAACTCTGGCTATGGCCGATGCCTTGGCAGTTTGTCTACTTGAGCTAAGAGGTTTTAAAGAGAAGGACTTTGCATTTTTTCACCCAGGCGGAGCGCTAGGTAGGCGGCTGCTTTTGAAAGTCGATGATATTATGCGCCGCGGTAAAGCTAACCCTATTGTTAAAGAGGATGAGAAAGTTTCTAAGGTCCTTTTGAAGATTACTCAGGCTCGTGCCGGCTCAGCTACGGTGGTAAATAAGTCCGGACTCTTGGTGGGTATATTTACTGACGGAGATCTGCGTCGTCATGTTGAGGTTGATTGTAATCTGACTGGGCGTAAGATTAAAGATGTAATGACTAAGAATCCTACAGTTGTTTATCAGGATATGCTAGCAGCTGAAGCTATGCGTATTATGCAAGAAAAGAAGATTGATGAGCTACCGGTTGTTGATAAAAAGAGAAAACCCGTAGGTCTTTTAGATGTACAGGATCTCTTAAGAGCTGGTTTAGCGTAAAAATATGTTTAATGTTTCGGTTACAGAAGAATTAAAAGAGAGGCTTAAGAGAATCAAAGTTTTATTATTAGATGTTGACGGTGTTTTGACTGATGGCCGTATCATTTATGATTCTTTAGGCCGGGATTCTAAATTCTTTGATGTGCATGATGGTTTAGGAGTTTATCTTCTGGGTAAGGCAGGGATTAAGACTATTATCGTTACTGCTAAGAGTTCACGCACCATTAAGCCCAGGGCCCGCGATATGCGTATAACTGAAGTATATGGAGATGTTTCTCCTAAGAGTTCAATTCTGTCCAAGATTTTAAAGAAGTATGGTGTTTCTAAGGATGAGGTTTGTTTTGTTGCTGATGATCTAGTGGATTTAGGTCTGATGCGTTTAGTCGGTTTCCCGGTAGCGGTTTTTAATGCCTGTCCTGAGATCAAGCAGGCAGCGGATTATATTACCATTAGGCATGGCGGTCGGGGAGCAGTTCGGGAGATTGCCGAATTGATACTTAAGGCCCAGGGTAAGTGGAAAGATATTATAAAATTTTATGAATCTTAGAAGTTTATTTTTAGCTTTTGTTTTATTTTTTCTAACAGTAAATTCTGCTTTTAGTATTACTACTCCTGCTAGTCAAGTCTCTGATCAGCAAATCAGTGATTTTTCTTTGGCAGGTTATGAAGATAAAGGGAAGAAGAGTTGGGATATCTCCGGTAAATCCGCGGATATATTTACGGATATAGTTAAACTCAAGGATGTTTCCGGTAACCTCTATGGTAAAGAAGAGGATGTTAATCTTATTTCAAAGACAGGAGATTTTAATAAAAGTGATGGTAAGGTGCATTTAGAGAAAGATGTGGTTATAACTACGTCTAAGGGGACAAAGCTTACCACTGATTCTATGGATTGGGACAGAAAGAATCAATTAGTTACAACTCCTGACCGGGTAAATATAGAAAAAGACAATATGAATATTACGGCTATCGGAGCCCATGGAGAGCCGGATTTAAAGAAAGTTTCTTTGACTAAAGATGTTAAGTTGGATATTAATCCGACTACATCTTTGACTCAGAAATCCGAAATGGATATAAAAGATAAGATTACTGTTACCTGCGATGGTTCTTTAACTATAGATTATGAAAAGAATATTGCTACTTTTAACGAAAATGTTAAAGTAGAGAGGCCGGATTTAATAATTTACAGCGATATTATGGATCTTTATTTTAGTTCTAAGAAAGCAGGCAGCCCTGATTTGGATAAGACTCCTAATATTATGGGGAATAATAAAATAGAAAAGATAGTTGCCAGGGGTAATGTTAAGATTGTGCGCGGAGAGAATACTTCTTTTAGTCAAGAGGCTATTTATAATGCCGGTGACAAGACTATAGTATTAACCGGCAGGCCAAAGTTAGTTTTTTACTCAACAGAGGACTTTAAAAATGCATCTTTTGGAAATTAAAGGTTTAAGTAAATCTTACGGCGGCAGAGAGGTTGTTAAGGGAGTCGATCTTTTAGTCAAGCGCGGAGAGATCGTTGGTCTTCTGGGCCCTAACGGAGCAGGTAAGACTACTACCTTTTATATGGTAGTCGGAATTATACCTCCTAACCGGGGTAAGATAGTCTTTGATAATTACGATATAACTAATTTATCTATTCATGAACGTGCGCATTTTGGCATTGGTTACCTATCGCAGGAAGCTTCAATTTTCCGTAAGCTTTCGGTTGAAGAGAATATTATGGCAATTTTAGAGACATTGCCTATCAGCAGGCCTGAACGTAAGCGCCGCTTAGAGGGCCTGCTAAATGAATTAAACATAGCTCATTTATCTAAGAGCAAGGCGTATACCCTCTCCGGCGGAGAGAGACGTCGTTTAGAGATTACCAGGGCTTTAGTTACTAATCCTTCTTTTATACTTTTGGATGAGCCTTTTTCTGGTATTGACCCTATAGTAGTTAATGAAGCCCAGGAGATTATTAAAGAGCTTAGAGACAAAGGGCTAGGGATATTGCTTACAGACCATAATGTGCGCGAGACCCTTTCTATTACAGATAGAGCCTATTTGATTGCTGGTGGTAAGATATTGATTTCAGGTACAGCAAATGAGCTTATTAATAATGCTCAGGCCCGGGCAATTTACTTGGGTGAGAAATTTCAGATGTAAATGAGGGCTTAAGTTATGGAGGCGTAGCCGACATAACTTAATGCCCGAATTTATGGTTTGTGCAAGAATTGCACAAACCATAGTGTTCATAAGAAAAGCAAACCATTATGGTTCGTTACAGAGATGTCAACCATATTGCAGCAAGAGTTTAAAGCGAGTGAAGTTAAATTTTCGAATAAAACAAAGAATTACGGTTAATTCTTTTGAAATGTTAAACCATTAACTTATTATTGAAAGGTAGCCATGAAGACCGAAGTAAAGAAGATTGATAGTAATGTAAGAGAACTTAATGTTGAAATTAGCGGTGATGTAGTAAAAAATAAATTCGAAGAGGTGTTTAAGCGTATTTCGGCTGAGGCTAAGGTTCCCGGTTTTCGTCCAGGGCATGCCCCGCAGGATATCTTGGAAAAGAATTATGCCGCACTTGCGCATGAGCAGGTTCTTAAAGAGTTGGTTCCCGATATTTACAATCAGGCAATCAATAAAGAAAATTTAGATGTTATTGAGCTTCCTGAGATATCCGATATTAAGCTGGAGAGAGAGTTGCTTTCTTTTAAGGCTAAAGTGGAAGTTAGCCCTGACATCGATGTTAAAGATTATAAAGGTATCAAGATTAATTATAAAAGTATTAGTGTCGCTGCCGATGAAATAAAGCGGGCAGTGGATTCTCTTAAAGAATCGCGCAAAATTGAGAAAGTTGATGATAACTTAGCTAAATCTGTCGGTTATCCGAGTATGCTTGAATTAGAAAAAGTTTTAGAGAAGCAGATTTTTATTCAGAAAGAAAATGCCGAACGCCAGAAGTCCGAGAGCGATATTATTGAGAATTTGCTTAAAGGATTAGAATTTAAACTCCCGCAATCTTTAGTCAAGCGCCAGCTTGAGGATATGCTTAGGCAGGCTAAAGTTGATTTAGCTTTAAAAGGTTTGGCTCGTGATAAGATTGAGGAGCAGGAGAAGAAGATGCGCGAAGAACTAGGGCCTGAGGCCGAGAAACAGGTCAGGGTCTATTTAGTTTTGGCAGCAATAGCAAAAAAAGAAAATATTACTCAGGATGATCACATGCCGCGCCGGGTAATGGAATTTTTAATGAGAGAAGCTGATTGGAAAGTTGAATAAACTGAAGTCAAGTGTAAAGGTTAAAGAATCAAAAGACTAAAAGAAGGTTAAAGGTTTAAGGGTAAATTTTAAAATTTAAATTTTAGTATTTTTTTGAATTTTAACCTTTAGACTTTAGACTTGAATCTAACAGGGAGGTTAAGATGGAGATTAAGAATCAGACATTAGTTCCTATGGTTATTGAGCAGACTGCCAGAGGTTATGAGCGGGCATATGATATCTATTCCAGGCTGCTTAAAGATCGTATTGTTTTTATAGGCACTCCTATTGATGACTATATTGCAAATTTAATTATTGCTCAGATTCTTTTCCTGCAGATGGAGGATACAGGAAAGGATATAAATGTTTATATTAATTCTCCCGGCGGATCCGTAACTGCGGGTTTAGCTATTTATGATACTATGCAATTTGTTAAATGTGATATTGCTACTTATTGTGTGGGCCAGGCATCAAGTATGGGGGCATTGCTTTTATGCGCGGGTACTAAAGGCAAAAGGCAATCACTTCCTAATTCGCGGGTTATGATTCATCAGCCTTGGGGCGGAGTGCAAGGGCAAGCCGAAGATATATCCCGTCATGCCCAAGAGATTTTAAAAATGCGCGATAGGATTAATGAAATACTTGCCCAGCATACGGGTCAGCCTATTGATAAAGTAAGAAAAGATACGGACAGAGATTATTTTATGTCGGCTGCTGAAGCAAAAGCTTACGGCTTGGTCGATGAAGTAATTATTCCGCATAAGAAGTAAGTATTAAATCGGTTAATCTTTTATAAACCAAACTAATAATAATAAGGAGGTTTCTGTATTATGAGAAAGAACTATTTACTCACACCCGGACCAACACCTTTACCGCATCAAGTAATGGAGGCGATGGCTAGACCAATTATTCACCACCGTACTCCGCAGTTTCAATCTATTTTAAAAGAAGCTACTGAAGGGTTAAAATTCGTATTTCAGACTAAAAACGACGTCTTTATTTTAGCTTCATCCGGAACAGGCGCCATGGAAGCAGCTGTAATTAATTTATTATCCTCCGGAGATAATGCTTTAGTGGTTGAGACCGGGAAATTTGGAGAGAGATGGACAGAGATTGCCAAGGCTTATGGAATTAACGCTGAGGTTCTATCTGTAGAGTGGGGAAAGGCAGTAGATCCAGCCGATATTGCTAAGAAGTTAAAAGCAAATCCCAAAATAAAAGCGGTATTTACAACATTATGCGAAACTTCTACCGGCGTAGTTAATGATATTGCAGCCATTGGTAAAATAGTTAAAGACACGGAATCCGTTTTAGTTGTTGATGCAATCAGCGGTTTAGGAGCTATTGATATAAAGACTGATGATTGGTCTTGTGATATTGTGGTTTCCGGTTCGCAGAAAGGTTTGATGCTTCCTCCGGGCTTAGGTTTTCTTTCGGTAAGCCCCAAAGCTTTTAAGCTTATCGAGTCTTCTAAGAGCCCGCGTTATTACCTTGATTTAAGAAAAGCTAAAAAGGCTATAGATAAAACAGACACTCCATTTACTCCGGCAATTACATTAATCATTGCCTTGAATGAGGCACTAAAAATGATGAAGCAGGATGGCTTGGAGATGATTTTTAGCAGGCATAAGAAAATGGCTGATGCTGTTAGAGCTGCTGCTTTAGCTTTAGGTTTAGAGTTATTTGCCCCGGAGGCAGGTTCTGATGTGGTTACTGCAATTAAGGCTCCGGCAGGTATTGATGGAGAGAAATTAGTTAAGACTATGCGCGATAATTACGGAGTAACAATCGCCGGTGGCCAGGATGTATTAAAAGGTAAGGTTTTTCGAGTTGCCCATATGGGTTTTATCGAAGAATTTGATATTATCGCCGGAATCTCTTGCTTGGAAAAAGTTTTAGCGCAGATGGGTTATAAGTTCCAAATGGGTTCAGGGGTTAAGGCGGCTGAAGAGGTATTCTTAAGATAACACCTGGCGCTTATTGGAATTGCGCCAGTGTCCCCCGGTGGGGAAATTGCGCCAGTGTTGTATTTCTATACAACACCCAATCCTAAAGGATGGATTGGTGTGTATTTTTATACAAGGAGCGGATAATGTTTAAAATACTAGTAAGTGATTCTCTGTCAGATGAAGGTTTAAAGATTCTTAAGGATATCAAAGAATTTACTGTTGATGTTAAGACTGAATTAAAGCCTGAAGAGCTAAAGTCAGTTATTAAGGATTATGACGCTCTTTTAGTCAGGAGCGCAACAAAAGTCACTAAAGATATTATTGACGCAGCTTCTAAATTGAAGGTAGTCGGAAGGGCAGGAGTGGGGTTGGATAATGTCGACCTTAATGCCGCAACTCAAAAAGGCATTATTGTTATGAATACTCCCGGAGGTAATACCGTTTCAACGGCTGAGCATGCTGTTAGTATGATTCTCTCTTTGAGCCGTAATATTCCCCAGGCGAATGCCTCTATGAAAAAAGGCGAGTGGAAGCGCTCTAAATTTATGGGAGTTGAACTTTACGCCAAGACTTTAGGTATAGTGGGTTTTGGCCGAATCGGTAAAGAAGTGGCTAAAAGGGCTTTATCTTTTGGAATGAATATTCTAGCTTTTGATCCTTTTCTTTCTAAAGAAGTTGCTGAATCCTTAGGGATTAAGGTTGTGGAGTTAAAAGAGTTGTTTCAGGAATCAGATTATATCACTGTGCATACTCCAATGACCGAAGAGACTAGGCATATGGTATCAACTGAACAATTTAAGATTATGAAGAAGGGTGTACGTGTTATAAATTGTGCCAGAGGCGGTATTATCGATGAGCTAGCCTTGGTTGCAGCCGTAAAAGAAGGCAAGGTTGCCGGTGCCGCTCTTGATGTTTTTGAGAAAGAACCCTTAGCTGCCGACAATGAGCTTTTAAAGTTAGATAATGTAATTCTTACTCCGCATTTGGGCGCCTCTACTGAAGAGGCTCAGGTTAATGTGGCTATTGAAGTAGCTGAGATAGTGCGTGATGCGCTATTGGGCAGAGGAATACGTAATGCCGCAAATTATCCTTGCCTAGAGGCTGAAGTTTGTAAAGTGCTTGATCCTTATATGGGACTTGCTGAAAAATTGGGCGCCTTTGCTTCTCAGTTATCTGAGGGTAGATTTTTAGAATTAGATATAAGCTATAGCGGTGAAATTGCTGCTTATGATTTAAGCCCTTTAACTATGGCGTTATCTAAGGGGCTGCTTACTCCGATTTTAAAAGAGAATGTTAATTTTGTTAATGCAGTCTCTTTGGCTAAAGAGCGGGGGATTAAAATTAAAGAAGCTAAATCTTCCAAAGAAGAAGAGTTTGTTAATCTTATACAGCTTGAGGTTAAGACAGATAAGGGCATTCGCACAGTTTCAGGGACTTTATCGGCAAATAAACAGGCCAGGGTTGTTAAGATTGATGAATATTATGTTGAGCTTTCTCCCGAGGGAGAGATGATTTATATAGAGAACTGGGATAGGCCGGGCCTAATCGGCAATTTAGGAACTTTTCTTGCCAAGCACTCTATAAATATAGCTGCTATGACTATCGGCCGGGATAAGTTGGGCGGTAAAGCTATAAGCCTTTGGAATATAGATAGCTCTCTATCATTGGATTTACTTGAAAAGATTAAGAAATTGGAGAATGTTTTAACTGTTAAATCAATAAGAATATGAAATTGAGTAAAAAATCAATTTTTTTATTTTCGGCGCTTAGTTTTTTGATTTTGCTTTCCAGCCGTCTTTATGCAGCTGATAGCGAGCTAGCTTTAATCTATACTGGCGAGACGCATGCAATGCTGTATCATTGCGATTGTCCCGTTGAGCCGGACGGAGGCATTAGTAGGCGGGCCACCTTAATCAAAAAATTAAAAACCCAATATCCTAACTCACTGGTTTTGGATTCGGGTAACTATGCAGCAGCAGGGCTTCTGGATCAGAATACGCAGAGCCTGGAGCTAGATAAACAGCGGACTATCATTAATCTAGATGCTATGGAATTAATGAAATATGACGCTCTAGCGATCAGTGATGATGAATTTAATTTTGGCAAAGCATTCTTAGATGAATCAATAGCTAAGACTAAGCTTAATTTTATCTCCTCAAATTTAAAAGCCAAGAATCTTCTTCCTTATCTAATTAAAGATGTAGGCGGAGTTAAAGTAGGGGTTATTGCTTTAACTAATCCAACGGCGCTTAAAAAAGCGGGGGATTCAGAATTTATTGATCCTCGGAAGGCTATTACTGATGCGTTAGCTTCGGTACGTAAAAATGGCGCGACTTTAGTCGTTCTTTTAAGTAATATGGGAGAACCCGCGGATTTAATGACTGTGGCGGGCATTTCCGGAATCGATATTATTATTGACGGGCATACCCGTGGTAAGGGCGAGTCCTTTACTAAGGTGGGCGATGTTTTTATTTTGAGGCCCTCATGGCAGGGCCGTAGGCTGGCTAAGGCCTTGCTTAAGATAAAAGATGGAAAGTTAGCAGATGTTAGTGTTGAGGAGATCAGAGTATCTAATAAGGTTAAAGATGACCCTGGTGTATTGGCTTTGTTGCCAAGTTGTTTTTCTGATAATAATTGCAAAAAAGCAGGTTCTGTGGGGACCTGTCAGAATCCCGGTACTAAAAAGGCCTCTTGTTTATTTGATGAGGCAAAAAAAGTAAGCCTAAAGATTATTACTTCTAAGGATTGCGCAACTTGTAACAGTGAACCGGTTATTAATTATTTGAAAAACCAATTTCCGGGTATAAATGTATCTTATCTTTATTATCCTGAAGGTAAAGCGGTTAAATTGCTTAAGGATTTAGATTCTAAGGCTCTTCCGGTTTATCTTCTAGGTAAAGAGGTTTTAACTGACAAAAATTTCAAAGCTTTTAGGAATAATCTTGAAGAAAAAGAAGAAGGATATTTATTAAAGCCGGAGATTGCCGGATTTACTTATTTCTTTAGTCGTAATAAAATTGACGGAAGGCTGGATTTTTTTATTAGCCTTTATTCTAAGGGTGCAGCGGCATTATTAGATATGCTTAAAGAATTCAACCCGGTTTTACACTTCCTTGTTATTTTTGATAACGGAGTTATTAAGTCTTCTTACGGGGAAGCTGAATCAGAAGAGTATTTACGTTTAGTTTGTATGCAAAAATATTATCCGCAAAATTTTTGGGAATATCTTTCTTGCCGGGCTAAGAATATAGAAAGTTCTTGGTGGGAAGATTGTTTAGGTAGCGCAGATAAAGATAAAATAAAGATATGTGCCCGAGGCCAGGAAGGCATAGATTTGCTTAAGGAGAATAGTAAACTAAATCAGGAACTCAATATATTATCTGGACCGACATACTTGCTGGATAACCAGGAAGTTTTCTCTTCTAATGGTGTTCCTCTAAAAGAGGAGTTTAAAAAAATTATCAGGAGGTAATTTGATGAGCGCAAAGAATAAAATTTATCTTATTGATGTTACTAACCGTGATGGTGTGCAGACTTCGCGAATTTGTCTTTCTAAGCTTCAGAAGACTATGCTTAATCTTTATCTTAATGAAATGGGTGTTTTCCAATCGGAATTTGGTTTCCCCCTTACTCACCATGAGACAAATTATTTGAATGCTAATCTTGAGTTGGTTAAGAAAGGGGTCCTTTCGCCTATCAGATTAAGTGGTTGGCTTCGCGCTACCGCTGATGATGTAAGGAATGCTTTTAAACTGGTTCCTCACTTAAAATTTATGAATTTATCCATTTCTACTTCTGATCAGATGATTGTCCATAAATTTAGAGGCAAGCTTGACCATCAATCAGTTATACAGGAGATGACAGAAGCAGTTAAAGAAGCGGTACATAAAGGAGCGGAGTCAGTAGGTGTTAATGCCGAAGATGCTTCGCGTACCAGGATAGAGTACCTTATCGAATTTGCCCAAGCGGCAAAAAAAGCCGGTGCAGATAGAATTCGCTATTGTGATACGTTAGGCTGTGATACTCCTTTTTCCATATACGAGCGGATGAAATTGCTTGCTGAGGCAGTAAAGATCCCTATTGAAGTGCATTGCCATAATGATTTAGGGTTGGTGGTAGCTAATTCCGTCGCCGGGGCTAAGGCTGTTATTGATGCGGGCTGCGATGCTTATATTAATACTTGTGTTAATGGAATGGGTGAGCGCGCCGGTAACGCGGATTTGGTATCGGTTATTCTGGCCATAAGATATGGTAGCGGAATGGAAGGTTATTTATTAGACGAGAGGGTAGATTTGAAAAAGTCGTGGAAGGCTTGTAAGTATGCTTCTTACGCTTTTGGTGTTCCTATACCTATAAACCAGCCGGGTGTAGGGGCAAATGCTTTTGCGCATGAGTCCGGGATTCATGCCGACGGAGCTTTGAAAGACAGGCGTAATTATGAACTTTATGATTTTGAGGAATTGGGTAGAGGGGAGCCGGAGATTATTGAGACGGGACGTAAAATTACTACCGGAGAGTACTCAGGCATAAAGGGTTTTAGGAATGTTTATGATAAGCTAGAAGTTATTTTTAAAGATGATAAAGAGGCAACTGAGGTTTTGGAGTTGGTTAGATATGCTAATGTTCATAACCAGAAACCTTTAGTTGACGAAGAATTGAAATTCATTGCTAAAAATCCAGAGATCGCACGTAAAATATTTACTATGGTGCCATAAAATGAATATAGTGCTTGTAGGTACGCAATGGGGTGATGAGGGAAAGGGTAAAATTATTGATATTTTATCTGCCAAGGTAG
>Ga0172375_10005052_pt1 | contig 19253 bp, 20 predicted proteins | sample LakKiv1m_FD_114537 | JGI IMG/M metagenome (GOLD analysis project Ga0172375, IMG submission 114537) | Freshwater microbial communities from Kabuno Bay, South-Kivu, Congo - kab_092012_11.1m | ecosystem: Environmental > Aquatic > Freshwater > Lake | place: Democratic Republic of the Congo...
AGAAATTCGCGGCGTGTTTCGCTACAGCCAGCACGCCTCCTGTGAACTTCTCTTCCCGCAGATACTTCGTCGAAATAATATCGTCTTTGGCGGGCTTACCCATACCCATGCAGTAGTGGTATTCATCGATAATGATATCCCCTATCACAAGCACGTTAAGTCCTTTGGCTTTTTTGAGGACATCCACGATGCCTTCGGAAGAATAGCGGTTCTTGAAGTCCCTTAAGAACATGTCGGCTTCTTTAGGATAGACGCTGAAATGCACATTCAAAAGCTGCGAAGAGCTGAAGGTTATCTCATCTGTAAATACGATCTTTCCCCCTACAGAGCGTATAGCGGATTCTTCGTCGTATATCTTTCCGGTCAGGTCATCTTCTTTTTTACGGTACTCTCCGCCTTTAACATAGAGGTCCGGCTTGAGGGCTTTTATGGTCTCTACAGCTGTCGGCCATTTATTTACCGCTACATAATCGACGGCTGAGAGCGCCGCTATCGACTCAGCGCGCAGGCGGTGATTGAATACAGGCCTTCCCGGTCCTTTATTGACGAATTCGTCCTTGGTGACGGTCACGACAAGCACATCCGCCATGGACCTGGCTGTTTCAAAATGGCGTATGTGACCTGGGTGCAGAAGGTCAAAGACACCATGGCTCAATATTATCTTTTTTCCCTGCTTTCTCTTAAGCTTCAAGATGCCGGCCAACTCGTCAAGATCCTTGATCTTATCGCAAACCTGTAGCGTCTTCATAACCCTCCCAAATATTTGAACCACGTCTTGGTGTTTTCCCCTATTGTCTCGGGTGTCCATACCGGGGCCTTGCGCCAATAATCGATATTATCAAGCATGATGCCGACTCCGTCCTCGAAAGACGTATCCGGCTTCCAGCCTAACGCCGCTTTTATCTTCGTTATGTCCGCCTGGGTAATGTCAGGTTCTCCGGGACGTTTGGGAATATGCACCTTTTCGCCCCCAAGGAGTTCCACCAGACGGTTCACGCTTTGAGGGTTCCCTGTCCCAACGTTGAATATCTCTCCTGTAATACCGGATTCAGCGGCCATCCGGAAAGCCCTTGCGACATCCTTCACAAAAACAAAGTCGCGTTTTTGGTTCCCGTCCCCTACTACCGTAAACTTTTGCCCGGCGCATTTTTGCGCGAGAAATACGCCAAATACAGCGCCGTATGTCCCCGATGTCCTTGAACGGGGCCCAAAAACGTTAAAGAGCCTGAGCGAGACTACCGGCAGGCCGTAAACCTTGTGCCAGTGGAGGACATACTGTTCGCCGGCGTATTTAGTCAAAGCATAAGGATATTGCGGTTGGGCCGGAGTTTCTTCCCCTGTCGGATATTTATCCGGAATGCCGTAACATGAAGACGACGCGGCGTACACGAATTTCTTGACCCTGCCGCGCCTGGATGCTTCAAGGACCGCGGCCGTTCCGTCAACATTGGCAGTATGGTAATCGAGCGGCCTCTCAATAGAAGGGACTATATCGGCCAGGGCCGCCAGATGAAAAACATAATCGGCATCCTTAAAATACTCCTCTATCTCATCGAACCTGCTCACATCCGCCCGCACCAGACGTACGGCGTCATTCGCGATATGAATAAGGTTCTCCTTACGGCCTGTGGCGAAGTTATCAAGCACGGTCACGTCGTAACCGCGCCCGACCAGTTCCTCTACCAGGTGGCTTCCTATAAAACCGGCTCCGCCGGTCACTATGGCTTTTCTCATGATCCCTGTTGTCCGGCTATTTGAAGTTGAATGGTCCCTGTCCCCGAAACCGTTCCGGTTGAAGTACCTGACTTTCCCCTGATCCTTGCGTGGCTCACTCTTCTGGGAGCGTTGCCCGATATTGTCGCAGGCCCCTGAGCCTGCTGGAGCCTGCCGCTGATCGTCGCTGTAGCCGCCGGCCTGGGCAAAGGCGCGGCTTCCGTTTTTTTATTCTTATCTTCGTCGGCCTTGACCATGGTCACATCATAGGTCATTTTCACGGCTGAAAGGGCAGGCCCTTTCTCCCCGGTCTTGTCATACGGTGTCCGGATCATCTCTTCGAGGGCTGCGGCCAGGGCTTCCTTGTTAAGGCTGCGCAATGCCGTGATCTCTTCAAATACATTCTCTTTCTTTTTTATATCAATGTAAGTCAAACCGAGCAAATAATGGGCGTCCGCATTGTCAGGATCTATCTCAACGCACCGCTTCAATGCCTCCAGGCCTTTCTCGTTATTTTTCATACCTGAGACATAGTTCCATCCGAGTATAAAATAATACTTTCCCTCGCGGGGATCGAGATCGATCGCGCGCATGACATATTTCTCAGCCCTGTCGAACTGGCCTATCTTGTAACAGATGATGCCAAGGTTCGCGAACGGGTCGGCGTACCTGGGGCTGAGCTTGATCGCCTGGGTAAAATACGATACGCTCTCTTTGATGCGTTTATCATCCAGCGAAAGAACAAGCCCGAGGCTGTTATAAGCCTGGGCGTAAGCAGGATACCTCTCGATCACATCCTTGAAAGCAGCTTCAGCTTCGGGAAGCTGGTGTTTTTCAAAGAGGTCTTGAGCCTTGGCATAATCCTCCTCAAGAGACCCGGCGCGCGCCAGAGACGCGCTTACGCATAATATCGAACAGACGATGATGATGGTTCGGATCATGGCGTCACGAACATCCTGGTAACGGTCATGGTGCATTTTATTATCTCGGTCCCTTTGGCCGGCGGAAGCAGCTCGAAGGTCACGACCTTCGTAGGCCTGAGCTCGGCATCGATCGAGTGCATGAATTTCACGATAGCCTGCATGGTGCCTGTACATTCGAGTTTTATCTCATACTTGGTGTAAAGCTTAGCCTCTTCGATATTCCCCGAAGGGTTTATCGTGGTCAGATATACGGAGGTCTCGCGGGCGATGTTCTCGATATCCTTGAGAAAATCAGCTAGTTCTTCTTCCTGGGTCTTCCGCTCATTCGCGAAATAGTTCGTCATGGTCTTATAATCGTCGTTTATCTTATTTTTGTATTCCAGGATCATCAATCCGTCCTTGATGGCCACCAGCTCCTGGACGATATTCTCATCCAGCATCTTGATCCTGTCCTGGATAGGCCCCAATATCATCCGGTCAAGGACCAAAAGCAGTATAAAAAAACCTGCCACATAGCCCATCATCTTCTCGCGCTTGGAAAGGTTCTTTAAAAACTCATCTGGCGCGAGCTTCTTTTTTTTCTGTTCCTGCGGCTGCTGCGGTTGTGCCATCTTCCCCGGCCTTTGCTGTTTGTTCATGCCCCTCTAGGGTCATGACTATACCGAAATCGGCTACGTCTTCGTTCCCCTCTTTCCTGTTCTCTGTATATTCGGTCTTTACCTGAGAAAAGAGAGGATCATTCTCAAGCTGCGTAACGAACTGGAATATACGGGACATGGATTTAGAGGTCCCCTTGATCTCAACCTTACCCTCATTATCGAAAGTGACGCCCTTAAGATATATCTCTTCGGGCAATATCTCATATAGCCGCGCGACAGTATCGACTGTCGTATCCCGCTCGCTGATATATTTCTTTAAAACACGCGTTTTTTCAGAGATGCTGTGCAGGGTCCCTGCTTCGCTGACCTTTGATTGATACGATTTTTTGAGCATATTCAGATATTTTTCCTTGAAGTACATCTTTGAGATGAATATAAGACAGATCTGAAAGAATATGACCATTACCAGGACGCCCGCGGTTATGATCCTGCGCGCCTTGGACTCGAACTTCCGCTGAAGTTTCACGTCCTCAGGGATAAGGCTGATCTGAAGAGTATCAGAGGATACGAGGCTCATGATCAGCGAAACATACGAGGGCCTGGGCAGGGCGTCGGATCCTGTGGTGGTCGCGCCTTTGATAAGGATATGGTCCCCGATCACATATTCCCGAACATCTATCCCGGCGCCGGCAAGATCGCTCTTAACCAGGATGGCATTCTTATCATTGTCGCGCGCGATATAAAGCGCCTCAGGCAGCGACGCGATCTCCTCCGAGAGATAAGCCTCTAATGTCTTTTTTATCTCATCTACGAGCCTGAGCATCGCGGCATCCCTCTCATGGGACAGATGCATTTCGCCGATAGGTATATTCCGGGTAAATAAGAGGCCGCGGCTGCAGAATATGCTTATATCAGACGTAGCGACGTTGAGGTTCAGTATTGCGCTGGCGGATTCAGGGCTGGTGCCGCCGAGCATCTTCCCGCAGAACGCCCCGACCCCGTCGGCGCTAAAAAGTATCTTCGAGACCTTTATCCCGGCTGACTCAAGTATAAGGTATTTCTTCTTTATAAGAGCCGTGGTGACCATCGCGACAAAGACCTTGGTATATACGCCCTGGTACTGCCCAAGGTTCACATAATCTATGACCAATTCTTCGCGGGAATATGGGGTCTGCCGTCCGGCCTGCAGGTTCAGGATATCCCTTATCTCACTGTCTATGGTGGACGGGATCTGGAGGCTCTTAGTGATAGCGTCTTTGACCGATATGACAAGGATCGCCTCGTAATTCTTAAGTCCGGTCTGTTTTACAGTGGAGGCTAAGAGGTCGATCACGGTCTGATCTGACATCTCTTTTACGGGAATGCTCTCAATATACGGGATCTCGTCCTTGCCGTGAACATTAGAAAGGATGGCTATCGTTACATAATCCTCGGAGAACTCGATGCCAAGCCTGCTTTTAGCCCCGGAAAATGTCATCATGGCCTGCCGAACCCTTCATTCCAATAGCGGAATCCGCCCATTACAGAAAACACGCAGTCAACATAAGACGTATCGTTCAGATATCTGCCCAAACACCGTATACTGAAACACTGCGAATCCGTGCCGATCACATTGTTCATTATCAGGTCATTCAATATCTTCTTTTCATCCGGTTCCATAGCCACCACGGACTCAAGCTGCTTTACTATGGTCTCCGGCGATAAGAATATACCGGGCTGGAGGCCCTCCTGAGAGGAATGCCTCCTTCGGAATTCTAAAAGCTTTTTAACCAGGAGGACCGGTATCCCGAGCATCTCCAGCGTCTGGCGCGAGCAGGTATTTATATTCACCTTACCGCTGCCGTAAACAGTGATATAGGGCCTTATCGCCTGATATATCTGATCCTGCATACCCAGGACCAGAAGTAACTCTTCGGGCGACTCGAACGCGGCGTTCTTCGGCGTATACGGCAGCCCGGACTGACGATAGTAAGAGTCTTCATTATTTATTGTCTGAAGGCCTGCCCTCTCATTGTCCTGGTCACGCCAGTCGATGATATTGTTAGCCAGCTCCACTGCCTTGTCCTCTGAAAGCCCTCCGACGCGGATGAGCAGCATCTCAAGCACCTGCAGACCCGCGTAAGAAACATTTATTTTAGAATCTTCATCGGTCATGGAACTGGACGCGTAATCTTCGCCGACGGAAGTACTGTAATTATATCGTAGGTCTGAGGCTGTGTCATCTAATTTCTGAACCCCTGTTTGGCCGGAAAAGCCGCCTTCCTGCTTCAGGAAATGGACAAAGACCATAGAACTATCCAGGGCATACTCCGCCATAACGCGGCTTACCAGGTCATAGACCCCCGAAGCCGTTATCGCCCTCAGGTTAGAGCGTGCCTCGAAAGTCCTGGTCACCGCCACGCGCATGCGCGCGGTATATCCCGTATAGACAGCAAAGAACGAGAGAGTAAAGACCGTCCATAAAGCGAAAATAAGGACGCTGCCCCGTTTCGAGCGCTCACAGTTTTTTGACAATCGGCACCTCTATCAATTCCGACACTGACCTTAATCTCCGGTCAGGCGACTTTACTATCAGCGTCACACGGATGAACTCCGGCACTATCCCGTCCTTTATCTCAGATCGCTCGCTGAGCCCGCCTGGAACAGCCGACCGGCATAGGTATTTGAAGTCGAGCCTGTACGCATCCTTTAATAGATCCCGCGTAGTTCCGCCTTCCCCCTTGACCGCATCGCTAAAGCTGCACTCTTTCCTGACGATCCCGCTCTTGCGGGTATCAAGATAATAAGAAACATACGATACGGCCTTGCCGGCCGCCGGCTGACCCGGGACCTGAACGCTTTCGGATATCACAGGGAAAGACAGCTCCCTTTCCGTCCCGCGAAACTCGAGCATAGAGAACCTGACCATGCGGCCCAGGTCTACTGTCATCTTTTCAAATACTATGCGGATATCTTCGTCGCTATCAAGTTTCAGCACGCGTTCCCAAAGGGAGAACCCTCCGCTCATCGTGCTGAAAACAGCTAATGCCACAACGGCAAGGACCGAAACCACGACCAGTGTCTCAACTAAAGTCATGCCTCTCTGGCTTTTTATACACCACCTCGATTGCTGTCCAGCCATAAAAGATCCCGTTTACTGTGGAAGCGCCGCGACGCGATAGACCACTCGCAATCAAGCGAGATCGCGTATAAACCATCCCTTCCCTTGATATTCTTCACGGATACCTGGTACTCGTATTTCCTGCCCTTTGTGTTGATATTCTCTCTGTTGACATAAGGTATCTTTACCATGCGCTTAACGATCGCCAGCTTAGTTTCCGCCAGCATATTATTGAACCGCCCCATGACCATAAGGCGCTCTTCACCCTGATCGATAGCGCCCAGCGATGTAAAGAACGCCCTGAATATGAAAAGACTGGCCGTTGCCAGGATGGTGATCGCGGTCAATAATTCGATAAGGGTAAAACCGCGTTTACTGCCAGTTCGATACGTCATCTTCGCTTTCTTTGTTATCGCGCCCAAGGGAATAGAGATCATAATCGAACCCGTGAGTGCCGGGACATTTGTAGATATACGGACGGCCCCAGGCATCAAGAGGTATCCTTTCCAGATAAGGACCGTTCCAGTTCTTTGCGGCAGGCTGTTTTGACGGCACCCTTAAAAGCGCCTCCAACCCCTGATCCGTTGTCGGAAAGAACCCGTTATCCAGTTCAAAAAGCTTAAGCGCTGTCGCAATGTTAGCCTCAATATCCACCTTTGTCGTGGCGATCTTGGACTGCTCTGACCTGCCTGAAAGGCGCGGCACGACCATGCCGGCCAGGCACATCATGATAACAACCACTATCATGATCTCAACAAGCGTAAAGCCTTTCTCATCGGCTATCTTCTTAGTTCGGCTAGCGGCCATAGACTACCTTTCCTTTCACCGCGCAAGGTTATCCATTTGAAAAAGCGGCAGTAAGAGAGCTACCACAATAAACCCTACTATCGCGCCCAATACAAGGATGATCACGGGTTCAATGAGCACCATGATCATCCGCACGGTCTCATTGACGCGCCACTCATAATCGTCGGCTACCTGCGCCAGCATCTCTGTCAACCGGCCGGATTCTTCACCAACAGCTATCATGCTGCTGGCCATGGGCGGTATGATCTTTATCATTTTCATCCTGAGCCCCAGCGACATACCGTTCCTGACTTCGCAGATACATTTCTCAAGCTCAGAAATAATGGCTTTGTTCGAAAGCACAGAGCACGCCAGTTCAAGAGAGACAAGGATCTGTAATCCGCTCTCCAGCGAGGTCTTAAGCGTCCTCGTAAATTTGACCATTTCGGACTCCAGGGCCAGCTTTCCGAATATCGGCAATCCAAGGAGCATGCGGTCCACGACCGGGCGGGTCTTTGGGTTACGGTATATGCCGGTCAGAGCCAGATAAATTACGCCTGAAGAGATCACTATAACAGGGAAATATTCGCGGCATACGCTGATCGTATTCAATAAGGCGGCCGTGATAGGAGGCATTTTCATGCGCGCGCTCTGTATCAGCACGAGGAATTTCGGCAGCACCTGGGTCACTATGTAGAGGACCGTGCCTAAACCGACCGCCCCGACCAGGCTCGGATATGCCAGCGCGCCCCTGATCTTAGAACTTATTTCGTCGTGTTTATGCCTGTATTCCACCAGCCTCGTAAGAACATCGGGCAGAGTGCCGTTGTCCTCGCCTACTTTTACCATCGACACATAAAAAGGATCGAACAATCTCGGATACTGGACCAGCACTTCAGAAAACTTTCTCCCGTCGCGCACTTCGTCGAAAATATTCTTTAATACCCCGCTGAAATACGCGCTCTCGGACTGGTCCATGATTATGCTCAGCCCGTTAAGTATCGGGATACCGCTCTTCATCAAACTGGCCATCTGCCTTGTAAAAGAAGTGACGAATTTACGGCTGTTCAACATATCCAGAAAATGGACGCTGGACCGCTCTTTTGATCTTTGACCCGTGGCCACCGGCTCGACCGCAAGGGGATAAAAACCCTGCTGGCATATCCCTTCGATAGCTTCCTCACGCGTGGCGGCGTCTATGCGGGCGTTCACGACGTTCCCGTTAGCGTCTTTGGCGCGATATTTGAACTCAGGCATCATTCACCTTCCCCTGCCGCGATCCGCTCTATAAAAGTATTCAACAGATTCCTGTCCGCGATAGTCATGTCAAGGAACAGGACCGCTATATCAAAAAATGTCTTGTCGTCTGATTCGGATACCCTCATGACCTTGGACAGGCAACTGATAACAGTCGGCGATTTTTTTGTTTCAGAGCCGAACGGCAAAGTAAGCTTTATGGACAGCACCGTTTCTTTAAGGAGCGGCAGATCGTAACGGAAGGATAGCCCTCCTGCGCTGAGGTCATCGCATGCGCCGTGATGGTCTTCCCAGTATGCCGCTTCATCTATGCCCGCCATATGCATACGTTCCTTGAAATCCTCGGATATATCGCGTTTGAATATCCTGAACATTAAAGGGAAACTCCGTTTTAAGCGGCGATAGACGCGCCTGTCCCTGATATTCCGTCTGGGAGCCTCCGGCTCTTCTTTTTTTTCTATTTCGACATCGACCTCAGCCGTGCCTTCGTCCGCCGTGGTCTCTTCATGAGGCCGTATCTGAAGGATGTTCACGATCTCTTCGATGGTCGTGATGCCGCTTGCGACCTTCTCCAGGCCGTTCTGAAGCAATGTCTTCATACCGTTCTTGACCGCGGCCTTTTCTATATCAGTGACCGAGGCCCTTTCCTGGATAAGTTTTTTTATGCTGTCGTTCAATTCCAATATCTCATATATGGCAGTACGGCCGAAGTATCCGGTATTATTGCAGTGGTCGCAGCCCTTGCTTTTGCAGAATGTCATCCTGTCTGTGCCTTTTAATTTAAGTTCGCGCCTTATCAGGTCTATAAGCCCCTGGTCCGGCACGTCGATCACCTGTTTACAATGCGTGCATAGGACCCGCACGAGCCTCTGGGCCATGAACGCGAGTATGCTGGAATGTATCAGGTAAGGCTCTATCCCGATATCCAGCAGGCGGTGCACGCTGGCGGCGGCGCTGTTGGTATGCAATGTCGAGAAGACCAGGTGCCCGGTAAGGGCCACGCGCACGGCTATCTCCGCGGTCTCAAGATCGCGCACTTCTCCGACCATCATGATATCCGGGTCATGGCGGAGCATGCTCCGCAGGCCCTTGGCGAAATCAAAACCTATGTTTGGAGAGACCTGTATCTGGGTAATGCCCGTCATCTCATATTCTACAGGGTCTTCTATGGTAATTATCTTCTTATCCGGAGTATTCAATTTGTTGAGGCTGGCGTAAAGCGTCGTCGTCTTGCCGCTGCCGGTTGGGCCGGTAACAAAGATGATCCCATGCGGCTGCTCCAGGAGCCTGTCCAGTATCTGCCTGTCGCGCGGCAAAAGACCGAGTTTCTCTATGTCATACAGAACGACCGCGGGAAGTATGCGAATTACGATACTTTCGCCGTGGGTCGTCGGGATACAGGAGATGCGCAGGTCCAGCCGCTCCTCGCCTATACGCACAACGGTCTGGCCGTCCTGCGGCAGGCGATGCTCCACGATATCAAGGCTAGCCATGATCTTTATGCGCGAGAGCACCGGCGTAAGGAAGTGTTTCACCGTGTCCGATACGTTAGCGTCATAAAGCACGCCGTCTATACGGTAACGGAAACGGACCTGGCCGCGGTATGGCTCTATGTGAATATCGGTCGCGCGTTTTTGATAAGCGTCAAAGATGATCTGGTTCACCAACTCAGCGACTGTAGCGTCGTCGCCTTTTTCTTTGATATCCGAGACCTCCTGGACCTGAGAAGCGGCGCGCGGCGCCAGCGGGTTCGCGTCCCGTTTCAGGAACAGTTTTTCGATCATCTGCGCGCCGAGCCCGTAATGCTGGCGCATGGCCTCAAGTATCTCGGCGCGGGAGGAGAGTACCTGTTTTATGTCGCATCCTATCTGCAGGCGTATCTCATCAAGGGTCTTAAGATCCAGCGGATAATATACCCCCGCCACAACGGCAGCTCCGTCCACAGCGATCGGAACGAATTGGTAATGAGAAGCTATCTTTACCGGTATCTTTTTATAGAGAGACGAGTCTACCGGGACATTTTTCAAGGACATATATCGTATACCCAGCCGCTCGGCGACCTGTTTAAGGACCGATCCTTCGTCTATTGCCTTAGACGCGGCCAGCTCTGATATCCAAACGGCGCCCGAGCTCGCGGGGGCTTTGGAGATGACAGCATCAAGCACTGTTTTCTTTACTATGTTCTTCTCTACCAATAACGAATATACCAATGTGTCAATAGAGCTTGCCATATAACTCCTCTTGGATTACAGCGGGATCTTCCCGATCATATAAAAATCTTTCGCGTCGCGGCTGTCGTATTTGCCGCTTAAAATATCCTCGCAGTCCTGCAAGGTCTCCTGAACTGTCAGATAAGCCCCCTTGATGCCGGTAAAAACTTCGCTGACCACGAACGGCTGCGTAAAATAATTCTGGAGTTTTTCCGCGCGGCCATACACGGTCTTGTCCTGTTCTCCCAACTCTTCAAGTCCGACGATCGCTACGAGCTTTCTCAGGTCCTCGTATTTTGCCAGCGTCTGCCTGCACCGCATAGCGATATCATAATGATGGAACCCGACGACGTTAGGATCAAGGTTGGTCGATGAGCTCGGCAGCGGATCGATGGCCGGATAAAGACCTCTTTGCACGCGCGCGCGCGAAAGCACCATGACCGAATCGAGGTAACTGAATATAGCCACGACAGCAGGGTCCGTCATATCATCGGCAGGCACGTATACGGCCTGGAACGAGGTGACCGACCCCGCTCCCTCTATCGAGCGTATGCGTTCCTGGATCTCGCTGACCTCGCTGGCAAGCGTAGGCTGATAACCGGTCTCTGAAGGCACGCGTCCCAAAAGGATCGACACCTCCTGGCCTCCCTGGACAAAACGAAAAACGTTGTCCATAAAGAGCAGAACGTCTTTATTCTGGTGCTGGATATATTCGGCCAAAGTAAGGCCCGTTCTGACGACCTCGGCGCGCGCGCCCGGGGACTCATTCATCTGCCCGAAAGTCATCATGACCTTTTTCAAAAGATCGTGGTCCCTCATTTCAAAATAGAATTCATTTCCTTCCCTGATACGTTCGCCTATACCCGTGAACACGCACGCGCCGGCGTGTTTTGACACGATATTATTGATGAGCTCAAGGATAACGACTGTCTTACCGCAACCGGCTCCCCCCAGAACCCCGGTCTTTCCGCCTTTCACCTGCGGAAAGAAGAGATCCACCATCTTTATCCCCGTCTCAAGTATCTGGAACTTCTCCTTGGGCCCTTTTAACCTGAAAGTCGCATGGTACGGAGCTTTCCGTGTCTTATCCCGCATTTTGATATCCGGCAAAGGCTTTCCGTCTAGCGACCTGCCGACAACGTTTATGATCCTGCCGTAAAGTTCGTCTCCCACAGGGACCGTGATCCCTTCGCCGGTATCATGGGCGACGCTGTTACGCTGAAGGCTTGTCGTGTCCGCAAGCGACACGCACCTGGCGATATTATCGGGAAGGTGCTCTACTACCTCCAGAAGCACCTCGCGCCCGTCCACCGTCTCCGAGTAGATGACATTGTATAATGTCGGCATGTCCCCGAACGAAGTGAATTTAACGTCAACAACAGGCCCCTGTATCCTTGTTATGATACCATCTTTACCGCGTTTAGCTTTTCCCGGTTCTTCCATATTTACCGCCCATAGTTTTTTTATCGGTCCCTGATGGTTACATACCCGACCCTAGAAGCGCCGCGAACACTTCTCTCATAGCCGTATCGGTCTCGCCCTGCCTGGCCTTGTTGTACGAAAGGGCGCACTTGCGCACCTCGTTCCTCAGATAGTCAAGGCTGCCTTCAAGCTGCATCGTGCGGGCCGCGTACTCCGCCAGTTTGCTTTCATAGGCCGCCTCGTATATATTTCGCCCGATCCAGTTATCTACGAGATAGTCGACGATCTTATCTACGTCGGATTCCAGGCATATCTCCTGCCATTTACCGAACTCGAGTTTAGGCGACCCCTGAAAAAGCGCCGTAGCAGGCAATAGCTGTATCACCTCGGCGTCCTGCTTGCCGAATGAAAGGCAGCGGGCATATACCATGTAGAGGTCTCCCAATTTGCCGTCGAGGCGCTGTTTATACACATATTCCCTGACCTTGGATGCCTGTTCGTACCGCCTGTTCTCAACGATCCCCTGAAAAGACGTGATATGGGCGTCCGTATATCTCAGCCTTCCAAGTCCTTTTTTGCCAAGTATGATGAACTCTACATCTCTTTTTTTCGCCATAAGTTTCACGGCCTGGTCGCAAATAGCATTGTTCAGTTTCCCCATGAAGCTGGCGTCAGAAGTAAATACGATTATACCGCACCGTCCCGGAGCGGGCTTAAGCAGCGTATCGTCTATCCCCAGCACATTCACGATACCGTGCAGGAACCTTAAAAAATCCTTGATGACGCTGTCAAAATCCTGGAACTTGGTGTCTTTTTTTTTGACAAAGCTCTGGAAATGCGAAGCGTCTATCTCTTTTAACGCAGCGATAAGCTTCTCCATGCTCTGTAAAAAATTAAGGACTTCTTTTATTGCTTTCGATGTCGGCATCGTTACCTTTTATCAAGCTGCTTTTTCATCGCTTCGGCAGTTTCCTTCAACTTGGCGTTTATGCTGCCGTCAAGGACCATGGTCCCGAAACGCAGGATTATACCGCCCAGGATCGAAGGATCCGTCTTGAACGAGATCTCGACCGGATGGCCGACCTTTTTGGCAAGGATCTCTTTGAATGCCTTGCTGAACTTATCAGGCAGTTCAGCGGCCGTTATCAATTCGGCCGCCTTAAAGTCTTTCATATACTTAGCGTCTATGATCTCCAGTTCTTTGACAAAATCAGTATACAACCCTTCATTGAACAAAGGCGTGATATGTTTAGGAAGCATCTGCTTAAGTATGTCGCGGCCAAAATCTATCATCTTGACCTCAAGCTCCTTGGCTATCTCTTTACGCATGGTCTCTTTCATCTCATTCGCCTTTTGCACGATATCCTGGCCTTGCGTACGCGACTTCTCCAGGATCTCTTTCCCCTTCTTTTCCGCTTCTTGTATCGAGGCGCGCATGACATCCTCGGCTTTTTTCTGGGATTCCGCTATTAGCGCCCGGCACTGCTCCTCGCATTTTACCATCTTCTCTTCCAGTTCCATCTGTTTGCGCTCGGTCTGAAGACGCGCGTCATTAAGCCTGTTCAAAGCGCTGTTGGTATCAGAAAAGAATATCTTCCTCAGGACCAGTATGATGGCCGCGAAAAGCACCGTAAAGACCAGGATAAAGTTGAAGATTATCATGTAAACTCCTATGTTCAGGGGTCACGGGACAGGGTACAGGGGTCAGAAAAGTTAAACTGCATTTTATTGAACCCTGCACCCTGGACCCTGAGTTATTTTCCAAACAACTGAAACACTATCAATAATGTAATTATCGAAATAGCCTCGGCGAATATAAGCATAATGATCATACCTAAAAAGATCTTCGGCGCAGCCGAAGGGTTGCGGCCGAGCGCCTTGATCGTCGAGAAACCGATCGAAGCGATAACGGCCGAAGGGCCGAGCACCGCCGCGAACAACACCAAAAGTATAATGATCGTTGACATGCGCCCTATTCCTCCTCAATATGCTCAGGAGTATCGAACCCCTCAAGCGGCTCAAGCGGTATCTCTTCGGCTATGATCACGCATTTATTATTATGGAACTTAACCAGGCCGCTCTCGACCGGTATCAGAAGATGCTGGTCGACCAGGATATTGCACCTGTTCATTACCCCCATCAGGGGCGAATGATACGGCAAAAGTTCGTATTCGGTCTTATCCCCGGTTATGAAGACGGTCCTGACCTCACCGTCATATATCACTTTATCCGCGTTAAGCACGCTAAGCCTGAACGTCATCGCCGCCACGGTCATCTCTCCTACTCTGCCTGCTGCTCAGCGGCCTTGTTTTTTGCCTCTTGCTCTGCTTTTGCCTCTGCCTCTTTGAAAGCTATATAGCTCGGGAAACCTACCGCATATTCAGACAAGGTCTGCTTCAGCATCTTCTCAATATCATCCGTAAGTTTTTTCTTCGAGTCGATCTCTTCTATCAATTTAGGATTGTTCTTTTTAACATACGCCAGGACGTTCCTTTTGAACGCCTCGATATCGGTAGTAGAGAGGTCTATAAGCAGATCGTTCTTATAAGCGTACAAAAGAAAGGTCAATTCCGCCGTGCCGACAGGCAGGTCCTTCGGCTGAGTTATGAAGGTAACCAGGATCTCTCCCCGTTTAAGCCGGCGCTTGACCTCTTTGGAGACCGAGACCTGCAGTTTTGTAATGTTCAAAAGCTCTATATACTGTATATATTCCAAACGTATCGGCCCCGATAATTTTTTTATGATAGGCCACTGCGCTTTGCTTCCTACGCGCGAAACCGAAAGACCTATATTGATCGCCGGTTTAAAACCTTCATTGAAAAGTATCGAACTTACGAATATCTGCCCGTCCGTCATGGAGACCAGATTTGTCGGGATGTACGCGGTCAGGTCATTCTCAAGGGTCTCAATGATCGGAAGGTGGGTCATGCTGCCCCCTCCTAATTCGGTGTTCAGCCTTGCCGCGCGCTCAACTAGCCTCGAGTGCAGATAAAAGACGTCTCCGGGATACGACCCGCGGCCGGGCGCCCTTCCAAGAAGAAGCGATATCTGCCTGTAGGCCCAGGCGTGCTTTGTAAGGTCGTCGAATATTACAAGGACATGGCCTTTATTATACATGAAATAATCGCCGATCGCGCACGAGATATACGGCGCCAGGTACAACTGGCCCGAGTGGGCCGCAGCCGTGGCCTGGACTATGATCGTATAATCGAACGTCTGGTATTCTTTGAAAAGCTCTACTACTTTGGCAAGCTGGGAATTGGATTTTCCGATACAGCAGTAAATACATATGACCCCGCGCCCCTTCTGGTTTATGATAGCGTCCGTACAGATAGTGGTCTTACCGGTCATCTTGTCGCCTAGTATCAATTCCCGCTGCCCTTTACCGACCGGGATCATCGAATCTATGATCTTGACCCCCGTCTCAAGCGGAGTATCGACCGGTTCCCTCATCATGACAGACGGGGCATCGCGAAAAATGTTATAATAGTCATCCGCCTCTATCGGGCCTTCGCCGTCGGTCGGTTCGCAAAGGGCGTTCACGACGCGCCCGATGAATTTCTTGCCGACAGGCACGTTGAACGGTTCAAGTGTCGCTGTCGCGGTACTTCCGGGTGCAACAGCCTCGGTCTCTTTGAGGAGGAGCACTTGCACTACCTCCTCGTTGAAACCGACCACCATCCCGAGCGTCTCATAACCGAATTTGACGGTCTGGCCGTATATGCATTTATTAAGACCTTCGATAACTACGATCGGCCCTTTGACCGAGCGCACTATACCTGTTTCTTGATATTGAAGACCCATATTTTATCTACGCCTTCTTGGTTTTCTTTTTTTCTTCTTTACCTACGTCCGCCCCGTAAACCTCTTTTTTCTTTTCAAGAACGGACATGACCATCCATATAAGATAGAACAGCGCCGCAAAAACGAACAGGAAACCTACAATAGTCAGGATGATGAACCATGTCGTAGCGACTTCCGGCTTCCATCCTTTAAAGACCGATTGCGATACAAGGATGATACCTTTTAAACCCCTTATGCCCTGTATACCGCCGCCGCGCTGCTGGCTGGTCTGGCCTCTTCCTTTACCGATGGCCGATCCTACGCCTGAGCCTACGCCTCCGCCTTTTCCTTCGGCCATGCCTCCGCCGAACGAAACATCTTTCTGGTTGTCCTTACTGGGATTCCCTTCAGAGCCGGAACGCGCCAATTCGAACTGGAGCAGGAAGCTTCTGAGACGGTCTAAATATTTCTTTGACGTATCGAACTTTTGGAGATCGTCCTTATAGTTAGCTATGCGCCGCTTGAGCGGTTCTTCCAGCTTTTGCGTGTCCCGGATATTCTTTATAAGCGCTGTGATCTCATTAGCGAAGTACGCCCCAAGTTTCTCGTATTCGGTATCTACCAGCTGTTCGAGTATCTTCCCGGCTTCGTTCTCGACCAGAGACAATTCGACTTCCTTGATATACCAGACATCCTTTACCTTGACCGAATATTTTTTGGACTCTCCCGGCTCAAGAGTTACATCGCCTTTCAGGAAAACGCGGTTATTGGCGATATCGAACCCTGAAACCAGGCCTGCGCCGTCTACAACGTCAGATTCCTTGAGCTCGGGCGGCATGTAATACCTTACAGGGAAATCGCTCTTTTTAGCGTAAGGGTTCTGCACCTCTACCCTTATGGAAACTATCCTTTCATCTTTTTCAGGGGCTGCCGTTATCCCGTTCAGGACCATAAGGTCGTTCTCGATAGCATCGATGCGGATCTTATTGACCTGAAAACTTTCTACCCGCTCTGATATGGGCTTATCCGTTCCCTGGCTTTCTTCGATATCTTTCACGCGCTTAAGTATGCTGTCAGCCAGCTCCTTGCCGGGCAAAGGCTGCGGGCTGGACTCGATACTGGCGATCTTCGATTCCGCGCGTTCGCGGATAAGCGCAAGTTTTTCTTCAGGTATCTTCCACACATCGCGCACATCGATTATGAACGTCTTGGTCTCTTTAGGCCCCAGTTCCACCTGCCCGTTAACATAATACAATCCTTCTTCAACGTCGTAGTCCACGGTCAGTCCTCCCGTATCAACGACATCTACGGGTTTAATGTCCGGAGGAAGATAGTATTTGACCGGAATGACCTGACGTTCCGTCTGGGACGGGTTCAATACGATGAACTTGATCTTGATCTGGGCGTTAGAGACAGTAGGGAAAAGAATTACTAGAACGGATAATATAATCGCGCAGGTATATTTATTTAAATGTACCACCAATTTCATATATATCTCTTAGTTTGTTATGATTATATCATATAGATCGATAATAGGCAAATTCACGGTTTTCGATCAGCGGGATTTTTTGATCCCCGGTATAAGGGATATCGGTTTCACAGGCCGGCTTCCGCGTTCAACGATCATTGTCTGGGCAGATATCTTATCGTAATGATGCCGTTATTGGCGGAGAATTCTTCCTGGGTCTCCTGAAATACCATGGATAGGACCAGCCCTGTCAGGTGGTACGAGCTTGGCGGCATCACCCCTTTATCAGTGGTAACTGCCAGGCTCCCGGGAACAGGCTCTTTTTCAAGCGTCACATCTACAAGATAGACATTCGGGCGGTTGGTCTGGCGCCAGACCGCGCGGTCGCCGACGTTGTCAGAAGCTATAGTTTCATTCACGTACCTTGAATTCTGATCGTCAATGTTCCGTCCAGGAGATTGCGGTCTTTCGGCCGCGGCAGGGGCTTGACGGACAGCGCTCTCGACGTTGCCGAGCTTGACCTTCAGAGCGGTCACTTCGCGCCTTAGATCTTCTAACCTTGCCTCAAGGGCCTCAACCCGTTTGTCGTCAGCTTTTGGCACTTCACGCGGCGAACACGATTTTAACCCCAGCATGGCGCCGAAGAAAACGAGCATTGCAACAAATACTATTACCAGACGTTCATATCGCACGATAAAGCAAGTTTATCTGATAATGACCGATTTGTCAAACTCACCATTTTTTTTGACTTTCACCGCTAATTAAAGTAAAATAGGCACGCTATGGGACCGGTCAAAATACTGATAATAGACGATGAAAAAGATTTCGTGGAGATGCTGGGATCCTATCTCGGCGACAAAGGGTACGAGATCGTAAAAGCGTTCGACGGCGAAGACGGGATACAGAAGGCCAAGTCCGAAAGGCCCGGGATCGTCGTCTGCGACATACGCATGCCCGCCAAAGACGGTTTCGATGTCTTGAGGGAAGTGAGGCGGGAGACCCCGCTCATGCCGTTCATCATCGTCTCGGCCCTTTCAGACCTCGATTATGTGCGGAAGGCTTATGATTCGACCGCGGACTTTTACGTCACCAAGCCCGTCTCGCTGGAAATGCTCGGCAGGAATATCGCTACGCTTCTTTCGATCACGCACGCCAGAGAAATACCGCGCTGATCTATTATCACATTCCCGTATTTATCTTATCTATATAATGAGCCACTGTGGAAAAAAGCCATATTACGCAGACGGAGATGACCGCTAAAAGCGCGCCCCAAACTACGGTCCTAGAAACATTCTCGCGAAGGGTCATCGGCGGCATAGGCACATCATCGAGTATGTCCCCGAAAAAATTCGGTTTTTCTACCGCTCTCTTATCCTTTAATGTAGGCGCTTTTTGAATGAATTCATTTATGATCTTCTTATATTCGTCGCTTAAAAAAACAAAACGTATGCCTGTGTCAAAACGGCCCTGATATCTGTAAGAGGGCTGGACCCATATCACTTCGCCTTGCAGGGTGAGTTCGGATTCGTGCGTCGGCAGAGTCATTATAACAACAACGCTGTTGCCTACCAGGATCATCGAAGAAAGGGCCACGCGGATCCCGTTCTCGCTGATCTGCACGCTAAGGCCGGAAATGGCGATGGCCGTCGCCTGTGAAGGCGAGACCGTCACAGGAAGGGTATAACGAAGCCTGCTGAATTTCCTTCGATCTATCATATGGTTATCGTCTAAAGGCAGGCGGCATCTATCCGAACGCGATGTTCAGGATATCATGACGCCCGACTATCCCGACCAGTTTTTCGCCGTCAAAAACAGGGATCGTGTGCTTCCCTTCTTTATGCATGATAGCGATCACCTTCTCAACGCTGGTATTCTTCTGTACGGTAAGCACTTCACCCCAGGCCAGCTTCGATACCGGCATATCACCGATCTTGTCCAGGGCTGATTTGCGCTGCCCCGGCTTAGAGAGGGCCTCATCAAGCAGGCGCAGGA
>Ga0172375_10005053_pt1 | contig 19252 bp, 13 predicted proteins | sample LakKiv1m_FD_114537 | JGI IMG/M metagenome (GOLD analysis project Ga0172375, IMG submission 114537) | Freshwater microbial communities from Kabuno Bay, South-Kivu, Congo - kab_092012_11.1m | ecosystem: Environmental > Aquatic > Freshwater > Lake | place: Democratic Republic of the Congo...
CCGTTCTCGGGGGTGATGAATCCATAACCCTTCTGGTTACTGAACCACTTTACGACTCCTTTTGCCATTGCTTGCTACCTCCTTTTCTTGTTTGATTATAGCAACAACCCATTAGATATCCGCATCGCTTGTTAGCTGCTAGATGCTCATGCTCTAACGGGCATAACAATGACACTACAAAAAAACCGCAAGGTTAGTTATCCCACCCCCTTGCGGTCCTGAGATTTCTAATCTTTGTTCACTACGGAAAATATATTAGCAGAATTTCCCGTCGTGTCAAGATATATTTCACAATATCCCTACAACCCCATGTTTTGGTCCATCTTACGCCTCTACAGAGTTCACGGCTTCTGCGGCGGACCTGCGGAAGCGGCTTTCTTTCTTCTCAAGACCAGGCCCCCGATGGCAACGATGACAGCGGCCGCGGCCAGGGCCCACAAAAGAGAAATGATGGGCCTGACGGCATTTTGATAGGCATACACACTGCTGGCGTCCATATCGATGCAGAGGATCGCAACGGCTTTTCCGCCGGGGCCATTGATCGGCGCGTAGCCTGAAAGCGTGACACCCCAGGCGTCTGCATTGATATTCCTGTCGGCGCAGACCATGCTGAAAGCATTCCTGATCTCGGTAAGATGGCGCACATCGTACTTATCGCCGGGAAAAGACCTCTGGCTCCTGGCAGTGACGATCTCCGGCAGAGGGTCGGCATCCACGACAAATTGCATGATCCCCGGCTGGTCCGTCGTGGTCAAGATATACGCGTATTTAACCACTGGGTAAGCCTCTTTGATCTCCCGCAGCGTATCATAGAGTTCTTTATATTCCGGGGTCTTGTCGCCTTCCATCGTCAGAGGAATCCGGGCCAGAGCGGCAGCGTCAATGGACGGCGAAGACTTAGCGGCAATCGCCATCAGCTCTTCCCGCATCTCCTGAAGTTTTGTGTTCTTGGCATATTCATAAAACAGGATGCGTCCCAACGCCCCCAAAAAAACAACGCAGCATACGGACAACAACAGAACCCGCTTCATCTCAATCCTCCTTAATCCGCCTCTGGCGGATTAACCCCTGCCTGCCCGCCGGGCAGGCGAGCCTGCGCCAGTCCATTTCATGAACGCCTCTGGCGTTTGTGAATGAAATGGACAAGCGTTTTGGCAAGGGGTCTTTTTTTAAAATCCTTCCACCTCCGGCGAGATTAACTCTACCACCCGGCCCCATCTGAAAGGCCACACCTTGCCTCATCCGGACGGCAAGTGCGCCACTTGCTGTGGCGGTGTTCCGCTTTCTGCGGAACCCGTCCAAGCCTGGCCCAGGCCGAAGGCCGGGCCGAGCGAGGACTGGTCTGGCCGCACCTTCGGGCAGGCCAAGACAGATATTTCCAAGATGCAAACACGAGGAGTAAAGTTTACTTCTTTCCCCTCTCAAATCTTCAAACGTCGCAACCTCAAGGCATTCCCAATTACAGAAACCGAACTGAAACTCATGGCCGCCCCTGCGATCATAGGGCTCAGGAACAGGCCGAAAAACGGGTAAAGAACCCCTGCGGCAATAGGCACGCCAAGCATATTATACACGAAAGCAAAAAAAAGGTTCTGACGGATATTCCTCATCACCCCCCTGCTCAAATGCAAGGTCCTGACAATGCCGTTCAAATCTCCCTTAACAAGCGTGACGGCCGCACTTTCGATGGCTACGTCCGTTCCCGTGCCCATGGCCACCCCTACGTCCGCCTGGGCCAGCGCCGGTGCATCATTGATACCGTCGCCGGCCATCATCACGACAGCGCCCTTTGCCTTCCAAGCCTTCACGATCTCTTGCTTGGCTTTGGGTTCGAGCTCCGCCTGAAAACCGTCGAGACCCAGCTGCCCGGCGATCACCTCGGCGGTCATTCGATTATCGCCGGTCAGCATGATGACCTTGAGCCCCATCTTGTGCAATTGTCCTATGGCCCCGGGCGTTGTCGCTTTGACCGGATCCGCGATCCCGAGGATCCCGGCAAGCCGTCCATCGGCCGCAGCCCAGACAACGGTCTGGGCCCGGCCTTCCAGATCAAGGGCCTGCTGTGCGACAGCCAAAGAAATGTTGATCCTGGATGCCTCGATGAATTTCTGTTTGCCGACGAGGACGGATGCGCCGCGGACACGCCCTTTGATCCCGCCGCCCGTCACCGATTCAAAATTCTCAACACCTTCCGGCCGAATATCCTGTTCGTTGGCAAAATCAACAATAGACCGGGCCAGGGGGTGTTCGCTGTTCTGTTCAAGAGAAACGACCAAACTTAAAAATTGCCTCTGGTCTATCCCTGGGGCCGCGATGGCCGTGATCACACGAGGCCTGCCCTCTGTCAGCGTCCCGGTCTTGTCCGTCAGAACATGCGTGATCTTTTCTGCCTTCTCGATAGCTTCCGCATTTTTGATCAGGATGCCCGCATGGGCGCCGCGGCCGATACCTACCATGACAGACATCGGTGTCGCCAACCCCAAGGCACACGGACAGGCAACGATCAAAACGGCGATGGCATTGACCAAAGCATAAGCCAACCTCGGCTCCGGTCCCGATAAAAACCATACGATAAAAGTCACCAGAGAAATTCCTATGACAGACGGAACAAAATACCCGGATATCCTGTCGGCAATCTTCTGGATAGGCGCGCGGCTCCTCTGGGCTTCGGAAACCATGTGGACGATCTGCGCCAGGACGGTTTCAGAACCGATCTTCTCGGCCCGCATCAGGAATGTCCCCGTCTGGTTGACCGTCGCCCCTACGACCCTGTCTCCTGCTTTCTTTTGGACAGCCATGGGCTCACCAGTAATCATGGACTCATCCACGGCGCTGCGGCCTTCGATCACGACGCCGTCGAATGGGACCTTCTCGCCCGGGCGCACCCTCAAGATATCCCCTTTGCCGACCGCCTCCGCCGGAACATCCTCTTCGACGCCGTTGCGCACACGACGGGCATTCTTCGCCGCAAGATCCAAGAGCACCCTGATGGCCGCGCCTGTCCGGCTGCGCGCCCTGGCCTCCAGGAATTGTCCCAGAACGACCAAAACCGTAATAACGACGGCAGCCTCAAAATAGAGGCCGATCGGGCCCGCCTTCCTTAATATTTGCGGGAAAGCCTGGGGCCGCAAGACAGCCGCGGCGCTGTAGCCATAAGCCGCCCCAATGCCCAGCGCGATCAGCGTAAACATGTTAGGGCTTCTGTGAACAAGAGACTGCCAGGCCCTGATAAAAAGAAATCCGCCGGCCCAGACAACAACCAGCGTCGCGAAGAAAAATTGGACCCAGGAAGAAACGGCGTAAGAAACCGGCAGCCTTGCGGCCGGGATCATGTCTCCAGCAGTCAAGATAAGAACAGGCAGGGCACACGCCAACCCTATCCGGAATTTCAAGGACAACGACCGAAGTTCCCCATCTTCTTGGCGGCCCGGTCCCGCAGACACCACAGGCTCCAGGCTCATCCCGCACTTCGGGCAATCCCCGGGCTTGTCACGCCTGATATCCGGATGCATCGGACAGGTGTATCCGCCGGTCTTGGGGGATTGCGCAGTTTTTTGTCCGCCGCCCGACTCCAGGAATTTTTTCCTGCAATGCTCGCTGCAAAAATAATAAACAAGGCCGTCTCGTCTCAATGAGATGGCCTTGTCTTGCTTGACGTCCATTCCGCAGATGGGATCTTGAGGCATACGGTTATTTTTTGAAAAAACACCTGGCCCGGATAAACAATATCACGAATAAGCCTTCCGCCGCCAATGAAGCGACGCCCAGAGGTTCCAGCCAGGCGTCGGGTTCGGCCGGGATAAGAGGCAATCCCAGCGTGCGGCTGACGACATAGCCGGCGATGGAGCATGCCGCGATCACAAAGCCAAGGTTCCAGCCCCAGCGGCTCTGTCGCAAGATACCGACAGCCGCGGCGAGCGCACCGGCGCCGTTAAGATAAAAAAGCCAACCCTTATACGCCGCATCTTCGAAGCTGTCCGGGGCATCAAGCACATGGATCAACCCGACAGACAGGATCAAAAAAATCCCGAGCCACAGAAATATTTTTTGCATCGGATGCATCGAAGGCCTCCTCGACTGACTTCTTATTATATAACGGATATATCCTCCTTCAAACAAAAAGGCCATGACCGCAGGCGCGATCATGGCCTTGTAAACCGAAGACGCGGAAACCCTCGCTGGCCTTCTCACCAATTCCCCAACAGATCCTTTGCTTTATCGAGAGAAGAATTCAGCTCGCCTTTAAACTTCGCCTTGCACGCCTCTGCTTCCTGTGCGGCCCTTGCTTTGGCTTCGTCGATCTTCTGCTGCGCCTGGCCTTTGAGCGCGGCTGCTTTTTCTTCAGCCTTCACCTTGGCCTGCTCTTTAAGCGTCGCGGCCTTTTCCTTGGCTGTCGCCACGCCCTCGGCAGCCCTTGCTTTCACATCCTGGGCGGCCGACTGCGCCCTGGCCTTGGCTTCTTCGCACGCCTTCGTTGCCTGGTCCTCGGCCCTCTTGTCCCGGCGTTCCTGCAGGATCTTTTCTTTCTCCTCGGCAGTCTTGCCTACAGTGGCATACCAGTCGGAGACATTGTCAAAAAACGACACCTTGGATGCCTCGGTCACCGGAGCCTGCGCGTTGTCCGCTGCTTCCTGCGCAAATACCCCGGCGCAAGGGCATACGAACAACAAAGCCAAAAAAACAATGCTGACCGCTGCAAGTCTCTTCATCTCTTCTCCTTCAATAACAGTTCCTCGGCAAAGCTATTAGATATGCTTCTCTGCGATATCGCCGGCGACAGGCAGTTTGAATTTCTCTCCCTGATAGGCCTTAACCATGAGAATGACCCACAGGATCAGGGCAACCAGAATGATCAACGTATTCAATAAAGAAAAAAGAGGAATGAAAAAAACCAGGCGCATCATGATGAATGCTCCCAAGAGCATGCCGACCCCTATCTGGGCCACAAACAAGGCGCCGAAAACGATCATCGATTGCATGGCATGGAACTTGACGAATTTATTGTCTTTCTCGATAAGAAAAAAGATGAGTCCCGTCACCCAGCCCAGCACATAGCTCAACAACCCGGCGACGTTCGCCTCGATGCCTGTCGAGGTCTTCCCAAGGTCTTTCGTCTTCGACGTCATTTTTCCTCCTTTTTTCTCGATACCCGAACTTTCTCGCGGCCGCGCTAAACGGCCCCGTTTATTCGCGGGACCAGCGCCCTTTTTAATAAACACAACCCCCGATGGAGCGGTTGGACGTTACATCAGACGATCGTATTTGGAACCCAATTGATACGATTCTACCACAATTTGCTGTTTTTTTGCGTCAATATTGAACACCAAAGAGTAACTCCTCCTGGATGTTGTCTTAAAAAACGACATGGTCGCAAAGGTCTTAATGATGGTCGGCTTGCTCCCCAGCCTTGGGCTTGTGCTGAAATGGGCGGTGCGCAATGCTGCATGCAATGCTTCGCCATCCTTCCCCGCCAGGACACGTTTCACCGCATACGTGAGACGGTTCTCGATGACCTCTCCATCCTTCCTCGTCTCGGGCCCCGACGATTCGGCAATAAGCTTGGCGTCCCCGAAGACGCTTTTCAGAATCGGCCTGATGACACGGTCAAGGTCCTGAGCCGTTGGGTCTTTAGCGGAAAGCCCGCCGGAAACCAAAAATGCGGGATTGACAGAAGTTCCGCCTGTAGCCTGGCTGCGGCGGCCGGATGTCTCCTGGGCCTGCTTCGTCAATTTTGCCAACCCCTCCTGCGATGCATACTTGGTGGGTTCATCGCCCTCTCTCTTGCCGCAACCGCCGCTCAAAACGCCGGCAACACAAACAGAAAGAAACACAATCATGTATCCGCGCATAAACACTCCTCCTGTATGGCCTGGCCTATGTTCATTTCCAAAAAATCAGATAGCGGTCGCGTGAGCGCCCGTCGAAGATGATTTTTTCCTGGGCTGATTTGATTCCGTTGTTTTCGGACTTTCTATACGAATCGTCTTGGTCCTGGAATCCTGAGAAGCCCCGGCCGTTAATTTCATTTTTATGGACACATTATCGACGCCAGGAATACTGCCGGCGGCCAGGGGTAGCGTGAGCTGCATGTCTCCGGGAGACAAGCTGTTTAAATTCTGAGAATATATCTCCTGGCTTCCGGAGAATACCTTTAATACAGCATTGCTGACCGCATGGTTGACCTTAACAGAGGCCGATATCTTGACGGTACTCGTCACCCCTCTCTTGACAGTATCCGGCTGGACGTCAAAACTCTTGATCTCGAAATCGCTCAGGGCGGGCGTCACAAAGGTAACGCTTTTGGACGCCGACTTGACCGCCTGACCCGACGTGCCGTTCGCCAGAAGCAAGCTGGTCAAGTCAACCTTATAGCTGTGCCCATCCGCCAGATGCGACAGATCCAGCGAAACCGGCGACGTCAGGACGCCCACGTTCTGATTCAAAATCTGGGTGTTCGTCGTCATATCCCTCAGGACAACCTGATGCTGCAACGTCTTCGGCGTAGAATCGATGTTCAGTTTTGCGTTATCGCCCGCGATATGATCCACGGCCGCATTGAGGGTTATGCTAGGCTGCGATGTGTAGAAAAATGATTCATTGGCCACGACCGTATTGCCGAAACCATCCTGGAGCACGACTTTGAACTTATAGGCTGTGCCCGGATTCAAACCGGTCAACTCAAAAGAAAACGAGCTCTTGTTTGATTGCATCGGCGTCTGATAAAGATAGTTCGCGCTTGATTGCGGCCCAAATTGCACAAAAGAAGAACAAGGCGACTGTGTGTCAAAAAAGACCGTCGCTGTATTTGTGGTGACCCATCCCACGTCGACGCCGTACGAACTGACAGCAGGAGGCACATGCGCCAGTTTGATCTCGATATTCTGCGCCTTGGCGCCCGGTGCCAGCGTCATCGAACCCGACGTATAAGGCACAAAGCCTGTCTTGGCTGCCGCGAGGCTGACCTGTAGCGAAGCGCCAGACGTGCCCAAGACTACCGTAAACGCGCCGTTGGCATCCGTCGGAACGGATATCGTCGTCGGCAAACCGAGGATATTGACAGTGGCCGAAGGGATCCCGGCATTCGAAGAAACATCCTTGACCGTCCCGGAAATAAAAATACGTCCGTCAGCCAGGGTAAAATCCACCGGCTGTATCTGTCCGGCCACAAGACCGGAGCATGCGGCCGAAGAAGCAAGATAATTATCCTTCCGGGCGGTAACGGTACGCGTCCCCGGGTTGACTTCAACGGCATATTCGCCGCCGGCCCCGGAAGTCGCCGCCGGCGTCGTTCCGTTATCCACGAATATTTTCGCGCCGGCAACAACATTGCCCTGGGCATCCTTGACCTTGCCGCCGATAATAGCCGTCGTCGGCAACGTGGTTACCGAATAAACACCTTGCTTGGCCACATTGCTGGGCTCACCGGAAACCATACGATAAGAATAAACGATGTAGTAATACGTGGTGCCCGGATTCAGGTTGTTGACGGTAATGCTATGGCTGGTTGTCTCTGGGTAAACGTCCCCATTATGGATGGAAGCAAACATCTGCCCATCGGCAGTCCCTCCCTGAGGATTTACATCCGGCTGCGTCTTGTACATCAGCATAGTTCTGGCGCTCGTGGAAGTCGTCCATGTCACCGTGATGCTGTTTGTCGTCGATGCAGCAGAAACATTGGTGATCGTCGGCGCCGTATAGTCGGGAGGCGGAGGAGGAGGCGAAGATTCGCTGCCGCCGATGCCCAAAAGTCCGGCCACTTTCCCGGAAGCAGATTTCCATCCGGACGACAGTCCGCTGGCGACACTGGAGGCGCCGCTGGAAATGGTCGAACCCACCTGACTGGCAGCCGAGGATGCCGTATTGTATGCCGAAGACCCGTAACTGCTCAATGTATTGATGATCCCGGAGACCTGCGCAGAAACAGTTGAAGAAGCGCTCTGCAATTGGGATATGTTCACAGGCGTCCCCGTAGCAAAGCTTGAAGGAGAAACAGAAGGTAAATGGCTGACGACGTTATTGACGGTACTGCTCACCTGTTGCTGGACATTATTATATGTTTGAGATGCCGTTGAATAGACCTGGCTGGCAGCCGAGGATGCCGCGGACGAAGCGCTGTCGTAAGCATCGCCTGCCGTCTGCGCAGCCTGATTGGCTGCGTTGACAGTCACATTGACGGCATTGGAGCCTGCATTCTGGGCATAGTTGATGGCTACGGAAGCGCCGTTGGCAACCGCGCCGGCCGCATCTGAAGCGGCGTTGGCAGCGGCTGATGCCGCATTATGCGCAGTCTGAGATGCTTTGGCGGCCGCGTCTGACGCCGCAACAACGCCATCGCCCAATAAGTCTGTGGCCTTGACCAGGCCCGCGCCGGCAACGCCCAAACCCTTATTCAACGCATCCCCTGCGGCACCAATACCCTCAAGGAACTTTTGATAAGCAGCTCCGCCGACACCGCTCAAGAAATCCTTGACTTCTTTGACCGCATCCTCAAACGGCTGAATATACGGATCCAGGGTCTTCTTGGCCGTCGCCAGGCCTTCGATGCCTTTTGCGATAGCCTCGTCCCTCTTCTTGGCCACCTGGTCGGCGTAGGGCGTCAGCTTATCCGTGATCGTCTTGATATACGGCGACGCTAGGTCCGTAATCTTGTTTTTATATTTCTCGATGATACTGCTGGCTTTTTCTTTCGCCAGATTGGCTTTTTGTTTGGCGAGATCATAATGGCGCGTGGCTTCGTCACCGACGGCATTTTTGGCCGCCTTAATTTCCTGCCCCACTTCCGTCAAAAGCTGGTCGATCTCGTTAATGACGGGCTCAGCCTGTTTTTTGATGCTCGATGCGGCGCTATTGGCCTGGCTCGTCACCATGTCTATCGCACCTTGGTAAACATCCGTAATGACACTCGTCAGGCCGTATAACGCACCCTTGGTATCATTCCTGAAAAGAACGACCTTTTCCCTTAAAACAGCGGCTTTTTCAATGACTTTATTCTTCGCAGTCCTGTACGCGTCCAGATATTCGGCAGGCAACACGGATTCTACGCCGCTAAAAATACTTTTTACGCCGTCTATCAAAGCAATGATGCCGTCGCAAACGCCGTCAACGGCCGCGTCAATAGCTTTTTTGGCGGCGGCAACGGCGACATCGACAACTTCCTTAAGATGATCCAGAGCGGTCTTCACGCGCGCAAAAATCTCGTCGACAACGACCTTTTCGATCGCATGATAGGCACCCTTGGCCGCGCGGACCACGACGAGCATGTCCTTGATCCACGGCTCAGTCATACGCGAAAGATTTTCCATGGTATCGCCGGCGTCCTCTTCAATGGTTTCTTTCTCATCGGAAGCGATCTGCATGGTCGTATCCGCCAGCTGGTCGGCAATACGCATCCCCTCGGCGATCAATTCGCCAGCCGGGCCTTTTAATTTCATGATGCCGTTCTCGATGGTGATGCTTACGGTCATGCTCTTTGCGGCCGCCGTGATCTTTCCGGAACCCGTCACGCCTTTCAAGCTGATGTTCAATGTCGCATCGCTCACGCTGATGCCGCAGAGAGTCACCGCATCTGGATAGCCCAAAACAACGGTCTGGCCGTCAAAGGAAAAAGTACCGCTCAACGAAGTACCGATCCCCAGGACCCCGGTAAATGAACCCGTGGCCGTCCCCGAGATCTTGGAGGGTGTAATGTCCAGGCCGCTAAAAGTCAGGGCGCATTCTGCGGCGCCCCCCAGCCCGAGACTGAATCTGGCTGTATCCGCATGCAACCCGGTTTTGGAAACAGCAAGCTTGCTCATGCTGGTGACATTGATAAAACCGATCTTGCTTAAACTGGAAAACTCAAGCTTCCCGTCGCGATAAATCGTCCCGTTCAGCTTTTGTTTGGCCAGGCCGGGGATCCCCATCTGCCCGTTAAAACCGATCCCTGCGCTGTTATCGGCCGGTAACGTGAAATTACCTTCGGCGAGGGTAAACGGGCCGATGCCGGCATCTGCGCTCAACGTCGTGCAGGACTCATCTTTTTTAAAAACCAGGTCGCCCAAAGGAATAGTGATGACATTGGCGATGCCAATCTTGCCTTTAAGATGCACGCCGTCATTCTTGACGAGGATCTCAGGGCCTTCCAGCGGGAAGTGTTTGATGGCAAGGCCGGCGACCTGCCCGCCCAGCTCTCCCAAGACCTGGCCGGATTTCATGTCGATCTTGATCGGAAGGCTGATCTTTTCTAAGTCAAGAAGCTGCTTGAGACCCGGGGGCAGCATAAAACTTCCTTTGCCGTCGAGAACAAAATTCGTCACCTTGCCGTCAAACCCGGCAAAAGTCCATAAAGACGCATAGAGATCGCCCTGCAGGGTCACTTCAGGATTGGACGCATCGTAATGCTCCACCTTGACGAGAAAATTCTTAATGCCGAAACCCAGGGCATCCCCCGCAAAGGGCGCAATGGAAAAACCCGCCTTGCCTGAAACGGTGATGAGCTTCTGCTTGCCGTCGATGGTCAGATCGCCTTTGACAGGGCCGGGGATTTTCAGCATGCCGTTAATGATAGAAAGATCCTGGGACAGGCCGGCTGTTAGTTTTACCGACGGAATATCCAACTCCATCTGCTGTCCTAACAGGTTCATTTCAATGACCTTGCCGATAAACATGCCGGTCTGCGTCTTAAAGATCATCTTACCTTTTGTCTGGATATCGACATCGCCCTTGGTGATATCGATGATACTGAAAATAGCGGCCTTTCCGGTGCCGGAGAGGCCCTGCTTCGTCAACGTCGCCGTCCCTTCAAGATCCACTTTAACGGGCGGAACGGGTCCCGGGAGCGGGACCTCCACTGTCATCTTGCCTGTGACGTTGAATCCCTTGGGAGGAATGGCGGACGAGAAACTGCCGCCCCCGCTGGCGATCTCAACCTCAAGCACGCCCGACCCCTTGACGGAAAAATTTAAGACAAATCCGCCGGTCGCCGTCGCGGCAATCCTCGATCTGGAAACTTCAAAATCCAGGAGGCCTTTCAAAAACTGAACGTCTGTGCTGATGCCGGGGATCTTGAGGGTCTGGTCAAGGACGCCTTTGAATTTGATCTGGAGCGGATTGTCCTCTACGATGAGGCTTTGTATCTGCGCTACTTTTCCATAAACGGGAATCTCGATATAACCGACCCCGTCGATCCTTTTGTTCTTGGTATCGATGGTGATCGTGCCGGCGCCCCCCAGGGATATATCAAAAGACCAATCAGGCCGGATGGTTCCCGTGGCCGTATAAACACCGGGCGAGGTTTCCGTAAACTGCCCCTTGAACTTGATATCAAACAAGCTGACCTCTTTAACATTGGCGCCGCTGGTCGTGATGTCGCCCACCGGCTTGTTCTCTTCATCGTCCCCCACCAGGCCATAGCTGACACTGGGCTTGTTCTCATCTTCTTTCTTGTCTTCCTTGCCGTCTCCCTCTGACTTGGCTTCTTTATCCTCTCCCGAAGACTTTGTGGTTTTGGATTTCTTCGTCGTGCCCGATGATTTTGTCTGGGACGCCGTTGTCTGGGACTTTGTCGTCTTGGTTTTTGTCGTATCAGATGCCGTTGTTTTTGATTTTGTCGTCTTCGGTTTTGTCGTTTCGGTCTTTACTGCTTCTGCTTCCGGCTTTGTCGAAGAAGCAGAAGATGTCGATTTCACCTCGGTCGCCTCCTCAGCCTTTGTCTGTCCGGAGACCTCCGTTATCTTTTCCCCGACGCGGAACATCTTCGAAGACTTGTCTTTCAGCTTCAAGGCCGCGTTCGTGACCTCAACGGACACGACGTAGGCGCCGTCCTGCGGCTTGCCGGTCAGGTCCCACTTGAACGCATTGGACCCCTGCTTCAGCTTTTCGATACCCTCTGTGAATTTCTGCTTCTCCTGTCCTTTTTTCAATTCCAGATTAACGACAAATGGACCGGAAAAATCTTCCGATGCCTTGACTTCAACGAGGACTATCAATGGACGGCCGGACGGCACGACGCCTTTTTCTGCCGCTTCCAAAGTGATCTTTTTAATATCGATCTTGGGCAGGGGCTTTTTCGGCTCTTGTTTTGCCTGATCCGCAGAGGCCGTGCTCGTCGCGGCTTGCGCGGTCCATGGCGATGCCAAAGAAAAAATCAAAAAAAGAACCGCAGCATAGACAACCCGTCTCATCTTGGGCCTCCTTTTAAAAGTTCTGATGGATAGAAATCCTTGTGTTGACATTACCAGCCGCCACCGCCGCCTCCCCCGCCACCGCCGCCGGAAAAACCGCCGCCACCGCCACCGCTGTAACCGCCGGAACTCGATCCGGGCGGCGTCGAAGAAGCGACTACGGCATGAGAAAAAGAACTCGACAGATGCGACGTAAAACCGGCAATTCCCCGCTCGCTCCAGCCTGAACCGGCATACCATACCGGCACATAGACTGTTTGTGTCTCATGGAGGCGCCGGAAGACATCCGCAAATTGCTCGGCCCATTCCACCTCAACATCCAGCGCCAACGCATAAGGCAGATATTTCTCAAAAAGCTGGGGCGTTTTTTCAGGCGGATTCAGGATATTGAGTCTGTCTTTTTCGGCGACCGACAGATACATGCGAAAACCCTCGATCTGGTCGATCACCTTTCTGCCCAGGCGCGTCGGCGCCTTCAAGAGGTGATAAAAAAGGACATTGATGAAAATGGTGAGCAGAACGATGGGAAAATTGATCCACGGATTGAAAAACATAAGAAAAAACGCCCCGAAGAAAAAAAGGAACGACAGGACCAGGCCGAAGACGAAAAAATGACTGTTGGTCAAAAAATAGACCTTTTCAAAGCTGTTCCTCAACGAATGCGTCAGGTCCCTGACCGCGGACTGGACGGTCATGTAGTTCTCGTTTCCCAATGCTACCGTGGAACCGCCCGCAAAGAGTTTAGTCGCTGCGGCGGACTCATCCGGGCTTAACGAAGACAGGGTTGCCCCTGTTTTAACCAAAGAATACGCCCCGGCATTCTCTTCGATCCTGACGGCCCCCTTGACCGCCATATCGACGACAGCGGCGGTAAAAGCCTTGCAATCATATCCCATCTTAAAGATACACCGGATTGCGGCCGGGGAAAGGCCGCACGGAGGGGCATATAAAGGAATGATCGTCCCTTTTTGGGGGTCCCGGCCAAACCGGAACCAGACGACCATATAATAGAAAAAGATAAGAAAAAACCCTGCGACACAATAAGCAACAGCGAAATTATTCAGGAGAAAAACGCCGATCTTCTGCGAGAACGACGGTGCGCGGACAAAACCCTTGGGCCACGAGACGACGATCGTCAAACCCTCGCCGGCAGCCAAAGGGCGTGTCGTCATTATGGCGACTTCTTTGCCGCCGCGCACAACCCGGAAATCCTGCCCTCGGGCCCCCTGGGGCCCCGTGAATGCGATGGTCTCGCTGACTTTTTCTGCGGCGCCCGCAGGAAGCTCGATCGTGGCGCTCGCCTCATCGATAGGAAATTCCCAACCGTTCCCCGTAACATTCCAATATAGTTCGTCGTGGTCTTTAAAAAATCCAATCTGCCGGCTTGTCCGGTAACGAAAGGCATACGTGTAGACCCCTCGGGACAACAGGACATCGCTCTTGCCGAAATAGATACGCGTGCCGTTCGCCAGGGGCGCGAAATGGTAACCTTCGGGTTGACCGTCCCTGAGGACACCAAGGGTCTCAAAATCGACGATATAACGATTGCCCAGGCGGTCCCTGTATTTCGTCGGAAAATCCCGGTAAATGCCATGGCGGATCTTTTCGCCCTCGGCGCGCACCCGGATCGTCTCGACGACGTCCATCGTGGCATCTTCGTTCACCCGGATATCGCTGTGATAGGAAACAATGCGTTCTGCGTCGCGGGCAAAGGAAGCCCGGGGACACAGGAACCACGCGCACAGCGCCAGGATCATCCAGAATGTTTTTTTCACGGCCGAAAACTCCGGTTGCCGAAAACCAACAAACGCCGCGCTACAGCTTCACTTCGGGCGCGGCGCGGTCCACCGACGATTCTATTTCGAAAAAATCCGCCGCTTTGAAACGGAAAACGGAAGCATACAGATTGCCCGGAAACGTCTCGATGAGAATGTTGTAGTTGCGCACGGTCCCGTTGTAATAACGGCGGGCAAGCTGGATCTCGTTCTCTACTTCGGTAAGGCTTTTCTGAAGTTCCAAAAAGTGCTGGCTGGCCTTCAAATCAGGATAGGCCTCGACGACCGCAAAGATGGTCTTGAGGGCCTGCGTGATACCGTTCTCCAGAGAAGCCCTTTCTTTGACGCCGGTCGCCTGTCCGGCCTGGGAACGAAGCTGCGTGACCTTTTCGAGGACGGCGCGTTCATACCCCATATACGCCTTGACCGTCTCTACAAAATTAGGGATAAGGTCATGGCGTCTCTTGAGCTGGACATCGATCCCGCTCCATCCCTCCTGCACATGGATCCTGCCCCGGACAAGCCTGTTGAAAATAACAATGCTGCCAACCGCCAAAAAGACAACAAAGATAAGGAACGAATACTGGTTCATTTTACCTATACCCTCAGATATTTGCGGGTCAGTGCGATCATGAAAAGCGGCGCGACGATCAGGGTACAAAATATCTCAAAGACCGCCATCGGGCGGCAGCAACCGGCAGCCGTGATATCACCGTAACCGACGGTCGTAAACGTGACCATGCTGAAATAAAAAGCGTCGGAAAATGTCGGTTCAAACGGCACGCCGCCCCTGAGTAACGGCCCATGCCAATAAACCAGGCTGGAAAAAAAGATCAAGAGCACGCCGAAACCTAAAGGCCTCACCGGCCGCTCACCGTGCCCCCATAACAAAAACGAGACCGTCAGGGAAAACCACATCCACAGCCTCTTGAGAAAGCCGTTTGTCCCTTGCGTCCCCAATGCAGCGGCGCCGATGGGATGGATCTTCTGCGGAGCAAAGAGGCTGCGCGCCAAAAACTTCCTTAAACACTCCTTGGACGCATAAAAACAATCGGAAAAATTAAGGAACTCCATATCGCGCTCAAAATTGATGGCCGCCTGCCTGTAAAGCAGGGACGCGTATTCCAGGTCTCCGGCCAGCTCAGACTCTCTGGCCGCCTCCTCATATGCCCTTGAAGCGTTATAAAAGATCCTCTCGCCGGACTTGATGGCCCAACAGCTGGCAGCCGATGTCAGGCATAGGGCCGCTTCTTTATGCCGGCCGCCTCCCTTATACAGCTCCCCCGCCTTGCTAAAAGAAAGATACGCATCGTAAAACTTTTCCTCCGCCAACAGCCTGTGCGCTTCTTTTTCCAATATCTGAGGATCATTCTCCATAAACAGCCCCTTATTTGAATGTGCCAGCCGTTCACCTTCCCAGGACGATCAGTGTAATATCGTCGTGCTGGGGACAGTGAAGGGTAAAACGATTCAAGGCTTCCATCATCGCCGCGGCGACGTCCGAGGATTTTTTACGCGCATGGGCCGCGACCACTTCTTTGACCTTTTCGATACCAAACTCCTCGCGCCGCACATTGCGTGCCTCTGTCAATCCGTCGGTAAAAACAACGACCTTGTCTGACTCGCCAAAGTCAAAGACGGCGTTCTCATAGGAAACGCCCTCATCAATGCCCAAAGGCAGGCCTGCGCCGGCCCCCACCTCCGTCACCGCTCCCGTTCTGCCTCCATACAATAACAAAGGCGCATGCCCTGCGGACGCCGCGGAAACTTTTTTAGCCGCCGTATCCACGATAAGATACGTGCAAGTGACAAACCGCGCGGATATCCTGCCGACGAGCTCCTTGTTGATCGCCTGCAAGACCCCTGCGGCATCGGGGATTCTGGAGGAAAATATCCTGAAAAGGGAAATGATCTGGGCCATGATCAAAGACGCGGGCACGCCCTTGCCGGAGACGTCGCCGATCAATACGCCGCACCTGTGGTCGTCTATGTTGACAAAATCAAAAAGGTCTCCGGCCACGAATTTTGCCGGCTGGATCAAAAAAGAAATGTCCAGGCGGTCGAAAAGCACCTCACCCTGAGGCAGAAAGCTTTGCTGGATGGTGTGAGCGATCTCCAGCTCTTTTTCCAGAAGCCCCCTCTTTTTTGTCTCCTCAAAGAACCTCGAGACCGTCGAAACAAGATAAACCGCCAGCACGAGCGCCAAGGGCAAAAACAGGTCCACCCAGATGCCGAAAAAAATAAATAAAACGACGGCCGCAATGAAATAAGCGGCGCCGAGGATGACGCTGCCCAACAGCGCCTTCAAGGGGTTCAGGCGCTGGCAAACCATGAGGCCGGCGGCAAAGATCAAAAGGGCGACAAGGGCATTGGGAAGGTCGCCCGCAGGCGTAATGAATTGCCGGGTCAGGAGGCCGCTAAAAACGCTCGCCTGAAGGCCGACAAGAGGATAGTTATTCTCCAGCGGCACAGGCCGGAAATCGGAAGTCCCGGCCGCGGTCAGGCCGATAAAACATGTCTTGCCCCGGAAAAAGGACAGATCCAGGTCCGGCTTCTGGCCTTCCTTTTGACGGGAAAAGGATTTCAAAACCTCAAAATATGAAAAGTGCCTGAACGAATCCTGCCACTTGGCCGGGTAGTTGACCAAAAAAGAATTGAGGCCTGCCACAGGCACAGACATCTTACCGTCGATGACGACCCTGTCTTGCGCAAAAACGATGCGCCGGACATCTAAACCGAGAGAACCGCATGCCGCCAGAAAACCCAGTTGCGGCACCAGACGCCCCTGATATTTGACAAATAAGGGAACTTGCCTGACCTTGCCGTCCGCATCCAAAAAAACGTTGATATGGCCGATGCCGCGCGCCCCTGCGGCCAATGTCCCGACAACATCCGCCACCATCAGGGACGTCTCGGGCACAAGTTTCCTGCCGGTCTTTTTCTGGTCGATATAAAAAGCGACGGGCAGATACACCCGGCCCGACTCTTTGATAGCGCGGGAAAATTCCGTATCGTACAGGGTGGGCTCGGAAAAGAGGATGTCGAAGACCACCGCCCGGGCGCCCAGCTGCCTGAAGACATCCACCAGGGTGGCGTGAAAATCGCGGGGCAGGGGCCAGACACCGAGGTTCTTGAGCGTATCGTCGGACACTTCGACGATGACGGCCTCGTCCGCCGTCTTCAACTGCGGCCGCCAGCCAAGCCTCAGGTCATAAAAATAGGACTCGTAGTCATTGAACGCCCCGGTCAAAGACAAGAGAACGACAAAAAGACAGGCGCACGCAAACCATCCTGTTTTCAAAAGGGCTCGGCGAGAAAGATTCATGCTCTAGAAGCGATACTCCCAACCCACGGTCACAACGTTCTCGTTGTATTTTTCCAGGGGCTCATTGGTATGATTGTCCCGGTAGGTATAAAAAAGGGTGGCGCTGTTATTCGCATTGACCTTGTAGCGGCAGCCGGTATTGACATAATAAACGTTGTCATTCTCTTTCTTCGAGGCATCCGTGCTCAGAGTGCGGCTGTTATAATTCTTGCGCAGAAAGATGAAACTGGCGATCAGGTCGATCTTTTCTGAAAGCATATACTGGACCGACGGCCCCCCTTCGTAGGACTTATAATCATAGAAATCCAGGTATCTGGCATTGGAATCATTCTCGGAGAACTTCGCCTTGAAGGAAACAACGAACTTGGATGCAACCTTTGTGCCGATGGTATAGGCGACGCTCTGCCTGGTCTCCGTCAGTTCCTTGTCCTGGAGCACCGCCAGGGAGTTGGACAACGCCTTGCGGCTCGTGTGCCTCTTGTAGCCGTATTCCAATGTCAGCTGATGATACGTCCTATCGGAAAGGTTGTTCCTTAAATAAATAAACCCTTTATGGAACATGTAATCATCGTCGGCATTGGTGGGATAATAGAGATAGGAAAAATCGTAACCCACGCCCGAGCTGAAAAGCTTGTTCAGTTTCTTGTTCAGGTCCAGACGCAGATGGTTCATCAGGTTGGAAAAGTGGGCCGTGTCGCTGTAATTCAGGTAATCGATATCGTAATTCACGAACAGACGGCATCCGCCGGACAGCGGCGTATCGAATTTCAACGCGTACAGGAACTCATGGAAGGCCGACCCCCTGCCATCCGGGCTCAAGGAGACATTGCTGTCGTAGCCGGCAAAGATGCCTGCCTGGGACGTCAGATGATACGCCGGGGCCGCCGGCTTCTGCAGCATCTGCATCTGCGCCACCCTCGCCTGCTTCTCCTCTCCGATCTGGGCAGAAGACCTGTCGGGGATCGCCAGCATGTAACAGATCAAAAGCACTAATAGATAGACGGGTTTGCGCATCGCCCCCTCCTTAAATGAACGCATCGCTTACAAAAAGGATTTCTTCCTTCACGCCCTTGCCTGCATCTTATCTTTTTTCGTGAGATCCCGACCACTGATCCTGGCGCCGCTCTTGCGCGTCTTCTCCGCGGGCGTCTTCGCGCTGATCATCCCTGTCGTCGCCGAATCCGTCATCGCCCGAGCCGTCGTCTCCGCCGTCTGAAAGGCCGCCGACATACCCGATGAAGTCATTCCATTCATTATAATCATTTTCTCCAAGGGCATATCTCGTGCCCAATTGCCCTCCGCCGCAGACATCCATGCCGTTGCCCTGGGGTAGATTTGCCTCTCCCGTGATATTCCCCTGGGGATCAAGGCCCTGGACATACGTGACATCATCAAGGCACTTTTCAGAAACACACGCGCCCTTATACTCCGTGATCCAGCCCGTGCCCCTGGCGCCGGCGACCGCCGTCGGCGTCCTGACTTCGAATTTCTCGCTCTTGGAAAGGTTCTTGATCAGGGAAAAAACCCGTCCTTGCGGCAGAAAAACCGCGCCGGGCTTGATGCTGTCGATCCGTATCCGTGAATTCTGCTTCAAGGTCACGATATTCTTCTGCTCTTCATCGAACGCAAGCGTGCAATAGGAATTCTCCTTGGTCTCAAGCTCCGCATCCTTGTTGAGCACCATGTTCACTTTGGCCTTCTTCCAGTCGGCCGACGCATCCGTTTTGACCGTGACCTTGCCTCCGATATCCACGATCTTGGCCACTTGGGCGAAAGCATAACAAGGGACGAACAAGAATGCCGCCAACATCACCAGCGCGTATTTTATCTTCATCGTGCCTCCCTTCATCAATAGACGGTCCAAAAAGCCTCGAACCCCTGCTATTTTTTAGGCTTAAACAACAGCTTCCACGGGTGTTGTTTCAAGTCTTCGCTGAACTCTTCAAAATTCTTTGACGTCGTTTCCATGTTCTGCGCGATAGATGAGATCC
>Ga0172375_10005056_pt1 | contig 19244 bp, 16 predicted proteins | sample LakKiv1m_FD_114537 | JGI IMG/M metagenome (GOLD analysis project Ga0172375, IMG submission 114537) | Freshwater microbial communities from Kabuno Bay, South-Kivu, Congo - kab_092012_11.1m | ecosystem: Environmental > Aquatic > Freshwater > Lake | place: Democratic Republic of the Congo...
AGGTCGGATATGTCGGTCAAAAACTTAAATCGGACAATGGGTGTCCAAAAAAGGACAGATGTGTCATAAAAAGGACATACGATGTCCTCTGTTAAAAAACGCAAATGGCACTGAATATGCTACAAATCTCCGGATTAAAGATTCTGTATCGATAGGTGGGTCAAGAAAGAGCAGTCAACTATGTTCAAATCCTGGATACAAGCCCCTTGCGTATCGCAACGCTGCTGAGTTCCGCCATATTTCTTACTCGCAGTCTGTCCGTTATACGCTGACGACGTTTTGCAATATTGGCCGCAGTACAACCGGTGAAATCTGCTATTTCCTTTACGGACTTTCCCTCGGCGGTGAGACGAACAATGGTCATTTCCTGCTGATCCAGTGAGAGAAAGTCGTCATCGCAATTCTCGCATGTCGATTTGGCAAAATACTCATTAACAATGGGCGTGATTTCACTGCTCAGGTAGTACCGGTTGTCTAGAACCGTCCTTATGGCTATCATAAGCTCTTCAAGCGAATCGGCCTTGGGCAGGAAACCTATTGCACCGGCCCTTAACATCTCCATGACGGCTGTTTTGGAGGAATGCACCGAAAGGACTATTACCCTTATCTGCGGATTATCATGCAGGATACGGCGGGTTGCATCAATCCCGTTTACCCCTCGAATCAGTATGTCCATCAGCACTACATGGGGCTTATGTTTCTTTGCCAGTTCAACAGCTTCCAGGCCATCTCCCGTTTCCCCCACAATCTCAATCTGTAGGGAATTCTCGGCCCGTAGGACCCTGGAAATAGTCTCCCTTACAATAGTCTCATCTTCAACAAGAAGAATTTTTACCTGGTTGTTTTTCATTTATCCTCAGACCAATATACAGGAAGTAATCAAATAATATTACTATAAGGCCCATGAGTCCAGTTATTCCGGTGAGATCCGACCCGCGTGTCCCACAAAACCAGAACCAGGAATTCACCACAAAAAACATAGCGCGGCCAAGGGCCGCAACCAAAGACACAAAAAGATATTACCACAAAGAGCACAAGTGAACACAAAAACACAAAGAAGAGAGTATCTTTATCCAGCTTCGCTGGAGGCTTCTAGTTTCTGTTTTTTTGTGTGCCTATGTGTTTTTGTGGTAAAATGTTTTTACATTCTGCTCCGAAAAACAAAATTCTTATGGATAGTAGTACAAAATACACAAAAAATAATTCTTTTTATGTATTCGTAGGGGCGGTACCGCACCTGCCAGCCAATCCGTCGGCCGACGGACGTTGGGGCAGGCTGGAGCAGCGCCCCTACAAGAGAAACCGGTATGCCTTGAGAATCTTAACTGGCGGATCAAGCGTTTCTGTCACGTAAGGACCATCTGTCCCGGTGTGCGACCGGTGAATCTTTCTCACTACGTCCATACCTGTTACCACCTGGCCAAACACTGCAAACCCCTGGCCATCCGGATTGCGTTTTCCGCCGAAATCCATCTCCGGCTGGTCGCCGATAACAATGGAGAACGACGCCTGCGCCGTGTCCGGCCCCATTCGCGCCATGGAAAGTGCACCACTCGAATGCTTCAGTCCCGTCACATTCGTTCGCTCCATAGGTATCGGCGGGAACATATCATTCTCGCGCGAGGGGGCTGACTGGAACTGGATGACCTGGATCTCGACGTCGTGGCGAACCGTGTTATCCGGCCGGACCGCGCGATTGATCATGCCGCCATCGTAGAACTTTCCATCCACATATTTAAGAAAGTTCGCGCCTGTAACCGGCGCATTCGCAGTATACACTTCCATCGTGATATTGCCGGCTTCAGTCTCGAAAACCACGGACACAGTCCCGGCAGGCAGGCGGGCCCGGGTACAGCCGGAAAAACCGGTGATAAGCACCAGCATCGGACACAAGACTGACAAAAGCACTCTTTCCACGATTGCAGGCATCACATCTTCGCTCTTTTCAATTTGACCAGACCATATGGCGATTTGTTGATAAAGTCAAAACAACTCGCTCCGCTGGAGTCTGACATTTGTAGGGGCGTTGCTCGTCGACGCCCTTCCGTCACCGAAGAGCGGGTGCCGCAAGCAGCACCCCTACGAGAGAGAAGCGAATCGCGTCGAAGCCCTTTGGGTAGATATTGCGCTTACCCAGGCAATATCCTCACCTGACTTCCTTGCATCCACCCCACCCCTACAATGATGTAGGGGTTTCCCCGACAGACAGGATTTGTCTTATTTGTTATGTTCCTTAACGTCGGATTAACAAAAGGAAACACAGGAGGAAGAATCATGACAGCAAGAGGAAAGAAAAGGACCGGTAAACGTGTGTTCTCACCCGAAGGCCAGCGCGCGCAGACCGCCAACCAGGTCACGTGGCAGCTCCTCGGCGGACTCAAGAACATCCGGAAGATGTACATCCAGATCAGCGTCCTGCTCGCAAAGGTCCGCGACGACAAACTTTACGCCGCGCTGCATTACCCGGATATGGAAGCATACGCGCACGACCGGCTCAACCTCGGCAAATCGTCCCTACAACTACCTCATGATCCACGACTGGGCCGCAAAGAAACATCCCGACTGGCTAGATCCGAAAGCAAAAGGCCCGAAACTGGATTTCTCAGATGTCGGCGACCTCATGTGGATAGAAAAAGAACTGAGCCAGCCGGATCTCACTGAATCCAAACAGGCAAAGCTGAAGGAACTCCAGCAGAAAGCAATGGAAGGCAACCTGAAAAGGGCCGAAGTACGGGTCCTTAGAAAACCGACAAACACTGTCCAGAACAGTCTGAAGAACGTAATTTCGAAATTGAAACTGGTACGCGGTCGTGCGGCTGAACTTGCGAACATGCCGCGGGAGGCTCTCCAGCACATCGATGCCGCGATTGAAATCCTAGCAAACGAGAATGCCATAAGAGTGGCATGTTTGGACTTCATAAAAGAACCTGACGCAAAATGGCGAGAATTTCTTACCGTGTAACAGTATAATTATAAATATCTTACACATATTCCAGCCGGCTGGAATGGGTGCGTTCCATCGGTCAACGCAACAGGTAGGGCGTGTCGCTCCGTCGACCGCCGCTATATCATTTCCACGGACGGCACGGCGTGCCTGGAGTGCCGTCCCTACCTCATTTCAAAGAATCCCTCGCCTTCTCTCCCCTGTCTTTCACTTAACAGGCAAGCGCAGAGGCTGAGGATTTTCGACCCAGCCGGCAGGGCGCTGGCCCGTCCCTTTTTTCTGGTAGTCACCAATTTCCGCGCGCGCTTTTTCGGCAAACTCCATGAGTTTCTTAACCACGTCCGGATGTTCTGCGATCACATTCCTGCTCTCCGCGATATCATCGTGGAGGTTGTAGAGGGCCGCCTCGCGCGGCCCTTCAGGCTTGCCGCCGAATCCGTTAATCTGCGGTGCCAGTGCAAGGTGAAGCTTCCACTGGCCCGACCGCACTGCCTGCAGCTGTGACATGAAGTAGTAATAGAACGCCTCATGGGGAGACTTCGCGCCTGCCGCGCCAGACATGAGCGGCCATATATCCTTTCCATCAATCGTCCGGTCCTTCTCCGGCTGTGTCCCCGCCAGTCCGGCCAGCGTGGGAAGCAGGTCCATGGTCGTACACAATTCATCGCAGGTTTTGCCTGCCGGAATGCGGCCCGGCCAGCGCATAATGCATGGCATGCGCATTCCGCCTTCCTTTGTGGTGGCCTTCCCTCCGGACAGCGGAAGGTTACTGCCCCGTCCCGACGCGCCGTTATCGGATGTGAAAATTATTATCGTCTGTTCATCAAGTCCCACTTCCTTGAGCACTTCCAGCAGCCGGCCTGCCGACCAGTCTATCTCCTCAATCGCATCGCCATACAAGCCGTTGCCCGAGCGGCCCTTGAAATCCAGGCTGGCATGCTGGGGATTGTGCGGCATGGTGTGAGGGAAATAGAGGAAGAAGGGTTTGTCCCTGTTTGCTCGGATAAAGGACACGGCCTCATCTGTATACCGCCGGGTGAGAGTATCCTGGTCAGCCGGAGCCTCGATAACAGTCTCGTTCCTCATCAGCGGCAGCGGGATCGGATCGCCGGGCCGGTTTCCCATGTCATTGCTGTAAGGAAGGCCATAGTAGTAATCAAAGCCATGCCGTGCAGGCAGGAACGGCGGCTGGTCTCCCAGGTGCCATTTACCGATGCAGCAGGTGGCATAGCCCCTGCCCTTAAGCACATTGGCAATGGTCTTCTCGCCGGCGCTGATGCCTTTCTTGTCATTCGGACAGAGCACATAAACGCCGGTGCAATTTACATGCATGTTGATGCGAAGCGGGTAACAGCCCGTCATCAGGCTGGCCCGTGACGGCGTGCACACTCCGCTGGACACATAAAAGCTGGTGAAACGTGTTCCCTCCGCGGCCATCCGGTCGAGGTTTGGAGTACGGTTTTTGGTTGAACCGAAACAGCCGATATCGCTGTAACCAAGGTCATCGCCCAGGATAATGATAAAGTTTGGCAGTCGTTTTGCCGCCGGTTCAGCATCAGCAGCCCGGGTACTGGAAAAACCCGCGCAAACACTGCCTGCAATCGCTGCCGCGGTACTTACCATGAAATTTCGTCTCGTCAGTGTTACCTGCATAGTCTCCATCCTTTGGTTTTCTTTGTCAGATCCTGCCGCCCTCTATCCGTCTTCGCAGAAGACCCCGGACTTTAAGTCCGAGGGATGAATGTCCCGACCTCCCGGAGAGTCGGGACTACGCCGGATTCCGCAAAGAAACTGCGGGCTTCCGGTTAGCCCGCAGAGCTTCATTTCTTCGCCTCTTCCTGCTCCTGGTCAATATACAGTGCCCAGGCTTTAAGAGGTTTGTAATACTTATCCCATTCTGCAATCTTTTTACTGTATTGCGGGATGTCCCGCTGTTTCTTTCCGACAAGCTTCATTGCGGGTGCAGCCACATTGTTATATTCCCTGAAATAAGCCCTGAATATGCCCTTGTCCTTTGCCAGGATCAAGGTGAGAGTCTTCACTCCTTCAATCATCGCATCCATGGCCCCGGCAGCATCCTCGGCCACAGTCCCGGTCTTGATGCCTTCCCGCTGCTTCTTAAATGATTTGGAATATTCATTAAGCAGGGGCAGATCGGTTATCTCCCTGCCTATCCGGCCAAGGAGCTGTCTTGCTTCAGGAGCCTTGTTGTTTGGCAGTTCCCTTCCCTCGGGATTTGCAAATGCATCATGCCTGTACCATTGAGCATAATTATCCAGCCCGACTATTACGCGCGCCAGCCCGCCCTCGATCCTCGCAACTGGCGCTTTGATCCCCGGATCGTTTCCAATCTTCTTCAACCCTGAAAAGGCCAGCTCATAGTTCTTCAATGCACTTTCAAGGACAGACACAGCAGGCTGTTTGTTCGTATAATCCGAGGCAATCAGTTGATGCTCTGCATGGGCAATCCGCAGACTGGTGACGCCCAATACAAGGCCGGCGTCAGCCTCCGCTTTCAGTACCGCGTCGCCGGGCTGGGACCTGATGAAGTCGTCATACTCCCCCAGCAGGCAGATAACCTCAAACACATTTCCATCCTGCTCTTCCTTTGTTAGATCGTTTTTCGACAGCCCTGCAAGGCAAGTGCTGATCCTGGCCGTGAAGTTTGAAATCGTGGCATCCAGTCCGGCAGCGTCATTCGTCTGGGAATGGGCCAGTGTGGCCGATAACAATACCGCCAGGCTGATGCTGATAATCCTTCTCATGCTTATCCCGTTAACGCAGGAGGTGTACCAAGCGGGGCCATCACTGGAAACCAGGGAAGAACCCCCGGTTATGTGCGGATTACCGCCAGGGTGCAACTGGTTCCAGCCCTTAAATTGATCACAATAGTACGCATGACTGCGCATAAAAGTATACACTGAAGAGACTGTTATCCCATAGGAAAGTTTCGTTCGGGAGAATATGATTATGATTACTGTGGGATGTTAATGCGCCAATATTCTCTTCCTCATTGCCCCTGTGCAGGAGAAATAGTACTTTCACCGGCAATTATGGAAAATGCCAGGGATATAAAAGTCGAATTGCCCTCAATCCGGCCTCAGAAGGCGGCCGACCTTGGTCGCGCGGTAACCCTGCCTGCATCATCGGTCCTTAACGGGGATGTCTTCGCCTCGTCTGTCAGCCTCGCCGCCGGATGTGAAATATCAGGATCAGTCTGGGGCGACTCTTTTGTAAATACCGGCGCCGATTGTCGAATAAAGGGCGGTGTCTATTCGAACGGCCGCGTTGAATTCGGAGGAGGCAGCACGTCCAACATCATGGCGCCGGATGTTGCCATCCTGGCGCCCGCGGTCCTGACGGGCAGTATCGTCGCAGCTTCCCTGAATTCCGACGGGATCCTGCCGGGCAATATCAGCATAGCTGGACTTGTTTCCTGCGGAGGCAACATTCATTTCGGTCCGGCATGCCGAATTGAACGGATCAACGCCGGGGGTGACCTTGCCCTGGACCAGGGCTGTGAGTGCAGGCATATCCGCGCCAAAGGTCCGGTCACTTGCGAAAAGTCCTGCAAGCTCGGCCACGTCGAAGCGAGCTCGGTCACGACCCGGGGTGACTGCTCCATCGAAACGATTTCTTCGCATGGTGACACCATTCTCGGCGATGGCTCCCGTATCGGTTCCCTTACGACCGGCGGCAGGGTCATAGTAAAGAACAACTGTGAAATTGGCCGGCTGAGGGCCGGCTCTGTCGTGATCAACGGAACCTGCCGCATCCGCGATCTCGCGGCTGAACGAGGCATCGTTGTCAACGGCCAGCTGGACTGCACCATGCCGCTGATTCTCTGCATGCACGGCCATATTGAAATCAAGGGCCAGGTTTTTCTCGCCGGAAAGAAGATTGAAACGGCTGATATTTTCGGCGTCCTCAGCAGGGACATGGAGGAACTGGAACGACTTCTCCGGGCTGATCAGCCGAATGGACCATGGTTTATTGTGCCGGTTGACGACAGCAGGGCGGCGGGCCAGGTTGCCACTACGCTCCTGACCCCGAAACTTAATTCCCAGCTCCTTACCCCGCATATTGCATGAAGAGCCGCAAACGGATTATGTAAGTACATGGTAAATTGAATGTTATGGTTGAGATGAAATATAAAAGTGATCTTACGCTTTGTAATTGTTGTTCCGGAGCAGGAAAGAATTTGCGGCTCTTCACCGGAAGGCCAGTTGATAATGCCGCATCTGCTTCGTTGTCAATGACTTGGAGTATGCTATACACCGGCGTCATTGATGCGCCTCGCATCTGCAGCATTCTGAACTGGTGCAACATTGCGGCTAGTGCTTTTCCTGCTGGATCGAAATCTAAAGATGACAAGGTAGAACATGTCGAACCTTGAAAACATGATGAAAGACTCGCTTGCCTGCGGCTTTGCCCTGTTTGCACGGGCATTGGCCAAAAGGCGCATGAAGTACTGCATTCTTGCGGCGGGTGGCATCCTTGGCGTCATCATTGCCCTGGCCCTGTATGTCGCCGTGCTGCTGGGAAAATACAGACAGCATGGCGTGGCCATTGGTTCGGTGTCCATGGTTATTGCCATTGCGATGTTACTGGCCGGACGTTTCCTGCCCTGGCCGAAACTGACCTCGGTCGGCTGGCAGCAGGCTTTCCTTGTCCTCAAGCCATGGAAAACCGGCGGCCTGATGATTGGCAGCGCTCTTCCCTCCAGCGACGAGGTTGCTCATTTTGCCCTCAACGACCGGCAACTCAGGGAACTCGCCGAAAAACTGCCCGGTGTCCCGGAATCGCTTGACGATGAAAGCTATAAAAACGACCTGGCTGCCCGTCTGTATGACGATCTGAATTCCGTCACTTGCGGAACGCTCCACTGGTCGTTCATCCAGCGCAACGGGGACCTTGGCCGTGAGGTTATTGCGCTCACCGGGAGTCGCCCGGACCTCATGGAAGATGCGCGTCGCCTTGAATCGGGAGTCGACACTGCAAGAGCGCCGGCGGTCTCGGCCAGGCTCTCCGCGGAGCTTGAAATCATCTCCAGCCACCTTGATCTGAACGAGGCCAACAGGGCGTGCCTCAAGCGCTGCCGTGACATGGTCGAAGCGCGTCTTGCCGACAGCCGGAAATATGAAGACATGCTTTCCATGCAGGCTGACTCGTTCAAACCCGATCCCGCCGTTACAGACAAACAACCGGTGGAATTCAAATTCAATTGCGATGAAATTCAGTCGCAGCTTTCCGGCTCTTTCGGTCCTGTTCTCCGTGACCTTGAAAATGAGTCAAACGGGATAATCAAGGAATTAACCGCGGGAAAGGACCGCGATATTGCCGATATCAATGAGCGTCTCAAGGCTGATATCCAGCGCAGGGAGAAAGAAGCCGGCCTGGTATTCCGCGATGTCGACCAGAAGATCTCGGCCCTGCGTGACAGTATACGAGAAGCTGAAAAGGACAGCCGTCAGTGGGAGGATGAAAAGAGGCGTTTGACGGCTGAAATGAAGGGCAACCTAATCAACCTGGATGAGTGCAAAGACAAATTCAACGGGGCAAAGATATTCCAGGAGTCGGCGGACCAACTGGTGAAGGCGCTGAATGTCCGCATGGACAAGCTGAAGCATGAGCGCGCGGATGCAGAAGAACGTCTAAAGTCGGACATTGCGCGCCTCAATAACACGGCAGAATCCGACCGAAAGAGCATCCTGGAACTCTTCGAAAAGGATGTCGAAGACACGCGGCGTCCTGTCCGGGAAACTGAAGCGCGCAGGAACAGGATTCTTGGACTGCTTGAAGCTGTCAAACTTGACGGCACGCCGGACCAGTACCGCGCGGCGGTTTGTGATGACAGTGAAACCTGGATCCGCAGGATCATTGGCAGGCGTATTTCAATAATACGGGGCGCCTGTGACCTGACAGGTTCATGCCTCGCGAAGCTGGATGGAATTGCCGTTCAGATGCAGAATAAATTCAGCGGCAGCCTGTGGGATGCCGCGGTCTTTAATGCCGTCCGCAGTTATTTCTTTATTCCTTTTGTGACTACCCGTATCAGCCACGGCCGGAAAGAACAGTTACACCTGATGGCGGCACCGGTGGTTGAAGAGCAGATTAAACCCGCATATGGCGGGATCTACTGGAGCGCTGAAGGGTATGAGGGAAAGGCGGTGGCGGAATACTGCCGGCAGTCGTATGAGCAGAAGCTTTGTTTTCCCGGGTTCGGCAGGGAAATAAATATTGAAGGGGATGAGAGGAAGGTGTTCTTGAAGTTTGTCGACCAGGCGATTATTGACCGCATGGTCAAGGACAGGGTTGCCATTGAGATGCTCTCCGTATTAGCGCCCAAAACGCCTTACAAAAAGTCATAGAGCGTTTTAAGAATTTCTGTGGCTATGCCGATCCAGACTTCTCGGAGAGACGGGATCGTGCATTGGATTCGCCCCGACACAGCGTATGCGCGACAAACTAACGAAAAGCGTGTAGATGTTTTATAAACATTAAGAATGTTGTCGATTTTTGGAGTGCGCGGGCTCGACCGCGCTTTTATGCGGCCCTGTTTGCCTGCCAGGCCTCAGTCAGTCGGCTGACTGACGAAGGTTGGACTGGCCGCAATATAAAATGGCGAATCAATCCAGCGCCAAAAAAAGCGGCGTCAAGCCGCCGCAGTCCAAAAACAGGAAAAAGATGGCGGATAATAGTATGAGTTCTCAAAACGTCTTCTCGTACTCGCCTTTGCTGATTTTCTTGAGCTGGTGGAAGCCGGCCGCCTTGGCACGGTCGTTAAATCCGCTCTTTGAGGCGCCCACGGAAGGAACGGAATACTTCTTTACCACTGGATTGCCGCATTTTGGACAGTTGGCAGGGGGCGGATCAGACATCCGCATCATCTGCTCAAATCCATCCCTGCAGAAGTCGCAGCTCTTGTCGTTATCACCGGCCTGGAACTCGTAAATAGGCATATACGATCCATCTACAACAGATATTCCTGTCGCGCAATATCAAATTATATGACGGCTGCTGGATTCTGTCCTCCCTGCTATTCCTTTTTCAGCGGGACGAAGTGGGACATGTTTCCGTCGCTGACGCGGAGCACGACCATCTTCCTGGAGCCTGACACGGCTTTGTCATATTCCGCGACTGATGATACAGACTTCCTGTTCACACCCGTAATGACATAGCCGGGCTGGATCCCCGCCTCTGCCGCTGCACTGGACTCCTCGACATCGACAACGACAACACCCTTCTCCATATCAAGGTCAAACTTCCGGGCCAGTTCAGGCGTCAGGTTCTTGAGTATCATTCCAAATGTTGCGTTCTTTTCGGCTTTCCCCGGAAATGAAAGAGGACCCCCTTCAACCTCGTCGGGCATGCCGGCGCTGGCCACAGTGAATTCCTTTGCCGCGCCGTCCCTTTGCACCGTGAGCTTGAATTTGGTATTGGGCGGACTGGACGCAATCTCATTCCTGAACTCCCTCACGCTTTTCACATTTTTGTCGTTAAGCATTGTGATGACATCGCCATGCTTCAGCCCCGCCTTCTCCGCGGGAGATTCCTTTGTGACGTCGGACACCAGGGCACCCTCGCCCTCCTTTGTGCCGAAGGAATCCGCGAGGTCCCGGGTGATCTCCTGCAGGTAGACGCCAAGATAACCACGCGAGACTTTGCCGTTTTTAACAAGCTGGTCCTTGATGCTCATCACCATGTCGATGGGAATTGCGAACCCGATACCTAGCGATCCGCCGGTTTCACTGAAAATCGCTGTGTTGATACCAATGACCTCGCCGTCAATGTTCAGGAGCGGTCCCCCGGAATTGCCGGGGTTAATGGCGGCATCGGTCTGGATGAAATCCTCGTAGTCGGCAATGCCCATGCCGCTCCGCCCTTTTGCGCTGACAACACCGACAGTCAGCGTCTCGTTAAGGCCGAACGGATTGCCGATGGCGATGACCCACTCGCCGATTTCAAGGTTCCTTGAACTTCCATTCTTGAGGTAAGGCAGGTTTTCTCCTTCAATTTTGATCAGGGCAACTTCTGATTTCGAGTCGGATCCGATACGTTTTGCGGGGAGTTCCCGGCCATCGTGGAGCCGGACCATGATCTTATCGGCGTCCCCGACAATATGGTTGTTGGTGAGGATATAGCCGTCTTTCGAGATAAGGAAGCCCGACCCCTGCCCCTGCTGTTTCAATTCGGGCATTCTCTGCCGCCGATTACCATTGCCGCGGAAAAGCTGGCTCATCGCATCATCGCCAAACAGATCTGAAGGATCACCCTGGAAATAGTACTGCCGGGGTCCGCCCCTGAGTCCAAGTTTTACCGTTTTTTCAACCTTTACAAAGACGACAGCTGGAATCGCTTTTTTGGCCACCTCCGTGAAGGCGGAACCTGTTCTCCTTGCGGTGACTATATCGGTGCCTTCGGGCGCGGCATAAACTCGAGGCGCGTCTGTCGCCATGCAGACGGCCAGGAACAAACCTGCCAGACTGTAACTGATGTTGCTGTAACTGGTCATATCAAACCTCCTGTGATGAATATCTACTCCTTATGTTCAAGGGACAGATGTCAGCAATCTCTGTGCCAGTTATGAAACCATGGCGTTTAGTATGATGCCAGTTCGCTTTGTCGCGTCAAAATGACGCAGGGTAACGACATTATGTCACGAGCTTAATCGTAATTGTAATCCTAATGATTAAGATTTCAAACGAGGTAGGGACGGCTCTCCGAGCCGTCCGCGGACGCCTCGGAGAGGCGTCCCTACCCATTTGCAATTCATGGTTCCGCTCTGCCGGATTAAGATCTAGGATTAAGAGTAAGAATTAAGAAAGGATAAGATCGACATAGAGGGAAGTATTCCCTTGTTTTCATGCACTTGTTGGCTTATCACTAAACACTCTGAAAGGGAGAAAACGGTATGTGCGGAATTGTCGGATATATAGGGCCTAAAAGCGCAGGCGATGTTATCGTTTCCGGGCTTCACCGTCTTGAGTACCGCGGCTATGACTCGGCCGGTGTTGCGCTCTGTCCGGAAAAGGACAAGAAGCTGGTTGTCCTTAAGACCCCCGGAAAGGTATCGGACCTCGAGAGTGCGATCAGGAATGCCATTCCCGCCGACCAGGCAAAAGCTTTTACCCTCGGAATCGGACATACGCGATGGGCAACGCACGGCGCACCAACCCAGGCCAACGCGCATCCCCACGTCAGCCAGAACGGCAAGTTCGCGATCGTCCACAACGGCATAATTGAAAACTACATGGAACTGAAAGCCCGCCTTATCAAGGAAGGTTATTCTTTCAAGAGCGAGACCGACTCGGAAGTCATCGCCCACCTGATCGAGGAATGTTACGAGGGGGACCTGCGCGGCGCTGTCGCGGCCGCGGTTGAAAGCCTGGACGGCACATACGGCATCGTCGTTGTCTCTTCAAACCATCCTGATACCATCGTGGCAGCCCGGAAAGGAAGTCCCATCGCGGTAGGCGTCTGCGAGGGCGAGACAATCATCGCATCCGACGCCAGTGCGATCGTCAATTATACCAAGCAGGTTATTTTCCTTAATGACGGCGACATCCTTACCGCGACTGCCGGCAATGTGGACATTACATCCGTGAAGAATGTTCCCCTCTCGCGGGAGATGACGCCTATCGACTGGGACATCCACGACATTGAAAAAGGCGGTTACGCTCATTTCATGCTGAAAGAGATCCACGAGCAGGCGGAAACACTGGCGAATACGCTGCGGGGCCGGCTGGTCGAGAACGAAGGAACCGTCAAGCTGAACGGATTGCAGATGGATCCTGCTGATATTGCGCACATTGCCAGGATTGCCATCGCGGCCTGCGGGACCTCCTACCATGCAGGGATGGTCGGCAAATATCTCTTCGAGGACTATGCAGGCATTCCGTCTGATGTCCAGCAGGCTGCTGAATACCGTGACCGAAATCCCATCGTCCTGCGTGACACATGCATGATCGCGATAAGCCAGTCCGGCGAGACCGCGGATACGCTAGGCGCCGTCCGCGAGGCCCGCCAGAAAGGCGCCGTTGTCCTCGGGATATGCAATGTGGTTGGTTCAACCATAGCGCGTGAAGCCGGCCGCGGTGTTTACCTGCATGCAGGGCCGGAAATCGGCGTTGCCAGCACAAAGGCCTTTACGAGCCAGGTGACGGTGCTTGCCATGATGGCGCTGGCGTTCGCAAGGACCAGGCGGATTTCAATCAGTGCGGGCCGGGAAATGATTTCCCAGCTCAAGGGCCTTCCGAAAATCGCGGCAGCGGTCCTCGAACAGGAACCTGCAATCATCAGGATCGCGGAGAAATATGCCGACGCGCACGATTTCTTCTATATCGGACGTGGCTATATGTACCCGGCTGCGCTGGAGGGCGCGTTGAAGCTGAAGGAGATTTCTTATATCCACGCAGAAGGCTACCATGCTTCGGAGCTGAAACACGGCCCGATTGCCCTGCTGGAAAAAACCGTTCCTGTTGTCGCCCTGGTACCCGAGACCCCGGCAAAGAGCAAGACGATGGGGAATATCCAGGAATGCCGCGCGAGGCAGTCCCCGGTGATAGCGATTGCGACCGAAGGCGACAGGGACATCAAGGGACTCGCCTCCGACATTATTTCAATTCCACAATGTGCGGAATTCCTAGCGCCGATACCGGTTGTGATCGCCGAACAGCTGCTGGCTTACCATATCGCCAGGATACGAGGATGTCCCATTGACCAGCCCCGCAACCTGGCCAAGTCTGTGACTGTTGAATAATGAATACTCCCGACAAGATCCAGTACCTGGTTAGGAGCGGAACGAAAATACCCGCGCCAGCTTCGATACATATTGACGAGAAAGTTGACCTTAACCGCATATCGACGGGAATCACAATTCATCCGGGCTGCCGCATTACCGGGAAAGACACCTCGATAGGGCCTGGCTGTGTCCTCGGCGAGGAAGGCCCGGTTACGATAGACAACTGCCAGCTGGGTGCGAATGTAACGCTTAAGGGCGGTTCATTCTCCGGGACGGCAATGATGGAAGGCGTCTCCTTTGGACCCTGCGCCCATGTCCGCGAGGCCTCGCTCCTTGAAGAATACTCGTCGTGCGCCCATTCGGTGGGGCTTAAGCAGACCGTCCTGATGCCCTACGCGACACTCGGCAGCCTTATAAACTTCTGCGACTGCCTCCTTGCCGGAGGGACCGACAGGAAAAACCACAGCGAGGTTGGATCGTCCTACATTCATTTCAATTACACGCCCCAGCAGGACAAGGCAACGGCATCGCTTTTCGGGGATGTGCCGCGCGGGGTAATGCTTGACCAGCGTCCGATCTTCCTTGGGGGCCAGGGCGGCCTGGTCGGGCCGTGCCGTATTGAATACGGCACAGTTATCGCGGCCGGGACAATCTGCAGGCGGGACGTCCTCAGGCAGGGACGGCTTGTTTTCGGCAACCGCCCCCACTCTGCCGGTGAAGTTGATTACGAGCCGTCAATCCATGGCGACATATCCCGCATCCTGGCAAACAATTTCATTTACATCGGCAACCTTCATGCCCTGTACCACTGGTACCGGCATGCGCGGGTGCTGTTCCTCAAGAACCGGTTTGACAAGGCATGCCACGAAGGCGCGCTGAAGGCTTTGTCATCAATGGTAACTGAGCGGATCAACCGTCTTGCCGGCCTGGGCGATAAGCTTGAACAGTCGCTCGCCATTGTCCGCCGGAAGCACGGCAGCAAACTGCAGGCCCAGCCCTTCCGGCTACACAGGGAGTTCATCAGGCAATGGCCGAAGCTGGTTCGAAAACTTGCGCTGGATTCCAGCCTGAACCTTGCAGGGAACAGCAGAAGCGAATTCATAAAGAAAATGACAGCGAAAGCAAAGCCATCCTATATCGAGACCGTAAAGGCGCTCTCTCCCGTAACGAGGAAAGCCGGGACCGCCTGGCTGCAATCCGTGGCGGACTCGATTGCATGGCTCAGGATTTCATGAATTTCTAACTGGATGTGGTCTTCAACGAGTAGTATGTTTCTGTAAAAAGGCAGGGAGATATGGGAAAACTTTTTGGAACAGATGGAATTCGCGGTGTGGCCAATACCCCGCCGATGACTGCGGAACTTGCCCTGGCTGTTGGCCGGGCAACGGCGTATGTCTTCAGGAGCCGGGGCAAGCGCCATCACAGGATTGTCATAGGCAAGGACACCAGGCTCAGCGGATACATGCTGGAAAACGCGCTTGCTTCGGGAATCAACTCCATGGGAGTGGATGTGCTCCTTACGGGTCCCATGCCCACCCCGGCAATTGCATTTATTACCAGCAGCATGCGCGCGGATGCCGGCATCGTGATTTCCGCTTCGCACAATCCTTACCAGGACAATGGCATCAAGATCTTCTCCAACACCGGTTTCAAGCTTTCCGAAGACGTGGAACATCATATCGAGGAACTCGTGACATCCGGAAAGATCAACCATATCAGGCCCACCGCGGACAAGATCGGCAAGGCGCACAGGATTGACGACGCCATGGGCAGGTATATCGAGTTCTGCAAGCGCACTTTCCCTGAAGACCTGACCCTTGACGGCATGAAGATTGTCGTCGATTGCGGCAACGGCGCAACATACAAGATTGCGCCCATGATTTTTTCGGAACTGGGCGCCGATGTCCGCACAATCCACTGCGAGCCGGACGGCATGAATATCAATGACAATTGCGGCTCCCAGTTTACAAAAGACCTTTCCACGGCCGTCCGGAGGACCAGGGCCGACGCGGGCCTTGCTTTCGACGGCGACGGCGACAGGCTGATTGCCATCGACGAGAAAGGAAATGAACTTACCGGCGACCATCTCATTGCCATATGCGCTACAAAGATGAAAACGCGGCACACCCTGGGCAAGCCGATGGTGGTTATTACCCCGATGAGCAACATCGGGCTGAGGGTTGCGCTTGGCAAAATGGGCATCAGGCACATGGACGCGGAAGTCGGCGACAGGAATGTCCTTGAGCTTATGATCAAGAACGATGTCACGCTGGGCGGAGAACAGTCCGGCCACATCATTTTCAGGAACCTGCACACCACCGGGGACGGAATAATATCCGCGCTGCAGGTCCTGGCGGCTGTGCGCAGGAAAGGCCAGACGCTTTCCAAAATGGCGGAAATCGTAAGGGTGGCTCCGCAGGAACTTATAAACGTTGAAGTGAGCCGCAAGCCCAGGATCGACTCCGTTCCCGAGCTTGTGAAGGCCATCAAGAAGGCGGAAGCCAAGCTTGGAAGGAATGGCAGGGTCCTGGTCCGTTACTCCGGCACCCAGCCTCTTTGCCGGGTCATGGTCGAGGGTCCGACTAAAAAGCTCACAGACAAGCTTGCCAGGCACCTTGCAGATGTTGTGCGAAACACCATCGCCTGAAGACAGGGATTTCTCATAGTCAGATTTGTTAAAAAAACAGTCGATACGGCTATTTCCAAAGTCCTGATTGCAGGTCATACTTCAGAATGTCCGGTTTGATGGGGCTGACAAATTATGATTTTTTCAAATCCAGATGCTGAGATATTCGTACCTGACGGCAAATCCGCTGAAGAGGCCATGAAACGCACCACGCACATGGCTTTCGGGGCACATCAGGATGACCTTGAGATACTGGGGTTCCATGGCATTTACGAGTGCATTAACAAGCCTGACAGCTGGTTTACCGGCGTAACCTGCACCGATGGAGCCGGCAGTCCCAGGACCGGTGAGTATGCAGGTTTTACAAATGACCAGATGAAGGAGCTGCGATGGCGGGAACAGCGCAGCGCGGCGGAGCTCGGAAGTTATTCGGCCGTAATCCAGCTGAAATACCCAAGTTCGGCCATTAAAACGCCAAAGAACGCCGTGGTGCTTAAGGACCTGAATTCCATTTTGTCCCAGGCCGCTCCAGGCATCGTTTATACCCACAACCTGGCAGACAAGCACGACACCCATGTCGGAGTCGCACTTAAGGTCATTGACTGCCTGCGCGGCATCCCAAAAGGCCAGCGACCGCGCAAGGTTTACGGCGTGGAAATATGGCGGGGACTTGACTGGATGCCTGACAAATCAAAAGTAGTACTCGATGTCAGCGGCTCAGATAATATGGTCAAAGCCCTGATCGGTGTTTTTGCCTCGCAGATAGCAGGCGGCAAGAGGTATGACCTTGCCACGGTGGGCCGCTGGCACGCCAACGCGACATATCTCGAGAGCCACGGCGTGGACAAACAGCAATCGGCGATTTTTGCGATGGACCTTACCCCGCTGATTGAAGATGACAAGAGCGATATCATTGACTATGTAACGGGCTTTGTTGAGCAGTTAAAGAACGATGTAATCACAAGATTACGCAATCACAGCGGTAAATAAACTAATCACTGAAAAAGGAGACTAACAATGCAGGTTCCGTTCTACGGCCACGTAAAGCAGTATCACAACATCAAGGGCGAGATTGATAAGAACATAAGCGACGTTCTTGAAAGCGGACAGTATGTCATGGGCCCCATGCTCGGCAGGTTCGAGAAGGAACTTGCCGCCTATTTCGGGGCAAAGTATGCCATTGGAGTCGGCAACGGCACCGATGCTATCTGGCTGACGCTTATGGCGCTGGGGATCGGGCCGGGTGATGAATGCATCACCACGACAAATACTTTCTTCGCGACCGCAGAGGCAATATGGATTACCGGAGCCAAGGTCGTTTTTGTGGACTGTGACCCGAAAACAAAGTGCATCGATCCGAACAAGATCGAAAAGGCGGTTGGAAAGAAGACTAAGGCCATTATTCCAGTTCATCTCTACGGCCAGTGCGCCGATATGCGCGCCATTCGCGCGATCGCGGACAAGCATAAGCTCCTCGTTATCGAAGACAATGCGCAGGCAATTGATGCGCACGGCGCCGACTTCAAGCAGGGAGAGCTGAGTGATGCCGTAACCGTCAGTTTTATTATTCAGAAGAACCTGGGCACATTCGGGGATGCGGGCGCTGTCATCACCAACAATCCCGAGATCGACAGGAAAGTGCGAAAGATACACAACCACGGATCCGAGAAGCGGTCATGCCACAGTTACGGATTCAACAGCAGGCTTGACGACATCCACGCGGGCATTCTCAGCGCCAAGCTAAAGCACATCACGGAGTGGACTGACCAGCGCCGGGGCTGGGCTGCGCGTTATACCGCGGCACTGAAAGGGGCAAGGAACTTCACCCTTCCCTATGAAATGCCCGGCTACAGGCATGTTTATCACCTGTATGTGATAGAGACGAAGAAACCCGAACAGCGTGACGTACTCCTGAAGTATCTTAACGACAATGGTATTGACGCCAAGTGCCATTATCCCATCGCGATCCACCAGCAGGAAGGGTTCCCCTGGGGCAAGAAGGCGCGTCTTTGCAGGAAGCAGAAATATTCCGAGAAGAACGCGGCAACCTGCATCAGCCTGCCGATGTTCCCGGAACTTACCGCAGAACAGGTCGACTACACTGTTGCGAAGCTGTTGGAGTGGGACAAGTCGCAGAAATAACCGGGCGAAAGGAGACTTCAATGGGTGGTGTCTACAAGGTTGTGGTGGTTGGCATGGGAAAACGCGGCAAGCATCATGCTGCCGCGTTCAACGCGAATCCGCGGTTCAAGGTTGCCGGCATCTGCGACATCGACAGGTCCCGGGCCGAGGCGGTAGCCGCGCAGCTTGGCAACCCGCAGGTTGAGACAGATGCCGCGGCGCTTATTGCGGCCGTGAAGCCTGATGTCTTCTGCTTCTGCACCCTGCCGACGATCAGGCTGGAAATGATCAAGCTGGCGCTCAAGAGCCGCGCCAAACTGATTGCCTTCGAGAAGCCCGTGGCCATGTCCAGCGCCGAAGCCATGAAGATCAGGAAACTGATAGACAGGCGCGGAGTAAAGGCGGTTGTAAGCCACCAGCACCGGTATGGAGCGCATTACCGCAAGGTGAAGGAGATCATCGCAAGCGGGGCGCTTGGCCGCGTGCATACCGTGTATGGTACGGCCACCGGCTGGATGACTCACATGATGAGTCACCTCATAGACTACATGCGCTGGTACAACAATGAGAGCGAGGCCGACTGGGTGATGGCCCAGGCGGCGGGAAAAGGTAAATTTTCCGACATGCACATGTCCCCTGACTACATCGCGGGCTTTATTAACTTCAAGAACGGCGTAAGGGGTTATGTGGAGGCTGGAGCCGGGGCTCCTGATCAGCCGGAAGTTGAGAAATGGTGGGGGAAAAACAGGATTGGCGCGCAGGGAACCGAAGGTTTTGCGGAAGTGCTTACCAATGGCGGCTGGCGTGCC
>Ga0172375_10005062_pt1 | contig 19226 bp, 9 predicted proteins | sample LakKiv1m_FD_114537 | JGI IMG/M metagenome (GOLD analysis project Ga0172375, IMG submission 114537) | Freshwater microbial communities from Kabuno Bay, South-Kivu, Congo - kab_092012_11.1m | ecosystem: Environmental > Aquatic > Freshwater > Lake | place: Democratic Republic of the Congo...
ACGATAACTTCTATCTTCTTTCCTTTTCATAACGCCCCCTTGCGGCTATTATATCCCGCAAGTGTTGCGTTAAATTACCGGAGCTACCTATGATGAAAGCGGAGAGATTTAAAAAATGAAAGCACTGAGAAAAAATAGACGTATTTTTATCGCCGGATTGTTCTTCTGTTTTTTGTCCGGGCCCGCGCTCCGGGCGGACAATCAGGACGCGGCCGCGCGGGAGGCGATGAGGACGCTCGATAGTCTTCAGGACAGAACTTTTGTCTCCGGGGTGGATGCGCCGACCAGAAAACTGATGAAGCGGGAGGGATTCGAGGATGAGGCCCGGAAATTGCTGAAAAAGGGGAAGTACGACGAAGCGATTGCCCGGTATGAAATGGCAACGGATCCTTCGGTCTTGAATTATGAAAGCGAGAAATCCCCCGCTCTTTGGGGGATTTTGAACGCGTATCAGTTAAAAAGAGATTTTAGCGGGGCGCTTGAAATCCTTCAGTGGTTTCTTGCGCGTGAACCGAAGAAGGAAATTTATCTGGAGAAAAGACAGGAGCTGGAGGCGCTGTTGAATGCCGGGCTCAATCAGTCGGATGAGCCTGTTGAAGATTATATCGAACATCTTCAGCGGACGTATCCAAACGACTTGCCTCCGTCCGGGCGGGATCCCTACCTTTGCGGGAGATTGATTTATTTGTATGATTACGCGGGGGACGCCAAAGGCGGGCTTGCGTTTGTCGACGGGATTCTCTCCGGCGGAAAACTCAAGAGAAAAGCACGGCGTGAATATTTGAAACTGCGGGAAGCGTTTCAGGAGGAGAAGGCGGAAAAGACGCGGGGGCTTGCGATCCGGATTCTGGAACGGTCCGATTATTTTCCGCTGTGAAACACCGTTTCGACTGAGCGGAAAAAGCATTTTTGAAATTATTTCGAGGCACCGATGGCGGCAGAGATTAAAGTGATTAAACAGAAATTGATCGACGGGCGGGAAGTCGTTTTGGATGACCGCACGCTTGAAGTCGGAGGTTCCTGGCGCAGCCGGAATTTTTTCGATCCGTTTAAGGGCGTTTACGATCCCGGTTCGCTCAAGTTTTTTTATGAACAAACCAAGCGGTTTGTTTCGCCCGTCATGCTGGATATCGGCGCAAATACGGGGTCTTTTTGCCTTCTCCCTTTGCTGAATCCGGGATTGACCTGTCATGCGTTTGAACCGATCCCTTCGATTTTCGAAATTCTGTCAAACAATATCCGTCTCAATCAATTGACGGATCACGTTAAAATTTATTCTCTGGCGCTTTGGCATCGGGAGGGAACGGCGCTTCTTAAAATTCCCAAAAAAAAGTCGGGCAGCGGGCTCTCCTGTTTTGGGGGAAATCCGAAACGGTTCAGGGAATACGAAGAGATTGAAGTTAGAACGGCCACTCTGGACGGATTTTTTGAAAAATCGGGAATCAGGAAATTGGATTTGATCAAGATTGATACCGAAGGGTGTGAAAAATACGTGCTTCTCGGAGGAGAACACACGATCAAGACCCTGTGTCCGGATCTTTATCTGGAGCTTTCACCCGTGAATATGAGCCAGTTTGACTACACGCCCCGGGATCTTTGCGGGCTTTTGGCTTCGTGGGGATACCGGAGATGTTCTTCTCCGCACGGAGAAGACCAGCTTTTCCGGCATGTTTCAAAAATCGGAGACTGTTTTCAGGGGGATTCCGGGAACGGGAAACAGGATCACCGGTGTTGACGGACGCCGATCTTCGGACAACCCGTGTTTAGCCGGCAGATCGAGCAGCGCGGGGAAACGGGATTGCAAACGTTTTGTCCGAAGGCGACAAGCAGATCATTGTATTGAATCCAGTACTTTTCCGGCAGGGTTTCATAAAGAGCAAATTCGGTTTCCTTCGGGGTCCGGGTTTTGACCAGCCCCCAGCGGTTTGAAATCCGGTGAACATGCGTATCGACGCAAATTCCTTTTTTCCGGAACGCGAGCGTGAGTACAAGATTGGCGGTTTTCCGTCCGACCCCCTTTAGCGTAATCAATTCTTCCAATGTCCGGGGAACGCGTCCTTCGAATTTTTCAAGAAGAGCGCCGCAGAGGGCAAGAATGTTTTTTGCTTTCGTCCTGTAAAAACCCGCCGGATAAATGGCTTTTTCAATGCTTTCCCGGGAAAGGAGAAGCATCTTTCCCGGGGTATCGGCGAGGCGGAAAAGGCGTTCGGAGGCCTGCCGCGTGGTTTCATCCTTCGTGCGTGCGCTGATGACGGTTGAGATCAGAATTTTAAAAGGGTCTCTGGTCTCTTCCGCAAGTTTTGTGACGATCGGAATCACCCAATCTTTGCGCCAGCACTTGAGAATGGAAATTGCTGAATCAACCGGTATTTTCTTTTTTGGCATCGAAGATATGAACCTTTGCTCCGAATCATAAGAGAAGGCGGAGGCGAAGACAACAGCTTTTTTAACCTTTGGTTATACGGGGCGCCTTAATATTCCAATTACATGCTAGACAATTCCGGAAGCGTGAATAGAATGTCATCTTAACTCACTTATGATCAAGTTTATATTAATCATGCCGAACAAATTGATAAATGATCTTGCCTGAAACAGTTAGAATGAAAAAGCTCATAAACGCCTTCATCGCAGGGATTCTTGTCGTTTTCCTAATCCCGGGGCAGCTTCTTTTTTCAGCTTCGGTCCAGCCGGTCGGTGAAACCCTTTTAAGAGACACGTTCTATCTGAATCAGGATGTGAAACTTAAGCGGGAAGTTTTTGAAGTCGAAGGTTTTTTCCTCGTTCCCCAGCCTGCGCCTGATTGGAATTCAAGCTTTTCAGTTATTACCAGCGCTAAAGGGAATATTGTCACGACCCATGTCCTGAAAAATATCAATTCGGCCGACGATGCCCGGAAATATTTTCTGGAAAACGTGAAAATTTACGACACCTACGGTGTCCCCATCCGCAGCCTTAATCTGGAAACCAGGACGGGAAAAAAGACGAAACTTTACTGGGTCGGAAGCCGCGCGTTTCGATCCCTTCAGGACGCGAAAAAATCCGTGAAAGTCGTGAAGGAGGCGATCGAAAAGCAGGGCGGAAGTTTTGAGGAAGCCATACGCCAGGCGAGTGAGATTTCTAAAGTGCCCGCGGTTCCCGTGGAAGCTCCTCCTCCGCCACAGACTGCCCGGGAAGAAGAATTTCTTCTCAAGATGGTGGATTGGCTTGGGTTTGACAAGTATCTTTACGGGCCGTTTTACGGAATCCCGTCGGGGGAGCCGATTCTCTATCAGGCCACTTTTGAAGCCAGCTATCGATCGACCAATCTTTCGGAACGGAATTTTAACAGTGACGTGTCATATTTCTCAAACCGCCTTGTTTTCAAAGGGTTGAGATTTCTCGCGTCAACGACGATTGATCCTTACGTGGAAGTGACTCCGTCTTTGGAGTCAAACGGATTGGATTACGCTTCCTATGTGCAGATTGCGGGAGGGTTCGAATGGCGTCCTTTCGCGAGAAGCGCTTTTCTTCAGAATTTTCAGCCGTATGGATTGCCCCTTCTGGACTGGCTCAGAAATTTAAGAACTTACGTTGCCTACGCCCAGAACAAAAACATCAAATATAAATTCGATGATCCGGTCAAGACCTTTAGCCTTGAGGCAGGTATCACGCTTTTCAAGGAATGGGGAATTGACTTGCCGACTTATGAACGCTTCACTTCGGAAGGCCGGTTTTTCAAGAAAAACGACCTGGTTTGGGGCGAATTGTACGGCGAATATATTTTTGACAAGACCAACTACACGGCGGGAGACAATCTGAATTGCACGCTGTACACGACTGCGTTTAAAATCGGTTTAAAATTTCCGCGTTTTCCCCTTCCCAATAATCCAATCAACGAAGAATTTCTCGTGATGCCGTACTTTTTGTTTGAAGATACCCGCAACGGGGAATTCAGCCGCTTTTATCAGAACCGCATGTTCTACGGATGGGGCGTGCGGTGGATGCCGTTCCGGGATTACCGTTTTGTGAACAACGAATGGTTGTTCAAAACCAAGTTCTTTTTCGAATACATTCAGGACGTGGACTACACGAAAAACAAGCCTGAGGGAGAAATCCCCGAAAAGGATTTCCGGCTGGGCGTCAATGTGTCTCTGAGACGATTCTAATGATACGGAAATTTCTTTTCACCTTCGGACTACTGGCGGTTTTATCGGGCCCTTCGCTTGCTCATGCAAGAGTTGCCAATATCCTCGGCAATCCCGGCTTTGAAGACGTGATGGGGGTGGGGGCAAACTGGAACAATGATGCCAACCGCGGAATTATCCAAAGACAGGCGGCGGATGCGCCGGAAGGGCGCTACTACCTTCGCCTTGATGAATCGACTACGGTAGCCGGAAGCGTCGGGGTTTTTACCTTTCAGATCCAATACGGAGTCAAGCCGGGGGATTTGGTCGGATTCAGCGGGTTGGTTCGCGTTAATTCACTGGACGCGGGAAAAGCCGTTCAGCTTCGCATTGAGTTTAAGGACTCAAATAACGCGTTATTGGACAGCGTGGACAAGTCTATTAACGCGGTGACTCCGGCCTTTTCACTTACTTCTGTCAGCAAAGTAGCCCCCGCCGGAACGTCGATGATTGCTTTTGTCTTGAGGATTCAACCTTCCGCGGTCGGCGGAGGGAGTCAGGCGGATTTCGATGTGATGAAGGGGACCATCAACGGGTATCCGGTTGAATTGAACGCCGGGACCGCGGGAAGCTCCCAGAGTCCGGGGGACGCCGCGATTATTTCCACAAAGATTTTAAACGTGGGGGCCGACGCTCTGACGAATCTTGAACTTGTCGTGACGACTCCGCAGGGCGGTCTGAGCATCAACCGCGAACATGCCAGCCTTGATGGGCAGCATATCGATCAACGGGAAGGATCGGTGATTTTCAATCTGGGAAATTTCTCGGGCGGACAGGAAAGTTTATTTGCTTTCGCGGCTATAGTCAGTTCCGGAGTCACCGCGGGGAAACAATATGAGATTCACATGTTTGTGCGGTCGGGAGCGACCAAAACCTCATTGTCCGATGTGACCAGGCTTTATATCCTGATCGAGCCGGATCCCCTGTTTAATCTGGGGACGATTATCGGCAAGGTGTTCAACGATCTCAACGGAAACGGGATGCAGGACAAAGGGGAGAAGGGAATTCCGAATGTGCGGCTCGCGACGGAGCAGGGGGTCGTGGTGTACACGGACCGCTACGGAAAATATCATATCCCCGGCGTGGTTCCGGGCCGGCATTTGGTGAAAGCGGATTTTCATTCGCTTCCCGAGGGAACGACGTTTGTGACGGAAGAGTCTTATCTGGTGAAAATCACGGACGGGCTTTTGGCGAAAGTGAATTTTGCGGTCAAACTTCCCGAAAACGAGATTCCCGCCGAATATCAGAACGCGCTGACGGCCCAGGTGGTTCAGGAACTGGATCAGGTCAAACCTCAGCTTTCCGTTGAAACCGACGCTCCCATTGTCAGAACGGGACAAGGAATGCTTGAACGGCCCGTAAAATTCAAGATCTGCACGAATTACGGTCCCATGATCAAGGAATGGAAGATCGAAATCCATGATGAAGTGGGAGAGGAAATCTGGGTCGGCGTCGGAAAAGGCGCGCCTCCCGCGGAGGTGGAATGGGACGGAAAAGATAATTCCGGAAATTTGATTGAGCCGGGCGATTACGCGTTTCGCCTGATCGTGACGGACCAGACTTACAATGAGGATTGGACGCCGCTGGCTTTCTTCCGCGTGGAGAGTAAATTGAATCGCTGGAAAAACGGATCTCCGGACCGGCCTTATTCTTCGGTCGGGTATTTCAACATCATGAGTGACGGGAAAAGAAGTATTCCATTTTCCGGAATTACCGCTCTTCGGGTGTACGGGCGTACCCCGACCAAGAATCAGGTGCTGGTGAATCAGCAAGCGGTCTCAACCGACAAGGAGGGATTTTTCGAGACTTCAATTTTAGCGCCGAATGGGACCCAGAAGGTGGAGGTGACGACGACCACGGAAAGCGGAGAATCCCTGTCCTATCAGAAGGAGGTGAAAATCAAAGAGAATTATCTCTTTATGGTCGCGCTCGGTGAAGAAGAAATGGGAGTCAGCGATTTCAAGGGCAATGTGGAGGCGATCGGCACGCAGGAGAATTTCCGGGACGGATTTTATCATGAAGGGCGAATCGCTTATTACCTGAAAGGGAAAATCAAGGGAAAATTCCTGATCACCTCGTCTTACGACAATCAAAACAAAAAATCGAAATTATTCACCAATCTCGATCCGGATAAATACTATCCGGTGTACGGGGATGCCTCGAAAATTATATACGATGCGGGAGAAACTCAGGATGGTTTCTACGTCTTGGTCGAGAAGGACCGGTCGTTTTTCAAATGGGGCAGTTTCAATACCGATTTCAAGGATACGGAACTTGCGACGCATAACCGGACGATGTCGGGAGGAAAGGTCCATTTTGAAACCGTTACGACGACCCGTTATGGTACTCCCAAATCGAGTTTTACGAGTTTCTATTCAAAACAGAAGCAGGAGGCAGATCATAACGAGTTTCTCGGGACCGGAGGATCGCTTTATTATCTGAAAAATAAACGCGTGGTTGAAGGAAGCGAAAAAGTCCGGGTGGAAACGCGTGACAAATTGACCGGAATTGTCCGATCCCAAACCGACTTGGCTTCGGGGCAAGACTATGAGATCGATTACAGCCAGGGGCGCATTATTCTTGCAAGGCCTCTTTTTTCGGTCAACCAGTCCGATACGATCATCAATCAGGCGATCCTGGACGGAAACGATAACGTTCTGGTCGTGGATTACGAATACGAAGCGCCGGACACACTTGGGTATTCGTCGCTTGGCCTTCGAGGATATCATCAGTTCGGTGATTATGTGAAAGTGGGGGCGACGTACCTTGATGATATGCATCCGCCCAACGATCGGCATTATTCTCTTCCGGCGATTGATACGGCAGTGAATGTCGGGATGAATACGAAAATAACCGCGGAATATGCGGAATCTCAAAACTCGCAGCTGCAGGGCGCTTATTCGGACAATGGCGGGATGTCGTTTTACAAATTCGGTTCATACAATATGGGGGCCAATCAGGAAGACAAGAAGCGGCCCGGTGCTTATGTGATTCGAGTCCAGAGCAGGCCCTTCAAGCCGCTTGATGTTTCCGGTTATGTTCAACATGTTTATCCGGAATTCAGCAATGCGGATACCGGTTTTTCTCAGGAAGCCCAGCGGAAATATGGTGTCGAGGCCAATTACCGGATCGCCCAATTCCTGATCGCGCGGTATCGTAACGACAATCTGCAGCAATTGAAAAAGGAAAGTTGGATCGGAGAAGTCGATAGCAGCCGTTTTCACACGGCCCAGCTGGTGTACGACGACGGCAAGATTTTGGGGATAGCGGAGTACCGACATTCGATTGTTTCGACACCCGAAGAAAGCCGCCGGATCGACTCTCTTTTTTCCGTTAATAATTTTGGTGATGCCGCCGGCCTTAAGTTGGGATATCGCGTCAACGAAAATTACATGCCTTATGTCAGGGGGCAGGCGACATTCAACGACGGCGGGAAATCGGACAATCAAATGGGAGTCGGAATCGAAGCCAAACTGCTGGATAAGTCGAAAGTTTCCGTGGAGGAAAACTTCGGAAAGATCGGAGATTCCACTCAGGTTCGGTTCGAGACGAAAACGTCGGAGACTACGACGGCGTATGCGAACGTCAAGATGGGGAACGGTTTACAGGACGGGAGAGGCGTTCAGACGACACTCGGATCGTCTCATAATTTGAACAATCACAGCCGCCTTTTTACGGAAAAGGAATATTCCGAATACCACGGCGAGAATTACGCCCGGAATATCATGGGATATGAGAGGACTTTTCTGGATAACAAGCTGGGTGCGAATGTGACGGTGGAGCGAAACGATTTGAACCGGGCGAAGGCGGCCGGAGTGACCTTTGAGGATATTCCGGTTTTGGCCAATGCGTTTACCACAGGGCTTTCCTACAATGACGGAAATTTTATCAAGGCCCAGACGCGTTGGGAATACCGGCGGTTTACCGCCTCCGAACAAAACGGACGGCAATGGCTAGTCTATAATAATTTGGGAATCCAGGTCACGAAGGATATCGAATTCTTCGGCAGATTCAATATGTCGAAGAGCCGGGATCTCAATCTTGGCAATACTTGGGCCGATTTTGTGGAGTTGAACACGGGGTTTTCTTTCCGTCCCGTGGATTGGGACCGGCTGAATTTTTTGACCCGCTACACCTATCTTTCGGATGCCCTGCCCTATGACCGGTTTGGAAATAATGTTCCTTACCAGACTTCGGCGCACATCGCGGCGTTTGAAGGGGGCTATGATTTGAACCGTTATTTTCAGTTGGTTGAAAAAGTGGCTTTCAAGCTTTCGCAAGTTGAAACGTCTTTTGGCGACAATTTGAACGTTTATAATTATCTTTGGGTTAACCGCTTGAATTATCATCTAACCCGGAAATGGGATCTGGGATTGGAATATCGCATCCTGGCCCAACAAGGGGCGGGGGAGAATTACCGGCACGGTGTTTTGGCCGAATTGGACCGTGAGCTTTTCGATTACACGCGAATCGGAGTGGGGTATAATTTTACGGACTTTGACGATGATCTCAGACGGAAAAACAGCTTTCAAAGTTACGGGCGAGGTCCTTTTGTTCGTTTGACGGGGAAATTTTAAACCGATAGAATAGAAGCGGCATAATTCCGGGTAACCGGCCGGTGGGATTACGTCGCCGGGGTGAAAATAAAAAGGAGGCAATTCCGTGAAAAAAATTCTTTTTTGCGTCAGTGCTGTTATTTTAATTTCAGGAATTTCCGGATGCGCCCACAAGACCGCTCTTCCTTATCCAAAAGTCGAGACGGTTTTGACTTACAACCGTCCTCTTGACTTCATCTATCTTGAAATTTTGAAGGCAGTGGAGGAAATCCCGAATTGGGAGCTTTCCAATACGGAAAAGTCAGCCGGAGTGGTCGTGTTGAACAATTCTGAATATTGGGAAACCTTTGACGCGGATAAAAGACAGGCCGTTCTTTTGATCAAGAGCGTCGATAAAATGACGACCAGCGTCGAGCTGGCCCCCGAGTCTCAATCGGTCATCGGCGGCAGGGATATTATCGATACGATCGAAAAAAGACTTCAAAAGTATCAAAAGTAAGATTTTCCTTCATTTCGGAAATTTCCAAGCCGGTCATGTCTTCTTTCTTTCCGCAGCCGATTCTTCGGGGGAACTGTTTCCGGTTTTGGCTGTTCCGGAGAGTAATCATTCGATATCCGATTGATGCCAGGGCATGAGGTGAGTTTTTGTGAATGACGATGTTATCCGCTTGACGGGAGTCCGGACCCATAATCTGAAGAATTTCGATCTGACCCTCCCACGTGGGAAAATAATTGTGCTGACCGGCGTGAGCGGTTCCGGGAAATCCTCGCTTGCTTTTGACACGCTTTACGCGGAAGGGCAGAGGCGGTATGTGGAATCGCTTTCGGCTTACGCGAGGCAATTTCTCGAACGCATGGAAAAGCCGGACGTGGAATCCATCACCGGGATTCTGCCCGCGATCGCGATTGAAGCGAAAAATATTATCACCAATGCCCGGTCCACGGTCGGCACCCAGACGGAGATCAACGACTATCTGCGCGTGCTGTTTGCCCGAATCGGAAAGACCTTCTGCGAAAAATGCGGGAGGGCCGTGGAGCTTGACCGTCCGAGAAAGGTGGCCGAAGAGGTCCTTGAGCGATTCGAAAAATCCGAAGTTCTCGTCCTGTTCCCGCTTTCTCTGAAAGGGACCGCGAAAAACTATCTGCGGGAATGGACGGCGGAACTTGTCAAACAGGGTTTTACGCGGATTTTAGCGGAGGGGAAGGTCAGGGATTTGGCGGATTTCTCTCTCCGGGACGCTTCGGAAGGCCGGATCGAAGTGGTGGTCGACCGTCTGGAAGCGGTTGCCGAAAACCGGAGCCGTCTCGTGGATTCGATTGAAACCGCCTACCGTTACGGCGGAGGGCAAGCGAGGGTTCGTGCGGGAGAGGCCCTTCTTAAATTTTCGGAACACTTTCACTGCGCGCATTGCGATCTTCCCTATAAACTGCCGACCCCCAATATGTTTTCCTTCAACAGTCCTCTGGGTGCCTGTCCGGAATGCCAGGGGTTCGGGAGAATAATCGCGATTGATCGCAATCTGGTCGTGCCGGATGAGAGAAAGACGCTGAAAGGAGGGGCGATCGAACCGTGGGGGAAGCCGGGCTACAGCTGGTTTTTTGAACAACTGCTCGAATATTGCCGGCGGGCAAAGATCTCCGTCGACTGTCCGTATCAAGATCTTCACCCTTCCGATAAAAAACGAATTTGGGAAGGGGATCCGAAGGATGCGGAGTTTGAATCTCTCGGGAATTTTTTTAAATATCTTGAGAAAAAGACCTACAAAATGCACGTCAGAATATTTCTTTCCCGCTACCGCGGCTATTTCAGATGTCCCGTCTGCGGCGGGAGCCGTTTGAAATCCGAAGCGCTGCTTGTCAAAATCGGGGGTAAGAATATTTACGAACTTCTCGGGATGTCCGTGAAAGATCTCAGGATTTTTTTTGACGCGCTTGAAATCACTCCGCATGAAGAGGAGGCTGCGGGGCCGGTGCTTGCCGAACTGCGGAAGAGACTTTCCTTTCTGGATGAGGTCGGATTGGGATACGTGACCCTGGACCGTAATTCCCGCACACTCTCCGGGGGCGAAGCCCAGAGAATCAATCTGACCGCCGCTTTGAGCGCCAGTCTGGTCGATACCCTGTATGTGCTGGATGAGCCCAGCATCGGATTGCATGAAAGGGACAACGGGCTTCTCATCCGGATTTTGCGGAGGCTGCGGGATTTAGGCAATACCGTGATTGTGGTCGAGCATGACCGGCAGATGATCGAAATGGCCGATCGGATTATTGATCTCGGACCTTTCGCGGGCGAAAACGGCGGCGAAATTGTTTTCCGGGGAGAATACCGCGAGCTTTTGAGTTCGGAGACTCTGACGGGAAAGTATCTTTCAAACCGCATGAAAATTCCCGGGGGGAAGGATTTTTCCGGGGAAACCGATTCAAAACGGATTCGTGTCCGCGGTGCCGCGGAACATAATCTCAAAAATATCGATGTGGAAATTCCCTTGCAGAGGCTTGTCGTGCTGACGGGCGTTTCCGGATCGGGCAAGAGCACGCTTCTTTACGATGTGTTGTACAAGAATTATCTCCGGCATCGGGGACGGCCGGTTCAGGACCTGGGAAAAGTCCGGTCCGTTTCGGGATGGAACGCGATCGATGATATCATGCTGGTGGATCAGGCTCCGATCGGCAGGACGCCACGATCGAATCCGGTTACCTATGTGCAGGCGTTTGACAGGATACGGAAACTTTTTGCGTCGACGGAACCGGCGCGGCGGCAGGGGATTCGAGCCGGGGATTTTTCTTTCAATGTCCGGGGTGGCCGCTGTGAAGAGTGCGAAGGGAGCGGGAAGCTCAAGGTTGAAATGCATTTTCTGGCGGATATTTATGTCGATTGCGAGAAGTGCGGCGGAACGCGGTATCAGAAAAAGATTCTGGGAATCCGGTATCGGGGAAAAAGTATTCATGAAGTTCTCAAAATGACTTGCGGGGAGGCCTGCGCGTTTTTTTCGGATCAGGAGGAAATCCTGGGGAAGCTTCAGATTTTAAGGAGAATCGGATTGGGATATTTAAGATTGGGGCAGTCCGCGCTGACTTTGTCTCAGGGGGAGGCCCAGCGGATGAAGCTCGCGCTTGAGATGACGCGGCAAGGAAGGGGCGGGAACACCGGCCGGGAAAATGGCGATGAAAGAATACTGTATCTTTTTGACGAACCGACGACGGGGCTTCATTATGATGATATTCGCTTCATGATGGAGGCGTTTCGGGAACTCCTGGAACGCGGGCATTCTGTCATGGTGATTGAGCACAACATGGAAGTGATCCGGCACTCCGATTATGTCATTGATTTGGGGCCGGAGGGGGGAGATGAGGGGGGACAGGTGGTTTTTGAGGGCCCACTTCGGGAAATGCTCGGGAATGAAATCCCCGGATCCCATACCGCCCGCTGTCTTAAGGAATATATGAAGAAAGTTGAAGGGGCCGGCGGTTCTTGCAAAACCGGTGCCGGAGGTCTATAGTTCTTAAGAAGGGTGTTTAGCCGAAAAAGAGAGGTTTTATGGGAAGAGAAACCGATTATTTAAAGAAGAAAAGACTCTGGGTCCTGGCGATGGGAGCGGTTCTTTTTTTCTGCTGCGGATTCAAGCTTGAAAAGGATCCCATCGCGTTAACTCAGACCGAAGTTAAAAAAGCTCCGGCTCCCGACGAGGAGAAAAAAGTTCGTGAGGTTCCGGTTTCCCCTTCCTTTCGTTCCGTAGGTTCAATGGATCGTTTTATGACCAAGAGCTCTATTTCGACGGAGCGGCAGCCTGTTGTCATTCAAAAGGCCAGGATTTTAAAGCCCGTGAGCGGGGTTCCGGAAACCGGTCCTGAAAAAGCGACGGGAAAGCCTTCCGAAGGAGATTTGCTGGATGAACTCATGCTGGACGATTCTGAATCGGAAGAGGGTTCGGAAGAGGTTTCCACGCCCTTCCGGAAGCAATCGTCCGGCACGTTGCCGGGAAAGAAATAAAGGACGGATACCCGGATTCATGGTTTTTTACGCCTGCCTTCTTGAATTTCCTTTTTTGTAAAAAAGTCATTTGCTATTCAAAAAGGAGAAGATATGAATAAAGTGAAAATTCTTCGCTGGGTCAACCCTGTTCTCTTTGTTTTGCTTTTGATTCAAATGACAACCGTTTTGATTATGTTTTTCCAGATCGGGGTTCCGAATCTTCAATTCGTCTTTCAACTGCATGAATATAATGGATTGCTGCTTGTGCTGACAGCTTTTACGCATTTGATCTTGAATTGGAGCTGGGTGAGGGCGATGTTTTTCAGAACCTCCCAAATTAGATCTGGGAATGTTTCGCATCCCACTTGACCGGGATAAGGCATTTTCAAGTCTTCCCCGGTAATCTCCGCGTCTTTCCTCCATCAGCGTAAGTTTAATTTCAGTAAGGGGTTACGCTGTCTTTTCTAATTATTCTAATGTCATTGATTTGAATGAGTTTAGAGTGTATACTACTAGTAGTTATTAAATGTAGTAAAATAACTTATTCATTAAAAATAAGGAGCTGAGGCGATGAATATCAAAAAAATACTGACAGCGCTTCTGATACCCTTATTTGGTTTTCAGACCATTTGTGCCGCTTCTCCGTTGCCTGTTTCCTCCAGAAGCATGAGTTTTGTTGAATCCTCCGGACTGTCAGGGCTGGTTCCGTCTGACATGGGAAGATTGGAGGATTTAAAAAGGTCTCCCGCCGAGCGGGGGATTATTATCCATATCCAGGATGCTCACGGAAATATTCCGGTTCAGGAAAATATTGCCAAGGCGTTAAAGTATTTCACGGAGCAATATGGAATTCAGCAGATTTTTCTTGAAGGAACCCACGAAACGCTGCGGCCCGAGTATCTTGACTTCTTTTCCGAACAGGATCTGAATCAGGAGCTGGAGCAGAGACTTCTTGCGCGGGGAGAGTTGAACGGGACGGAAAGGTTTCTTCTGGAACGGTACCGGGCGGTTTCCGGGAAATCCGGCCTGTCCGTACAGGTTTTGGGTTTGGAAAATCCGGAACTTTATCATGAAGCGTTCGGGCTTTTTCGGGCGGTTTTATCGGAGAAAACCGGATCTGAAACGTTTCTTTCCGAACTGGACTCCGAATTCGAAAAACTCGGCCGCCGCTTTTTCTCCAAGGAGATGAGGCAGTTCATGAAGGCCCGGGAACATTTCAAGGGGAACGAATCCGGATTGCTGCGTTATGCGAAAGTCCTCCGGAAGGTTGCCCGGAAATCCCTTGCCTTGGATCTTTCCGATGCGTTGCTTCAGGAAGAATATCCTGCTTTTGTGAGATTCGTGAAACTTCAGGAAATGGACGGGAGCTTTGACCCTAAAATCGTTCGAGAGGAGCGGGAAAGTTTTCTTGAAGCGCTTGAGGGAAAGATTGAGCCTGATTTGCTGAATCGGGTGAGGGATGTTTTGGATGTCCGAGGAAATGAGGAGATTACGGACACGAGGTTTGTTTTCGAAAGGCTTTATGCCGCAATGAAAAGCGAAATTCAATTCAAAAAATGGCCGAATCTGGCGGGGTATGTTTCCAGCCTTATCCTTCGCTCGGAGATTGACGCGGCTGAATTATTCCGGGAGATCGATGCCCTGACGGGTCGTATCATCAATCGGCTTGCTTCTTCGGAGGAATCAAGGCGGCTTGCCGGTTTAATTCAACGATGCGAGTTGGCCCGGAAACTGCTCCTGCTTGAACTGACCCGGGGTGAATACCGGGAAGTCCGCGGAAATCTCTCTGCGTTTCATCCGGTCGGGATCGTTCACGAAGCGGAGGTTTTGGGAGGGGAAAGTGTCCGGATGCCGGATCTCTCCCGGATCGAAAAGCAGTTTCGGGCGGCACTGAAGTTTTATGAGACCGCGGACCGGCGTGAAGGAAAATTTCTTGATTCAGTTTTGCGCGCGATGGATACAGCGTCCCAGCGTGCGGCGATTGTCGTGACGGGAGGATTTCACGCCGAAGGACTTCAGGATTTATTTTTGCAAGAGGGGATTTCCTGCCTGTCTTTCAGGCCTTCCGGCGGAAATCCCGTTGAGGGAAATGAAGGATTGGATCAATACCTGAAGGCGATGCTTGCCGAAGAATCCCAGATCATGCTGTTTCCGCAGTTGATCTCGGGTGACGGTCAAACGGTACTTGGCGGGGAAGGTTACGTCAGAGGGCGTTATCGGAGACTTTTGGGCGATATCCGTGAAATTTGGGAGCAGGGCGGGAAAAGCGGTGTAAGTTTCAAGAATCAAGGGCTTCTCGTGATAGCAGCGGGGACATTTCCGGAAATGGTTTCTCCCTTTCCCGGTTTTCAAAAAGCCCTTTTGGCCGAAGCGGCAAGTTTGGGAGACTTCTCTGGAGCGTTCGTGGAGATCCGCGCGCTTTTGCATGAGCAAAAGTATTCTGAGGCCGAAGAGAAACTGACCGCGTTGGCTAAGCCTTTTTTGGATTCAATTCTCGGGAAACCTTTTTTCGAATTATCTTCTCAGGAGAAGGCTTCCTATTTCGCTTTCAAGCTGATGCAAAAAGTCGTTCGAAATCCCGCTCAGTTTTTTCACGCGGGAGGGCTTTCGCACAGCGCCCAGCTTTTGCTCGTGACGCAGGACGGAAAAATGCTGACGCAGAAGCGGGGGCCTTACAAAAGGCTGTTCCAATCCAAGAAAACCGTTTCCGCCTCCACGTTTGTGGCTCCTGGGGAAACGGCGGAGCAGATTGAAACAAAATTAATCGCGGCCGCGGGAAAAGAAACGGGGGCGCAGTTGACGCAACACAGATTGGTCCGCGTCGGGGACGTGAACGGATACGCAGGGTATTTAAGAAGCTACGATTTTCAGGCGTTTAACGACGAGGAAGGCGAAAGGCTTCATACGGCGGCCGAGAAAATGATCGGGGAAAATCCTCAGGCATTGGGCGGGGTTCTTTTTGATTATGATCCCATCAAAAGGGCTTTGACGGTATATATCCTTAAAGACGATGAAGTCTTGAAACGCAGAATGGACGATCTCTCGAATCGTGTCATGACGGAAAGCGGAATTCCTTATTTTAATCCGGTGGATAATCCCGAAAAAACCTCTCTTTATATCTGCGTTCTGAAACCGGAGGAAGAAGCGGCAATCCGGGAAAGGATTTCGCGAAAAGAAGAAATCGATCCTGCGGCGGAAACTGGTGAAGGGCTTCTTAAAGCGGCAGATTCGGACGAAATGAGTTTTGATGATTTGGGCGGAATCCTGACGGCTTTTGAGCGGGACCCCCGTTTATTTGCGGGTGATTTGACGGCCCAGTATCTTGGGGACGGGAGAACGGCGGCAATTCTTCGAAGGGTTGCCCGGGCCGCGGGGGAAGTCGCGAAATACGAAGCGCAGGGGCAACGGTATTTGAGGGGGGATCTGAATACTCCGGCCGAAGCTTTTGAGAGATTTCTGCGGAAGTCGGACGCGGGGCTCGATCTTATGAATTTATCTCCCGAGAGGCGGAGGGAACTTCTGATCCGGGCGATTGACTATTTAATGGAAGCCAAACGGCGGGGTGAGAAAATCAGTGTTGCGGTTCCCGTGGCGGGCGCCATGTCGAGAATGGGCATCGGAGACGTCTGGCCCGAAATTTATTCGCTCGCGCAGTCGGAGGCGCCGGAACGCTTCGGATCTCCCGAAGAAGGGGCGGCTGGATTGCCGCATGCCAAGGCGCTTTTGCCCGCCGCGAAAATCGACGGGCGGTGGATTGATTTCTTTGAATATGTGATGCTGAATGTCCGCACGGTGAACCGGCAACTGGCCGAAATGGGGCTCGGCGAACCGTTTTTCTCCAAGTTTCTCGATAATGAAGAATACCATCCGCATTTTGAAGCGCACCCCATTCATCCTGAGGACGCTTTGTTTTTTCCTCAACCGCTGGGATTTCCCATCGCGGCAAGCGCCGATGAGGTCCGGGCGAATGCCGGAAAGTTCGATTCCGAGGAAGATTACCGTTACGCGTTGGATTTTGCCGAGCGTAATCAAGGCCGGCCTCTTATTGAATTCCAGCCGGTTCCCGAAGGACACGGCGAGTATTACCACCAGCATTGGGCTTCTTTGACTGATTACGGGGGACAGACGATGTATCAGATGATGCATCAGCGCCGCGCGGTCTACGAATATATGCATAACATCGACAATATGGCGGCGGTGGATGAGGACTGGTTTTTATTGTTCGGATACATGCTGGAACAAGGTCTCGACGCGTTGGTTGAGGGATCAGTCCGTCTTACGGGAACGGCCGGTGCGGGCGGCGGCTTCGCGCTGGACGCGAACGGGAAAGTGAAAATCCCACGGGATGACGTGATTCGTGCCACGATTGCGGCGGGACTTTATGATTCCCGGGAAGATGAAAAGCGTCATAATCCCGAAGGGAATGATCCTCCGCTCATGAATAATGCGTCAATGATCACAAAGGTCGACAGCCTTTTTGAAACTCTGTACGGTTCAGCCGAAGAAATCACCGCGGCGCTTGAAGATCCGAGTGGGCGAAAACTTCGCGATTTGGCCCAGAGAGGACGGGAGCGAATGGGGATTCTTCCGCCTTTCAAAGTAATGAAAGATTCCGCGGGGCATCCTGTCGGAGTCAAAATTCTTGAAACGGAATCATGGAATGTCGTCAGCTTGATGGAGAGAGCCGGTGTCGCGCTGGTTCCTTCGGCGCGGGATGCCGGCGAAGAAGTCCGGCGGCGCGGGATGCCGGTCACGAAAGAAAATGTCAGGGATTCCGATTTGGCCAGGAGGGGGCGATTCGCTCCGCTGAAGACAAAGGAGAATCTTGACGATCCCGAGCTTCAGGGGGCGAGAGAGCGGGCGGTTCAAAGAATCGTCCGGGGAGAATTGTTTTCTCAAAGCTTCAGAGATCTGGTTGCCGAACGCATTCAAGCGAGCAGTCTCGGAAGCGGAGAGGAATTGCTCGCTGAGGCCCGGCAACTGATGCACGAAGGCCGGTATGCCGATGCAAAAGATATTTTGGCGTCTGCCACGGCGGAAATTGAGGGAAGGGTCCTCGGCAAGAAATTTGCTGAAGTGAATTCCGGTGACATCGCCAACTATTTCGCGTTTCAGTTAATGAGAAAAGTCTCAGGGAAACCGGAACAATTTTTCCACGACGGCGAGGTTTCTCATAGTGCGCAGGTGCTTTTTCTCGGTGAGGACGGAGAAGTTTTACTTCAGAAGAGAGGACCTTACAAGAGATTGTTTCAGTCCAAGATGACGGTCACCGCTTCGACTTTTATCGAGCCTGAAATGTCTGCAGACGCGATTCGCGAAAGAGCTGTTTCCGTGGCTAAAAAAGAAACGGGGCTTCAAATTGACAAAGCCCGGTTTCAACAGATTGGAGAGACCAACGGCTACCGCGGTTACTTGAAGGGTTATGATTTTCAAGCTTTTAACGATACGGAAGCAGAACAATTGCGAGCTGTTTGTGAGCAGTATCGAACGACCTATCCTCCGGGCGAAAGCGGGGTTTTGTTTGATTATGATCCGGATAAGCGAGCGCTGATCGTTTACATTCTCCGGGATGACTTGCACCAGGAACTGGATCAGATCGCTTCCCGAATTATGGAGGAGAGCGGTATTCCGTATTTCAACCCCGTGTGGAATCCGGAGCGGACGACTTTATTTGTTTACCGGCTTTTTTCCGAAGAAGAGGAACAATTGCGGCTTCAAGCGAATAATGTAACTCCGCTGCCTGATTCGGAAACGGTGGTCGATGAGGAATTACTGAAGAGAATTGATTCTGATGAGATGATATTTGAAAACTTCCGGGACACGACGTTGAAATTTCGGAGTAATCCGACTCAATTCGCGGGAGATTTGACGGCGCAATATTTCGGAAGGGATGCCGTAGTGGCTGAAATCGACAGGCTTTCCCAATTGCCTTCGGCGGAAGAAAAACAGGATCCGGTCGTGTTGAGCATTTTTCAACCGGAGCTCGAAGCCGATGAACACACTTCGGAACGGAACCCGGCGGAAGTTCAGAAAATGCACGAACGGCTCAAGCAGCTTGTCGGGGGAAAGGGCTATAACTTGATGATCCTTAAGAGGCTTTCGGAAGGAAAGTCTTGGGAAGTTCCGGATGGTTTTGTTGTGACGACGAGGCTTTATGATGAATTGGTCCTCGGGAATCCGGAGATTCGTGAAAGAATCAAACAACTGGACGAATTGTCGAGAGAATACCGTTCTTTAGCGGCGGTTCGCGCGACGATCTTGGATGGCGGCGAACCGGAAGCCGATGGGGTTGCGGCGGCTGAAAAGTTGGGAACGCCTGAAAAAATGATACTTGCTGAGATTGAAGTTCTTATTAAGGAATGCGGGCTGGAAATCGAGAAGCTTGCCGGCCAAATCGAAAGGGCAATTTTAGAAGGGGAAATTCCCGAGAAATTCGAGCGAGAGCTCGAAGCAGCATTCAATGAACTCGGCGGAGCAGTTTACGTGAGAAGTTCCGCGACGGTGGAGGATTCCAAAAAAACAGCGGCGGCAGGA
>Ga0172375_10005065_pt1 | contig 19213 bp, 35 predicted proteins | sample LakKiv1m_FD_114537 | JGI IMG/M metagenome (GOLD analysis project Ga0172375, IMG submission 114537) | Freshwater microbial communities from Kabuno Bay, South-Kivu, Congo - kab_092012_11.1m | ecosystem: Environmental > Aquatic > Freshwater > Lake | place: Democratic Republic of the Congo...
AAATCTATTAACGTCAGCAGTTCCTCAATTGTAGGAAGCCTCCAATCAGGGCCAAGTTTGGTACAAGCGTCAATAGCCTCTTCCCAAGACATATTTCCAAGGTTGTCAAGGCTCCACTCCAGTCCAGTTTTAGTATCCAAGTAGCAGTCTTCATGTTTCTCGAATCTCATAAGATCCTCCTTTTACGTTTTATGGCTTATCCCCGATGGTCGAACTGCTGCGCACACAACGGACGTAATCGTAGTACGTCTTAGCGCTGCTGCCCACGTTGCCATAGAAGAAGTAGACGTACCACGCATAGGCCGGGTAGCCCGCATAGGTACTGCTCGACCAATAAAACATAGATTTTGTTTTGGGCAATTCTGTCGCCGGGTAATACCTGCCGTAGTCCACGAGTGTAACCAACTCCTCTATTGTGGGGCACCGCCAGCCGTTACCGAGGTCGCGGCACAAATCCGGAATCTTATCCCACGGTAGAGGACCATAACTTTCTAACGACCACTCCAGTCCAGTTTTAGTATCCAAGTAGCAATCCCCTTTTTTCTCGAATCTCATAAGGCCCTCCTTTTCGGTCACTCCGGTCTACCAGTCTTTGTAAAAAATCCTACCGTCCGTGCTCGGGTTTAAGGGCCTCCAGCGGCCCGCCTGATATGATTCCGCTCGCCACACGGTATCAGGCTGTTGTTTCCCCTTGCACGGCAGGGTCAGGCGGCGCACCTGGTTTCGGTCCCACGGCAGGGTGTTTACTTTCTCTCACATATTTTATGCCAGTGAGCGGGCTAACATGCCGCTAACCTACCTCGATCTCGGCGGTCCATAGTCCCTCGCCGCCCATGTCGTCCTGCACCTTGCAGGCGATGCGTTTCTTGCCGCCGACCGGGAACTCGTATTGAGCCTGCAAGGCGACCTCGTTCTTGCCCCCGCGCACAAAGGAATACCCCGGCGTGCTGCTGAACCGCTTCCCGTAGTCGAAATCCCACTGCACGTTGATGATCTTGGCCCCGGCGTTCAGGACCGCCGTTTCGCTGACATCGAATTTGACGGTTCGCGTTGCAATGCGTTTGTAGCCGACCTCAACCCGCGGCGGCTGCACGAAGGTGAGGAAGTTATCGTAGTCGGCGTTGGCGGTCGAGAGCGCCGTTACATGCTCGCGGAACCGGGGCGAGTCAATGCGAATCATGTCCAGTCGGATGAAGGTCAAGTCCGTCTGCTCCAAGCGCCGCAACCGCTCCGCCGCCTCGACGGCGTCGGGCCGGAAGGCCCAGGCCAGCATGATCCCGTCGCGCAGGTTGTCCTGCTTGTAGCGGAGCGTCTTGCGCATGGCGTTGGCGAATGCCTGCACGTCGGCAGCCGTCACCGCCTTCTTCTGATCTGCTTCGCCGACCCAGACGGGAATCGCGCCCTTGTATCCGTGGACTCCCGGTTCGTGTCCTTCTGCCACTGCGCCAAAAGCCCGCAACACAAAGGCGCGGAACTGATCGGCTGGGGCATCGGCCAGCCGCCGCGCTTCGTACATCCCCCAATGCTCAACTGTGAAGTCGGGTACTGGAAACAGTTTGCTTGTCTGTTCCTCAACCTGCCGGGTAAGACGGTCCGCTGTGATTGCTACGGCAACACGCGACTGGTCGCAGGCGATCCAACGACGGCCTAGGCGTTGAGCGACGGCAACGGTGGTTCCGCTGCCGATGAAGAAGTCGGCGACGACACCACCGGCGGGGCTGCAACAACTGACCACCTCGGAAAGGAGTGCCTCCGGTTTCTGTGTCGGATACCCGATCTTCTCGTTCCAACTCTGTATCGTGGAGATGTCCCACACGTCCCGTTTTCTGGTCAGTTTGTCGGGATCGAGATACTGCCGATGATATGTCCCGTCCGGATGTTTGTAATGCTTGTACCGGCGACCATCCTCATCAATCATCGTAAACTTGCCTTTTGTCTTCTCGGTCATCGGTTCGCCGGCGGCAGTTGCATCAAAGAAGAAATCGTCTGTGCGACAGTAGTACAGTAAGACATCATGTTTGCGTTTGAATCCCTTCTTTGGTGCTCCTGTGCCGATGTAGGACCATACAATCTCATTCACGAAATTGTCATGGCCCAGTATCTTGTCGATCTCACACTTGACATAGTGGCTTGCGTGCCAGTCCAGGTGGACGAGGATATTTCCTGTCTTCTTGAGCAACCTCTTCATCTCGTACAGACGGGCGTTCAGCCAGATCAGGTAGCCGGGCATCCTGCCTTCCCAGATGTCCGAGAACGACCGGAGTTCGTTCTGGTCGCCGAAGATGACGTTGTAGTTTCTGCCGGAGAAGAAAGGCGGGTCAATGTAGATCAGGTCAATGCTCTCACTGGGCAACTGGCGCATGACGTGCAGGTTGTCGCCCCAGAATAGGCGATTGGGTTCAAGGTTGGGATGGCCGAACTGCACCCGTTCGACAACCTGAAACGGCAACATGACTTGCGGGAACAGCTTGCGAAACCCCTTGCGCCGGTCCCATCCCAATGGTTCCTTCTCCACCGGCACCGACCCGAACCGCGTCGGCGGCTTCCAGAACTCCTCTTGCGGCGGCAGCGCGTCTGCCCGCTCGTCCTGCTCCTCGACATCCGGGGGCGGGATGAAATCGCCCTTCGCCGGGCCGATCCTTGTCTTCTCCTCGTCTTCCGTAGTGCGCTTTGCCATCACGTCATCTATCGTCATATCAAAACCTCCTCACGTCTATAAGTTGATACACTACATCCCGGCCTTGCTTTAACTGTCGTGATGTTGCCGTTACCATTTTGGCGTCTATTAGATTAGTAACAATACGATCTAATATTTGGCCGTCAAATTTGTTCCAGTTCTTGCGTAGTAGTGCAGATCGGGTGATTTCCATGCCGGGTTCTTTGGCTATTTGTGCAACGACGAAGTCTTTATACTTAAGTGCTGGATCATCTACAACACCAGAAAATGCTTTAGACATGTTGGTTTCTAACTGAGCCAGAATTTTCCACGTTGAGTGAAGTATGTCCTCGTCTATAACAAGCGAGTCGTCCTGGGATATAGACAACAGCATGGCCACTTTGAATACCAAGTCACGCTTGCGCTCGTAGTATGACACAAGTCTTTCATCCCGGCACTCGTCTTTCCGGTTGATATACCATACAATATACTCGGCTTTAGCTTGATCGGTTATAACGAACTGGCCTTTTAGGTTTTTTATTTCGTTTAGATCAGTGATTAAGTCCTGGCGTATATCTGTCACGCGAGAGGTTATAAAATCTTCTGGAAATGGAAACGAACGGGTAGTGGATTCTTCGTATACATAGACAAAGCGTCCAGTGAATCCACCAGCTATTTCGTCTGTAGTGGTGCCTAAGGTAAGCCACTCAGGAGTAGAGCACGCAAGGAGGTTTATACAGACGTCTTTAAATTGTAACACTCCACCACCTTTGGTACGATAAGCTGGTGAATCTGGACATTCGTAGAATGATGTGAGTAATGTCACGATCTCGGTTTTGTTTAAGTCACCTAGAAAATTACGCATCTCAGGAGCATAGATAGTGACACAACATTCGCCTTTAGCTTTGGTTAGTTGGTCAAAATAATCAAGTAGGAACCATGATGTGAGTTTTTCTTTTAACAAATCGACTTCTTTGATCTGTGATAGGATAGTGTTCGCACCTATATTCGCGGCTGAGGATTTAGAGAAACCACTTGGGGCGACTAAGGCTATGTAGAGGTTTGGAAATATGTTGAAATATCCACGCGGTAGGTAGATATTTCTCTTGGTTGTTGAGGCAAGGATAGATAGACCAACCCAAGTGTGAAATGACTCAGGTGCTTCTTGAAAACTGGTGTAGTCTATATAGGATTTAAGCCAGTTGGTACATACACGAGGCATTTATAGACTCCTGTGGGTTAGATGTAGTTGTCAATTCGCGCGATGCCTGTGGTTTTTGTCCATATATACAATGGAATATAAAGCTCGCGGGCTAGTTTAAATTCTAGTTTAGCCCCGTGTGATTGGTTCCAGTTTGGTAGCATGACGACTAGATCAACAACACCCGAGCGCATGAGTTTGAAGCAGAAGTCGACATATACATGATTCTGCACAGCGATTTCGTGCTCGAAGTTAGCAGTGTTTAAATGAGGGCATATGGCATAATAATGGTTGGACCATAGCCATAATGCACACTCTCTAGCTATGGATATGTGTTTGGAGGTTTTGGTCTTTGGTAACGGTGAATAAGGTCCGGATATAAGAGCGGTGGAGTGCATAGTGAGAGTCCTTTCTACGGGGTTAGTGTTCATTTATTGAACTGTTTAGCAACTGTGTTAGGTCTATACCTTTAGCTTGCGCGGCTTGTAGGATGGCTGTAAGATTAGCTGGGGTGGTAGTGCGGTTGCGTGTATTGGCTATTGTCCTTGCTCGGGGTTGTCTTGGTGGTTCGACAAACAGCTCAGGATGTTCCTGGCGGTCTAAGTCGCGCCGTCTGGCGTATATCATGAACTCAACCTGGCCAAGTCTGGCTTGCTCGGCGCAAATGGATATGCGTAGTGAGTCTAGTTCGTCTCTGTCTAGCGAGTTTATTTGGTCTTTAGTCAGTGCGTATCTTGCCATAATTAACCTCTATGCCAGGACAGATTGATATGTGCGGTTAATAACATACCCTGTGCTCGACGGGATATGATAGGGTGGTGGTCATAGCAATAGAAATAATTTGGCCACGGATCACGGCCACAGATAAGACACTTACGATTCCATCCTTTTGGCCTGTGTTTGCGAGTGCTGTGGTGATGCGTTGGTATAGGTATTTCTGGTGGTTTCCTGGTGCGACGCGGTTTGTCTGTCGGGTTATTTTCCATACCAATTCTCCTTTGGCTTTTCGATTTCGAGTGGGATGACTAAAATATCACCCCCAATAGGCAACTCGCGCAGGGTCTCTAAGTGTAGGGTTAGGTATTTGTTTAGTGTAGAAACATAATCCGGTGGGCATGAAACTAGAATAGAATCATGTGTTTGTGTAGCTATGTATACATCTGGTGGTTTGATAAGCCACATAGACAGAGTGCCGATGTTCATTGTGTCAACAACAGTAGACTGTGGGATCTGTGCATAGCCAGAACGAAATGCCTCGTCATCTAGCCGACCGGTGAATATCCTAGTTCGTCCGTAGCATGTTGTAAGTTTGCGCGATTGCTCCATGGTCTGCTGTATCGCGGCATGATAGGCTGGGAGTTCAGGGACAACAGAGTAGTATTTCTCCTGTAGTGCTTTCGCTTCTGCCACCGGACGGCCAATAATAGTTGCGAATTTATTTACTCCCATCCGGTAGTTGCTACCATGTACAGTCTTCTTGGCTAATAGATATTCGTCAGGATTGAGGGAGTCTGCTGGTTTGTCGAATATCCAAGATCCAACAACTTTATGTATCTTTTTGCCGGATTTAAATATGGATTTTAGTTTATCTGACCTCATTAAATATGCCATCACACGTGCTTCCGCCTGACTTAGGTCGGCATCCACGAAAACATGCCCCGGCTCAGGTATAAATATCTGACGCAGATGTTTCGGTATGTTTTGTAAATTAGTGCCTTCGTCTTTATGGTTGCTTGATGAGGTCAAGCGGCCGGTTTTTGTATATCCATACGAACACCTCATGCGGCCGTCGTTAGATAATTTAGCAGACAAATATGTACCTAGGTCTTTAGCTTTTAGTACACGGACACATAATATCTGTTCGATGATTTGTCTATGTTGTGGATAACGAGCGCGTAATGATTCAAGTGTTTTTTCGTCGACAGAATAATTCCCAGCATCGGTTCGCGGGACTGGTAGGTGTAAGGAAGAGACAAGAAATTCTCCAACTTGCTTGGATGAATTTGGATTTATGTCCTGTCCGGCCATGCGGTTAAGTATGTCTTGCGCTATGGGCAACTCCTCGTCTTCAATGAATGACTTCCAGTCATGATGTAGGGCTGTGTCGACACGTATACCCTTATGCTCCATCTCAAATATCACCCTACGAAATGGCATAATGAAGCCAGTGAAGAACTCATATAAATGTAATTCTTTTAGATCCTTTACCAGACCGTGATATATACGATGTGTAGTGATAACGTCTTTTATATTATATGTCCATAATGTCTCATCATGTGGGACTTGCTTCGTGGCCCAGTCTTTGAACTCGTCTTTATGATAGTTCATGGTGGTGTATATTGATGTTAGAAATCCTAGATCGTGCTTAGAGTCCGGATGGATTAACTGGTGTGCATAGCGTGTGTCAAATAATGGCTCCCGTGGAAAGCCAAGTAAGGGTAATAGAAAGTGTAGATCATAGTGCATGTTTTGGCCTATCTTGACTAGGCCTGGTTTAGCAAATATCTCACGCATTAGGGACAATAGAATGAGTTGTTCAGCTTCGGACCAACGATTATGCAAGCCATTGTGACGGAATGGTATACATATGGCCGAGTGTGAATTACGGGTCCAGCCTATACAAGTGATACGTTGATGCGCAACTGTTTCGATGTCGAAGCAAGTCTCGGTGGATGATGATAGAATGTCTGACAAGAAATCCAAGCACTGTTGTAAAGATGGGTTTATAATAAAATCATAGGGGTCTTCTGGTTTATATGTACCAAAGCCAACCTCAGCAAATCGTTTGATGTCGTTTCGCACGTATGGATATTGATCCATCTGGCCGCGTTGTAAGTAAGATGGATGTAACGTAGGCACAACAGTCGCGCTTGGTAATAGCTTACACTCAAGCGTGGAGCCTCGCCACTTGGTTATACCATGCTCGTATGTTAGTGCCTCTAGTGCATAGCGCCCTAGTGCAAGTATAGCTACTGGCTTGACAATAGCCAACTCTTCCTTAAGCAAAGGTATAAAATCATCTACTGATAGGTTTAATTCGTGCAAGCGTGTCATGTCGTTGTTAGGCGGCCGGACTTTACACACATTAGTTATATGTACAGTCTCTCTTATTAGACCCACGTCCTTGAGGAGTTTGTCTAATAGCTTACCCGATTTGCCTACAAAGTATAGTGACTGAAACTCTTCCTCTGCACCGAGGGATTCACCGACTATACATAACCGACATGGTTTAAGGGTGGTTGGTAATACGAGTTTTGTACCAGTCACCTTTTGTGCTAGAGCTGGATACGTTGTCAGCTTGTTGGCTATTAGGTCTGTCTGGTTTATCAGCATACGCAGCAACCTCCATGTCAAGACTATTTACTACGTCTTCAACACCATGTTTATACCCATGCATAAATGCTCGTTGAAATACAAAATCTGTCCATTCAAGCATGAAGTCTGAGTGCTGCTGTGCTTTATGTTTTGCCTGTGTCAGTAGATCGTCGTGATTCTTCAACATAAGCTAACTCCTTTTCGCGGGTTGTTATAATAAGCCTAACTCCTTTGCGTATTATATGACTCATTTCACCGTGATGAGAACACACAGCACGCAAGCGAGAATAGGTATTGTCGTCTAGTTGAAATTGTATTTTTTTCATAGTCTACCTAACCTTTCGTGTAATTTATGCCGGGCTTGGATGACGGTTAGTTCTCCGTGTGCGTATTCATCAAAAATGCTGTCTTCCAAGGCATGGACTTTGTCTTCATATGACTGCTCATCTTCATAATCCATATACCAATAACAACGAGATAAAGAACAAGAGCCGTTAGGACGTTCAAACCCACATGAACCGGTGTTGCACATAATAGACTCCTTATTTAGTTAGTGTCATCTCAGCCTCGGCCAGGCTGAACCACTGTTGCTCCAATTCTATCCCGATGCCGCGTCGGTTAGTCTGCTTACACGCTATCATGGTTGAACCAGAACCCATAAATGGGTCTATGATCAACTCGCCCGGAACGGTGGCCACGTCGATCAATGCCTTTAGCATGTCGGTGGGTTTTTGTGCTGGATGTAATTTGCGGCCTTGTAGTTTGGTTTGATACACTGCAAACATAGGGTGCACAAGATCACGTCCGTGGCCCTTAGAGAATAATAGCGCGGGTTCGTAGTCTTTTTTCAGCTCTCTATACGGCCGGGATGAGTGGGCTACCGTGGGTTTATACCAGATAAACAAGCTATTATAGACAAAATACCCACACTCAAGCACAAGATCGTATACTGAGCCTTTCATCAAATGGTTCATAGCACAGAACATAAAACACAATGCACCTTCATGGAGTTTGGGCAGCATGGCGGTGAGCATGTCACGGGTTAGGGATAGTCCGGTGGTGGGATCTTGGCCAAACTCGGTGTCAAACGCCACCTGCCACGGCGGATCAGTGATCATACATGCAATAGAATTGTCGGGAAGGGTTGGTATGACAGACAAACAATCCCCATGGATTAGTTGAATGTCTGGTTTAGGCTGTGGTGTTTGTTCCGACGTGGATTCTGGTTGTGGTGTTTTTTTAGCTGTCAGTATAGCTAACAAACTCCGTGCCTTTATAGCTTGTTTACGGTTTAACATAGCAGTGGCGGCTAGTTTGTTGCGTTGGTTACCTAACTCAGGATCTTGCTCGATTGCTTTAGCTAGTTGGATGTCTTGACTCACTGAGCCAACAGATATGCCAAGTAGGTCGGCGGTGTCTTTGACTTTCCATCCTTCATTATGTCCACGGCCTCCATAGCGAGAGGATTCGCCATGTTTGGTTTGGTATAACTCATGCAGACGTTTCTTGGCCATGACTTCTTCGACATATGTTAGATCTTCACGACGTAGGTTTTCTTCCAGCTCCACGACGGCTTTTTTCCAGTCGTCTAAATCACGCATATAGACTATTTCTGCGTCTGCGTGGCCAAGGAGTTTTAGTGCTCTTAACCTGCGCTCACCGGCCAGGAGGTAGTTGTCATCGTCCAACACAATCGGCTCGATCAAGCCAACAGTACGGATAGACTCAGCTAGGTCGTCTAGTGCTTGTTGATCAAAGTCTTTACGTATACGGTCTGGTCGTATGTATATGTCTTTAATAGGAAATTTCACCTTTGTCCTCCGTGAATTGCAGGAATATATAGACTATAGTTAGGATAATTAAAATTGGTACTATGGTCAGTGCTAACAGAACCCATTTTATGCCTTGTAGGAGTTTCATCTTAGGGCTCCTTTGTAATGATATGAGCATACCAATGGTGTTTAACAACTCGTTGTGACATGCGCAATCTGGTATCTGGTCCGAACATGACAGCTATAATACGGTGTAAATCAAGCATAGTATCAATAGGTAAAGTCATTGTATGATAACGATAGACGATCATTGGTATATGATATGTGCGACACTCAAGCACTATGAAATCTGTGTCGACGTGGTATATTTTAGTCTCGTTATTGTGTGGGTTTATGTGACATAGACTACAATGCTCGGTATATGATGAGTGTTCGTGCAATAAGTCTCTATCCATACCTAACCTCCAAGGTACCTATATGTTATGTAACCAATAATGACAAATACTAACAACACCCCAGGTAGTATGTTAGACCTAGTGCGTCTATGCAGAGGTAGTTTAACTGTCCACTGTGCTTGCTCTTGTGCTTGGGCGCTGTCGTATCTGGTGTGTGCGTCAACTAGAGAGCGCGCATGGTGGTTGATCTGGTCTGGCTCATATGGTGTCCAAACTAAGCGTGAGTCAGGTGTCATGCTATGGTCTCCTTCTCGGCTTGTCTACGTAGGTTGGCTTCATGTATAGACATAAGGCCATTGAATATAAATTGCATGAGTGTTAACAAGATTGTACCACGTTCCATGTTTCCTTCTGTGTGACAGGTAATACCAGAGCTATCTTCTGTAATATGTAGTGTAAAGTTACCCTCCATTATATATGTCCTCCTATTTTGATTTAAATGTTTCAATGATCAAATCACCCTTACCGCTGTATACCGACGCGCGTTGGATGTGAATTTGTGGTAATGGCGCGAGTTCACTAATCTTCTGCTCTAACAGCTCGATTTGTCTATTAACCGATGTTGCCTCGTGGCCGCGCTGTTCGCCAAGAAAACACGTGGCTAATAGCAATATAGTGATTATCCCAAACGACACATAATCTCCTGCGCTCATAACATGTCTCCTTTGTTTGGTGAGTTGATCCAACAGGGAGCCGGGATCTCTTGGTGCTGATGCTTGGGTGCGCATAGTGTGAATCCCGACCAAGACACAATGTCTTGGACTACTCCCTGTTGGGGGTTAATTATTAACTACTCGTGGACGTAGCCAATTAGGCCAAATCCACACCCAAATCAGCCGCAATCTTGGCCAGGATGGCCGGGTCGGCGGACTTGAGAGCCTCAACCACTGCTTTCGGCAGCCCACCACCGGTAAGCATGCGGCGTTGAGTGTCGACTGCGCGGATTTTGCGCTGCAAGGCGTAGAGTTTGTACACCTTTTCCTCACCATCCAGTGCGAGACCTTCCTCCAGGTTTTCGGGATAGTCGTACGTAAACTCGCCTACGATCTTGTCTTTGGACTTAATGGTGATTTTTTCGCTATTCATAGTGTGATCCTCCGTGCTTCGTGGTGCCTTCGGCTGGACGCAAGGCGTCTGTATAGCCAAAGGTCACCGGTTAAGGGTTAATGGTTGTGGTGCTGCTATATACAAACGACATCTTAATAGATAAACTTTTTGATGTCGTTGGTCACCCCACCCTCTGGATCGACGGCATACGAACCGTCCAGTTGTTTGACCTGTTTGGGTTTTTGGATAACTTGACACATCCCGGCAAGGCCGATGTAGTCTTCGGTCGAAAGGGCCTGCCCTGTCCAGGGTTTGCCGAGGGCTTTGGTAATCTGCACGAGCATGCCAAGTCCGCCTGTGTCAAGCCCATCATCTTTGACCCATGGCAGGACGGTGTTGTAAAACAGCTTACGTTCTTTACCGTCGTGGGTCACATTTAGTGTCCACTTGAGCATAGGGCGCCCGGCTTGGGAGTTCTTGCTTTCAACACCGGCGACAATGAACTGATAATCCCCATTTGGGACTGGCTCGAACTCGTCTAAATGTTTTACGTCTTCGAAATTTACACCTAGTTCAATAACTGGCATTTTGTGACTCCTTTCTTTGGTTAGTGGTTAATTAACTGTCCTCCTTTCTATGTGAGTTACCTAAGTGTACACTCAGAAACCAAATATCTTTTATTGGTATATAGATATACTCATTAACCTGTGGATCTATGGGCCACACACATAATCTATGGCCTTCTGAGTCATTGGTTTCTTCCTCATAAAATCCTTCTATACGGGTGAAGGTGTTGTTATATATTGTGACAACGACTCCTTTATATAGAAGACTTGTTTCTGTCATTTCTGTCCTCCGTTTAATAGATGAACTTTTTGATGTTGTTTATTTATGAGCTTATCCATTGTAGGCATGATAGACGCAAAGTGTGATGGTATAGGATTTGCTAAGTCGAGACGTGATTTGGCAGTTATTAAACCAGATGCTTTGGTTTCAAGAATGTATTCATGCTTTCCGCCAACCTCACGCACATTTGCGTGATATAATTCATCAAAATACAGTCCAATTTCCATGGCCATTTTGCCAGTGACTAATGGGGCACACCAAATCCGGCCGGACAACTCGTCTTTCATATATTGCTCGTGTGCTAAGACTATAAAATTCTGTTTCAGCCCAACGCCTGTTGTGATCATGTCTGTTAATTCACGCATCTGTCTTCCCCAGTCAGGCAACGTGGGTTGTTGTCCGGTGTGTTTGTTTATATATAACACATACGACATAGCAAACGACGCGGCTGTGGTGAGGGTGTCTATGACTACGGTTTTTGGCTCGACTGTACCATACTTACCTGTCTTGGATATGTCTGATAGGATTTGTTTAATAGTGAGAAATCCAAGTGGCTGTGGCGCGGGGTGTTGTGGGTCTGGTTGGTCATTGATAGGTACCATGAATATCTTGTCTTTGTCTGTAATACGAGGACTTGACAAGACAGTCGTGATGCCTTTGTCAGTGTCTATAAACAATATAGGCTTTGGTGCAGTGCCCGCAAACTCAGTCTTTCCAGTGCCGTTGCGGCCATAGCATAGGATGTTGAGTGATTGTGGTGCGAACCTCGACAACTGTATCGGGTCTGGTAACTGTATTACCATTACTTGGATGCCTCCTTTCTATATGCTTTGATGGCTTTTAGTGTGTGTGGAATGATATCTGCTCCGAAACATATACATGGACATATGCCCACAGTTTCTTTATCGTAGCCAAGAAAGTTAGTGCATACCTCACATGGATTTTTTGTGTATCTTGCGTGCATATAATCAGTAAGGTTATAAGACCGTACGTCTTTGTTTATATAACCAGCCGGGCATATGGTACATAGGTTTGGTTTATTCAACAACAACTCAAGTCTATGAACGTGTAGCTTTGTTGTATATGTGATCTTTTTCATATTCATAACTCAATCGAGCCTCCTTTTTTTGTCTGCTCATCTGGTCTAAGTGATAACAGAAGAGTCATAGTTTGAGTTAGTTGCAACGGATCTTGGACATCATTATAACGACCGCCTGTGATACGACTGATTTCTTTTAGCATGTCGTGATTACAATCTCTACCTATCCCAATAGTGTCTATAGGTGGTTTAGGGTGTTGCCGCACTAATGCCAGGATTTCGTCCGGACCACCATTTGGCTGACCGTCTGTCAATAGTACGATGTGGTCTTGTTGTCTGAGCCAGGCTTCTTGTAAAGCATCGTGCATGTTGGTTGAGCCACGCGCACTTAGTGCATAGATATCTGCTTGTGTAAATTCCCACAACTCAGACTCAAATGCAATACCCGATATACCCGGCCGCCAGACTTTTTCCAGTGCTTTCTTGAGGTTGTTTAGTTTGTCACCCATCATAGAGCCGGATATGTCGGCAAGGATGATGGTGCGGTTGGTAGCTGCCCGGCGCAGGTGAGCAAGCGAGAGTGTCTGTTTGGGCTTGAGCACTTGGCGCGGAATCAAAGATTGATTGTCAATGTTTTGCAGGTTCATGGTGTCTCCTTTCTACTTAGTCTCCATTTTTCAATTCCCCAAGGATGTCTTTGTACGCTTGGTTGATAGATTGCATAACCGCAACATCACCTCCTTTGTCGGGGTGATATTTGATAGCAAGTGCTTTGTATGCCGCGCGGACGACTTCTAGTGGTGCATTGTCGACAAGATACAACATAGCAAATGACGACGACGCAACCTCATGCGCCGGGAAGTCAAGCAGAATAGTCTCGTCAAAATATTGGTCCAACAAATGACACAACTTATCAAATTGATCCTTGACTATGTACCAACATTTATCATTGTTGTCATATATGCGTTTCTTGGCCGGGATGGACAGTTTCATGGTGTCTTGAAATTCCTTGTGATACGGTGCCTCAAGTTGCAACATCACCCCACTTGGCAAATACCTCAGCGACGCTACTCTACGGCCGTGTGAGTAGGCTGGGCGTCTGGTATGTGCATAACTGGTCTGTTGACTTATAGATCTCATTCTATGTCTCCTTTGTATGTGCGAGTTCGTAGCGTAGTTTTGGGCTTTTGCGGTTGATTTTGATTGTCTTACCGTTTGGCAATAGTTTAATCCAATATGTTCGAATGTTTGGCTTGACGAGCTGGATGTCAAACCACTGACCATCGTCTGCAACGAAACCAATGGGTGGAATTTTCGGTGTATAATCTTTTCGTTTACGCATAGTATAGAGTCTCCTTTGTGTATATGTGTTTTATTGTGCGTCCTTTTGAGCCACCAACTCACAGATTATACGTCCTATTTGGTCTATCCCATATGGCCGTCCAAAGACAGGAGCTATGCGGTCGTATAACCACACCACATGTCCTGATGGATTATGTCCGGATATGTTGGAGGCTTTGTCGAACCACTCTTGTGGCATGGCCCAGTCGAAGTTGGCATCTTTACCCAACACACGATCGGCTATGGATTGATTTGTTGGCATGTTTAGTGTCTCCTTTCTATTCATTTATTGAACACTTTCGCCTTGTAGCTTAGTCTCCCATCACGCGCTGTTCTTGAAAAGGGTCCCAACGCGAGACCTCGTACATAGACTGTATGATACTATCATGCGCGTCATGTGATGGTAACGAGCACAAAGGTAAATACGCACAGTCTCTAAAAAACGGCTTACATCGCCATGTTTGCGGCCAGAACTCATTTTCTTGGTACACCTTGATCTGTCGAACCCACGATATTACACTCTTTTTCCATGCTGTCATTTGGTCATCAGTATAATCAAATGGTTCACGTCGCAATAACTCGGCTAATGATTTTGTCTTGCTCACACCAATAATATCCAACTCGCCGGACACCTTCTCACCTGTGAGCTTCTCGGTTAGATGTTTATAAGTCATAAACTGTGGATTTGGATTGATCAAGAAGTCGTTCATGTATTTGGTGGTTTTATAATCCGTAAACACGAGGCCGCGGGATGATTTGACAATCTTATCAACCCGCCCGGCGAGGTAGACCTCACTGTCTACCTGCTCTGCCAGTGGAGACTCTAACTGTACAATCTCTCTCTCGTCCGCTCGATATGTATTAAAATATTCTGTCAATATATTACAGCCATATATGACAGTATACAACGCAGACAACTCCTTGCCCGATTTACCTATTTGTGGTTTCTCTTCATACGGCGCGAATGATGTGACAAACATATTAAGCGCGACTTGGTCGTCCTTACCTTGCGCTTGCCATGTTTCTAAGGCACTATGCACCGCTAGGCCAAACTGTAATGCTATTGATGGCTCTTCGTGCATGCGCACCAAGCCAAGCTCGTGCCTGTAGTAGAACATCCGTGGGCAGGTGATGAGAGACGATAGAGCTGAGTTATCGTATATCTCTATGCCCTGCTCACGTAACGACTGCAGGATTGAGTTAGTCGGCTGGCTCATTATCTTGTGCCTCCTTGATGTTGCGGATATGGTTATCTACTTGATTTAGCATCTCACACAAGTACATAAATGTTTCTTGTGGATGCTTGGAAAGCCTTATTAGTTTGTACACAGTGGTTATTCTATACACAATGTGTCTGAAGACTTCGTCCCTATTTAGCAACACCGCCAAAAGCCTATTTCTGTAGTTTTCGGTGTCTGTAAGTTCTGGTGCATTTGGAAACAGCTCTTTTTCCAGGTCTTTCAATTCTGTCAACTGCTTTTGTGCTTTATTCATGTTTTGTCTCCTTTATCCGCTGCACTAACAACGCTGCTAATGTTTTCACTTGATCCGGTGTCAACGCCTTTAATGCAGCTTCTACAGTTTTAGGCTTGCTTGCACGTGTGCTTGCACGTGTGCTTGCACGTGTGCCGGACTTGGCGGGTTTTTTCAATGCACTAAAATCCGGCATCGTGCGCTCTGTTTCTACCGCATGACTTAATTCAATGCCTGTTGGCATATACTGCTGGCACAGATCCACACCTGATTTGCCTGTTGAGATAAGTTGTTCGATTAAGACGTGCAATGTACTGTCTGCTGAATCAAGCAACCTCACCTCACACGGCTCCAGACACTTCAGTATTCCTACATATCCACGTGTCTTTGTGTCTGTCGGTGTATAAAGCACAACCACATCACCTACCCTTGGTGGCCATTGTGCTGGTGACATATCACGCACATGTAAATGGGCACTCTGGTTGGAATCTGTATCCAAGTTTTGTTGAGATGTCTCTCTTGGTTGCATACGATAATACCCTTTCTGTTGGTCTACCTTCTTGCATCGTCCCAATCGGTCTGTGCGGTATTATTGGCCGACTTATCTTCTCGGGACGGATTAGGCGTACATGCTGACCCAGTATTGATACCATTGGCTGTCTCCTTGGATGAGAAATTTATTGTATATGCCAGATTACACAACGAGTGCCAGTCCGCTTGGCTCATTTTGGTTGTTATGTTTAGTCCGAGTTTCAACTCCACCTCATTCGTGCCAAGCTCGGTGACTGCGAACTTTTCCGGTTTGCAGTCAAAAATAAACGACCTCCGCATACAGACACCTCCTTTGGTTATAGGTTAATGTTTGTTGCCCTGTTGGCTTGGTTCTTAAATCGTGCCCTGCCGGTTGCTTACCTCGTCGTCGGTTTTGCTCAACCTCAAAGGCGGAGACATCCCGCCAGGGCACGCGCTTAAAAGTCAAGCACGAAATATGGCCTGTTGTGTGTTTCGATGAGTTTCATCTTGAAAATGTCTAATAGCTGCACTACCAGTCGGGCATTTTTATTCAGTTGTCGCTCCATTAGCGACACTTTAAATGATTCTGGTTCCACGTGATTACCACAAGGCCTCGACAATTTCTGGGCCGATAACGGATGTGACTGTCTCATAACAGGCCACTCGGATCTGATTTTTGAACAATGCACTGCACAGTGATTACACTGTAGCATTTTTTCCCTCTATAACGGGCACGATCTCGTAAACATTTTCTGGTTGCATGGTCTCAAGTTCCAACTGAGTACTTAATGCCTCTGTGATGTCTGTGTATATGACATCATCTTTACTACTTGGTTCGACTGGAACCCACACTTTAATTTTGTATTTCATTCATAGTCCTCCATTGGCATAACCACCAGGCCACAATGCTTTCGTAGTTGGTCATCCTCTGTGAGCAAAAACTCCTCGAATATCTCGTCTGCGATTTGCAAGGCCAACTGCCCGAGCTGATCTGAGTCTATGGACAACTCCTCCAGCTCCAAGGCTGCTATGACTGCACTGATCATCCTGTCTCGTATTGTCGGCATAGTTACATGTCTCCTTTACATCCACAGCGAGGCTATGGTTATGAAGTAAAGTGACAATCCAATGAACATTACCAGGCCCAACTCAATCACATATCTCATCTTTCGTGTCTCCTTTAGGCTAACCTAAAACCTTAGTTACATACCCACCACTCACCCGCACCCGGGCGTACCATGTATGTGGTTTAGGATAATGTGGCCCCTCTACAAACTCTTGTCCATCCAACTTCGCAGGAAATGGCCCTGGTGAGTAAATAGTTACTTTGTTTCCTGCTTTAATGGCTGCTTTCAGTTCTTTCTTTGTCTTGAAATTTGGCTCTACGTACATAATGTGTCTCCTTTTTGTTAGTGGTTATAGACAAAACGCCAACATTATCATGACAATGCCAACACCAACTATGGCTGAAAATCCCACTACAGTAACAACACTCCTTACTATGTCTACTCTATTCATTGTCTGTGTCTCCATTGTCATTGTCGGGTGCTCCCACCACCCATTCTATCTCACCCTTGTGTGGTCGTAGAATCAAATACATATCCATTTGATATCTATCCGACCACCTTTGTGCTTTGTCAATGATGATTGTCTGCCCGGTGCGTGTATCATACAACAAATGTCCCGTGCCTACCTGCCCGGCTGGGTCAAGAATCCATATGAAAGAAAGCAGACCAACACCAACACCTATAAGCATTTTTTTCGTTTTGGTTGCCTTATCCTAAACCGAGGTCGAGATCAAGGTCTAAGTCCGCGAGTTTACTTATCAACTGTGGGTTCTTTTTCAGAAGGTCTATAATTTGGCGTGTTTTGTCGGGGGTTCTGGTTTTGGTGGTAGACTTGTCAGGCACAATGGATGGCCTAACCGAGATGACTTCCTTGCGAAACTGCGCGTCAATTTCCGTTGCCTTGCGTTTTAGTGCAGCGACTTGCTGCAACAAGTCGGCTATTTGATTGTCGAGTTGTTGTTTCTTAGCTATTAGCTCATTTAAGTGTGCATATTCTGTTTTTGTATCATGTATCAGTCGTACCTGATTCCTTGCTTCCGTGTCCATGGTGTCTCCTTTGACTAATTGTGGGCGGAAAAGCCGAAAGTTGAATAATCCTTATGATGGGCTGATTATAGCATAGGATGCATGATAAAGCAAGAAAAAAATGCTCTTTTGGGCCTCCAAATCGAAAATATATTCCTTATCTATAGGCCAAATATGGCCTATCTATGGCATGATCATTGCATATGCTCATTGGCATGATCATTGCATATGCTCATTTAGCAGACCATCAGTCACCCACTACTATTCAGTCACTCCTAACTATTCAATAAATGAACACTTAGACATATCACGCACGCACCAACAACATATCACGCACGCACCAACTGCATCTCCAACGCCTGCTTAGTCACCTGTGCATTCCTGTACTCCACAACCTTACACATTTCCTTCAACCTTGCCCGTGCGTGCTCTGTCAATGGTTTACATCCTTTATACTCACGCGCTCGTCGTTCCAACACAGCCACACACAACGCCTGTAACATATCTTGTCTCCCTAACCCTCTGTCAAACAATCTGTGTGGATACCAACACTCAGCACATGCTTGACATACACATACACAATTCAGCTCGTCCCACTTTCCACCCAGCTCCTTTGGCAATATACGCTTAACCTGCCACCTATCTCCTATCTTTTCATTACACACCACACACTTCCCGTTATCTCTAAGCACCACACATGCTGTCACAGCCCACCTCGGTTTGTGGCCTTTCTTAAAAAACACCTCTTGTGCTGTCGTAAACTCACATGCATATTTATCGACTAATGTACGTCCAAAAAACCCCAACCTATCCAACATCCGCTGGTCTTTCTTACGACTCTCTTGTAACTTATGCTCTGTTACAGCTTGTTCCCTACACCTGTCTGCCTCGTTTGTTTGTTGTGTTTGTTGTGCCCACAAATCCAACTGTCTCACCATATCTTGCTCACTCTCTTGTAGTATCTTGTCAAACTCACTATCCACTCTACCTACATCTTTGCCCACTATACTCACGTGCTCGTCATACTTACTCATTTCGGCTTTTCCACCGTCCGGCTGTTCGTTTGGCTGTTCGTCCCGTTCGTCCGGCTGCTCGTTCTGTGTCATTGGTTGTGCCCTCCTTGACTGATGATTTATGCCTGTGCTATGTCTACGCTGTGGCTGTGCTATAGCTGGTTGAGCTATTTATGAGCTGATTATAGCATATTTGGAATTAAAAAGCAATAAAAAATAAGATGAATAAAATTAAGCTAAATGATTGATTTTATTAGATTATTAGGAGCGCATAAAACACTTGAATCAAAATTTTATCTGGATAAGCTATGGATTTTATTATGGATTTCCGCTCGTCACCTTGAAAATGCTATTTCCACGACGGTTGATAGCCTATAGGGCATTAGGCTATTTTATAAAAAAAAAAAAAAAAAAAAAAAAAAAAAAAAAAAAAAAAAAAAAAAAAAAAA
>Ga0172375_10005066_pt1 | contig 19212 bp, 18 predicted proteins | sample LakKiv1m_FD_114537 | JGI IMG/M metagenome (GOLD analysis project Ga0172375, IMG submission 114537) | Freshwater microbial communities from Kabuno Bay, South-Kivu, Congo - kab_092012_11.1m | ecosystem: Environmental > Aquatic > Freshwater > Lake | place: Democratic Republic of the Congo...
TCAATTAAGCAAAGAAAAAGATTATTACGTACCCGGCGACTATGTCGGTCACAACGGAATTGAAAAACAGTATGAAAAAGATTTACGCGGGATTAAAGGATTTAATTATGTACTTGTAAATTCTAAGCGCAAAGAAATTGGCAAGTATAAAGATGGTACTGAAGATAAGAATTCAACAAAAGGAAAAGATCTTGTTTTATCATACGATGCGGATGTTCAAAAAGTAGCTGAACAACAAATGATTGGTAAGCGCGGAGCGATTGTGGCCATCGAACCAAAGACTGGTGAGATTCTTGCGTTAGTAAGCGCACCTGATTATGATCTGAACCAGTTTTCGTATGTAACATCCAGACAGTTTTTGCAGGATCTTTATAACGATCCTGATAAACCCTCTTTCAATCGTGCTACAATGTCGCTGAAACCCCCAGGATCCACATTTAAGATGCTTGCTGCAATTGCTGCCCTGGATATGGGTGTAATAACTCCATCCACTCTTATAAACTGCGGCGGCGGATTTACATTTGGCAGATTCTTTAAATGTCATGGTAATCACGGTTCTGTAAATGTAATACATGCGATTGAAAAATCCTGTAACAGTTTTTTCTATCATTTGATTTACAAAATCGGATTGGATAAATGGAAAGAATACGCACTTAAATTTGGCTTTTCTGCAAAAACAGGAATCGATATTGGGGAAGAATCTGCAGGTTTCATTCCCGGCGAAAATTATTATGTGAAAATGTACGGTGAAAAGTGGCCTCGTAGTATTATGGCAAGTTTGGGAATAGGGCAGGGAGAAGTAAGTGTCAGCCCTTTGCAGCTTGCACAATACGTTTCATTAATCGCCAACAATGGTCATTCATTTCAACCTCATATTGTTAAAGGATATCTTGACGATAACACGAGGCAAATTATTCCTTATAAGTTTCCTGAAATCAAAACAGGAATTAAGCAGGAAGTTTTTGATATCGTAAAAGAAGGGATGTTTCTTGTCGTAAACGGTGCGGGTACTGCAACTCATATTAAAATGGCTGATATTCAGATTTCAGGTAAAACGGGTACGGCTCAAAATCCACACGGAAAAGATCACGCGCTGTTTGTTTGTTTTGCTCCATCAGATAATCCTCAAATTGCAATTGCAGTTGTAGTAGAAAACATTGGATTTGGCGGTACACACGCTGCCCCAATCGCAAAAGCTATGATTGAAGCTTATCTAAAAAAAGAAACTTTAAAGAAAGAACAAATCAAAAAGGATAATAATCAAACCATTGCCGGAGTAAAGATTGAGGATTGATTATAAACTTAGTGATAAATTTGATTTTGGAATTTTTATACCGGCTCTTTTACTCATAGTAATTGGGTTAACAGCAATTTATAGTTCTACCTTTAATCATCCTACAATGAGCGGCAACTTTAGTAGGCAATTGGTATTTAGCATCGCAGCAATTATTATTTTCTTTATAACATATTCGCTTCCGACAAATTCATTTAGAACAATTACAATTCCAACCTATTTATTATCACTATTACTTTTGGTTGTTGTAATGGTTATTGGAAGAAAAGTTTCTGGTGCAAGAAGCTGGTTGGATTTAGGGCCTTTCGGATTTCAACCATCAGAGTTCGGTAAAATAGGGACAGTGCTTGCTATGTCCGCTTATCTTAGCAGGAAAAATACTGATATAGATTCATTCAAAGACATTCTTATTGCGCTTGGAATAGGATTTATTCCTGTAATGCTGATTTTACTTGAACCTGATATGGGTACTGCCATAGTTTTTTTAGGAACAATATTAATTCTAATTTTTTGGAAGGGTATAAGTCTTTTTGGATTGTTCATTGTACTTTCTCCCGGCTTTGTTGCAATAGCTGCCATATTTGGATTCTACTATTTTCTTGCTTCATTAATTTTAGTATTAATCGTCTTAATGCTTTTTCGCAAAGATATATTTTTTAGCGGATCGATCTTTGCGTTAAATCTTGCAGCAGGATTTTTTACTGACTATTTGTATAATGCGTTAAGTCCACATCAGCAAAAAAGGATTCAATCATTTATAGACCCAAATACTGATCCGCTTGGCGCAGGCTACAATACAATACAAGCTAAAGTTGCAATTGGTTCCGGCGGCTTATTTGGTAAAGGTTTTTTGCAAGGCAACCAAACTCAATTACAATACATTCCTGAACAATGGACTGATTTTATTTATTGTGTTATTGGAGAAGAGTTTGGATTTATTGGTTCGATTATAGTACTGATACTTTTCCTTTATTTGTTTTTAAGAATATTAAAAATAGGTTCCACTACCAAAGATGAATTTTTAAGTTTAACAATAATCGGAATACTTTCGGTTTACATTATACATTACTTAATTAATATTGGAATGGTTGTTGGAATTTTACCTGTAATTGGTATCCCTCTTCCATTTGTTAGTTATGGCGGAAGTTCGCTTCTAGTAAATATGTTTATGCTTGGTATCATTGCAAATATTTATCGTACTAGAAAAAATTATACCTAAAAAATTTTATGACCTCACAAGAAAAAATATTTAAAAAAAATAATGAAGGAAAATTTATTTGTGTTGGATTGGATACAGATATAAATAAAATTCCTGTATTTCTTAAAAATGATCGTGATGGAGTTTTCAAATTCAATCAATCGATTATTCAAGCAACAAAAGATTACGCTGCAGCCTATAAAATAAACTTTGCATTTTATGAACGCGCAGGTGCAAGAGGAATTTCTGAGCTTGAAAAAACTGTTGATCTGATACCTCAAGATATTTTATCAATTGCAGATGCCAAACGTGGTGATATTGGAAACACATCTGAAATGTATGCAAAATCTGTTTATGAGCATTTTAATTTTGATGCTGTTACCTTGCATCCATATATGGGTAAAGATTCTTTAAAACCATTTTTAGATTTTTCTGAGAAAATGAATTATGTTTTAGTTTTAACATCAAACCCCGGCGCAAATGATTTTGAAAAACTTGAATTAAAGGATGGAAGATTTCTTTATCAGAATATTTTAGAAAATGTTAATAAGTGGAATGAAAATCAAAATTGCGGAATTGTTTTCGGTGCTACTAAACTTGATGAATTGAAATCTAACATTAATAACTTTGGAAACTTATCAGTTCTTTTACCAGGAGTAGGGGCACAAGGTGGAAGTCTGGAAGATGTAAGCAAAACATTTATGGATAATAATCGTAAAAATTATTTAGTAAATGTTAGTCGTGGGATTATCTATAAAAGCAGTGAAGAAGATTTTGCTGAAGCTGCACGAAACGAAATAATATTTCTGAATAAAATTACATCCGGTGATTAAGTAGCTCTAAAAATATTGAACAAAAAGTTTTGCTACTAGAATATTCTCTTTAGTTATAATAAATAAAAGCATAGATTTGAAATGAGGAATCCAATAAGAGTAGTGATAAAATTCAAATCTGAGTAAACTATTGAAAAATAATCCTAAAATTCCTGAAGAAATTATTTATAAAATTTGGGAAGAAAAGCGAATTGATTCTTCTCTTACCACGGCTGACGGATTATCGATCGAGATTGTTGATTGCGGGGTTCGAAATACTGATGAAGCTGGCCCTGATTATAGAAATGCCAGAATTAAAATCGGCAACATTACTTTTTCCGGTGATGTTGAAATAGATACATTGCATTCTGATTGGAAAGCTCACGGACACAATCTTAACCAGCGGTATAATAAAGTAATTCTTCATGCAGTCCTTTCGAATGATTCATCTTACCCTTTTGTTGTAACACAGAGCGGCAGAAAAGTTCCAACACTTTCATTAGAAGGCTTTCTTTCATCTTCCATAAAACAAAATATACAGCAGGATTTAAAAGCAATTCAATCTGATGATGAAATTAAAATGCCTTGCTCGCAGATAAATCATAAAGTTGAAAGAAGAGAGAAACTAAATTATTTAAAAAATCTTGGGCTGCTAAGATTTAGAAAAAAGTGTGAAAGAAATGTTGAACGCCTTAAAGAACTGGTTTTATTAAATGAACTTCAAATTAAAGAACCAAAAGTTTATCACGATTTTTATAAAGAAATTTCGACTAGGGAATACACGCAAAAAGATTTTGAGCATTTAGAACTTTGGCAACAGCTTTATTATGAGCAATTATTTGAAGCATTAGGCTATTCTAAAAATAAAGATATTATGCTAAAACTTAGTAAAACGGTTGATGTCAAATTCTTTAAATCTGTTGATCAGTTGAATAAAGAAAAAATAGAAAGCATTCTTTTCCATGTAAGCGGAATGTTTCCTGATGTGGTCGATATTCCAAATGAAGAAACTTCTGAATACATGAGAAACAGTATGGATTTATGGTCATCTGTTAAGAATAATTATGATTCGGGTTTGCTAAATAAAAATGAATGGAACTTCTTTAAACTAAGACCGCAAAATTTTCCTACTCTTAGAATTGCTGCCGGTGCAAGGCTGCTTGAAAAAATAATAGTTCATGAACAATTCATTCGCATTCTAAATATTTTTAAACAGTACACCGAGATTAATAAACTTATTACAAAACTTAGAAACGAAATAATTATTAAGGGCGAAGGTTATTGGTCTGATCATTACAATTTTAATAAGGAAACAAAAACAAAGTTAAATTATTTTATCGGACTTGGCAGAGCTGATGAAATTGTAATTAATATTATACTTCCAATTTATTCTGTTTATTTTGAAATTCATGGCAATAAAGATATGTCATCAAAAGTTTTAGATTTGTTTATGAATTACTATCAAAAGGAAGGTAATCATCTTGTTGATCAGGTTAATGATACTCTTGGATTAAAGAATGAAAAATTCCGAAGTGTGTATTATCAAGGAATGATAGATCTCTTCCGAAATTATTGTATCAAAAAAAAATGTATGGAATGCGAAATTGGTAAACAGGTTTTTAATTAATTATTCTGTGATAACCTTTTAATATCATCCCTCAATTTTGCAGCCCGCTCAAACTCTTCGCTTTCCAAAGCTTCACGTAATTTATCCTGCAGCGCTGCGAGCTGAGCTTCTTTGGAGAGCGGTCTTTTATTATCAGATTCTAAGTCGCTTGTTTCAAATCCAGGTATATCAGTTTCATCTGAAGGAATGAATGCTGCTGCACTCATAACTAATTCATTTACAAAAATTGGAGCATAAGTACGCACAGCCAGTGCGATAGCATCACTTGGCCGTGCATCAATTTCATTTGTTAATCCGGAAGCCTCAAGAATTATCTTGGCATAAAAAGTATTTTCTTTTAATTCACTCACAACAATTTCTACAACGTTTGCTCCAAGATTATCAACCATAGTTTTTAATAAATCATGAGTTAACGGTCTAGGTGGTTTAATGCCTTCCATTTCAAGTGCAATTGCCTGGGCTTCAAACGCGCCAATAATTATAGGTAACCTGCGTGTTCCTTCAATTTCTTTCAACAGAATTGCATAAGCGCCGCCGGTAGATGGGTTGGTTGATAAACCTAATATTTCACACTGAACTTTATCCAACTATTTAGCCTGCTATATTATGATCGTATTTTTTTTATCTCTTCCGTTAACACTGGTAAAATCTCAAAAACATCGCCGGCAATTCCGTAATCAGCAACAGTAAAAATTGGAGCATCTTTATCTTTGTTAATCGCCACAATATATTTTGATGTTGACATTCCTGCAAGATGCTGAATCGCACCGGAAATTCCGCAGGCAACATAAAGAGAAGGTGATACTGTTTTTCCTGTTTGTCCAACCTGTTCACGATGAGGTCTCCAGCCTGCATCAACAACAGCACGAGAAGCTCCAACTGCGGCGCCGAGTGAATCCGCAAGAGATTCAATCAGATTAAAGTTTTCCGGTCCTTTCATTCCTCTGCCGCCTGAAACAATTATATCTGCTTCAGCAACATCTAATTTACCTTCAGACTTTTTGAAAGAAACAACTTTAGCTTTAAGATTTGGACTAGTAATTTCTTTAGTTTCAACAGATGCGCTTCCACTACTGGATAGTTCAGCTTTAAATACATTTGGTCTTAAAGTAAACACTTTTACATCTGAGGATAATTTTACTTTTACGAAGGCTTTACCTGCATAGATCGGTCTAGTTGCGATAATATTTCCCGCTTCAACTTGAAGATTTACACAATCCATTATGCAACCGGAATTTAATTTAACGGCTACACGTGGTGCAAGATCATTACCAAGTGAAGTATTTCCAACTATCAAACAAACTGCATTGGATTCTTTTGCATAATTACTAATTGCTTCTGTATAACCGCTTGAAGTATAATCTGCAAATTCAGAATTTTTTAAATGAACAACTTTTAATATTCCATATTTATAAATTTCGTTAAGATTACTAACATCCGATCCCACAACAACAGCTTCAACTTCAAGATTTAATTCTTTAGCCAATTTGGATGCAGTACTTGCTGCTTCGAATGAAACTTTTTTAAGTAAACCTTCTCTTTGTTCTAATATTGCTAAAATTTTATTTGCCATAATTTTACCTATATAACCTTTGCTTCTTCATGTAATAGTTTTACTAATTCAGCTACAGCACTGCTATCGGTTCCTAAAATTCTTCCCGGTTGTTTAGAAGCGGGGAGGTTCATGTCGATAATTTCGGAATAGTTTGAAGTTTGAGCAGCAACTTTTTCGGTGATAGTTTTTTTCTTCGAGGCCATTATTCCTTTTAATGAAGCATATCTTGGCTCATTTAATCCTTTTTGGGTTGTGATTATTGCGGGCAGTTCAGTTTCAACAACTTCTCTTCCACCTTCAATTTCACGCTCGGCAGTAATTTTTGAGCCATCTAACTTAAAATCTACTACAACAGGGACACAGTTATAACCCAATAATTCAGCAGTAACTTGTCCGGTAATTGAGTTATCAAAATCAACAGATTGTTTACCAAAAAATGCAATCTCACATCCGAGAGATTTTATCTCATCTGCAAGAGCGTGAGCAATTCCAAAAGAATCTCTAGGTGAATCATCTTTTAGCAATACACCTTCATCAACGCCCATCGCTAATGCTTTGCGAATCGATTCCTTATTTGCATCACCGCCAACGCTGATTGCATATACCATCGAATCAGCGCCAATTTTTTCTTTAGTTTTAATTGCTTCTTCAACTGCAAATTCATCATAGGGATTTATGATATACGTGACACCGGTTGGATCAATTGATTTTCTATCCGCTCCGATTTTAATTCGTGTAGCAGTGTCAGGAACATGACTTACACATACTGCTATTTTCATTTAACCTCCGTAAAATTCTAAGTTTTTGATACAAAAATATAAAGAGACAGTGCTCTAAAATCAATTAAGTGATGATTTATTATTTTTATAAATGAATTAATATTTAAGCACCCATAATTTGGATTATTACTTTTATAAAAAAAATCAAATCAGTATTTTTAGCTATGGAATTAAAACCGGATGAAACCAGACAGGTTGAGATAACCACTGAAGAAACTTCTGATGTTGATATTTCTTCAAGAGTTCTCTTATTCAACGATGATTGGCATACATTTGAAGAAGTTATTGCCCAGCTTATTATCGCAACACAATGCAGCTTTGAACAAGCGCGCGGTTTCGCTTTTGAAGTTCACGTAAAAGGTAAAGCAATAGTTTTTAATGGGTCTATGAGCTCATGCTTAAAAGTTTCCTCGGTTCTTGAGGAGATTGCATTACATACCCAGATTTTAACTTAGTCTGTATTGTTGGAAATTAAGCTTGTCTTATGTTCACAATCATTACAGGAACAATACTCATAAATTTCATCGTAACCATAATCAATTGTTAGCTCTTCGCCAGACGGAATATATTCGGCGGCAAATAAAATCAAATTACCATTCTCATCTTCATCGATATCACAATTATAGTTACAGGAATGGTTTAAATACCGCAGTTGAGAATGATTAGAAGCATCTATGTATTCATTTTCATCTTTGTAGAAAATGTAAACGTTGCCTTCATCTTCTCTTTTTACGCATTCATCAGCATTAATTAACTCACCCTTAATAATAGTAATTATTTGTCCTTCTTTATGTTCAATATTAGTAAAAAGCCCCATTCCGTGAACGGAAGAATCTTTTACTGTCAGATTCTCAATAGTCATACTATTCTTTAAATAGTTTAAAATTAATTTAGAAGTAGAATACCTAAAAATAGCACTGATAAATTCGAATGATTATTAAGTAGAAATCACTGAAGTAGATCAGAAATAAAATTTGTAAAGCAAACATAGTGAAAAATTTTCATTTCTTAAATCTATCCGGTTTTTCAAACTAACTTGTTTTGTTTGAATTATTTAGATAAAACTTTGTGATAACAATTATCAGTAATGGGAGAATATTGACTAATTTTTCCAAATCAAAGAATTATGAGTGGCGAAGAATATAAAAATCAAACTTTTTCTTTGGTACCCAAATTGTTTTGATTAAAAGGTTAAAAAATTTTACTATTATAACATTGAACCTTATTTTTAGTTGCCTTTATTAATAATTCTTTGAATATTACAACAGGATTTAATCATCATTTAGGAGATCTTATGAAAAACCTCATTTATATCCTCACAGCCCTAATATTTGCACCATTCTTAATTATTCAAGCACAAAACGGAAATACTTATGTTGGTGTGGAAACATGTGCAATGTGCCATAAAACAGAAAAACAAGGCAGTCAACTTTCTATATGGAAGAACAGTGCACACTCAAAGGCATTTGAAACTTTAAAGACAGAAAAAGCAAATCAAATAGCCACCGAAAAAGGATTTAAAACACCCGCAGTTGAAACACCTGAATGCTTAAAATGTCATGTTACTGGTTATAACTTAGATGCTTCAATGTTAGGTAAGAAATTTAAAGTTGAGGATGGCGTGCAATGCGAAACCTGTCACGGTGCTGGTTCAGCTTATAAAGATATGAAGGTAATGAAAGATAAAGATTTAGCTGTAAAAAGCGGCTTGGTTATGCACGAAAAACTAGAAAATTTCTGTATCAGTTGTCATAATGTTGAAAGTCCAACTTATGTAGATATGGACATTAACGAAGCCTGGCAAAAGATTAAACACTCAATACCAAAAACTGAAAATTAATTTCATTATAGAAAAAATTCTGATAGAAAATTAAATGAAAAAATTTATACTTTTGCTCTTTTTAGGAGCTACAGCGTTTATCTCTGCTCAAAATATAAATGGACGATTTTCTAGCTCACTCTATACTTTTGAAAGATACGATTCTCTAAATTCTTCCGAACAGTATTTAAGAGCTTATGAAATGTTGAATCTTAATTTTAATTACGATAAAGTTTCTGTAAGATCATATTTTAATTTTGAAACTGATGTAATGAATGATCTGGAAACTGATCCTAGATTAAGATTTTATAACCTGTATTTAGAAGCAAGGGATATATTGGACATTGCTACATTTAGATTAGGCAGACAGCCAATCATCAATAGTGTAGCAGGCGGTGTTTATGATGGTGCTTCTCTTACTCTTAAGAAAACCGATTATAAACTAAACGCATATTTTGGCGGAAACGTACCTGCTTACCAAAAATTTGAGCTGATAGAAAACTTTAATGAAAATTATTTATTTGGTGGAAAGTTTACTACTACTGTACTTCAAGATTTTCAATTAGGGCTTGCCTATGTTAACAAGAACTTTCAGCCGCAAAAATATTCTGCAAATCGATTAGACCCTAATCTTAATCCTATTGAAGTTGATATTGAAAATAAATCTAATCAATACGAGTTTGTTAGCGGAGAAGTTAACTACTCTAAGCAAGGATTAGTTTCTATCTTCACCAGATATGATTATGATTTAAACTTCAGTCAAACTTCTAAATTTGAAGTTGATGCACGCACCGAAGCTGTTGATAGATTGGGAATAAATCTTTATTACAATTATCGTCAACCTAAGATAAGATATAACTCAATCTTTGCTGTCTTTGATTATGGCAATACTTACGAAGTTGAAATCGGAGCAGACTATAAGATTAATAATATGTTTACTCTAATTGGTAAGTTCGGAAATGTTGAATACAAAGACGATAATTCTCAAAGAGTAGGTTTAGGATTATCCACATCTTATGGCAGTATAAATTACAGGAAAACTTTTGGATATGCTGGTGAATTAGATGCAGTATCATTGTATTCCGGATATACTTTCTTGGAGGGATTACTTACTCCTTCCGTTGGCTTATCCTATACTAAATATAAGCTTAGTCCTGATGATGAAGCAAACAATATTACTACGCTAATGGTTGGTGCAAACATCCGTCCATTCCGTACTCTCTCCTTTGATGTGCAGGGACAGTATATGGATAATAAAATTTATAAGAATGATATGAGATTATTCTTCAAACTTAATTACTGGTTTAACTTAAACATTTAATATTCTAACTATGCAAAAATTAAAAGTTTTATATCTGTTTGTTTTTTTTGGATTAGTTGTTTTTCTTTTGGTCGGAGCGTTTAGTTCACAAAAAGAAGAATTACCCAATACGAACGAGGGAAGAATAAAATTTTCCCATTCACTTCACAATGATTTAGTTGATTGTCAAACCTGTCACTCAGCAGTTAGCCAAAGTGTAAGTTTAAAAGATCCGCTTTTCCCAAATCATGATAATTGTGCAGATTGTCATGAAGTAGATAATGATGATGAATGTTCAACTTGCCACTATGATGATACTTATGAGGCACTAGTTAAAAGCGAATCAGGTTTATTATTCAATCATAAATTACATTTAGCTAATGAAGGTACAACTTGTGAATCTTGTCATAAAGGATTAAGTGAAGTTGATTATAGCTGGCAATCAGCAAGTGCACTGCCACAGATGGCGAGCTGTTATACTTGCCATAATGATAAGACAGTTGCATCAAATGCGTGCGAAGGCTGTCACATTTCAACGGTAAACTTATTACCTCAAGATCATAAAGTTGTTAGCTTTGCAAAGAACCACAAATTTGCTGCTCAGGAGTTTAATGCAAATTGCGTAATGTGCCACGATAATCAAAGTTGTGAAGATTGCCACGTTGCTACAACAGGAATTACTGAAACAAATACTCTAAATAATTTCTACCAGCCCTACTATCCAAGCAATTTTGTTGATGGTGCAAAAGTTCAGGCAATAAATCGTGTGCACGAACTTAACTACAGATTTTCTCACGGCATTGATTCACGCGGTAAGACTGCTGAATGCCAGACTTGCCATCAAGTTGAAACATTCTGTGCTGAATGTCATCAGTCAGAAGACCAGGATTTTGCTTTTGGAGGAATTGTACCTGCATCTCATTTGAAATCAACTTTTAAGACTATAGGTGTTGGCTCAGGTGGTGGAGATCACGCAGTTTTAGCTAGGCGGGATATTGAGAGTTGTATGTCTTGCCACGATGTTAACGGTGCTGATCCAACTTGTATTACTTGTCATCTAGATAGCGATGGAATAAAAGGAACAAATCCCAAAACACATCCTGCTGGTTTTATGAGTGGTGAAGAGGGTGACTGGCATAATGATTACAATTCTATTTGTTATAATTGCCATACAAGTGCATCACCTCAATCTCAACCGGGATTAGGTTTCTGTGGCTATTGTCATGGAACAAAAGTAAATGATTAAAACAGAAAATATTTTTACGGATAAACTAATGAAGTATTCAATTTTATTTTTTACACTCGTTTTAAGTTCATTGCTTATTATTAGCTGCAGTGAATTAAAGGAAGATATTAATATTACAGCACCAGTTTTAGGGGTTCATAAAGATGGCATCATCGATACGAGGTCACCAGATTTTCACGGCAATCTGGTTGCTGATGCTAATTGGGATATGAAGCAATGTCAGCAATGTCATGCTTCAGATTATTCTGGAGGAACTGCTGGAGCTAGCTGCTACGACTGTCACACTTCACCTGATGGTCCTGAGGCTTGCAATACTTGTCATGGATCCTTTGCTTTTCCTGACAAAATTGCACCGCCAAGAGCATTAAATAAAAGTATAGAAACGACTTATCCTGGTGTTGGTGCTCATACAAATCATCTATATGAAAATAATTTAGGTAAAGCAATTACTTGTGTAAACTGTCACACTTTTCCAACCTCATTTTATGCTGAGAGTCATATAGGTGTTGATAACAAAGCCGAACTAAATTTTGGCGAACTTGCAATACACAATGGGGCAAACCCTAGTTATAGTTTTGCAGATAATAAATGTTCTAATTCTTATTGCCATGGTAATTTTGTTTTCTACAGAGATTCATCAACTTATGCTTTTGTATATACCGCAGCAACTATGGAAGGAAATAATGCTTCCCCAAAATGGAATCAAGTAGATGGTAGTCAGGCAGCTTGTGGAACTTGTCATGGTTTACCTCCAACAGGACACATACCTGCCGCACTTAATACTTGCTTTAATTGTCATCCAGGAGTTGTAGATAATCAAGGAAATATAATTGATCAAACTAAACACATAAACGGTGTTAAAAATGTTTTTGGGAATTAGTAGAAGGCTCTTATAGATTTTAAAAGCCGCTTTAAAGAGCGGCTTTTTTATATTTTAAAATGAAGATATTTAATAACAATAAAACCAATAGTGGAAGTGATGATAATATTATTCTCTCTGACTATGATCGAAAATTAGAAGACCGTAGGGCTGAGTATGAACATCTAAATGAAATTTTGCGTGGTATGCGTGCAGAAATATCTAATTTGATGGACGAAATAAAACTTGTTACTGATAGTTTGGTTAAGAAAAATGCGGAGTTGTTTTTATTAGAGCAAAACATTGATGATCTTAAAAGAAGTTATGAATTGCTGCAGCAGAATGTTAGATATGAAGAAGAGGCTTTTACCAAAACAAACAATGAGTTGAAAAAAATTAAACAAGAAATAAATGAAAGTCTGCCTCAGTACAACAATCTTAATTTAGTTAAAAAGGAATATGAATCTATCTCCATTCAATTAATTGCCCGCCAACAGGAATTAGAAAAAATTAAAGTCGAAAGCAATCCTTTACAAGCCGTTCAGATTAAAAACAATAATGAGAATATTTTAGAATCTTCAATTGTTAAGAAAAAGAAAAAGTGTCAGGCAAAAACCAAAGCCGGATCTAAGTGTAAGCGCTATGCTATAGAAGGCAGCTTGTATTGTTTATTTCACTCTTCAAGCGTCGATTCGAATAAATAAAAATTTCTGGAATTAAAACGTATTCAAATGTATTTATGGGCTATAAACAATTGAAACAAAATATTAATAAAACATGCACATCCTTAAAAATCTAAGAGAACCTATGAATGGCTTTACCCATTTTATAGGGATAATCTTTGCGATGACCGCAACGGCGTTACTGGTAGATTTATCATTAAATCCTTATGAACCTTACCATCTAATTACATTTCTAATTTTTGGTATTGGAATGATTCTGCTCTATACCACAAGTACACTTTACCATTGGTTAAAACTTTCTGATGAGGGGATAAAGAAGTTGAGAAAAGCAGATCACATAATGATTTTTATTTATATAGCCGCCACATACACTCCAGTTTGCATAGTTGCATTGCGTGAAACGATTGGATGGATGCTATTAGCAGCAACTTGGAGCGTTGCGATAATTGGAATAGTTATTAAAATATTCTGGATGAATGCTCCCAGATGGTTATCGACATTCATTTATATTCTTATGGGATGGTTGGCTGTTGGTGCAATTTTCCCTCTTATTAATTCATTGCAAACAGGCGCTATTTTATGGCTGTTAGCAGGAGGATTATTCTATACAATTGGTGCAGTAATTTATGCTCTCAAAAAACCTGATCCGTTTCCAGGTGTTTTAGGTTTTCACGAAATATTTCATCTGCTTGTTTTGTTTGGCACCTTCTCACACTTCTGGATGATGTACAAATACATCGCAATTCTTAAATAATTAAATCAGACAGAAAATTATTCTTATTTAGTTGATGTTCTATTAACCAAATAAATATAGGTACTTAACAAAATTGCTGCAATCAACTGAAAATAAAACGGAGTTGAGAATAACTTATCATCTAACAAAGCAAATGAAATAAAAGCAACCTTGAGTGAATAGTAAATCACTTTACTGACAATGATGCTTAGAAAAAGTGAGGTAAATACATTTTTAAGTTTATCTTTTAATAAGAAAAATAAACTAAGGTTTATAACCAGCTCAGCACTTAGCAGAAAAGATTTTATTATTTGCGGATGCGACGAGATTAAAAATGAAAATAAGGGCAGAGTTAGTGCTATGATATATGCATTTTTCTTTGATGTATGAATAAGTGCAACAACCAGTGCAATTCGCATCGGGTCAAGATAGTAAACAGGAAATGCAAACAAATGAGAAATTGCAGGTAAAAAATAAATCATTAACAAAAGAGAAAAATCAATCAAATAAGTTTTAATATTTGATTTGAAATCAATTATACTTAATGCTTTTTCCATTTATAATCCTCTCTGAATAATTACTGAAACAAAAATAAATTAAATCCACTCAAGCTCAAAGAATTAAATTGTGTCTATACATTTTAATCCAAATTGATTATTTTTACATAAGTTATTTTAAACATCAATTACCGAGAGTTGTTATGAGAAGACGTGACTTCATCTCCAAATCTCTAAAAGCCAGCTTAATTGCCGGGGCAGGACTTTCAGTTGGCAGCTATACAAATTTATTCCCTTCAACAATGTTACCGTTTGCAAGTGATTATGATTTAGCCGCTATTAAAGGTGGTGAGCCGGATGCAATGTTTGATGAAGCAATTAAAGCATTTGGCGGAATGTCTAAGTTTGTGAAGAAGGGTCAAACCGTTGTTGTAAAACCAAATATTGGATGGGATGTTTCACCGGAAAGAGCAGGGAATACAAATCCACTTTTAGTTAACAGAATTATCAAACATTGTTTTGATGCCGGCGCAAAAGATGTTTATGTTTTCGATCATACTTGCGACAACTGGAATAAATGTTATTCTAATAGTGGTATTGAGCGTGCAGTAAAAGACGCTAAAGGTAAAATTGTTTCCGGTGCAAGTGAAAGTTATTATCAGGAAGTTACGATTAAGCAGGGGAAGAAATTAAAAAAAGCTAAAGTTCACGAGCTTATTCTTGAATCTGATGTATTTATTAATGTGCCGATCTTAAAACATCATTCATCTGCAGATGTAACAATTGGTATGAAAAATTTAATGGGTAATGTTTGGGATCGCGGTTATTGGCATTCCAAAAATCTGCATCAGTGTATCTCAGATTTTACTTCTTTCCGTAAGCCTGATTTGACAGTTGTTGATGCATATTTTGTAATGAAAAAAAATGGTCCGCGCGGCGTTTCTAAAGATGATGTTATTACAATGAAATCACAGATCATCTCAACAGACATTGTTGCTGCTGATGCTGCAGCAGCTAAGTTGTTTGGTGTTGATCCGGGGAAAATTGATCATATACGAATTGCGAACGAAATGAAACTCGGTACAATGAATTTGGATAAGCTATCAATCTTCAGAAAAATAATGTGATATTTTGAAGCTCGAGTACCTAAGAAAAATAAGAATTGTTGTATCATTAATATTCCTTATACTTATTGCAACTGTATTTCTTGATATAACTAATATTCTGCCTGCAGGTTTCATAAGTTCAGTTACATTTCTGCAATTTATCCCATTAAGTATAAAATTTGTAAATCTGCTGCTTCCAACTTCAGTAGGATTTATTATTATTCTTGTCCTAACATTATTATTCGGGAGAATTTATTGTTCAAGCATATGTCCCTTGGGCACTATACAGGACTTTGCCTCCCGCACAGCTAAAAAGATTAATAAAAAGAAAAAATTTACATACACAAAAGAATATGCCTGGCTGCGTTATTCTATTCTTGTAATTGTGTTGATCTCAATTCTATTTGGGAATTTGTTTTTAGTAATCTTATTAGATCCTTACAGTAACACCGGAAGAATATTTGCACAGTTATTTAATCCGCTATTAATGCATCTTAATAATTTGGCAGCATTCACTCTTGAGAAATTTAACATCTATCTGATTTATCCTATAGAGATAAAAGCATTTTATCTTTTAGCAGCTTTATTTCCATTAGTGTTTTTAGCAATAGTAATTTATCTATCTTATAAAAGAGGAAGATTATATTGTAATACAATCTGTCCGGTTGGTACATTACTCGGTTTGATTTCAAAATTCACAATCTTCAAACTTAAAATTGATAAAGCAAGCTGCGAAGGATGTGGAGTATGTGCTAGAGTTTGCAAAGCAGAGTGTATAGAAAAATCCACTAAAGAAATTGATTTCAGCCGCTGTGTTGCCTGTTATAATTGTTTGGATGTTTGTCCGAGTGACTCAATAAATTATCAGTTAATCTCAATCGATAATATTAAGTCAGGGACAGATGAATCAAGAAGAAATTTTATTTCAAGAACTTCGATGTTTTTTATTGGACTTACTACAAGTGCTTTATCACAAATTAAAATTATTCCTAAAAAAGAAAGTAAAATTGCTGAAAAGAAAAACTTTTCAGTTACACCTCCGGGATCACAAACAATAGATCACTTTAACAGTAATTGTACAGCTTGTCATTTATGCATTACTGCTTGCCCAACAAAAGTTTTACAGCCATCTATTTTAGAGTTTGGAGTATTTAATATCTTCCAACCCTTTATGGATTACAAGACCAGTTTTTGTAATTATGATTGTATAGCCTGCAGCAAAGTTTGTCCCACTTCAGCAATACTGCCTTTAACCGGAAACCAGAAAAAAAACATACAAATCGGCAAGGCAATATTTGTAAAGGAGAATTGTATTGTTGAAACTGAGAATACTGCGTGTGGTGCGTGTTCAGAACATTGCCCGACAAAAGCAGTTATGATGGTTGATTATAAAGGGAATTTAAAAATTCCCGAAGTAACAAATAAATATTGCGTTGGATGCGGAGCTTGTGAATTTGCTTGTCCCACAAAACCATACAAAGCTATTTACGTTGATGGAAATTATGTCCATCAAACAGCCGAGAAAAAACCTACTGAAAAACTTGACCAAAAAATCGACTATAAAGAAGAATTTCCTTTCTGATAAAATTTGAAGAAATTATTAATAGATAAAAATTTTCAATATCCAAAAGAAATCCCTCTCCTTTAAAAGGAGAGGGACTAAGGGTGAGGTCGATTTTATTTTAGAAGGATCATTTTCTTTGTTTGAACAAAATCTCCAGCCTGAAGTTTATAGATATAAGTTCCGCTTGCTAACCTTGAAGCATCAAAGTTTACTTCATATCTGCCGGCAGCTTTTTGTTCGTTTGAAATCAGTTCTGCAACTTCAGTTCCAAGAATATCATATACTTTTAGTGTTACATTTGCATTATTTGGAATGCTGAATGCAATTCTTGTACTTGGATTAAATGGATTGGGGTAATTCTGATCTAAGTTATATTCTTTAACTTCAACGATTTCACCAGATTCACCAAGTAACTTTTTCATTTGATCATCAGCTTCTTTACCAAGTATTTTAGGAAGCTGTACAACTGCTCCGTTAGCCAATGCTACAAAAACTCCAAATGATTCACCATTTTGATTGGCTGAAGGATTTAAGAATCCTAAAGCAAATACAACTGCGGAATTTCCCCCGAGTGTTCTAAGATCGGCATTGTAAACTCCAACTAACTGGAAGGGATTTGTTGTATAAATTATTACATAGTTTTTGCTGGCAGGAAGGCTAACATAGTTGCTGACATCACCATAAGCAATGTTTGAGAGACTTAATCCAAAGAATGCACGAATATTTACTGCTGGTGCATCGGTTGAACCATGAACTGCAAACAAATCTACTTTATTATTGTAATTAGCCTGTTCACGTGCATCTGCTTTTGCAAATAAGGTAAATGCAATGTCTCTACCGTTAGGATTTGATGCAAAATCACTTGTATTCACAACACCATTAGCCATAGCAACATAAGTCTTACCGCCTTCAAAAGATACGGCAAAGTTTTTTATTGTGTCACTTACAGATGTGCTTGTCCCGGGGCAACACCAATGTTCAGTAATACACCTGCAGGTACATCAACATAAGGAGTAGCTGTTCTGAAAGCAAAATTATCAAGTAATAAATCTCCATTAACATAAATATCAACTTCGTTTGCGATCGGATCAGCAGCATTATGAATTATCTGCAATCTTGCGGTAGTCGGTGCAATGTAAGCAGGGAATTCTACTACAGTACCGTTTGGTAATGCAGCAAATAATCCAAATGCAGCACCATTCTGGTTAGCAGTTGGATCAAGGAAACCTGAAGCAAATATTACTGCAGCACCACCGCCAAGTCCGGTTAGGTTTGCCTCAAAAGTTGCAACTATTGTATTGTTATCGTTAGCAGGAGTTATATCAAGTAAGTAAGATGAAGCAGGAACTCTTAAGTAATCAGTAAAATCACCATAAGCAGCATCATCTACCAATTTGCCTACATTTCTTGCAATCACATCAACAGCAGGTGCATCGGTTGAGCCGTGCAGAACAACAAAATCTACTTTGCTGTTATACATTCCGGATTCTTGGATACCATCTTTAGCAAAAAGTGTAAAAGCAATGCTTCTGCCGTCAGGATTAGATAAGAAACCTGATCCAACAACACCATTAGCAACTGCTACATAAGTTTTTCCATTTTCTAAAACTACAGGAATATTTTTAATCGTATCATTAACTGATGTACTTGTTGAAGGAGCAACACCAATGTTTAATGTTACGCCAGCAGGAACAGTTACAAATGGAGTGGCTGTTCTGAAAGCAAAATTATCAAGTAATAAATCTCCATTAACATAAACATCTACTTCATTAGCTAAAGGATCACCTGCGTTATGAATAACTTGTAATCTTGCTGTAGGAAGTACAGCAGGGAATTCAACTACAGTACCGTTTGGCAATGCAGCAAATAATCCAAATGCAGCACCATTTTGGTTTGCAGTTGGATCTAAGAAACCTGAAGCAAATACTACTGCAGCGCCGCCACCAAGTCCGGTTAAGTTTGCATTAAAAGAAGCAACAACAATATTTCCGTCATTGCCAGGAGTAACCTCAAGAATATATTGTGTTGGGCGAAGTTTTCTATAACCATAAATTTCTGAATAGGTTAGATTATTAATTACTTTTCTTCTTCCCCAGAAATTAGAACCCTCAGGTTCGATTTCCTCATCTGAAATTGATAA
>Ga0172375_10005075_pt1 | contig 19188 bp, 19 predicted proteins | sample LakKiv1m_FD_114537 | JGI IMG/M metagenome (GOLD analysis project Ga0172375, IMG submission 114537) | Freshwater microbial communities from Kabuno Bay, South-Kivu, Congo - kab_092012_11.1m | ecosystem: Environmental > Aquatic > Freshwater > Lake | place: Democratic Republic of the Congo...
CGGCCGCATAGCGGAGAAGCAGATCCCCTGTACCCGGCTCTTCTCTGATTGCAGAAATCATAGCACGCTGATAACGAACATTGTACTCGTTCTTTGCACGCTCAACATACTTGTCAAAGTCTTTTCCAAAAGCCCGCATATCCATAAAGAAAATAGTAGGCTCTATATTTGCCTCGTGCTCCCTGGCAATAATCGCCTGCTTGGTAGCATACATGCAGCATACAGATGAGCACCATGGATTTGCATTGTGAGAGTCTCTCGAGCCTACACACTGAATCCAGGCAACCTTTTTAGGATGTCTTTCATCAAAGGGCCGCTTTATCTCGCCCTTATACGGGCCGGATGCAGAAAGTATACGCTCGAACTGGACCGCAGATACTACGTTTTTCCACCGGCCCAGGCCGAACTCGCCCCTGACCTTTGCATCATACCGGTCCAGTCCCGGACAGAGAATGATCGCGCCCACATGCAGCTCGAGCTCTTCGCCCTTATCTTCATAGTTGATAGCTCCAGCTTTACAAGCCTTTTCGCAAAGGCGGCAACGTCCTTTTGTGAAATAAAGGCAATTATCTTTATCAATAGCCCTGGTGTTAGGCACAGCCTGGGGAAACAGTGAATAAATAGCTTTACGCACTGTGAGCCCCTGCTCGAACTCGCTAGGTACCTTTTTAGGGCATTTCACTTCACAGTCTCCACAACCAGTACACTTATCAGGCTCTACATAGCGCGGAGCACACTTTACCTTGATTTTAAAATCCCCTGGCTCACCTTCAACCGATACCACCTCGGCCAATGAATGGATATCGATGTTCAGATGTCTGCCCACCTCCACCATCTTAGGAGAGATCATGCACATAGAGCAGTCGCCTGTAGGGAAGGTTTTATCAAGCATTACCATGGTCCCACCGATGGATGAGTCCCTCTGAACCATATGCACTTTAAACCCGCTGTCAGCAAGATCAAGTGCAGCCTGCATACCGCCTATGCCGCTGCCGACAATCAGGACTGAGCCCCGTTTTATAGAAGAAGCCTTCTCATTCATATCAGTTTCAACTCCATTAAGAGCCCGACAGAATCTATAAAATGCCTGTTAAGCAGCATCTCATTTGGGCTTAAACCCATCGCAATACCTAAAAGCTCAGTAATAAAATAGACCGGCAATCTTTTCTGGATCCCGTATTTTTCCCCGACCCGGTCCTGATATGCATCCAGGTTGAGCTGGCACATGGGACAGGTAGTAATAAAGCAATTCGCTTCTCTTGCTAGAGCATCCTTAAGAATTCCGGACATAAGGAGCAAAGAGGTGTCAGTATCATTGATTGCTGCTGAAGCCCCGCAGCAGTCTGTTTTGTAACTCCAGTCAAGTGGCTGAGCTCCCATGACCTTGCAGACGATCTCCATCCCCTGTGGATTTTCCACATTGTCAGGAACCTTCACATCACAGGGAAACCGTGTCAGCAAGCAGCCATAATAACATACAGGTTTAAGTCCCTCTAACTTCTTTATTAACTTTTCAGCGATCTCGCCGGAAATTGCTTTAGAAACAAGAACCTCGAGGATGCTGGATATCTTTATCTTCCCTTCGACCTTTTTGGTAAGTTCTGCATTTATTTTATTTTTTAGCCCGGGATCGTCTAGTAGCTTCTTCTGGGAAACTAGCATCCGGCTGTAGCAGGAGGAGCAGGGAATGACTAGCTCGGCTAGGCCGCTGGCATCCGCAATGCCAAGGTTGCGCGCGGGAAGAGCTATGGCTAAAAAGTCATCTGTCTTGCTGGCTGACGTTGCACCACAGCAGTTCCAGTCTTCAATCTCTTTGAGCTCAAGCCCCAGCCGCCTGAACACCATCCTGCTCTGGATATCATAAAGTTCGGAAGAGGCCTGCAGTGAACATCCTGGGTAATATGCTATTTCCATAAAAGGCCTCTAATTTTTCCTATGCCGAGGCTTAACCGCCTCAGAGGCTCCGGTCTTTTCCCTGGTCTTTATATAAAGGCGTTTGACCTCGGAAATTCTCTTAATCCTAGCCAGTCTGAAATGCATTCGTTTCTTCTTCATCATTGAAAGGCCCAGTCTGACCTGGTTTTTCATTTCATCAACGATTGCTCTCCAGCCACCGCCGCGTTTCAACTCACTTCTGGTGTTCTGCATCTCATAGAGACACATAAACTCCAGCTCGTTGACCCGGCCGAAGTGGGAAGCCGAAGTTAAAAAGGCCTCGTGAAACGCAGCTACTTTGGGATTCAGTGGTTCAATATGGGCTTCCTTGGACATTTGTTTTAGTGTTTCGTTAATTCTTGCTGTCTGGATATTATTCGGGCAACGCGTGCCACAAGTATAACAGGCTACACACTTCCATACCAGAAGGTTATTAAAGGCCTCATCCTTTTCACCGAAAAGGATCATTCTGATTAAGCGATCTGGCGTAACCCCGGTCTCATCACCGACCGGACAGCCAGCCGCACACCGTCTGCATTGGTAACACGCCAGCAGGTTTTGACCTGATCGATCCATGACCTCTTGCAGCAGAGTCTTTGAGAGCTCAGGCTCTAATGTAAGAACTGGTGAAGACATATCGCTACTCCTGGGTTCTGCCTGCAAAAGAACCTTCAAATTCCTTCATCAGAGGCTGATTCCTACAGCCATTTGCAGGGCTTCTTAATATATATACTATTTATATTATAAGAGGCTCTTGCAAAAATATTATAAGAGGCTCTTGCAAAAGTCTAAAAAAAGGGCCCTTCTGTCATTCTGAGCTTGTCGAAGAATTACGGCAAATCAAACAGTTAGAGCACCCTTCGACAGGCTCAGGGTGACAAATTAGGACTTTTGCAAGAGCCTCATAAATTATAACATATTTGGTTTATAGCTGTACTTTTATCCCTGCTGCCATTTTGGCGGCCTGAACTGTATTGTACATAAGCATCGCAATAGTCATTGGGCCTGCTCCTCCAGGTACCGGGGTGATGTATGAGGCCCTCTCCTTCGCAGCTTCAAAATCAACATCCCCTACGATTTTACCTTCAGGAGTAACATTAATGCCGATATCGATAATAGCAGCTCCTTCTTTCACCATATCGCCGGTTATCATTTTTGCCTTTCCTACCGCAACACATAGTATATCTGCCTTCAGACAGACATCCTTAAGATCAGGTGTTCTGCTGTGTGCTATGGTAACTGTGGCATGTTTTCTTAAAAGAAGAAGTGCAAGAGGTTTCCCTACAATAACGCTTCTGCCTACAACAACAGCATGTTTCCCTTTCGCATCAATATTATAAGCTTCAAGCATCTTTATCGCACCATGAGGTGTGCAGGGAACAAATCCGGTCTCGTCCAGCACAAGCTTGCCGAGTGCTTCAGGACCAAAGCCGTCAACGTCTTTTGCCGGAGATATCATATTCATTATCTCTTTTTCATCCAGTCCCTTTGGAAGGGGCAATTGAACAAGAATTCCATGTACCTTTGGATCGTTATTCAATTCGTCTATAATTTTTACCAATTCTGCCTGTGTTGCCGTCTCCAGAATTTTGTGTGCAAAGCTCGCTATGCCTATTTCTGTACAGGCTTTTTCCTTTGATGCGACATATTTCTTTGATGCAGGATTTTCTCCCACAAGCACAACAGCAAGGCCAGGATGAATCCCTTTGGATTTGAGTTCTTCGATTTCGGTTTTTAGTTGTGCCCTGATGTCTGCTGCAACCTTCTTCCCGTCAATTAATTCTGCCGACATTTTTCCCCCCTTTAAAAATATAGATTTTAGTGATGAGAGGTTAGATCACCTTGTTGAATGCAGACCTAAAGCTATTATTCTCTTTTCTTGATGAGTTCCAATAATTCTTCCCTTGTTGATTGTTTTGTTCTGAATAGGCCCCTCACTGCCGAGGTAACTGTTCTTGAACCCGGTCTTTTTACACCTCTCATGCTAATGCACAAATGTTCTGCATCAATAATAACCATCGCCCCTTTCGGTTTCATTTTATTCATAATTAAATCAGCGAGTTGAGTGGTTAAACGCTCCTGTACCTGTAGTCTCTTCGCAAGAACCTCTACAGCTTTCACAAGTTCACTCAGTCCCACAATCTTTCCGCCCGAGGGTATGTAAGCAACGTGTGCCTTGCCAATAAACGGTAACAGATGATGTTCACAAACAGAGTAAAATGGAATGTCTTTCAGAAGCACCATCTCGTCATGGCTTTCACCTTCGATAGACTTAAGTAACTCTTCAGTTGGAGTTTCGAGACCCGCTAATATCTCTTGATACATCTGTGCAACCCGTTCAGGTGTTTCCTTAAGCCCGGGCCTTTCCGGATCTTCACCGATTCCTTCAAGCATTAGTCTAACACCCTTTTCTATTTTCTTCAGATCCATAACGTTGTAGGAAAAATATCCATAAAATTTTTGGCATTTTAGCATTTGTTGTTATTTTATGTCAAAAAAGATTTGGTAATAATCAGCCCTGACGCATGAACTTGTTAAGTAAGAGGTATTGAAAGGAACTGCGCTGGTTAAGAGCTATTAGTCCCATATATTAAGTTGGTCCCTATCTGGAAAGCCCTTATTGCCCGCCTCTTTTGTGGTTTTGATACTGTAGCCTCTCAATCTTAGGGCTATTGCGAGGTCTTCAAGGATTTTGTCTGTCTGCTTCTTCTGGGAACTGTCAGCCCTGACGCATGATTGCCGTAAGTTTATATACCATGGCGCCTCCTTTTAAGCTTGTAATATTTTCTCTCTTTTTCATCCATATTACGGGCGGTTATTACTTGAACCCTCCCTCACTCTTACACTCTCCCCAAGGGTAGATGAAAAATCCCCTCTTGAGCGGGGTGCAGGGGTGTGTACCCCTCCCTTGCCGGGAGGGGAGGCTCCATTAACAGTTCCAATTGCTGCCTTATTCTGCCTCTATTATAGTTCCAACTCTTTCCTTAAACTTATCCACTACCCACATATCTTCTGATATGTAATCGTAGACCTTGCTAAAATCAATCTTTTTATACCTGTGGATAAGAAGGTTTCTAAACCCTACCATGTCACCCAGTTTATCGGCAACCAGGGGGTCAAGAATGCCGTTCTCCTTTAAGAGTTCAAAACACTCAGCATATGCAGATGGTACTTTTCTCAATCTCTTTGCGCTTATGTGGTAACAGATATCAATAATTGCCTCTGTCAAAATGATAAAGCCTGCATAGGCAATATATCTATATTCCATACTGCTGATAAAATCCTCTTTCGGGATGTCTTTTATTTTCATTAACTGGCCGGCTGCCTCATCCATTTCATTGAGGTTCGAGATAACCCTCTCTCTGTTCAGCTTCACGGTGCAGCGGCCTCCTTCATGTAAGAGAGAATTTTCGCGCCAATGTCTCCGTAAGACTTTCCAACATAAACTACAAAATCAGCCCAAAGGTCTTCATCCCGGACAAAGATGATCTCTCCCTGAATGACATTATGCAGAAACAATATATCGCAGCCATTAAGGGCCCTGACATCCACTGGATATCTATAATGCAACCTCTTTTCCAGCAAATTTGGCAATCTTGTCTCATACTGAGAAAAATCCCCTGCCGTCTGACCTTTTATATAGATCCCGATGTCAATATCCCTGAATGACGGCATTTCCGGGTCAACGAATGAACCGTAAACATAGGCAAAGGCAATCTCATCATATTTTTCAAGTTCGGAATGGATGACGGAGATTATTTCCTGTTTCTCCTCCTGTGTAATGGTGTATATTTTAAAATCGTCCATATGCCTACATTAAATTTTATGGCAGGGCAACCACTCTGTCAAGTGTCATCGGATAATTTTGAGTTCCAGAATGTCAAGAAAAATAGGATGTGTCCCAATACTCTTACTCTTACTCTTACTCTAGCAAGCCTGCCATTATGCTCCACACTCTTTCAGTTCTTCATTGACAAAGCGGTCCAGCTTCTCATTCAGCCAGGCGTTAATGCTTTCGTTGGAAAGCTTTGCGGATAGGTAAATCTTTCTGTGTAACTCAGGAGAAATGCGGACAACAAACTTCCCTGTGAACGGCTTATCGGGTATCTCTCCTCGCTTTTTGCAGAATGTAAGATAATCGTCCACTGATTCCTTGAAGACCTTCTTAAGCTCCTTTGCGGTCTTCCCTTGGAAGGTTACTACATCTTTTATGCCGACCACTTCGCCGTGGAAGATCTCAGCCTCATCATCAAACTCTACCTTTGCTGTGTATCCCTTATATTCCATCATGGTTTTACTCCTGCTTCGGCGAGAAACCGCCGCATTGATTTAAGCGCTCCCTTGTCGGTTTCCCTTCTTGGGTGTGGACGGTGAAAAACCGCTCTAATACCGTTGAGGGCAATTCGGACCCTCGATCCCTTTCCATCACTTATCTCGGCTCCTATGTGCCGTAGTAATGCCACAATATCCGCCCAATTGACATCTGATCTAACCGGGTTCTCAAAAATCAGTGCCAGTGTCTTTTGATGTTTCGCATTCACAAATGATAGTATCAAATAATGATACTGCTGTCAAGGAGCCATATCTCCCGCAAAGGGGAGCAGGTTTGCAGCGGGATTAGTGGTAACTTTTACTCAATGATAGGTAAGCCACTGGTTTGACCAGTGCGACTTGAAAAGGTTTGACCTTGCAGGATTAATTGGACATTCATAAAAGTTTGAAACTAACCAAAAAAAAAGATTGAATCTGCAGTCTGTCCCCCCCCCTTTGGCAAAGGGGGGCGAGGGGGGATTTTTCAGAAAGAAAATTATCCATAAAATTTCCCCAACCCCTCTTTGCCAAAGAGGGGATTTAGTAAAAGCTTCAAGATATCAGAAGTTAATGTGTAAAGAGTTTAGGTTCTCATCAGCCGTCTTTGAGACGGCTCACAACCGTCAAACCTCCCTCTTTGAGGGAGCGTTATAACTTTTGATACTGTAACCTCTCAATCTTAGGGCTATTGCGAGGTCTTCATGGACGTCTTCATCGAGATAAAGTTTTGTCATCACTAGGCCTTTGCATTCTTCTAACATAATCTTCTTCATTTTCTGCTATGTCTTTCTCTATCTCTCTCTGGTTGTCGTAATAATAAGAAAAGGCATCATAGACCTGGGCAGGCGTCAGATGAGGAAAACCTTTAAGTATTTCCTCCACGGACATGCCAATCTTATACCACTTCATAATGGACCATACGGGTATCCGCGTCCCCACGATTATGCTCCTGCCCCCACACACTCCTTTTTTCCGTGTAATATACGGATGCGTTCTTGGTTTCGTAATTGCAACTCCCATCTCGACTATCACCTCCTGTCTGCTATTTTAACATAAAGGATTTTGCCTGTCTGCTTCTTCTGAGAACTGCCAGCCTTGACACATGAACTTGTTAATGCTACAGCGTATTTTTTCGTCATTCCCGAATTCCTTAATCGGGAATCCAGGGTTTTCAATGACTTCTGGATTTCGGGTCAAACCCGGAATGACGGCTAAAAGCCGTTGCTTAACAGTTTTTATCGAAAAGTTCGCTGTAGTGATAAGTTCCCTCCCCCTTGAGGGTGGGGTGAACTATTACAAAATTACAAATAGTGTAAAAAATCTTTACATTTTTCTCCCTGTTAAACGTAAAAAAAGCTTAAATTTCAGGCACTTAAAAGTTGGTAAAAAATTTGCATATCTAAATATATAGGTTTTTATGTGCAATCCCGTGAAAAGGGGGTGAAGTAGAATCCTGCAGGAGGAAAGGAGGTGAAAATAGATGAAAAAGCTTTTAAGGTTCTTGAAGGATGAGGAAGGACAGGACGTTGCCGAGTACGCTGTGCTGGTAGCTTTAATTGCTATAGGTGTTATTGTAGGTGCAGCGTTCTTATCAGACAGTGTAAATAACGTACTTAACGATGTAGGTAGCGTAGTCGACGGACAGATATCGTAGATAGTACAATCGAAAGATCACGAAAAGTAAGGATAAGTATTCTGAGAGGTGTATTATTTACCCATCATTATGGTGGAAGGTGATGCACCTCCCTTTAAATTGAGAAAAATAATATGAATTTGGATTTATTTGAAATAGGCTTTTTAACCGTAGTATTGCTTATTGCTGTAATATACGACATAATATTTTATAAAATACCAAACTGGCTTACATTTCCCGCAGCGATTACCGCGATTGCTTATCACAGCATAATAAATGGGATAGATGGTTTCCTTTTCAGTATAGAGGGTATAGGTTTAGGAATTGCTCTTTTGATAATTTTCTACCTGAAGGGAGGAATGGGAGCTGGTGATGTTAAGCTTATGGGTGCTGTTGGAGGGTTAATTGGCCCCAAAGGGGTTTTCGTAGCTTTTCTCTTTACCGCTATTGTTGGCGGAATTTACGCTCTTGTACTTATGGCTCTACACGGATTCTTAAAAGAGACCGTTAAAAGGTATATATTGATCCTGAAGACATCTATCCTCACTCGAAAAATTATCTACATCCCGTCTCCCGATAGAGAAAAAGAACCAAAGTTATGTTATGGAGTTGCTATTGCTGTAGGTACATTGTGCTTTACGTTAATGGGGAATATATATAATATAAAATAAATATAAAGGTAACCCTTCAGTGAAGGGTGGAGTTTAGCAGTCATGGATTCGACAAGCTCACCATGACAAACCCACAATGTGTTGTGTACTGTCACCCTGAGCTTGTCGAAGGGTGCGCCGCTTTTGTGAGCCGCCACGCTTCACTGAATGGTTACATATAAAGCTTATTGACTTAATTCACTTGAGCAAAGTAGATAGGCAATAGATATAAATTAGAAAAAGGAGGTTTACAGTGGGAAGATATAAACCATTTATAATGATTGGAGCAGCTATAGTTGTAGCCTTGATAACATATTACTTGATACAAAAAAATTACTTGATACAAAAAAAGGGAGAGGTGAAAGAGCAAGTGGCTATAGAGACCCAGCCAGTTGCTGTAGCAGTGTTAGATCTCCCATGGGGAACAGAACTAAAAAAAGAGATGATAAAAATGGTACCTTATCTTAAAGGAAGTCTTCCCGTGGGTTGTTTTTCAGATCCCACCCCTTTAGCGGGCAGAATCATAATCTATCCTATAAAGGCGAACGAACCGATATTTGAGTCCAGATTAGCGCCAATTGATGATACATCTGGTGTGGTGGCAGCGATGATTGATCCGAAAAAACGGGCCATGGCAGTCCATGTTGATAAGGTGATAGGGGTGTCCGGATTTGTTCATCCCGGCAACCGGGTTGATGTCCTGCTCACGGTAGCAAACCATGGAAGAGATTCTACTCCTATAACCAAGATTGTTCTCCAGAATATCCCGGTTCTTGCAGCCGGCATTCAAATGGAACGACGGAGTCAAAGCGAAAAACCTGTTCCGGTTGATGTGATTACTCTTGAATTGACACCCGAGGAAGCAGAAAAAGTGGCCCATGCGACCACTCAAGGGAGGATTCATCTGGCGCTAAGGAATTACCGGGATACCGAAGAAGTCTCAACAAGAGGCGCAACTGTACCCATTTTGCTTGCCGGGCAGAGCACACAAAGCAGGCCCATTGTAAGGCGGGTAAGTGCTCAAAGAAGCGCCCCGGTAGTAAAACCTTCTGTAAACTTTACTATTGAGGTTTTGCGAGGTAGCGAGAGGACGACGAAAACTTTCAAGGTTGAATAACATGAATCCATTAATATTACAGCGTATTTTTTCGTCATTCCCGAATTCCTTAATCGGGAATCCAGGGTTTTCAATGACTTCTGGATTTTTGGTTAAGCCCGGAATGACGGCTAAAAGCCGTTGCCTAACAGTTTTTATCGAAAAGTTTGCTGTAGTGTTAAAGACTATTGAGTAATCATTGGTTTACAAGTATATGAGGAGGGAATTATAAATATGAATATAAGAAAGAAAATGGTCTCGTGTCTTTTGGCAATGCTTATTATTGCGGTTTTTACTTCTGTATCCCTGGCTGAGCAGGCTGCAATACCTATTAATGTAGTTGTCGACAAAGGAACTATCCTCACCCTCAAAGAACCCAGTAAGCGGGTCTCTGTTTCGAACCCCAAGATCGCAGAGTTGAACCTTATCTCTCCTACCCAGATACTCATTAACGGGAAAACAGTTGGCGCTACGACCCTCATAACATGGGACATGCAGGGAAATACCAAATTTTTTGATGTCAGGGTAAGGGGGGATATAGAACAGCTTAGGCAACAGATAAAGGACATAGCGCCAAATGACGATATCAAAGTGGATTTTGCAAATGACACAATAGTCCTTTTCGGTCACGCTGCCAACCAACAGACAATAAACAAGGTGGCCCAGATAGCCCAGGCATACGCTGCCAAAGTGCTTAATCATATAATAATTGAAGAGGCCCAGCAGGTATTACTTGAGGTGAAGGTGGCACAGATTGACAAGACAAAGCTAAAGCAACTGGGGATAAGTTTCCTCGTAAAGGACAGAAACTTTGAGCTTACTGCCCCTGGCCTCTTTACTTCAGCGGATGGTAAGCTCGGTGGGGCTGCAGGTACGACTGGATGGGTTGGCGCCACTACTGGAGTGACCGGGGGCACTCTTGGAGTTGCAGGTACTGAAGTCACTCCGGGTATAGGAGGATTCGATATTGGTATTTTGTCTCCACAGATAGGAGTAGCCCATTTCCCGAGCGATATAGCTGTAGTCTTAAAGGCATTGCAGGAGAAGGGCTTTGGTAAGATACTCGCTGAACCCAACCTTGTGGTAAGAAGCGGGGAGAAGGGCAATTTCCATGTAGGTTCAAGGATTCCTATCCAGACAGTCACCGGCGTCGGCACAGCAGCTACACTTTCTATAACCTATGAGGAAGTGGGGATAAGGCTCAATTTTGCTCCAGAGGTTCTTGAGACCGGTGCAATAAGGCTGAAAATAGACCCTGCGGAAGTAAGCAGCGTTGCTCGTTATATTACCTTTCAGGGTATTATTGCACCTGAGATTGACACAAGAAGGGTAATTACGAGCGTAGATTTAAAAGAAGGAGAAAGCCTTATACTTGCAGGTCTTCTCTCTGATGAAATGAAGAAGAACATACAAAAGATACCTATCTTAGGCGATATTCCAATTCTTGGGGCGTTTTTCCGAAGCACAAGGGATGAATTAAAAGAAAAGGAATTGGCATTCTTCATAACCCCAAGGCTTATCAAACCAATACCACAGGGAGTAAAGACAGAACTTCCTGGAGAGAAACCATTGACCACTGAAGAGGAAAGAGAGTTTCAGTGGATTCCTCTTCCAAAGGGCAGTGGAGAAAATAAATGAAAAGTGGCAGTAAACATATAGCAGGGGCATAGGAAAATAACAGGCGGGTGAAAAGAATGAGACTGAAGGATCAGAAGGGAGAATCGGTAGTAGAATTCGTTGTCGTTTTGCCTCTTCTTATTATTCTGCTTTTTGGGATTATTGAATTTGGCATTATACTTTACGACAAAGCTGTGGTTACCAACGCAAGTAGGGAAGGGGCAAGGTTCGGAATAGTTTACCGAGAACCCGGTTCCGAGATAACATGTGCTGATATTACGAATGTGATACAAACATACACTGCGAATAGATTAATAACCTTTGGTTCCCCCAGCAATGCCACCCCCTCTTATGTTCCAAATGATTGTAATCCTGGTTCGGGTAATGACCTGACAGTAACAGTGAGTTATGAGTATGATTACCTGCTGCTTCCGCGTTTTGTTAAAGAGCTTGTACCTTTCAATCCTGCTAACTTACAAGGACGAACGATAATGGTAAAGGAATAATGCAAAAGATTTCTGAACATAGTGGGATAAGGAGAGCAGCAATGGGAACAACTTCAGGTTTATTTGGGAGATTAAAGGAAAGGCAGGGCGTAACTGTTGTCATAGCCTGTGTGTTGATTGTAGTCTTAATAGGGTTTACTGCCCTGGCAATCGATGCCGGTCATCTTTTTGTGGTGCGCGGTGAGATGCAGAATGCGGCTGATGCAGGCGCTCTTGCTGGAGCTCGGCTCCTCTTTAACATTGATGAAAACAATCAAGCAACTGTGAATACAGGTGCCAACCAGATAGCCCACGATGTGGCTGAAAAAAACTTAAGCGATAAAACTCCGGTTGAAGTTGATTTAGGAACAGGAGATGGAAACGATAAGGACGTAATAAGAGGTCATTGGGATTCTGTTACTAATACATTTACGGAGTCCACGGATGAAAATAGCACAGATCCTTCTTATATTAACGCAATTAAGGTTACAACACATAGAAGTGCAGCCTTCTCCTTTTTTGCCAGAATCTTTGGCTTCGAAAATTTCCCTGTAAGAGCTTCTGCTATTGCCTATAGACCGTATGCAGGTATTAATTTTCCGTATGATCAGCCCATTGCAATTTGCGAAGATAAGATTTTGGATGAAGAAGGTAACTATTCTTGTACGAAAGGACGGATGATTCATAGTGGCAATGCAAACCCGCAGAGTGTGGAAACAGCAAGATGGACAAATTTCTCAGATGAGTGTTTAATACCCGCAAACAAGCCTAATGTGAGTGAAAAAATTTGCATTCCCGATCCACCCGAAAGAGCCGTTACTTCTGTATCAACGATTAATGGTGAGGTCACGCCTGCTATGAGTGCATTGTATAACTGTTGGGTAACTGCCACTGGGAAAAATGTGCCGTGGGAACTTTTACTCCCGGTAGTGAAATGTGATGTTCCTGTGACATGCAGTCAGGTTGTCAGTCCAGTTGGTGTTAAAGTGCTTTGGATAACAGGCACTGGAGCTGACCCTCAATTTAACGACATTCCAGTAACAATGACTGATGGTGATGATTCTTGGTCACAAACTTCGAATTGTCTTTACTTAACTACAGACAATACAAAAGAAAACAGAAAAAAATGTTGGTACAATTTTGTTGAACACTTTGGAATAGTGTATATCGACGAGAATGGAGACGAGAAACCCGCTGTTTACGTGCCTGTAACTCTTTATTTTAAACCGTCTTGTGAAAAATATACCGACGGACAGGCGACTGGTGAGCATTTCAATGTTTATGCTTTATATCCAAAACTCGTGAAATAAAGGAAACATATGCCTGAAAATATTATTTCTGTAGGATTAAAGATCAAGAATCAAAAGGTGCAAGAGGAATTGAAAGAGGTCATTTCCTCAATGGAGGGGTTTCGTATTCAAAATGTTGTCAAGCCTGAGGGCTTTGACATTCTTATCATGGAAATAGGCGATAATCTTGAAAATGAGTTCCAGTTTATTCATTCAATCCATGATTCTGATGCGGTAAAGGAGATTTTTTTGACCTCATCCAGGACTGAACCTGAGATCCTGATTCAGGCATTAAGGTCTGGAGCTAAGGAATTTTTTGTTCAGCCAATTAAAAGAGAAGAGGTAAGACGAGCGCTATTAAATGTTAAGGAACGGGTCAATGACCCATCCTTGCGTATGGCAAAGGGCAAGATTATAGATATTATCGGCAGCAAGGGAGGAGTGGGGACAACTACGGTTGCCGTAAATCTGGCTCATAGCCTTATCGAATCAGAAGACGCTCAATCGGTGGCACTGATAGACATGAACCTCATCTTCGGGGAAATACCCCTCTTTTTAGATTTAGAATCCACCTTTAACTGGAGTGAGGTTGCCAAAAATATTTCCCGGGTGGATTCTACCTTTTTGATGAGTATCATTTTTAAACATTCTTCAGGGATTTATGTCCTCCCCTCTCCCGCTGGATTGGAGTGGGGGAATATAGCAACGCCGGAGATTATAGAAAAACTCTTGTACGAGATGCAAAATGTATTTGATTTCATTGTGATAGACGGTGGTCAATTTATTGATGATATTTCCATGAAAATTTTGGAAATGTCGGACACTGTCCTCATCGTCTCCCTATTAAGCCTCCCCTGTTTCATTAATGTTAGAAGGCTCCTGGAAACATTTCAGAGATTTGGGTACCCACTGGAAGAGGATGTTAAGATAATCATTAACCGATATCATAAAACATCTATAATTTCTCCGAAAGAGGCGGAAGATAGTGTAAATAAAAAAATTTTCTGGTTTATCCCTAATGACTATGGTACTACTATGTCTGCTATAAACCAGGGAAAGCCTCTTTCTACCATGGCACCTCGATCGAAAATCTGTAAAAACTTCTCGGAATTTGCCTCTATCCTTTTAGGAAAAAAGGAAGAGAAAAAAAAGGAGAAGGCTGGTTTTTGGAGATTGAAGTTTGCGAAGGAAGGTGTAAAGTGAATTTAGAATCGATGAAAAAAGTCAAAGGGGGGGTGTGGGAAAATGGCTGAAATGAATGAACGAAACAGACAAAAAATTGGAGCTATGAACCATAAAGAAGCAGGAGTAGCGTTAGAAACAACAAAACTGCGGAATTTATTAACAACAAACGAATATTTCGAATTGAAAACCAGGATTCATGATCGTTTATTAGACCTTATAGATCTTTCCCTTATCGAATCTCTTGACCAACTTCTGCTCCGGCAAGAAATAAGGAAGCTGGTGGAAAGGATATTGTTGGAAGAGAAGAATAACAGAGTTCCTCTCAATTTTAATGAGAGAGAGAGGCTATTTATAGAGATTCAGGATGAGGTGTTGGGGCTGGGCCCGTTAGAACCCTTTATGCAGGACCCTACTGTTTCCGACGTCCTGGTAAATACGTATAAACAGATATATGTAGAAAGATTCGGAAAGCTTGAATTAACCGGGGCGAGATTTAAAGACGATAGCCACTTGAGAAAGATTATCGATAAAATTGTCTCTGCTGTGGGACGCAGGATAGATGAGTCCTGCCCGATGGTAGATGCAAGGCTTTTTGATGGTTCCAGGGTAAATGCTATTATCCCGCCTCTGGCTATAGACGGGCCTATTCTGTCAATCAGGCGTTTTGCAGTAGATCCATTAGAGTTAGAAGATCTGATTGCACTGAATACTTTGACTCCCGAGATTGGGGAGATTTTGAGAGGTATTGTTAGGGCGAGACTGAATGTCTTGATCTCAGGGGGAACCGGTACAGGGAAAACCACCACGCTAAATGTACTCTCTCGATTTATCCCTTCGAATGAGAGGATTGTAACCATTGAAGACTCTGCCGAGCTTCAACTGAAACAGGAACACGTAGTTCGTTTGGAGACCCGGCCTCCAAATATCGAGGGTAAAGGCGCGATTACTCAGCGGGACCTGGTAAGAAATAGTTTACGAATGCGGCCTGACCGCATTATTGTCGGCGAAGTCAGGGGAGCAGAGGTTCTGGACATGCTTCAGGCTATGAATACCGGGCATGATGGATCTCTAACTACCATCCATGCAAATTCCCCACGCGATGCCTTACTAAGATTGGAGACCTTAGTGAGTATAACAGGGCTAAATATTTCCAGTGAGCCAATGAGGAGATATATCAGTTCTGCACTGGATATCATTATTCATCTCGCACGTCTTGTTGATGGAAGCAGGAAGTTGATAAGCTTTCAGGAGATTACCGGAATGGAAGGTAACATCATTACCATGCAAGAAATATTTTTCTTCGAACAAACCGGTTTGGATGCGAAAGGCATGGTAAAAGGAAAATTCAGGAGTAACGGAATAATGCCCAGATTTATTGAGAAATTTAGGGTATTCGATGTACCGGTTCCTGATTTTTTTTGATCAGGAGAAAATTTTATAAATTTGACGATATATTAGAGGTATGAATAGATGGATATAGTCATTGCAATAGGAGCATTCATTAGTACGATGATTCTGATAGAGGGAGGCTATTTCGTTTTCAAAACTATACAAAATCCGGAATTGAAGAGAGTCCGCATGCGACTCAGAAGATTACCATCAGCAGTATATGAAAATAAAGATATAAACATTATGCGAAAAAGCTCACTAAGTGATGTTCCCTGGCTAAATCGAGTGCTTTTGAGAATTCCCTCGATGCATAAAATATACCGTCTTATGAAGCAGGCCGACATACGATATCCTCTCGGATTCTTTGTCTTGCTCTCAATTTTACTAACTTTTGGCGGATTTTTTGGCGGCTCACTGATTACTAAGGATTATCTTATGGCAATTCCTGGAGCAGTATTATTAGGCATGGTGCCATTTTTCTATATTTATTCAAAAAAGAAGCGCAGGATGCAAAAGTTCTTTCGACAGTTACCGGACGCTCTGGAATTGGTTGCACGGTCTTTAAAAGCTGGGCATGCCTTTTCAGGTGGGCTGAAGGTAGTAGCCGATGAATTCGACGATCCCATAGGCACTGAATTTGATAATACCATGGCTGAGATCAATTTCGGGGTTGATGTCAATGAAGCTTTGAAAAACCTATCAAATCGGGTAGATTGCCCCGACATCAAATTTTTTGTTATTTCTGTCATTCTACAGAGAGAAACCGGAGGCAATCTGGCCGAAATTTTGGAAAATATTGCCCATCTCATTCGGGAGAGGTTCAAGCTGCAGGGCCGCATCCGTATCTTATCAGCCCAGGGAAAACTTACCGGTACTATCCTGGTCATTCTCCCTTTTGTTCTTGCCTTTCTCATTAATTTAATAAACCCACGATATATCAAAGTTTTATTTACAGATCCAATTGGAAAGATAATGGTTGTCTTTGCTCTTTTCCTCATGGTCATGGGAATTTTTGCAATTAAAAGAATAATTGCAATCAGGGTGTAGGAGGATAAAATGATAGACACTACCCTTTTGATAGCTAGCCTGGCATTTATCGGGATAGTATTGTTCACTTTTGGAATATTCTATTACCTGGACTATCGCAAAATGCACCACAAGTTAATTGAGAAAATTGAACGAATGGGGAGAGGAAGGGAGTCCGAAGAAACGACAGATACTTCTTCGACAGACAATAAAGTTGTGAAAAAATATTTTCTGAAGATCATTAGCTCGCTCGGCAATCTTGTGAAGTCCAAAAGAGGAAGTGATATATCCCATCTTCGTAAAACCTTTTTAAACGCTGGATACCGGAGACAGGACGCCCCGGTTATCTTTTTTGGCAGTAAAACCTTTCTTGCCATCCTGCTGCCAGCCTGCTTTTTTTTACTTAAATTCTTGAACATAAAAACCATTGCCCATGGTAAGTTTATGTTATTTTCCATTTTACTGGCCTTGATCGGTTTTTACTTACCTAATATCTGGCTCCAGAGGAAGATTGCGCGTAGGAAGGAGGAGATACTGAAAGGCTTTCCCGATGCCCTGGATATGATAGTTGTTTGTGTCGAAGCTGGCATAGGTCTGGACGGGGCGATAAATCGTGTCGGGGAAGAGATGAAATTGAGCAATAAGGCATTGAGTGAAGAATTCAGGCTTTTTAACCTGGAAATGAGGGGGGGAAAACTGCGCAGGGATGCTCTCAGGAACCTGGCTATGCGTACAGGTCTAGAGGAAGTATCCAACCTTGTGACACTATTGATACAAACAGATAAGTTTGGAACAAGTGTGGCACAGGCCCTTAGGGTTCACTCCGATTCCCTACGGACAAAGAGGTATCAAAAGGCAGAGGAGGTAGCCGCCAGGCTGCCGGTTAAATTAATATTTCCTCTAATTCTCTTTATCCTTCCTACACTCTTATTAACGCTTATAGGGCCAGCTGCGATAATGATTTTTAGAGCCTTCGCAAAGCTAAAGCCATGAATTATTTTTTTATTACACAAAGACAGAGCGATTGGAGGCTTAGAACTTCTATATTAAATGGTTGTATGCGTTGTATATTCAATAAATGAAAAGTTTTAAAGGAAATAAGGACTAATGGATAATTATAATAACCCCCTTATGCTTTCTATCATTATACCGGTTTACAACGAAGAGGACAACCTGCTGTACCTCTATCAAGAGATTCAAAAAACCTTAGATAAGGCAAAAATATCCTTTGAACTTATTTTTGTCAATGACGGGTCAAAAGATCGTTCTCTGGAGATTATCAAACAACTCTCCATGTGTGACGCAAGGGTGCGATTTGCAAGCTTCAGTAGAAATTTTGGCCATGAAGCAGCTTCGAGTTGTGGTTTTCGAATGGCCCGGGGAAAAGCTGCGGTACTTATAGATGCAGATATGCAGGACCCTCCTGAGATGATACCGAAGATGTTTTCAAAATGGCAGCAAGGATATGAAGTGGTTTATGCCCATCGGTTATCCAGAGATGGCGAGAGTTTTTTCAAAAAATTCAGCTCCCGTATATTTTACAGATTTATAAATCTCTTGAGTGATACAAAGATACCGGTTGATGTAGGAGATTTTCGATTAGTAGACCGGAAGGTGGTAGATGCTTTTAATCAGCTCACTGAGAGAAGCCGTTTTGTAAGAGGTCTTTTTAGCTGGGTAGGATATAACCAAACTTTTATTGAATATGAACGTCTTCCCAGGAAGGGTGGCGAACCAAAGTATAATTGGCTTAAGCTTCTCTTGCTCTCTATAGATGCAATATTTGGTTTCAGCCTTGTCCCACTACGGTTATGTATCATATGTGGAATAAGTGCCATTGTATTTAGTTTTATTACTGCCTGTAAAATTATTTTTGAACGTCTTTTTCTTGATCTCGAGATACCCGGATATGCACTGTTGACAGCAGGGATGTTCTTTTTAGGAGGAGTACAGCTATCTTTTCTCGGGGTGCTCGGAGAATATATCGGAAAGATTTTTAAGGAGGTACAGGGCAGGCCTCTCTATATTGTTAAAGAGAGAAGTGATAATGGATTTTATAATGTTTCCGAATTAGTCATATCCCAGGATAGTAAAGTGGGAGCAGAAATTCTATAGAATTAGACATGGGTGTTATTTACGCATGCGAGATAAATCGAAATTATTTATTCCTTCTATTGCAGATGTTTTGTTCTTCAGCATTTTTCTCTTCCTTTCGCTCTGGAAGGGCAAGGAACTCTTGAATGATGGCGATACAGGTTACCATATTCGAGCAGGGGAGTTCATTTTGGATACCCTTTCGATTCCACGACATGATATTTTCTCTTTTTTGACTCCGGCCCCCCAATGGATAGCCCACGAGTGGCTTTCAGAAGTAATTATGGCATTTTTCCACAGGGCATTTGGACTCACTGGTGTCGTTATATTTTTCGCTTTTCTGCTCTCTTTTGTTTATTGTTTGCTCTTTAAAATACTACGGAAATATGAAAGCAACATCATCCTATCTGTTTTCATTGTTTTACTGGTAATTTTATCTTCCGAGATACACTGGTTGGCCAGGCCGCATATCTTTTCA
>Ga0172375_10005076_pt1 | contig 19182 bp, 17 predicted proteins | sample LakKiv1m_FD_114537 | JGI IMG/M metagenome (GOLD analysis project Ga0172375, IMG submission 114537) | Freshwater microbial communities from Kabuno Bay, South-Kivu, Congo - kab_092012_11.1m | ecosystem: Environmental > Aquatic > Freshwater > Lake | place: Democratic Republic of the Congo...
CTTAACTAACTTCACAAAAAAACCTCACAGGTTGCCGTAGGCATCCTGTGAGGTTGTGGTGGTTACGTCCATGCCCTATATGCAATTTTTCCTGACTCTGTGCTCCTGCCATTTTGTTCTTGCACCTACCCCTAAAATAAGCTATAATCAAAGCTGTCTTATTTCTCTATATATTATATTTATATATAGATATATAACCCATAGGAGCTATATTATGGAATATGATTTTAATATACTATATTATATAAATATGTATAAAACCTGGTGGAAAACCATCGTAAAACTCATGGTAATAGCCATGTTTTTTACAGCAATGTTTTCACTGCTAATTCCAACTAATTATATTTCTACAGTTACTATTATTTCGGCTGATTCTGTAAATGCGTCATCTATATCTTCTGTTGGTAAATTATTAGGAATTTCAGGATTTAACATGACCACTTCTTCTAACGATGTTATTATAGCTATTCTTAAAAGCCGTAGAATGGCTAAAGATATAGCCACTTTTCTTGAATATAATAAACAGCCAAAATTTAAATATAGCATATTACCTTATTCTATAATATCAGGATTAATAATAAACATAAAAGGCAGAGACCCGGTTTATACGGAAAAAATAGCCAATTTCGCAGTGCAAAATCTTGATAAAATAAATAGTGAACTAAATATTACACCTAACAAACCAATGGTTAAAGTTTTGGATCAGGCTGTTTATGGTGTTAGAGAATCTAAGCAGATTTTTAAGAAAGTGTCGGTAGCGGCTATCCTAGCTTTCTTGATCATGAGTAGTTATATATTTCTTGCTGACTACCTAAAAAAAATAAAACTTAACAACCCTTAATAGAAACATTAGGAGTTTTATATGTTCAAAGGAAAAACTATATTAGTTACGGGTGGCACAGGATCTTTTGGTAATCAGATAGCTGAAAAACTGCTTCCGTATAAGCCAAGAGAAATCCGTATATTTAGTCGTGATGAAGATAAACAGTTTAAAATGAGCATGAAACTCGGCAATGTCCACCTATATCCCATAAATGGCACTTACAGGTTTTATATAGGAGATGTGCGCGACAGGGATGCGCTTCGCTATGCTATGAAAGGCGTAGATGTCGTATTTAACGCAGCCGCTCTTAAGCAGGTTCCTTCATGCGAGTATCATGTTATGGAAGCTGTTAATACTAATATTATCGGAGCTAATAATGTTATAGAAGTTGCTATGGAGAAAAAAGTTAAAAAAGTGATAACTATTAGCACTGATAAAGCGGTCAAGCCTGTGAATTGCATGGGTATGACAAAGGCTATACAAGAAAAATTGTTTACGGCCGCAAATTTAAAGACTAAGAATAAATATCCTATCTTTTCCTGTGTCAGGTATGGAAATGTAGTTGGTTCCCGTGGTTCTGTCATTCCTCATTTTAAATCTCAAATTGAAAAGGGGCAATCTCTTAGCTTGACTGATAAAAGAATGACTAGGTTTTTACTTACTTTGCCTGATGCCATTGAGCTGGTATTCAAAGCGTATAGATTTTCAGTAGGGGGAGAAATATTTATTCCAAAAATACCGGCTGCAAAAGTAACAGATATAGCTCAGGTAATGATAGACAACTTATCTTCTGATGAAAGAATCAGGACAAAAGAGATAGGTATAAGGCCAGGAGAGAAAATACATGAAGTGCTTATCTCAGAAGCCGAGTCCATCCGAACAAAAATATTAAATGATGTTACCTATGTAATTTTACCGCAGATTCAATTGCCGAAAACATTAAAAGCGTATGACAATTATCCGAATGTCCAGTTTGAAGAGTTTCGTTCTAATTCTACAATGATGCTTCATAAAAAACATATCGCAGAGCTTCTAAAAAAGACCGGCTGGATTTAATTAAAAATAAATGAAAAGAATATTAATAACCGGCAGCAGCGGTAGGGTAGGGCATTATCTGTTGCATCATTTTTCTGGAAGATATGATGTGACTGGAACGTATCTTAATAATAACCGGTCTTTCAAAAATTGCGCAACAAGAAAGCTAGATTTACTTGAAAAGGATTTAATCTATAGATTGTTCAGGGATGTTAAGCCTGATTTCGTAATTAATACGGTAGGCCTCAGTGACGTAGACAAATGCGAAGAGAACCATGAGCTGGCCTATAACGTAAATGTCCTTACGGCAAGGCATCTTTGTGAAATTGGATCGGATTTCAAAAGCAAAATAGTTCACATATCCACTGATTCTGTATTTGACGGGGAAAGAAGTAATTACAACGAAGAAAACCCAACTTCTCCTGTAAATGAATACAGCAGGACTAAGCTCGAAGGGGAAGCAGGAATATTAAAAAACAATAAAAATCTCGTTATCCGCTGTTCAGTGTATGGATGGACCCCTTCTCGGAACTCTAAAAAGACGCTACCGGAGTCAATATACCTCAACTTAAAAGAAGGTAAGGAGATAAATCTTTTTGCGGATCATGTATTGACCCCTGTATATGCAGGCACTTTATCCTCTTATATAGAAAAAATGTTGGATTCTTGCAGCGGTATATTCAACGTAGGTATAGCCGAGCCGGTTAATAAATATGAAATAGGGCTTATGGTAGCGGATATATTCAGGATGGACAAGCACTTGATAAAGAAGGCTTCTTCTTCCGAAGCGCGTTTTCTCGCTAAGAGACCGAAGAATCTGTCGTTAGATGTTTCAAAGTTAAAAAATACAATAGGGGCCTTGAACGTGGATTTAAAAAGCGACATCCTTAACATGCAAAAAGATATGTTTTTGTGGAGCTGATTTATGTTTATCAGAAGCGATTGCAGGATATGCGGGAATACTGGACTGGCAAAATTTTTTGATTTTGGAAATATGCCGCTGGCGGGAAACTATATTCTGAAAAAAGACTTTTCAGAAGAGAAATTTTATCCGTTAGAAGTATATTTTTGCGATAGATGTACTTTGGTGCAATTGCTGCATGTTGTTTCGGCGGATGATTTGTTCAGAAATTATTTTTATTCTTCCTCAGTATCTTTGTCTAAGCATTTTATTGATTATGCTGAGGAAGTAGTGAATAAACTTAAAATTCTGCCGGGATCTTTTATTGTAGAGATAGGCAGTAACGACGGAGTCTTACTTGGTCCTTTGCGCGGATTGGGCATGAAAACTTTAGGAGTAGACCCTGCCATAAATATATCAAAAATAGCGGAATCAAAAGGTCTTCGAATAATAAAAGATTTTTTCAATGAAAAAGTAGCTTCTCAAATTAAATCCGAAGATGGATGCGCAGATTTAATTTGCGCGAATAACGTATTTGCTCATATAGATAATATACATGAAATCGTAAAAGGAATTAAAACATTGCTTAAGCCAGAAGGTATTTTTGTATTTGAAGTGCATTACGTGGGGGATCTGATAGACAAATTGCAATATGACACTATTTATCATGAACATCTTTGCTATTATTCCCTGAGATCTCTTGTCTATCTTTTTGAAAGGTTTAACATGGCTATTTTTGATGTAGAACGCATATCCATACATAGCGGATCTATTCGCGTTTATGCAGCTAATAAGGATAAAAGAAAAGCGTTAGCCTCCGTAAAGAAAATGCTAGGATTGGAAATAGAAAAATCTTTGGATAAATTAGACACCTATGATAGGTTCTTTAAAGAATCGCAAATACATAAGATAAAATTAAATGATATGCTAAAGGCCATTAAAAAAGACAAAAAAGAAATAGCTGGGTATGGCGCGCCTGGACGGGGCAATACTTTGCTTAATTATTGCAAAATAGGGCTTGAAATAATAAATTATACGGTAGATGAATCTTCTCAAAGGTATGGCCGCTATATACCAGGTATGCATATACCGATTTACCCGGTAGATGTGTTCAGGGATAAAAAGCCTGATTACGCGCTTTTATTGGCATGGAGTTATGCCGATAATATTTTTAAAAAAGAGAAAGAATATATCTCAAAAGGTGGAAAATTTATAATACCTATGTCTTTGGAAGTGCATGATAAGAGCATAAAATATGAAGAATAATACACCCTTGGTGTCTTTTATAATTCCTACTTATAATAGGCCATATTTTCTTAAAGATTGCGTAAACAGCGTACTTAATCAAACGGTTAAAGATTTCGAGATAGTTATAATAGACGATTGTTCTTGCGGCATTCCGGATTCATTAATCCAAGACATGAGGAGCAAGGACAATATCAGCTATGTTATAAACTCCAGTAATTTGGGATTTTACGGTTCCTTGAATAGAGGTATTGAAAATTCTAAAGGAAAATATTTATGTTTTTTGGCAGACGATGATATGTTGTTGGAAAATCATTTGGAGAAAGCACTGGAGATACTTGAAAAAGATGAGAATATTGCGTTATTTAGCTGTGATTGTTTGCAGATCGATGAAAAAGGCAACAGGACAGGCAAGATGTCTTATCTTGAAGCGTATTCTATTAGAGAAGGCTTTGAATTAGTATCAGGAAAGAAAGATTTCAGATATATGCTGTTGCGCGGGGGCATATCTTTTGGCGCAGCTGTGCTGCGGAGAAAAGCGATACAAGAAATAGGCCTCTTGGATTCCAGCTACAGGATCGCGGGTGATGTGGATTTTTGGCTCAGGATATCTTTGAGCAGATATGATATATTCTTTTTAAAAGAGCCGTTGTTTTTGGTAAGGAATCATGAAGGTTGTATCACGCGTAAAAAAATTATAGAATTTTATTTCGAAAGGATAAAAATATTAAAAAATCTTCTCAATAATAAGTTTAAAATTGGAAAAATAGATTTAATATTTATAAGAAAAAAAATGGCTTTGGAATTAATATATCTTTCTATAACGTATCTAAAAAATAAGAATTTTAGATTGGCATTTAAGTATTTTCTAAAAGCCAATATAGCATCGAAAAGCGTTGTCGTGAATTATGCTGCAAAAAGTATGTACAGGAAAAATATAAAAAATGAAAAAGTTATTTAAAATAACATCTCTTTTAGGTGCATCAAATTTAATATTGCTATTGAGTAGCATAATAAAGAATAAAATAATTGCTGTGGTGTTGGGTTCGAGTGGATTGGGAATAGTTTCACAGGTAACTAGTTTTTTAAATCTCTTAACAGGGGTTTCTAATTTTGGTATACAACAAGGCACTACCAAGTATACTGCAGAATTTGATGAGGAAGATTCTCACAAAATTCTTTTTGCGTCATTATGTTTTATATTTTTTACTTCTGCAATTTTGTTATTAATAACAAGTTTTTTTAATAATTCCATCACGCAATGGGTTTTTTATGATCAGGCATACAGGAGATATGTTTTATTTGCAGCCCTATCCGCACCATTTATAAGCAGCGGTATAATGTTGTCGTATTATTATAAAGGAAAAAGAAATATAAATTTAATTTTTAAAGTAAATATGATTAGCGCTATATTGGGGCTTTTGATTAGTATTTTGCTTATAATATATCTTGGTATTAAAGGGGCCGTCTACCAAGTGGTAGTTACTTACCTATTAAGTTTTGCGTTATTTGTTTATTATCTGTTTACTAGAGAAAAAAGCCACAAAATCAAAAAATTTTATGACTTTAATATTTTTAAAAACTTTATTTTAATAAAAAATATGATTAATTATGGAGCTGTTATTTCCATAGCGCATATTTTTTCTGTACTGGCATTGTTGATTATAAAAAGCTTAGTAGTTAATAAATTAGGATTTCATTTCAATGGAATTTATCAATCCGTATTGATTATTTCAGGATTAATACTGTCTTTTCCATATGAGACTCTTTGGAGTTACTATTTTCCTACTGTTTGCAAAGAAAAAGATGTGCAAATAAAGAAAATAGAATTTACAAATTTTACGAATTTTCTTGTGCTGACAGCTACGCCAATTGTAATTTTAATATTTTTAACAGGAAAGTTTATTATTCCAGTATTTTTCTCTGATAAATTCATGGAAGCTGTAAATTTTTTAAATATAAGATTATTAGGAGATATTTTTTATCTGCTTACTTGGCCCGTGCAGGCGCTTTTTCTGGCCGACAAACGTTTTAAGTATATAGTAATATTTGGCATTGCTCCAAACTTGTTGTTGGTATTATCGTCTTTGTTTTTTCTTAACATATTTTCATTTTCAGGCATATTTTATGGCTACTTATTTTCCATGATAATTTCTTTTGGAGTACATGTTTTAAGTTTAAAGAAAAAATATCCGGAATTTTTGAATAATAATGCAAAGCTGTTTAAAGATATAATTTTATCCATACTTGTTATTATAGTGTCATTTATAGCATTAAATATCCCCAGTTTAAAATCTTTTGTCATATTTGTATTAATTGCCTGGTTTTTCCTGATATTTAAAGAGTCTAAGAATATAATAACTTTGATAAGAGGTTATTTTAAAATAGGATAATAATATGAATAAAGAGATAATTTGCCCGGCATGCAAACATGTAATGCATGATAGCGCTTCAATAGAGTCTTATAATGGATACATGCTTTACAGATGCTTAAATTCTAAATGCTGCCTTGAATTTTGGTGGCCATTAAAGATGCCGGGAAGGGAATTTTATGAAAATAAAAATAATTTCTCTTATTTTGTTTATCACAATGCATTGGGAGACATTGGTTACCATCAGCAATTTTTCTTTGAAAATTACTGTAGGCATAGACAAATAAAGGGTTTAAAAGTTATGGATATAGGTTGCGGAGATGGTGTTTTTTTAAAAGAGTGTAAGAAAATCGGATTCAAGCCTTATGGCATAGACTTTGACAGCAATTCCGTAAAAGTGGCGAAAGATGCAATGAAGATAGAAAATGTCTTTTGTCTTCCTCTCAATGAGCTTTTAGATAATCAAAAGAATTTTAAAGAAGATTTTGATCTAGTAACTTTTTTCGAGGTACTTGAGCACCAGGATGATCCTATAAAGTTTATTGGATGCGTAAAGAAACTTTTGAAAAAAGGAGGGTGCGTAGCTGGAACGGTTCCGGATGGAGAAATGACAGATTTTGTGGCAAGAGACAGAGAATTAGATATGCCTCCTCATCATTTTATAAAATGGGACAAGAGGTCTCTTTTTAATTTTTTAAGGTCAACAGGTTTTGATCAAATTTTAGTAAAAAATGTTTATGAACGCAGGTCTATAGTTTACTATATTGTTTTTATAGAAAAGAAAATATTTGGAGATTTTTTCAGACGTTTGAAACGGGAGATTTTGTTCAGAAAAAAATCTTTCGCGGAAGAGAAAATAGCACAATTAGACATAGAAAAGCTGGAGAGATTAAATATTATAGATAAAAGAAGGATATCCATGGTAAAGATTCTAAAATATATAAGAAATATCTTTTTATATCCTCTGCTTGCTATTCCTTATTACGTTTTTTTACCAAAAAAACAGGTACGAGAAAATATTTATTTTCAAGCTATGTATACAAGGTAATAAAAATTGAATTATAAAAATGATCATAATATTTCTGAAATCAAGCATAACGAATCGAGTCGTAGGGCAGAGACTTTTCAATCATGGCCTGGCCAATTTTCAATGCGGAAATCGGAGTCCGATGTATTATTCAATTTTTTTAAATTTGAAAAAGAATATGTTGGGCTGGAGATTGGATGCGGTATCGGATTTCAATCGGCTATGATCGCGGATAAATGCCGTAAGTTAATCGCCACAGATCTTTATTATGCCGACAGATTTTCTCATAGTCTTGGAATTAACAAAGCCAGAGAACTATTGGCTGTTTCAAAAATTGATAACGTAGAACTAGTAAGCTGCTCAGCGGAAAAACTGCCTTTTAAAGATAGCTATTTTGATTTTGTGTTTTCTTCATCCGCACTTGAACATGTAATAAACAAAGATTTAGCGCTTAAGGAAATGAGCAGGGTGCTTAAAAAAGGTGGTTATGTAATAGCTATTGTTCCTAATTTTATGCTGAGCGTGTATGCTTTTTTATATACACCACTTTATTTTTTAAAAAGATCTATTATGACCATATTTAATTCTGTAACATCCGACGTAGGCCTGTATAGCTCTTCTATTAAAAATTTTAGAAGAAACCGCCCTTGTTTTCCATTGCCGGAACCTCATGGAAGCTATAAGTCTATATTTCATGAAATGTTTGAATGTTTTCCCTTTCGCTGGCATAGCCTTTTTAGAAAATCAGGGTTAAAGACATTAGTAAGCCGTACCACATGTTTTTTACCATGGAGTTTAATAGAGGTATTTTCTACAAAATTAGGCGCAGAGTTGTATAATGCTACTAAATGGGCACATGTAAAACTGAATATGCCGATATCCGCTAGCTATCTTTTTTGTATAATTGCGCGAAAGGATTAGAGTATGAGAGAAAATATTTACAAGAATTACACTAAATTCTATTCTGAAGGTATTTCAGAAGATATGTCCAAAGTATGCTCTTACTATGAAGATGATTATAAAGATATACTGCCGAAAGCCAAAGACACGAAAATATTAGATATAGGCTGTGGTATGGGGCATTTTTTGTATTATTTGTCCCAGAAAGGCTATGCCAATATAGAAGGGATAGATATTTGCCAAGAACAGATTGACGCTGCCAAGGAGCTGGTTTCGTGCAATATCAATAAGATTTCCGATTTGAAAGCGTATTTATCTGTATCTACAGATACCTTTGATGTTATAACAATGAATGATGTATTAGAACATTTGGATAAGAAAGAAATCATAGAAGTATTGAAAGCAGTCAAAGACAGATTAAGCTCATCCGGAATTTTTGTATGCAGAGTCCCGAATATGAGCAATATTTTTGGAGTTTATCTTTTATATAATGATTTTACTCACGAGATTGGATTTACGGAACATAGCATAGCTCAAGCATTGAGAACGGCTGGTTTTGAGGATATAACTATTTATGGAAACAAGACGCGTATTAATTCATTTTGGAAAAGAGTTATTTTTAACACAATACAGAAGATGTTTTTTTGTACAATTAAAACGATCTTGGCTTATATATATATGCCGGGTAGCCGCCAGCCTAAGATAATGACGACTTTTCTTATGGCTGTTTGCAAGAAAGGTGAATAATTTAATCATGAGTAAGATTTTATATATTCACCCTACTTTAGAGACAGGAGGGGCGGAGGAAATAAGATTCTTAACACTTAAATATGCGACAAGGGATAAGCAAAATATCAAGGTATTATGCATACAAAAGAAAGGAGCGGTAGCGGAAAAAATAGAAAATCTGGGATATGAAGTCATATGCTTGGACAAATCTTCTAAACCATATGATCTTTTAGCTACTTTTAAGCTTTTTATGTATCTAATCAAAAATAAATTTGATATAGTGCAAACAAGTCTCTTTGAAGCAAACTTTCACGGGCGCATAGCAGCTAAACTTGCAGGGGTACCTGTGATTATTTCCGAAGAACATAGCGAGCATTATCAATATAATTCTTTTAAATTCAAAGCGCATATATATCTAGACAAGTTTTTATCTATGTTTACGGATAAGATTATATGTTGTTCAGAAAAAATGATGTATTCTATTTCAAAAAAAGAAAATATAAGCATGAATAAATTAATCCCTATTGTAAATGCTATAGATTTCAAAAAGTTTGAAAACGTAAAAAATCGCACTTTTGTACGGAAATCGATTAATCTAGATAATTCTAATATTCTCATAGGCAATATAGCATCTTTATCTCCTAGGAAGGGGCAAGACTGTTTAATAAGGGCTTTTAGCAAGATTCACAGGATATTCCCTTCTTCAAAACTTGTTATCGTGGGAAGAGAGCATATAAAAACAAAGGATAAGCTTTGCGATATTGTATGTGAATTGAGACTGGCAGATGATGTTATTTTTCTTGGAGAACGCCAAGATATTCCGGATTTATTAAATGCCATGGATATCTTTGTCCTGTCTTCAGTCCATGAGGGTCTGCCTCTTTCTATCGTAGAGGCCATGTATATGGGAGTTCCTGTTATATCTACGGATACAGGAGGAGTATCAGAAATTATTTCCAACGGAGTTAACGGTATCTTGGTTTCTCCTGGAGACCCTGATTCTTTATCTGATGCAATAGCAGATCTTTTAAATAATTCGGAAAAATCCCGCCTATTGGCAAAATCGGCGAAAGATATAGTATCTTCAAAATTTGATCCAAACATATATATTAATAAGTTGAACAGTCTTTATGAAGAGATACTGAAAAAGAAAAGAGGCAAACTGTGTGCGGCATAGCAGGGATTTTATATAAAGAGAATAGGAGCGTAAATACGGATTTACTTAAAAAGATGACTGACACCCTGATTCATAGGGGGCCAGATGACGAAGGCTTTTATATAAGTAAAGACAGAAATTTTGGCCTTGGATTCAGAAGATTGAGTATTATTGATTTAAATACAGGCCATCAGCCTATTTCAAATGAGGATGGAAGTGTATGGGTAGGTTTGAACGGAGAAATATATAATTTTTTAGAATTAAAAGAGATATTACAGAAAAGAGGACATAACTTTTCTACAAAGACAGACACAGAAGTCTTGGTGCACTTGTATGAAGAGAGTGGCACGGATTGTGTGCAGTATTTACGCGGGATGTTCGCGTTTTGCATATGGGATGAAAAGAATAAAACTCTATTTATGGCAAGAGATAGGGCTGGAAAAAAACCATTGGTATATTTCGAAAGTAACGGAAATATTATTTTCGCTTCCGAAGCCAAGGCTATACTTCAGCATCCAGATATTGTGTCCGGCATAGATTATAAATCTATGGATCATTATATGACGTATGGGTATTCATTTCCTGGAAGGACTATGTTTTCAAATATAAAGAAACTTCCTCCGGCTCATTATCTTGTTTATGATAAAAACGGTATAAAAATAGAAAAATACTGGAGTTTAGATTACAGCGATAAATTAAAAACGCCTGAGTCGGAATATAAAAATCTTATAATGGGAAATATTAGAGAAGCTGTCAGGCTTAGGATGATAAGCGATGTTCCTTTAGGCGCGCTTTTAAGTGGCGGAGTTGACTCCAGCATTATTGTGGCATTGATGAGTGAGTTTTCCAATAGGCCAATAAAGACTTTTTCAATAGGATTCGATGAGAGGAATTATAGCGAGTTGAACTACGCGACATTGATAGCCAAAAGATTCAATACGGAGCATCATGAATTTATAGTGAAGCCGGATGTCCTTGGTATATTGCCAAAATTAATATGGCATTACAACGAGCCGTTCGGGGATTCTTCCTGCATACCTACCTATTATGTCGCTAATATGGCAAGAAAGCACGTGACCGTTGTTCTTAATGGAGATGGAGGGGATGAGTCATTTGCTGGATACGAGAGGTACATAGCTTTTAAATTTTCCAAGCAATTAAAACTTATACCAAAACCAATATTGAAATCTGCATATTATAGCTTGTGTAAAATAAACCGCATGTTCAAAAATAAAGAAACAGCTAAAATTTCAAAGATAGGCACTTTTGTCAACATACTGACAAGTTATGATAAGAAATACATATATCCCAGGCTGATATCTTTTTTTACTCCCGAAGAAAAAGAGTTGTTGTATAGTGAAAGTTTCAAAAAGCATATTACAGGAAGTTATTCCTTTGATTTTTTAGCGGATATAATGAAAACTTTTGAAAAATATGATCCTGTAGACAGAGTTATGGCTACGGATATTTCTACATATCTTCCGGAGGACTTGCTTGTGAAGATGGACATTGCGGCAATGGCAAATTCGCTTGAGGGGAGATCTCCTTTCTTGGATCATAAAGTCATGGAAATGGCAGCTAAGATACCGGCCGGTTTGAAGCTTAAGGGCGTTACAACAAAATATATATTAAAAAAATCCATGAGAGGCATTATACCTGACGAGGTACTTACGAGAAATAAAATGGGATTCGGGGTGCCTCTGGCGAAATGGTTCCGCAGCGATTTAAAAGATTTTGTATACGAGATCCTGCTTTCGGACGAATTTATAGATAGAGGATTCTTTAATAAACAATTTGTAAAAGCTATTTTAGATAATCATGTATCGGAAAAACAGAATAATTCGCATAAGATATGGGCGCTATTAAATTTTGAGCTTTGGTACAGGATGTTTATAGGAAAGACATGGAAATACTCTTAGTACAGCCGATAAAAAATAAAAAACATACACTAAATCTTGTACCATCTTTGGGGCTGGGTTATCTAGCTTCTTCAGTAAGGCCGGGTCATGATGTAAAAGTGCTGGATTGCGTAAAAGAGAGTTTTGATATAGATGACTTTAAAGTTTATATTGAGAAAAACACGCCTGATGTAGTAGGATTTACTGCTTTTTCATGCGATTTAGATAGTGTCAGAAAAAGCATAAAGGTTATTAAAGAAATAAATCCGGTAATAATAACGGTAGCAGGAGGGCCGCATCCATCCGGAGATCCTAATGGAACGATGCAGTATATTGACTTGCTTGATTTTGTTTTTGCAGGGGAGGCAGAGAAAGGTTTCCCCATTTTTATAGAACAGTTATCCAAAAAGCCATATGAAAGAAATTTTAAAGATGTTCCGGGGCTTGTGTGGAGAGAAAACGGAAAAATAAATTCTAACCCAAAAGTTTTTGTAGAAGATTTGGATACCATAAAATTCCCGAGTTGGGATCTTCTTAAATTAGATAAATATAAAGGCGTGCCAAACGGCGTATTTACGAAACAATATCCATTTGCGCCTATTATAATAACAAGAGGTTGTCCTTACTTGTGCACATTTTGTTCCGCACACAATATCGTCGGGAGAAAACTGCGCTACCGTTCGATGGATAATGTCATAGAAGAAATAAAAATATTATATGAGAAATACGGAATAAAAGAGATACATATAGAAGATGATAATTTTACTTTTAACATTGAGTTTGCCAAGGAATTTTGTAATAGACTGATAAAACTTGGCTTGCCGCTTACGTACTCCTGTCCTAATGGCGTAAGGCTTGACAGGATTGATATAGAATTGCTTTCTCTTATGAAGAAAGCCGGTTTTTACAACATATATGTAGGGATAGAATCCGGTTCTTCCAGAATCCTGAAACATATGAGGAAAAATCTAAGCCTGGAAGAGATATCCAAAAAGGTGGATTTGATAAAAGAGTCTGGTTTAGAAGCCTCCGGTTATTTCATGCTGGGATATCCCGAAGAGACCGTAGAAGACATGAAAATGACTATTTCATTTGCGAGATCGCTCAAACTGGATTGGGCGCAATTTGCCACATTTATACCAATCCCAGGTAGTGATATTTTAAAGGATGAATATGTGAAAAAGATAGCTGAATCTATAAGCTGGTCTGATTTTTTTAATACAGATGTGCCTTTTGCGCCAAGGGGTGTATCGAGAAAACAGTTGAAAGGGATGCAAAAACGCGCATTTTTAAGATTTTATTTCAGGCCTGGGAAAATTTTAAATTTAATCAAAAAAATAAGAAAAGATAATTTTATTTTTATATTTAGAAGAATAATCTCTTATTTTTCATGACATTGTGAGTTTATTAGTTTTTATATAGTTGGAGAGATGTATGAAAGATCGTAAAATAGCAGAATTGGAACATAATAAAGAAATACTGGAGAAAAATGAACTCGTTTTTACATGGGGGTGGAATGGCCCAGCAGGCAAAAAGAGGCTGCAGAGAAGGGCAGATCTTATCACAGGTTTCATAAGTTCTTATGCAAGCCGCATGGGGCCTGATAACGCTATAAGGATACTTGAAATCGGATGCGGTACAGGCCTTTTGACAGAACATTTGCCGGATTGTGACAGACAGAAAGTCTTTTCTTTCGATATTTACGATGCCTTTGTTAAAAAGACTATGGATAAAACTAGGAAGTTAAATAAATCGTTCCATTTTCTGGTCAGTGATGCGGAATATCTGCCTTTTGCGGATGGGTCATTCGATATAGTGGTCGGGCTTTCTGTCCTACATCACCTGAAGCTTGATATTGCTCAGAGAGAGATAAACCGTGTTCTAAAGCCGGGAGGAGGATTTATTTTTTCAGAACCCAATATGCTTAATCCTCAGATTTTTATCCAAAAAAACGTGGGTTTTGTCAAAAAATACATGGGTGATTCTCTTAATGAAACAGCTTTCTATCCTTATGTATTAAAAAAGAGCTTTGCGAAACATGGCCTGAATATCGATGTCCAGCCTTTTGACTTTTTGCACCCGAAGACGCCTGGTCCTTTTATCCCTATAATAGAAAAATTAGAGTTCTTTATAGAAAATAAGACATTTTTAAAATATATAGCCGGTTCTTTACTAATCCAGGGGGAAAAGATATGCAAAAAAATAAAGTAACGGTCGTCATCCTGACCAAAAATGAAGAGAAGACCATAGGGGAGATTATTAAGGGCATTCGTCCTCATGTGGACACTATAGTTGTCATAGACGGGCATTCCAAGGACAAAACGCGTGATGTAGTTGGAGCTGAGGGTGTAAGCGTTTACCTGGATGAAGGTAAGGGCAAGGGCTGTGGCATAAGGTATGCGATTGATACCATAGAGTCCGATATTTTGGTTTTTATAGATGCGGACGGTTCGCATGACCCAAAAGATATCCCTGAAATGGTGAAGCCGCTAATAGATGGAAAGGCTGATTTGGTAGTGGGATCCAGAATGCGTGGGGGGAGTGACGAGTTATATGGCACAATTGAACAATTTTTCAGGTTAATGGGAAGCCAACTTATTACTTTGGCTATAAATTACAGGTTTGGAGTCAAGCTGACAGATAGCCAGAATGGTTTTAGGGCCATTAAGAGTTCTGTTGCAAGGCAGCTAGGATTAAAGGAGAACATTACAACTATAGAACAGGAGATGACTATTAAGGCGTTGAAAAATGGATTTAAAGTTGACGAGATAGTGTCCCATGAATACGCAAGAAAACATGGAGAATCCAATATAAAGCTCTGGAAGGTTTCTCATAGATATATATGGTGTTTATTGAAAAACATATTTTAAGAAGTAAAGAATGAAAATACTTTTTATAAATCCCCCTACGAATGTCAGCATGGTTAAAGAAGGCAGGTGTATGCAAAGAAAAGGGGCTTGGACAGCGGTGTGGGCCCCAATTACATTGGCTATATCAGCCGCTATGTTGAGAGATAGTGGATTTGATGTCAGGATTATAGATTGTTCTGTTGAAATCCTGACTTTAAAAGAAGTTTGCGATATATGCAAACAATATAAGCCGGATCTGGTAATAATCAATACTGCAACTCCATCTATTGAAAGTGACCTGAATTTCGCAGCCGTAGTGAAGGATTTGAATCTCGGAGAAATTAAAGTTGCAGTCATAGGCATTCATGTCAGCGTTTTAGCGGAAGAATGCCTGAAAATGCAGAGTAAATTGGATTTTGTTGTAAGAGGAGAAGTGGAGTTCACTTTGAAAGAACTTGCTGAGGCACTGCGCTCCAAAAGAGAAATTTCCAAAGTAAAAGGCATATCATATCATTATGGTGACAAAATAATGCATAACCCTGATGCTGATTTCCCGGATGATTTGGACTCTTTACCTTTTCCTGCATGGGACCTGATAGATATTAATAAATACAGGCTGCCTTTCAAAGACAAGCCTTTTCTTCTTGTGTCTACAGGCAAAGGGTGCCCTTATAATTGTATTTTCTGTTGCACAAAACCGTATTATGGAAGCAAACTTAGATTAAGATCTCCTGCTAGGGTAGTAAATGAGATTGAATGGGTTGAAAATAAATTTAACGTTAAAGATTTTTTATTCTGGACCGAGTCTTTTACTTTAAATAAAGAATATGCGACAGCTATATGTAATGAAATTATTTTAAGAGGGCTGTCTGTAGATTGGGTTTGTAACAGTAGAGTTGATGCCGTGTCCCCGGAGTTATTAAAAACTCTTAAGAAAGCAGGGTGCTGGATGATAGGTTATGGCATAGAATCAGGGGATCAGGCAATATTAGATATGGCTAAGAAGAATACCACATTAAAACAGATAGAACAGGCTATTAAATGGACTAAGGATGCGGGTATCGAAGTCACTGCACATACAATATTTGGCTTGCCAGGAGAAACAAAGTTATCTATAGATAAGACTATGAAGTTTCTTAAGAAGATGGATGTGGATTTTGCGCAGATATATTGCGCTGTGCCATTCCCCGGATCAGCTTTATTCGATTTGGCAAAAAGAAATAATTGGATTTTAAATAAAGACTGGATGTTTTTTGAACAAAATTTTTCCGTTCTTAATATAGGGAGTATCGATGCAGATGCGGTTATGTCTTTGCGCAAAAAAGCACTTGTCGGGTTTTATTTTCGTCCCAGAGCTATTTTTCAAACAATTAGACGTATTAAGTCATTTAAAGACTTTAAAGTTTTTCTAAACATGCTCAAAGAATTTATCTCTTGGATATGATGCATAGAAAAATAGATTATAATGCAGTATTTTATTTGCTATACGCTTTTTTATTTTTGTTTGGTACGAGGACTTTATTTCATGGATTTCCTGACATAGAAAGATTTTTTGCCGAGTGGAATGACGAAAGATTAACCCTTACGTATATCATGAAATTCGGCACCTTAAACTTTGCCCCGACCCAGATTTGGCATCCGCCTTTATATCACTACCTTACCTTTGTTCCAATAGCGTTATTTTATTTAACCGGAAAGTTGATAGGGCTTTTTCACGATAAAATTGGATTTATAAGCCTTTATTTCAATAAGATGTATTATTTCTTTTTTATAGGGAGGCTTATGAGTTATATATTTTACTGGGCCAGTGCTATAGTGATATACAGGATATCAAAGCTTTTTTTCGGAAAGACAATTTCATGTCTGACTACCTTGGCGTATTTATTGATACCAAGGTTTATACTTGATTTTTCTACTACCAGGCCGGAAACACTACTCCTCTTTAATTCCGCGGTATTCTTTTATTTTATATTTAAGCACTATCTGAATTCAGTAAAGATAAGGTATCTATATCTCGCAGCATTTTTTTTAGGTGTATCTATTGCTACAAAATATAACGCTGTTCTTCTAGGCTCAATTTTTGTGCCTATCTTGCTTTGTAGGAGAAAGGATTTTTTAAAGATATTTTTAGCTTTATGTTTTTTTATTTTTATAGGATTTTTTGTATCAAATCCGTTTTTTATAATGCAATTTGATAAATATTTCCATAATTTTATGACCTATAATGAAGAAGCCAGATATTACTGGTCTACGCCGGCTGTGTTCTTTCTGACGCATATAAAGGAGCTCGTATCTTTTTTATATATTAACCTGATAGGTTTTATAATACTCATTTTTGGCGCATGGGGAATATTGAAAAAAGACAAAAGATTGTTTTGCGCTGTTTTTTTTACAGTCTTGGCGTACGAGATTTATTTCGGGATATTTCAAAAAACCCAGTCCCCGCTGCGTTATCTTAACCCTATATTCCCGTTGTTTGCGCTTTTTTTCAGTGCAGGCGCAGATTTCCTGATAAAGAAGAATAAAAAACTATTTTATGGGATAATAGCCATATTTATAGGGATACTTTCTTATAACTATTTTGAAATAAGCTATAATTTATCTTATAGGCCTACTTATATGCAGAAAGCGCGCGCTTATATAGAAAATACTATTCCTGAATTTACAAATATCTGCGTATTTTCAAATTCTTATATCCCGCAATTGAATATGACTGAAAAATCCTATTTGCATCTTATAGAAACAGCTCCTGGAGTCAAGATGGTAGAAGGCCATGAATTGAATTATAAAGAGATGGACGATAAAAGTAAATATGAGGATTATATGATAAGATTGAGGGTTGAAAGCCTGACTAAAAAACCTCAATATAACCTTATAAGATGGGATAGTAGCATTAAAACTGAGGCCGAAGCCTTAAAATTTTTAAACAAGCGCGATATCAAGTATATTATTTCTAGCGATCCGGTTATTATTAACAATAAAAGAATAGAATTTACAAACATAGCTTCGCTTGTAAAGAGTTTTGAGCCTATTGATACAAGGGTATATGCCCCTAAAACAGTGTATATTTATAGCGTAAATGAAAGCTAAAAACAGAGCAAAACTTGATATCCCTGGCAAAGAGGATCTTTATATTACTAAGGAGTATGGAGATTGTTCAGGGTATTATTATATACCTATAATAGGTAGGTTTTATCTTAAAAGGGTTAAAATGATATGCGAGTTAATGGCAAAAAAAGGAAAAAGAGTTTTAGATATAGGATATGGTTCTGGCATACTTTTTTATGAGTTAAAAAATAGATTCTGCCATTTGAACGGGATGGATTTGCGTTCTGATACGAGTTTGGTTAAAAATAAATTAGAAAAATTTGAAATCAAGGCCAGCCTTATAAACGGCAATCTGTTCCATCTTCCTTATAAGGACGCTTCATTTGATTGCATAGTAGCTATGAGTGTTTTGGAGCACATATCTGATTTGGAACAGCCAATCAGAGAAATTAGGCGTGTTTTAAAAGATGACGGAGAACTTATCTGTGGTTTTCCTACAAAGAATATAATGATGCATCAGTTTTTTAAATTGTCCGGATTTAATGATGAAAAAGATCATCCTGCTTCCCATGGGTATATTTGCAAAATACTCGGAGAAAATTTCAACATAGAGAAGACAGTTAAATTTCCTTCTTTTTTGCCTATGGATCATTGCTTATATGTTGCATGCAGATGCAGAAAATAAGATTGCGTATGGTTATAATTTATTATTTTGAATGGCGTAGGAGTTGTGCGAAAGATTACAAAAGGCGCAATTTATGTTTAGCATAGATACTAAAATAAGATTCGAATTTGGTAAAAATTGGCAAAAATATATAAATAAATCAAACAAAAGGAATATCGATGATGCAATATTTTCTTTAAAAGAATTTTTAGGATATGATGATTTAAAAGATAAATCTTTTTTAGATATAGGATGTGGTAGCGGACTTTTTTCATTGGCTGCTAATTTACTAGGCGCTACGGTTTGTTCATTCGATTATGATTATAATAGTACAATTTGTACCCGCAGTTTAATGACAAAATATTCTGAGCGTTTTGACAAAAATAAAAGCACCATATTACAGGGGGATGTTCTTGATGGAAATTTTTGCAGAAAACTAGGAGTATTTGATATTGTTTATGCCTGGGGCATTTTACATCATACAGGGAATATGTGGAAGGCTATCAATAATTCTTGTTATTTTGTTAAAGGATCA
>Ga0172375_10005077_pt1 | contig 19181 bp, 22 predicted proteins | sample LakKiv1m_FD_114537 | JGI IMG/M metagenome (GOLD analysis project Ga0172375, IMG submission 114537) | Freshwater microbial communities from Kabuno Bay, South-Kivu, Congo - kab_092012_11.1m | ecosystem: Environmental > Aquatic > Freshwater > Lake | place: Democratic Republic of the Congo...
GATGGTCAGCATGTCAGTTCCTCACGATGCAGTCACCGGACACCCGGATGAAGTTGTTCGTCCCGGCTTCCTAGAACGTCAGGGACTGCGACGGTCCACCCGTTCCGAGGGCCTGGCTGCTGCTGCTGACCGACCGGGAGATGAAGTCCCCGAGCTTCGCCAGGGTCTTCTCGTTGGCATCCCCCACGCCGACAAACTGGGTGAACCCGCACTCCGTCACGAGCGACTGGAAGTAGTGCTGGTCGCCCCCGAGCCCGATGAGGATGGAGTTCAGGCTCTCCAGGGATTCGCCCTTGACGCCCTCTTCCAGAGCCTCCTTGACCATCTTGCGAGTCGCCTTGGAGGCGTTGTCCGCGCCATCGGTGATGACGAACACCACGGCGTTCACGTCGAAGTCCTTGGCGACCAGTTGGGCACCGTACTGGGTCGCCGACTTGACGGCGTTGTAGGTCGCGTCGTAGAGGGCGGTCATGCCCCCTGACGTACCCAGGCAGCCGTTGTAGTCGTTCTCGTTGCAGGCGGGGAGCGGCTTGAAGCCGTGGAACTCGGTCACCTGGTTGTCGAACAGGACCACCCGGAGCATCATGTTGTCCACACGGGGGTTCCGGCGGCACGCCTTGACGATCTCCTTGAGAGCCTTCTCCATCTCACGACGGAAGCCCGAGGTGGAACCGGACACGTCGATGACGACGAGCCCCAGGGTGTACTCCGTCGCCCCGAGGTCTTCGATGCGGGCGGCGGAGAACCCGTAGTTGGTGCCCCCGATCTGCTGGCTGGGCATCGCATGGCTATCGGTGAAAACTGGCATGGTGCATCTCTCCTGTCCCCCTAGCGGGGAGACGGTACGGGGTTGATGTCCTGGGTCAGGACAGCACCTCGGTGGTGGTCGAAACCTTCATCCCCTTGGCCTTCATGTCCGCCAGGAACTTGGCGGTGAAGTCGGAGAAGATGGTCATGCCGGGCGGGTTCGGCACCTCGGAGGTGGCGTCCGTCAGCAGGACCAACTTCTGGATGTAGGTGGGGTCCGAGAAGTTGGCGGCGATGTCGAGCACGGTGTTGGCGACGCAGTGGCTCAGGGCCTGCCCGGACAGGAGGATCATGTCCGCCTTCTCCAGGGTCTGGATGAGGCCGGTGTTGACCTGGGTGGTCGCGTCCGCCGGGTCGGGCACTTCAGCCTGGACCGCCGAGAAGTGCTCCGTCCAGGGGTTGGAACCCTTGGTCACGAACTCGACCTGGGCGAAACGGTCTTCCCACTCGTGCAACGCCGCCGCGAGGGTCGGGTGGATGTTGTGTCCTTCATCCCCGATCAGGCAGTGCTCCGGCCAGACCGTGTGGAGGTAGCGACCCCGCTTCTCCAGCGCCTTGAGGTAGGCGAGGGTCCGGGTGCGGAAGCTCGGCAGGTAGGTGTCCCACTTGCCGGACTCCAGATCCTCCGCCGTGATGAGGGTGAAGGCTCCGGGGCGCTTGCCCGAGGCGTCCTTCCACCACATCGGGTGGCTGATGTCCACCTTGCGGTGGGAGTCGAGCGTGACGTGAATGTCGTCCAGCTTGTCCTTGAGACGGGTGACCATCAGGGCCAGCCGGTCGATGTCCTTGTCCGCCCCCGGCACGAACAGGCTGCCGTTCGGGTTGCAGAAGTCGTTTTGGGGGTCAATTACAACCAAGTGTACGTTCATTTTTCCTCTCTCCTTCAATCCCCTTGCACGGGGAGGTTCACTTGTTGTCCTGCCGGTCACACGACCGGAAGGGTGTTCGTCAGGATGCCCGCCTTCAACAGTTCCTCGCGGGAACCGTAGGCGGGGATGTTCGGGTTCATCTTGTGTCGGGTCGCGGCTTCCGCCTTGCGGGCACCCTTGAGCAGAGCCGTGATGGTGTCGCGGTCGATGTCGGTCCCGTAGAACCCGACCGACAAATTCGCACGCAGCGTAAGGACCTCCCAATCGGGGTCCTTGTCAGCGAACAGCATCGTCTCGTTGTCATCCTGGAACTTGACGACATAGGCATCCAGGAAGCGGTTGATCCGCTCGATGGTCCCGACCTTGATGTATTCACCCGAGAGCGGGCTAATCCGGCTGTAGGTGAACGGTGCCCCGAGCCAACTCGCCAACTCCGACTCATCCGAGTGGACAGCGGGCTTACCCCAGAGGTCCGGGGTCGGAGTCGCCGCGATGATGGGGTACAGGGCGTCGGCGACATCCGGGGACTTCTGGCAGAAGGCGAACGCCAACTGGTAGACCTCCCCCTTGCTCAGGAACTCGATGGGGTTCGAGTCCACCTCCCCATCTCCACCCTTCTGGTAAAAGCGAAGGAAGCGGTCCTCGTCCTCGTTGCCCGTGCCGTGGCGGATGCCGCCGCCGGTCAAGCGGTTGTAGGCACGGCCCAGCGGGGCACGTAAGGTCGAACGGATGGACCCTGCGATGGTGGGATCAGCATCGCAGCGGGCGATGATCGTGGTCAGGTCGTAGCCTGCCCCCTGGAGGGACCTGCTCAACTCCTGCATGATGACGTTGAAGCTGCCCGTGAAGTCCCCGACCGCCAACGGGCAGTTGAGTGCCTTGGCGAGGAAGACCGCCTTCGCGGTCTGGTCCGAGGATGTGTTGATCTTCGTGTGGGCCAAGGTCACGTTCTCAGGACCCAGGGCTTCCACGAGTAGGCACGCCATCACGGCGGAGTCGATGCCGCCGGACAAGTCGAGTTCCGCACGATGGATCCCGGCGTTCAGGTGAGCCTGACGCAAGGCTTGGACGCGGTTTTCGATGAGGGCTGGTCCATTCAGTACAGGCATGGTTCACTCCTTGTGGTGCTTCAACAGGGTCGTCTGGAAGCGGGTCGGTCATTGGGGTGGCAGATGCCACCCCGAGGGTGCGTGACTCCCTTTGGGGCCTGGTCCCAGACCTGACGTGGCACAGCGTTCAGGTGGACCTGGCTTGCGATGTCCGTCATGGACCCGCACTCGGGGCACCGGAACGTGGGGTAAACCATCGTGTCCCCCAGGGCAGAGGACTCAGTGCGGAACACGTCATCCTCTTCCACCAAGAGGAGGGACTCACACCCCCTGTTGCCGTTCCCGCCCCCCGTGCAGCGGTACTCACCGTCCCACTTTTTCTGCTTACCCTTCTCCAAAACCTTCATGTCTCAGACCCTCCTTCTGGGGGTACTACGGGCGAGTGGGCCAAGGTTGAGCCCCCAACATCACGATGATGGCAATCCGCCATGATCGCCTTGGTCAAGGGGCTGAACCTCGACGGCTCCTTGGGCCTGGTATGTGAACACCCGCTCACCCGAGGAGCCTCGCTCGCCTGACTGATCCACCGTTCCCCCAGGTCGGTGAATCGCATCCGGGGCACGCCGCCCAAGGAGCCCTTCTCCGGGGAGCCGCTGAACTTGCAGACGTGCCGTCCGTTGGTCTGGCTGAGCTTGTAGACCATCGCGATCCGGTTGCGGTTGTAGGGGCAGATGTTCGGGTCGGTGCCGAAGTACCCGCCGATGCCGTAGTGCCTGCGGTCCGCGTGGATTCCCATGTTGTCCGCCGCCTGTTCCATTTCGGTGACCCGGTTGGCGTCGTACCCGTCCATGAACAGGTAGAGGGGCTTGATCCCGGAGTGCTCCTCAGCGATCAGGAACCGGCGAAGTTGGTCCACTTGATCCCCCGAGTCGAACCGAACGGAACACCGCCGAGAGAGGTCTTCCCCCATCACCTGGACGGCGGCCGGAATCCCCAGGGTCACGGGGTCGTAGGTGTCGAACAGGTAGGACGGAGGTTCGGGGCGGCAGTCCCGGATGGCTCGGAAGCCTTCCTGGTCGATGCCATGCCGCATCTGGTGCTCGTGCCCTGTGGTCCCCACCGGGACCATGTAGTGGTCGTATGCCATCTTCACGGAACTGGTACGGTCGATGCCCCCTTCCTTGCACGCTTGGATCACCATCCGATGCTGTTCGATGCAGGTCATGCCCCGCATCCCGACCTCAAACGCCCGGTGGATGTCTCCCTTGAGGGCATCCTTCACCTTGGCGACCCGCCGCTGGACGCCAGCCAGGTAGGCCCGTTCGGCCTGCCCGACTTGGACCTCCGTGTACAGAGCTTCGGCGACGAGGTGGATGATCTGAGCCTCGGACTGGCAACAAGCCGTGAATCCCTTCGCGCCTCCCTGGATGGCAGTCGCCACCTGGAGAGGAAACTGGTAGGCGATGATCAAGGGTTCGAGCCAGGACACCAGGAAGCTCGGCCCGGTGATGGTCACAAGGGGCTCGTGGGGGTTGGACCAGGTCTTCGATGGCTGTGCCCAGATGTCCAGTTCACCCTGGAGGGCCGCCTCCATCGCCGGGGTCATCCCGTAGCCGTGGGTGAGCAGGAAGCCGTGCTCCCTGGTCGTCGGAAGACAGGGGCGAAGGGCTTCAACCACCTTGGAGAGATCGAAGGGGATGTACTGGGGTCCACCCTTGCGGTAGTGAAGGTAGAACGTCTCCTTCCGCAGGGGGAATCCCGCCTGTGCCATCGGGAACTTGTACCCATCGGTGAGGAGCGGAGAGACCGGACCCTCTTCCCCAGTCAACAACCGGACGTACTGTTCGGACACGTTCATCTTTCGTCCCGAGGTCACCCGGACCTCCCAGCCCCTACTACGCCCGAGGGCTCCCGATTGAGCCCGCCCGTTGACTTAGTGTATAGGGCACACGAACGATGGTGTCAAGGGGACACGAACGAAATTACTGCACGACCGACCGGGACTCAGGGAGTCCGGTCTTCCACAAGTCCACAGCAGCCGCCAGGGTGAGATTGGCGTACCGCTTCTCTCCCTCTTCTTCGCCGAAGGCGGAGATGTAGACCCGGCGGCAGAAGGTGGCGATGTTCCGAAGAACCTCGATCCGTCCCGCGATGACGATTTGGTGCTGGGGATGTTCCACGATGATTTCCTGCAACGTGTGATCCCCTCGGATACAAAAGGACATGGTGCCTCCGATCTGATTGGTCTGGTCGTCCCGAACACGGGCTACCAGGAGATACCATCGGCAGAAGCCGTGGCTGTCAAGGCGGCTTGGATGACTGCCTGCCGCTGGGGCTTAGAAAGGACGTAGGTCTCTCGGGTGTCCGTGAGGGTGCAGGAGAGCGGTCCGATCACGGCATAGGGATCCCCATGCAGGTGGATCATGTCAGACTTCTGCACCTCGAAGATCACCTCCACATCCGCCTGGGATGCCGGGTTAGGCACCTGGGGGGTGAAGGTCACTGAGACGATCCGCCTCCCATCGGCGGAGGTCCCGACTGTAGCTCGCTTGATGGTTGCCATCACAACTCCATGTTCCTTCTGTGTTCGAGTTCCCGGCCGATTGCTTTCCGGGCACGATCCCAGTCGGACTTGTTGACTAGACGGAAGGAAAGGAACATCGGGTAGCCGTTGATGCCCCGGGGGGCTGCCTTGTCCAAGTGCTCGAAGATGGTCCCCAGATTGGACATCCGACCTTGGGTGAAGCCCTTCCGCAGAGCCTCCTGGCGGTCCCGCTTGAGGGACCACTCCCGATGACGGCGCTTCACACCCTTGTTGGCGATCTCTTGCTTCCGACAAGCCTTCCGGTGTTCCACGAGGGCCGCCTCGTGAGCCTTGTCGATGGCAGCCTTCTCGGCTTCCCAGTCCACCAGGACCTGCTTGCAATGGTACTCAACCTCGACGTTGTGAAGCCGGATGACCTCCAGGTAGTTGTCCAGGCGTTCCTGCGGGGCAACGCCATATCGGATGTCGTCTTCGATGATGTGGACCTGCTTCGGGTCAGGCTCCTGGAAGTCCTCTCGTACAGGGGGCTGTGGGGGGTACTCCGGCTTCTCCGGGTCGGGGGGTAGGAGACTGATGATGGGTTCAGGTCCCGGATCAGATACCGAGTCCAGTAAGGCTTTTTGAGCGACCCAAGCTGGGTCGGGCTTTTCCCCCTCCTTCGGGTCAGGGATGTCCAACGCCCCCATAAGCAAGGGCAGGAAGACCATGCCGACCAGGGAGGTATCCTGGATCTGGTGATCACACAGGATATGCCCATTGCAGTAGTCCAAGACGAACTGCTTGAGATCCTCGGGGGACATGCTGGGGACTGGGAACTTGTGCTGATTGCCACAAGTGATGCCTTGCTGCTGGTAGGCTTCCCACTCCCGCCGGGGCAAGGTGTGTTCCGATTGCCCGAGGTCCCAGTGGATGGCTTTCAGGGTTTCCTCCGGCCCCCGCTTGGTGGTGTCCGCGTCCAGGAACCCGTGAGGTCCCCGGTAGAGGATGTAGTCTTCCTTGTCCCAGATGTCCCAGCCATCCTGTATGCCCGTGGGCGGTCCCAGGTGCTTCTCCAGCATTCCGGGCTTCCAGGTGATGTGGAGCACGCTTTGCACGCCGTAGTCCTGGACCTGTTGCCCGGCTACCAGAAGGGTACGTGCGGAGTTCTGGGCTGGTGATGTGAGTTCCATGCGGGTACTACGCTCCAGGGGTGGAAGTTGAGCCCTTTATCAGCCTGCCATCCGGGCACCACGCTTGGTGACCTGCTTGTCGATGATCTGGTTGAGCTTGGCGATGAGGGCAGCGGGCAGTTCCGAGACCTGGTTGGACCACACGGAGTCCGGGAAGACCTGCTTGACGTACTGGGCCCCACTGCCGATCCCGACTCCGACGACGTGGATCCCGGCCTCCTTGGCGAGCCGGAGTTGCCGCCGGATGATGGGCATGTGCCCCCCGTTCGGTTGACCGTCCGTCACCACGAACAGGATGCGGTGCCCCTCGGTGCGATGGTTCAGAGCCTGAAGCCCGAACTGCACCCCGTCTGCCATCGGCGTGCCCCCCGTGGCTCTGGTGTTGGCGAATCGCCACTTGACGGTACGCAACGGCTCGTGGAACGCCTTGAACACGTCGTGGGTGATGCTCTCCGTCCGGTGGTAGTTCCCCCCCAGGATGCCTTCCCGGCTGCCGCCGTAGTAGCAACCATCCCGGAAGCCAGAGACCTGCACCGGACACCCTAGAGCATCTAGGGGCTCGGTGATGGCACACAGGATGCGGGTGGCGTCCCGGAGCAGGCCACACATCGACCCGGACTGGTCTAGGACGATGGCAGCCGCCAGGCTGGTATCCAACTGCTCGTCCACTTGCTTGTAGGCTCGCTTGGGCATCTGCCCGCTCATGATGGCGACCTTGGAGTCCACCAGGAATCGGCTCGACAACCGCCGCCCCTTGGGTGTCCCGTGGACGGTAGAGGTCATCTCCATCGCCCGGATAATCTGGCGGAACCGGGACCGGAGATAGCTCGACTCCGTCCGAACGGAGGAGTAGATCCGATCCGCCAAGTCAGCATCGTGGTCCTTACCACTATGGGAAGGCTGAACCGGGAGGACCTCATCCAGAGCGGGGTCGTAGGGCTTCCAGAGAGCTTCCCCGGTCTTGACCCCACCTGCCTCCTTGAGAGCCTGGGCCTCTTCCTCCGCAACCGCCCCTTCCAGGGCAGAGTTGGCGTCCAGAGCCTTGACCGTGCCCGTGAGAGCCTCATTGGTCAGGTCCGACCAGTCGTTGCCCAGGAGCCCTTCCTCGAAGTTGTGCCCGCCGCCAGGGGCTGACTGGTCCTTCACGTCCGCGTCGGTGTTGCTCTTGTTGTCCCCCTGGTTGAAGCCCTCGTCGGTACCTTCCTCGTCCGGGACCTTGTAGCCCGAGCCCTCGGCGTCGTCGGAGTCTCCCTGAGAGCCCTCGCCCTCGGTGTCGTCCTCCTCACCTCCGTTCCCGTCCTCGTCGCCTTTTCCGTCTTCCTCACCCCCCTCCCCGTCTTCCTCGCCTCCGTCTTCGGAACCTTCCCCGTCATCGGACTCCTCAGAGCCCTCGCCGTCCCCGTCCCCATCGGCCCCGGAGCCCTCGCCGTCCTCATCCTCATCGGAGTCAGACTTGCTGGGCTTGTCCTTCCCTTTCCCCTTGGACTTGTCCTTGCCGGACTTACCCTTGCCAGAACCGGGGCTTTCCTTCTCGGAGTCGGCCTTGTCCTTGCCGGACTTGCCCTCTCCGTCTGCCTCGGAGGTGTCCTCATCTTCCTCCTCGCCAGGCTGCCCGGCGCCCTGACCCTTCTCGGGCTTGCTGGGCTTCTCGGGCTTGTCGAACCCCTCGAACTTCGGGGTGTCCCTGGGGTCGCCGGACTTTCCCGATCCCTTCTGGTTCTGGAGGAGGACTTCCTCCTGGTGCCCACAGACGGAGCACGTCAGGATGCCCACCCCCTGAACCTTGCCCCCGTTGCCGTTCGCCTTGGGGCGGATGACCAGCTTCGACCCCGGAGCCCCGCACTTGGGGCACTGGGACTTCTGACCGGCACCCGGCTGGTGCTGCGGGTTGTTGGGGTCGTTGGCAGGGTCTTCCTCACTGGACTGGTCGTACAAGTGCCCGATGACCTCCATCGCCAGCCGGAGACAACCCGTGTCGTCTGACCGAGGCAGCGAGATGGCTTCCTTCAGGAGTGCCGTCAGGGGACCAGGGTTGCCCTTGCCTCGCCCGATCACGAACTCGACAGCCTTCTCGTTCTCCTGCCGGTACGCCGCGAGGGCATCTCGCTGGAGAGGGGTGTTGTAGCCCAGGCCCACGTCCCGGAACGTGCAGAGGATGATGGACAGAGCCCCGCGAGCCGGGGACTTGCCGTCATGCGTCCGACCCCCGACGAATTTCGGGTCATGCTCCATCCCCAGGATGAGGTCCTGAAGATCGTGGAGCTTGACCTCACAGCCGGGGAACTCCTCCCGCCCCCGCCGTTCGATGCGGATATCCTCTATGACGTTGCTCCAGTTCTGGAGCATCCCGTGGAACTTCGACCAATCGGGCACCTTCGCCCAGCGGGGGATGACCAGGGCGACCATCTCCTTCTCGGAGAGAGAGCGGAGGCAGGACAGGTGGGTGTGGAACGCCTCGTGGTAGGCTCCCCCCATGAGAGCCATCGCCGTCCGGGTGGTCAGGGTGTCGGGCGTGTTGGCGATGACGATCTCCCGCTTGGGGACCACCTCGTTGTTCGCCGCTCGCACCCACGCCGCCACGACTCCGGGGGTCGGAATGCACTGGGGGTTCTGCTTCGCCCACAGACACATCTCCCGCGTGAACACGCGGGCCGTCCAACGGTCCACGTTGTAGAAGCGAGAGCCCCTGGAATGGACTTCAGGGGCTCGTGCCCCGAGGATGCCGACCACCGTAGCCTTGTGCCCCTGGCGGAACTTCGCACCGCTCAGGGTCGGGTTGTCGGTGATGGCTGCTTTCGGGTTCATGGGTCCTCCTGCCCCTACTACGCTCGGAGGACTGATTTTGAGCCCGAGCCCAGAACTTTTCATCCGGGGGGCTCAAACCGAGCACCCCAAGCGTAGTAGGGGCGAACCGGAGGCCCATCCGAACGGAGTGGCCCAGGGAGGAACGATGAGCAGCTTGTTGACATGTTCGGTGTGCGGAGCCCAGATGAGTGACTGGCTGGGCGATCACCTGGTCCAGACACACGGGATGTCCGTGCCTCAGTACGAAGCCGCGTACCCAGGTGCCCCCGTGGCGAGCCCCCGCCTGTTGGCGGATGCGTCTCCCCCCAGCAACATCCGGCGGGTGCGCCCTCAGAACCTCAACAACCTGACCGTCTCCTTCTCGGGGCGGGGGATGACCTTCCCCGTCAACCTGGGCGTGCCCGCATCTGCGTGCCTGCCCGAGCCCACCGAGTACCAGATCCCGGTCTACGGGGACCTCGGACGAGACGTGGCATTCGCCCTCGTCGGTCTCCAGAAGGGGCGCTCCCTGTTCATCTGGGGGCCTCCCGGGACGGGCAAGGACGCCCTGTTCCACTTCTGGTCCGCCCGGACCCGGACCCCTGCCATCATCAAGCAGGTCATCCCAGGCACGGACATAGAGTCCTGGTTTTTCAGCCGGTCCTTCGACCGAGAAGGCACCTCCTGGGAAGAGGGTGACGTGCTCCGGGCGATTCGGGACGGCTACCTCTGTGCGGACGGCACCCGCGTCCCCTACCTGGTCCTGTTCTCGGACATCGACCGAGCCCAGAAGGATCAGGCGGAGTACATGCGACTCATCATCGACTCCATCTCGGGTCGTGTGCAGGGTCCGGCTGGCAGGACCTACAACGTCCTCCCCGGCACCCGGTTCGTCGCGACGGCAAACACTTCCGGTGGCGGGGACGCCTCGGGTCGGATGGTGTCCTCCAACCCGCTGGACGGCTCCATCCTGAACCGCTGGAACTACAAGCTCCAGTTCCACCAGATGGAGTGGAAGGACGAGGAACCCATCGTCCAAGCCAAGTTCCCCATGCTGGTCGCCCGTGTCCCGTCCATCTTCGAGACCCTGGGACGGGCCACAACCGCGATGCGGGGTGCCATCGGCAACCAGACCATCTACGGGGAGTTCAGCCACCGGGACGTGTGCCACATCCTCATGGCGGCGGACGACCTGCTCTCGAACACGACCACGGACAAAGCCAAGGAGAACCTCCTGCGGCAGGCAATCCGGGTCTGGCTCGACGGTCTCCCGGACGCCGACACCTGGAAGGCGGCCTGCAACATCCTCGACCCGCACATCAAGGGAGGCATGGTCCAGCAGGGTAAGCCTTCGGTGAGCGGTGACCCCCTGGCGGACATCTAAGGAGGAACCGATGTATACCAGCACCCGGACAGCCAAGGACTTCCAGAAGCCCCTCCTCCAGGTCATGGGCAACCTGACCGGGATGAAGGCAGGCGTGTCCGTCGCCGCCGAGGACATCTACAGCCCTGTGATGGCTCTCATGGGCATCCCAGATATCAACGTCATGGGAACAGAAGCCAGTACCGGGTCTCCCCTGGTACAGCGGAACATCCAGTGGGCGTGCAAAAACTACCGGAACTCCGGCCACATGGAGCTTTCCGGTCGAGGGAGGTGGGCCTTGACAGCAACCGGCGTTCATGAGGCGGCTAGCCTTCCCGTCTCCGTCCCCATGCCCAAGCCCGCCCAGGCGGCAACCGTGGACGAGTCCGACCCAGAGGTGATGGACTTGATCCCGGAGCCCGAGATCCCGACCCCGGCAGTCCGACCTGCCCGGAGCCCCCACCTGGATGACCCCTACATCCTCGGTCTGATTCTGGCTCAGACCCCGTGCCTGGGGCACTTCACCCCCCACAAGGGAGCGGAGTGTGCAACGTGCGACCTGGTGCCCGAGTGCCGGAACGCCCAGTACAGCCGCTACACCACCCTCGCAACCAAATTCGCAGCGGCAGAGGCGAAAGCCAAGGCGGAAGCGGAGGCCAAGGCCAAGGCATCTCAGGACCCGCTTTTCCCCCCAACGGTCTCGGCAGCCCCCACCCCGAAGGTGACCTCCTCTGGGAAGACCAAGATTGACTGGACCATTGCTGAGCGGATCTCCGCCTTCGAGGAGACCATCTGCGAGCACTGTGGGAAGACCCTCCACAAGGGCACCAAGATCGTCTGGTTGGAGGATACCAAACAGGGACTGACCAAGATGTACCACATGGATTGCGTGGAGTGACCTATGATCCCCCTCCGATCCATCATCCGTGACGTTCGCATCCGACTGAATCTCCTGGGAGGCATCCCGGAGGATACATTCACCCCGGAACTCGTCCGTATCGGAGCGGACCTCTGGGCTATCGCCAGCAAGGTCAAGATCCTCCAGGAGGAGGCCAAGGACGCCTTGAGGACACTGGTGCCCACCAATCCCGGCCAACACACCCTGACGGTTCAGGGGGCCACCTGTGTCATCACCGTCCCCGAGCCCCAACTGACCCTTCGGGACGAGGTTCCCGTGGCGTTCCTACGGGAACGCCTGGGAGACCAGTTCCACCGGGTCTTCAAGGTCACAGAGACCGTGACCCTGAGGGGAGACCCCCAGGAAGCCGGGCTCGACCCGGACACCCTGAAGCTGGTCATGGCGTCCCTGGACATGGTCGCCCACAAGCCCCGTGTCACCTTCCAGAACACCCCTCCAGACAACCACAAGGAGAACCCTGCATGAACCCGGACATCGCCCTTCGTAACATCGCCATCCGCCGCATCCTCCTCCCGAAGGACACCAACCATCGCGGGGAGATTTTCGGCGGAGCCCTGCTGGCGGAGATCGACCTGGCAGGTGCCGTTGAAGCCCGCAAGCACACACCCCATGATGTAGCAACCCGCTCCGTCAAGGAGGTGGAGTTCCAGCGCCCCGTCAAGGTCGGAGAAGTCGTGACCTTCTGGACCACCTTGGTTCGGATCGGACACACCTCGATCACCATCCGAGTGGAAGTCGAGTCCAGCCCCGATGGCTCCGCCGCCCCTGCGTCCGTGACGGCAGCCGAGATCGTCTATGTCGCCATCGCTCGGAACCCGGACGGTATACTGACCAAGGTGCCCGTGAGAGCGAACCCGGACCCAGCATGAGCATCATCACCAACCTCCGCATCATCGACCACCAGGAGACCCCAGGCACCGTCCAGGAGGTCATCGAAGGGCCTGATGGACGGAGGGTCCGATTCTTCGTGTCTGTCGTGCCCAACGCCACGGCATACTCCCAGGTCTGGTCCGGGACCGAGTGGAAGCACGTCCACACGCTGCTCGACCCAGGGCTCATCGTCGGGGGGGCTCTCGCCCGACTCATGCGGACGACCGAAGAAATCCTCGGGTGGGGGCGGCATGAACGATGAAGCCCCGACTCGACCCACTATCCGAGAGATTGCCGGATCAGCGGTAGACCTCAACGGTTACGCCGTCCTGTTCCGGCAATGGTCCAAGATGGCGGACAAGAACGGCGAGGTCATCGTCCCTGCTGCCCGCCTCGCCGCCGCATCTGAGTTCTTCGACCGAGTGGTCAACGAACTCCTGTCCCTCATCCCCCCCGACCTTGACATCCCACCCTAAGCATCTAGCTTCTTCCAAGAAGGCATCGTCTATGCAGTTGGAGCGGGCCGGAGGGCACGTTGCACCCCCTGACCGTCAAGGTGGGGGACCGTATCCTGTTTGGCAAGTTCAGTGGGATCGATGTGAAGATCGAAGGCGAGGACCGAGTCATCCTCAGTGAGGATGATGTGCTTGCCATCCTCGTAGACTAGACCAGCCCCAGGACCTCAGCGGCATCCAAGAAGGTCTTTCGGGCGATGTACGTTGACATGCCCTGGATGACCAGGGCCTGGATCTCCTTGGGGATGGGGGGCAGACCCCACTTGCCCTTCCGTAGGTTCGGGCAGTCCCTCTTCTCGAAGCAGGACGCCAGGATGTCCGCCGCGTGAACCTCTGGGGCATCCAGGTGCTCGGGCAAGACCCCGAAGTGCTTGGCGATGTTCTGAGTGACTCGCTTGTCACTCTCCTGCCAAGGGATGACCTCGCCGGAGGGGAGCACTACCTGGATGCACCTCCGCAGGGGTGCCTGAATGTCGTGGAGAACTGCCTCCGCAGCATCATGGAGCAGTCCCGCCCGCTTCAAGGCGATGTTCCCCGGCCACAAGAAGTGGATGATCTGGGAAGTCAGAACGGAGTGCTCCGCAACCGTGACGGGTGGGGTTGAGTGCCCGCCGTAGCGGTAGGTGTGAGCCAGCCCATAGGCCAGGTCTTCCAGGGATAGCGGATCAGGGTCCTCCGCCCAAGGACGATAGCCCTTGCCGGAGTAGGTGGGAACCCACCCATCCCAGTGGTCCGGGCGCTGCATCTGCTGGAGGACTTCTTCGGGTGTGATAGGCATGTCTGGTTCAACCCCCCTCGGGTCAGAATACCCTCGGGGGGTCCCAGTTGGACTTAGGCGGTGAGCCCACCGTGCCAGTACCGCACGGACTCCAGGAAAGACTTCCAGGACTCGGGCATCCCTTCCTTCCAGGACAGGGCAGGAGACAACTGCCCCGGCACCTGGGTCGGCTTGAAGGGGTCCCGCCGAAGCCGCATCTTTGCCTCCGCAGGGGTCCGGTCGGCCTTCCGGTGGTTGCAGGGGATGCACGCCACCACGATGTTCTCCCACTGGGTCTTGCCCCCACGGCTCTGAGGGAGAACGTGGTCGTAGGTGAACTCCGTCGTCTTCAGCCGGACGCCGCAATACTGGCACTGCCCCATGTCACGGAGCCAGACGTTGTGCCGGTTGAACTTCACGTACCGGGTGAAGAACGCCGCCTTCGAGAGGAACCGGATGATGGCGGGGATCTTCCAGACGCCCTCTTCCTCCGTCCGCAATGCCTGGAACGTGTGCGGGAGATTGCCGTTGTTGCCCGAGCCTGAACGCATGGTGGTGCCCTCGTAGCAATCGACTACCTCTGCACGACCCGTGAACAGGTCGACGACCGCATCCATCCAAGAAACACGCCCCAAAGGAACGTAAGCACTGTTGAGGACTAAGGTATCCATCTCCGACTCCGTATTGCCCTACGGCATTTCTTCCCTCTCCCCTTTCGGGAGTTGTAGGTGATTCTGCCAGCCTGGCAAGGTGCCAAACCAGCCCCCTGAATAGAACACCGTCGCTGTAGAGACCCTGGGGGGACTCGAACCCCTCATCCCAAGAGTGAAAGTCTTGTGGCCTAACCATTAGCCTACAGGGTCAAGTAACCGCTTCCATGCCTCCTGAGTCGGGATCTGACGACGCCAGAGAGCCCAACTCCAGATGATCCTTCCCTGGTGGGACACCTGCAACGTCCCCGGTCGAAGCGTTGACCGAAGAGTGACCTTGTGACCTGCTGATTCAAGCATTGCCTTCACCCTGAAGGCTGCTGTTTCAAGTCAGGTGCAGTGGCGAAGGGTGAGGTCCATGACCTCATCCTACCACCTTTGGTTGGCTCGGCCGGGATCGAACCGGCGACCTTCGCCATGTCACGACGACGCTCTTCCAACTGAGCTACGAGCCAAAGGAGGGATGGGACAACTTGCCCACATCCCAGTGAGGTCCTTACTACGCACGGGGGGTTCAGATTGAGCCCCCTCTTAGGCAACTCGGAAGAAGTCCATGCGAACCCGGCAATCGAGCCCTGCATCGCCGAGTAGAGCGCCCTGCTGGTCAACGGGATGTCGATGAACCCGCCAACTGGGACATACACCGGGGACTTCCGGTTCTGGTTCTCGTACCCCGTGTCCATGTCGGAGATGAGGATGAACGTGGTGTTCTGACCCGTGTGGGTCAGCCGGAGGTAGGACTGGAAAGGTACGGTCGGCATGGGGGCTCCCCCGTGGTGTTCTTTGAGACCCTACCTGCTCACAGGCATAGGGTCCTCACCGTGCCGAACCTATAGAACGATCAGTCAGCGTGGCAGGATTTGAACCTGCGACCCCCTGCGCCCAAGGCAGGTGTGCTACCACTGCACTACACGCTGATAAGCCGGGTTATTACGGCCCCCTCCCCCTCGGTCCCTGCCCGGCACAGGTGCGAGGTCTAGCAGGTCTTGCTTTGCCTTGCTTGTTCCCCTCTGGGGCAAAGCACCTGCAAGGTCGATTTCGGTTGCTGCGGCCGGAGTTGAACCGGCGACCTAGTCCTTATGAGGGACCCGCTCTACCACCTGAGCTACGCAGCAATGGCTACCAGGTCTCCCACCCGCTGGTCCGGGTGAAGGGGAGGACATCCTCCCAGCGACCCGTGCGAACCTGGAGGTTCGTTCGGGCACGGTACTCCTGGTTCGTCTTCTGGCGGTTCTCCCCCGACTCGCAGCGGTAGTGGCTGCGACGGTACTTGGGGACCGCCACCTCGTTTTCGAGCCCCCACGGATCATCCCCGTGAAAGTAAGGGCGACCATCATCCCGGACGGTCCAGCCGACCGGGAGAGAAGACTTGTTGCGGTACGTGCGGGCCATTTTTGCCTCCCACGCCCCTTAGTTGGGGCTGTGTCACGTCCACGTCATGGCTACATCCTCTCGTCTAGGGGTCCTTCCGTTGCCCCTTGCATCTGTACTACGGACGACGGGCGCATTTTGAGCCCGGAGCCCTAGTTGGGTTCCGACTTCGGTAAGCGGTTGGACTCGCCTAAGATGGGGTGGGAGGGCTCGAACCTCCAATGGGCGGATTCAAAGTCCGCTGCCTTACCTTTTGGCTACACCCCACTTGTTGCTACCCCTTCGTCACAGGGATGTTCTTGGCCCCTGGTTCCGACTTGTCCCGGCGGACGAGGATGGTCAGCAGACCATCCTGTAGCTTCGCTGTGATGTCCTCGCTGGCTCCGATCTTGAACCTGAAGTTGTTCTGCCCTGTGGGGCTCTTGGCTCGGACCAGCAGGAGAGTCCCCTGCTTGGTCACGGTCACGTCCTCAGGGCGACACCCCGGAACGCCAACCTGGATGCGGACCGTGTCCTTGTCCTTCTGGATGGTGTAGGACCCCCCGCGACAAGAGTGGTCAAAGGAAGTAGGCACGTCCTCGTCAAAGGAGCCCAGTGCCTGATCCAACCAGGCAAATGCCCGATCCATCTCTCGGTGAGTGCCCGGTCCAACGACCTTCTCCAATCCATGACCTGTAACCCCTTGCAGTTATTAGTGGAGGCGGCGGGAGTCGAACCCGCGTCCGAAAGATGTCCAGTACAGGCGCTACGAGCGTAGGTCCATCCCTTTGAGACAACCAGGGCTGGCGGATGCCGTCTCCTACCCCGGAGGTCATCACCTGTTAGGTCTCGACCTGTCTTCCCGGTGATCCGGCTCCAGGTCCAGCCCAGCGTGAAGTGAGGCTGAGCAACGCTACCCCATTGGTTTCAACCCCGGGGCCGGGTCGGCTGATGCCGCTAGTTAGGCGGCGGCAGCGTAGGCGTAGTTGGTGTTGGCAACTATGTCCGCAGCCGGTGTTCACAGAGGTCGGCTACATCCCCCTGGCTCGCTCCCTTCCTTTCCTTCCCCCGTCGAAACCGGGACGCCCCCGTTCGGTTGGTACTACGCTTGGGGTGCCCGGATTGAGCCCCCTTCGAGTAGAATACAGCATGTGGCACGTATATGTCATCCAGAGCCTTGCCCCTCGGACCTCCTCCCGAGGTAAGCCCCTCCCAGGGTTCTTCTACGTGGGCTCGACCACAGACCCTGCTCGGCGTCTCAAACAGCACAACGGGGAGACCCGAGGCGGAGGCCGGTACACCGCGAAACATCGCCCGTGGATACAAGCTGCACTCTACGGGCCTTACAATGACCGCTCAGAAGCCTTCAAGGCAGAGATGGCGTTGAAGCATGGGAAGCGGGGCGTGGCTCGAACTTGCTGGACCCCAGAAGACCACCCCCTGTGCCGAGGACTCGGGAGTCAGGACCCGTGGGTCACGTCCACCGACCCTGCTGGACTTCCTGGTAGAACTTGTGCTGCTCCGCCGGGGTCTTCCGCTTCACCCTGAGCTTGTGCTGAGCCATGAGTTCCGCCATCGACACCTCGCCGTCGTAGCCCTCATTGAGATCCCAGTCCTTCTCGACTACGGGCTGGAGGAACTTGGTCAGTTCGGCGTCGGACATCCGAGAGAAGACCGCATCCTCGACAGAAGGCGGGGCCTTGGGAAGTTGCCGGATGATCTCGCCCATCCAGGCATCCCCGACCACCCGGTACTCCGTGGAAGGCATCCCCCAGACCTTGCGGGAGGGATCCCACTTGAACCCGTGCTTCTTCATCAAGGCGATGAGCGGGTAGGTGTTCCCACTGACGATGACCTTGGAGTCCCGGCTCTCCCAGCGGTTCGGGTGATCAAAGGTCACCTTCAGTCCGGCAGCCTCCAGCTTGGGAAGCATCCTCTCGTGCCGGAGCATCATCTCGGTAAACGCCCGTGGGTCGGAAGGACCCAGAGCCTTGTTGGCGGCATCAACCTTGTCGTTGTACTCCTGCACCAGCTTCTTCAGCACGGGGTACGCCGCCTCTTGGATCTTGCGGTCCCGCTCATAGTCCTGCCCGTTCTGCCGAGTCAGGTACTTGTACTTGACCGCATCCCGCTTCCAAGTCTTGGACCTGGGGTCAAATTGCAACCCGAGACGCTTGAGTTCGTCCTTGATCCCGAAGGTCGGACCGGACACCTCCAAGACCCAGGAGTCCGTGATCGGGTTTGACCCCCCGAAGTCCCCCAGGTTCTTGTAGTTGAGGTAGAGACGTTCCTGGGTGACCCGGGCGCTCTCCTTGGAAAGCCAGCCCAGTTCCTGACCCACCTTGCGGATCTCTCGTCGGATGCTGTCCATAGGTCGTAACGCCTCCCAGACGCTCATCCTCCCAGGGATATAGAAGGGCTAGTGCTGGGGGGTGTTGTCGTGCTGGCAGTTCGGACAGACCCGAACGTCACGGTGCCCTTTCTTGTCCTTCTTGAGCTTGGTCCGGTACGCCGTCTTGCACTTGACACACACCCGAGATTCCACCGTAGCTGCCATGAACCACTCGTCTCCTATTCGGTAGGGTCATCCGAGAACAAATCGAAGAGGTCATCGTCCCCTTCAGTACCCGTACCCCTCTGGGGAGGCGGTCTATCCTCCAACCGAGCGACCGCCAGGTCAAGGTACTCCGAGGAAGCATCCAGCCCGATGTAATTCCTCCCGAGGTTGTTCGCTACCAGCCCCGTCGTTGCGGACCCGCTGAAGGGGTCTAGGACGGTACAGGGGAACGGATCTCTCACAGGACAGGTGCAGGTAGGTCCGTCTCGCCACGGTGCCCCACAGGTCCGGCAGCAGCCCTTCTCAGAGGTGCCTGCCTTGACCATAGGCTCTACCAGCTTCTTGGGCCACACGGCGAAGTGGGATCCCTGGTAGGACTGAGGATCGATGTGCCAGACAGTTCGCTTGTTCCGTCCCCCATTGGGATGGAAGTTGTGCTCGCCCTTCCGATGGAAGCTCGTTGTACCAGACTGCCCCTCGTAGGCGGCCTCAACGATGGTGGCTTCCTTCAATCTTCGGTCACTCCATCGGTTGAAGGCATGGGGCTCCCTAATGGCGTCGATGTCGTAGAAGTACCTCGGGGACTTGGACAGGAGGAACACGTACTCGTGAGCCCGTGTCGGTCGGTCCTGAACGCTCTCAGGCATACAGTGGGGCTTGGACCAGATGATGTCCGTCCGCAGATACCACCCGTCTACTCGAAGGGCGAATGCCACCATCCAGGGGATCCCCACGAGGTCTTTGTCCTTGACCCCAGGGGTGGTCTGGCGTGCTTGGTTGTTCAGGCGGGCACCCCTCGTCTCTGGGGCTGGCACTTTGAAGGTGCCATCAATCGTCCCCGCAACCCGGTCCTGGTTCACAGGGGCATCCGGGAAGTACCCCCCGGACCCCGCGTAGCTGTCCCCCAGGTTCAGCCA